>Ga0193707_1000192_pt1 | contig 19021 bp, 16 predicted proteins | sample U3c2metaG_FD_143043 | JGI IMG/M metagenome (GOLD analysis project Ga0193707, IMG submission 143043) | Soil microbial communities from a riparian zone of the East river system, Colorado, United States - U3c2 | ecosystem: Environmental > Terrestrial > Soil > Riparian zone | place: USA: East River... | reverse complement strand
GGGGCCAAACATGCTGCCGGTATTGATCCAGGTACTGGCGAGTTTCACGAAGGCAGATGGCGTCCTGCTCGAGGAAGAAATCGACTCGAGCCTCGGGTTTCTCCGGTATGACTACCCGGAGGCGGTTTATTCCGAGCTACGGCAATTATTCCGGCAAGCGCTTTACGAGCAGCAAGATCTCGCTGCCATGGCGCAAAAGCTCGGCGCGCAGCTTAGCGCGGATCGTAAGATCATGCTTGGCGTTCAGCTTTACGACCTGATCTCGCAAGCGGGTTTGAAGCAGGAACAAGTCGTTGCGTTCTATTCGTTCATGTCGCAGATGGGCATGGCTGCGCAGGCGATCGACATCGTTTATCAACTCAATGCGTCGGAAGATTCCGATCCGTCGATCTATCAGCATGGCGCGTCACCGCTGGAGTCACTCTCCTTCGGTCCCGACGGGAAAGCCGATGTGACGCTTAAGAATCTGAACGAGACCGATCGCTTGATGGCTTTTCGCTATCACGAGCTCATTTTGCTGAAAAATTATAGCGACCAAAACGTGTCGGTGCGTGGCAGGCCGTTGGTGCGCGGCGGTTTCTGCCGAATTTATTCGCTTCCGCAGATCTTCATTCGCGTAAATAGAGACTCGGACGAAGTGGGATTGGAACGTTCGCGAACACGTGAGAGCGCGCTTCGGGTCACTTTCGGCTTGAAGGTTCGCGTAAAGGCGCTGCGTGACGTGGATGCTGAACTCAACGGCGTGAAATTAAAAGCCGGCACACAGGTCGATGCGGCTTTGGAAGACAGGATCGTCTTCCACAACAACAGCGAGATGGATTTGAGCGATCTGCGCCGGCGGGCGCGAGCGCTGGGTGGCCGATTCCAATTGAAGGCTTCCAAATCGGAGTATCTGGTTTCGAATGAACCGAGCCGCCTTGAAGCGGACGATATTCTGCTCTCCCCCGGCACGAGTGGCGACGTGTTGCTGAAAATTTTCTGCGATTACGATCGGCGGGTCGGTCAGCTGGAAGTGATCGAAGCGGATCGCCCGATCATGGTCGGTGACACTGTGGTGCGCACGACAGCGCCGCTCAAAGACGGAGACACCATTCGAATCGACATCGGCCAATTTCTGCGGTGTAATTTTTCGGAACGAATTATCGAGGAAGAGCGCAATATCATTCGCGTTCTTGAGGCAAACGAAATCACCCACCGATTTGGCAAGGGCCATATTGGTCTCGAGGGAATCTCCTTTAGCATCGCGCGTGGCGAACTTGTTTGTGTGATGGGCGCAAGCGGCTCGGGGAAAAGCACGCTGATGAGAGTGCTCGCTGGCCAACTTCAGCCCACCAGCGGGGAAGTTCTCCTAAACGGCCAATCGCTCTATCAAAACCTCGACGCTTTGAAGCACTACGTAAGTTATATGCCTCAGCAGGACGCGTTCGACGAACATCTTACCATCGGGGAAAATCTACTGTTTGCTGCGGCGATTCGCGCGCCGCATCTCTCCCGCCGCGATCGGAGTCGCCGTCTGGACGCTAAACTGGTCGAGCTCGGACTCGGCGAACGGCGTGATGCTGTTGTCGGCAGTCCGGAGAAGAAAACGTTGAGCGGCGGCGAGCGAAAACGCCTTAATATCGGGCTCGATATGATCGGCATGTCGGACGTGTATCTGTTCGACGAACCGACTTCCGGCCTTTCCTCAAAGGACTCCGAGCACGTCATGGAAATTATTCGGAGCATGGCCCATAACAAAATCGTTATTGTCACGATTCACCAGCCGAGCTCGAAAATTTTCCAGATGTTTCACAAGGCGATCCTCCTCGACAAAGGCGGACGCCTCGTCTTTTTCGGCACGCCCTCCGACATGCTTCGCTATTTCGCCGAAGCGGAACACCAACATCAGTTCGGCGCCGAACTGGGCGCGTGTCCAGCCTGCGGAACTACCCGCCCTGAGTTCATCTTCGATGTGCTGGAGACGCCGCTGCGCGATCTGAGTGGCGACATCATTTATGAGGAAAACAGCCGCGGCCAACTCGTCGCAGCGCGCCGTTACTCACCGGAATTCTGGCGCGACAAATATGAAGCGTTTCGCCTGATCCAGGACGTTAAACAAGTTTCCCTGGGCAAAGAAGCGCCATCTTCGTTGCCGGTGGCGCCGGTGCAGAAAAAGCGGCTGCCACTTCGTTGGCACGACGAGTGGACACAATTTCGCACAGTGCTGCGCCGCGCTTTTGTAAGCAAACTGCGCAACCGCGCCAACCTGGTTATCACGATCGGGGTTTCGCCAGTGCTCGCGCTGTTGATTGCGAGCATTCTGCGCTATTCGGAAAACGGGACATACGATTTTGCTTCCGCTTATCATATTCCGACGTTTTTGTTCCTCGGTCTGATCGTCGCGATGTTCCTCGGCCTGACCAACAGCGCCGATGACATCATCCGGGATCGGCCCGTGCTGCAGCGCGAGCGGAATGTCAACGTTCGTTTGTCGTACTACGTCATCTCGAAGACGCTCACGCTCGGAGTGTTTGCCCTCGTTCAGTGCGTCCTCTTTGTCCTGATCGGCAATTACCTCCTGGAAATCCGCGGAATGTTTTGGCTCGATCTCGGGATCATGTTCATGACCGCCATTGGCGGCGTTGCGCTGGGTCTTCTCATTTCTTCGCTGGTGGCCGATCCGAAGACAGCAGCGAACATCGTTCCGCTCGTTTTAATTCCGCAAATCATCATGGGTGGCGCGCTCATCAAATACGAGGACATGAATCGCAACCTGGGTCTGCTTTATTCCCTCTCGCATTGGGTCTCGGAACATCCGAGCGCAGACAAAAACAGAAAGACGGAAAGCAAGCTGCAAGTTCCGTTTGTCTGTCAATTCATCGCGATGCGCTGGTCGTACGAAGAGATGATTGTCGCGCAGGCCAAGCTTAATCCGCTCACGCGGCGGCAGGACCGCGCGCAGCGCGAGATCGACCGCCTTGTGGCGCAACATCGGCAAGATCCTGAAGCAACAAAACGTTTGGATGACCTGAAGGAAACGCTCGCTCTGCTTTCCGGTCTCGAGGCAAAGTCGGTAGGCGAACTGGATCATTATCTCGGGCTGGTCGATCAAATCCTGAATGGCAAAGGGCCATTCGATCGCGCGCTTTTCAAGAACGCGAACGGCCCCGTCACAGCCGAGCAAATCTATGTGAACCAGAAGGTGTCCGACTTAATGGCAAACGCCGAGATGGACCAAAGCGACTACCGCCGCGGGAACAAGCCGAATGTGTTCTTCGGCGCGCAGAAACGTTATTTCGGAATAAAGTTTGGTGTGTTTTTCTTCAATACCTCTGTCCTGATTCTATCCACTCTCGGATTGCTTGGGCTGTTGCATTGGATTTTGCGAAGAGAACTCGAAGTGCGGAGGAGCTAGGGCGTTTCAAGCGTCATCCTGAGCCGCAGAGACGGCGAAGGACCTCACATTCGGTGATGTGTTACTCAAATTTTGCTTGTGTGAGGCGGCACGTTGCGGGAGGTCCCTCGCTTCGCTCGGGGTGACACGATTGGCAATCAAGCGTAGAAAAGTGATCAACATGAAGACGACGAAACCAAAAAAACCAGCCCGCCTCATCGTCGCCACCAGCGACACCGATGCCGACATGCTTTATGCGACGAAGTTTTGGGCGCCGGATCCATTCATCTTTCTGGAACGCAATGGCAGGCGCACGCTTGTACTGAGCGATTTGGAAATCGATCGCGGCCGCAAGCAAGCCGACGCGGATGAATTCGTCATGTTCAGCGAGCTTGAGCGCGAGGTGCAGGGAAGATCCAAAAAAGCGCCCCCCTATGAAAAGGTTCTCGCACATTTCCTAAAGAAACGGGGCGTAAGATCGGTAGTTGTCCCTGCAAATTTTGCACTCGGTTACGCGGAGGAACTCGCCGCAAACAAGATCCGTGTTCGCGCGACGAACGGGTTTTTCTGGCCCGAGCGCGAGGCGAAATCGGAAAAGGAAGTCGAAATGATGGGCCATGCCTTGCGAATTACGGAGCGAGGACTCAAACGCGCGATCGAAATTTTGAAAGCGTCCAAGCCAGGCGCCGGAAAACGATTGCGCTGGAGCAGCAAAACGCTGACTTCCGAAATCCTCCGGGCCGAAATTGATTCTACGATCTTGCACGCGGGCGGCAATCCGGCCGGCACGATTGTCGCCGGCGGCGACCAGGCGTGTGATCCGCATGAGCGGGGCTATGGTCCGCTTTACGCAGACTCGTTGATTATCCTCGATGTTTTTCCTCGCGATGCGAAGACCGGATATTTTGGCGACATGACCCGAACGGTTTTGCGCGGACGGGCTAGCGAGGCGCAGCGGAAGCTTTGGGAGACCGTGAAAGCCGGTCAAGCGCTCGCCTTAAAGCGAATCAAGGCGGGAGTCGACGGGATGACGATTCACAGGGTAATCCAGGAATTTTTTGCCAAACGCGGTTTTCCGACTGAAGTGCGCAGAGGCCGACGCGTCGGATTTTTTCACGGTACCGGGCATGGGCTTGGATTGGAGATTCACGAGCATCCGCGTTTGCAAAAAGTTATTCTGAAAGATCGACAGGTGGTGACGGTTGAGCCGGGCCTGTATTACCCAGGACTTGGCGGCGTGCGGCTCGAAGACGTGGTCCTGGTTACTAAAAAGGGTTGCAAAATTCTGTCGCGGTTTCCAAAGCAATTAGAGATTTGATCATCCAAAAGGCGTCGTTATCCTGAGCGCAGCGAAGGATTCTACCTATGCAGGTTTCCACACACTCAGGCCGAAGTGTGATCCATCATTCTGTGTGAGGGTTCCTCCCAGCGACTTGCAGCGGACCGGCTTCATCCCAGCGAAGCAATGGATGACAATTTGAGAGAATGAACGCACAGCACAATTTCGCGTCTAATTTGTTCCAGCCAGTAAAGTGACAACTGATTTCGATGCATTAAATTAAGGTCGGTATGTTTTATCCATACGGTTTCGGTCTTGGATCTGGTTGGCTATTTTATATAGGCGTCCCGTTGGTCCTCGGGATTTGGGCACAAATCCGAGTCACGAGCGCGTTCCGTAAGTGGGGCGAGGTGCGGGCGAGCTCGAACATCACCGGCGCGGAATGCGCGCGGGAAATTCTGCAGGCTGCCCAGATTCCGGATGTGGAGGTTGTGGAGACGAACGATTTTCTTGGGGACCACTACGACCCGAGAGACAAGAAGCTGCACCTCTCCAGCAGCGTTTACAACACGCCTTCAGTAGCGGCGTTGGGGATTGCTGCGCACGAGACCGGTCACGCCATTCAGCACGCGAAAGCGTACGCCCCGCTGAAAGCGCGAATGGCGATCGTGCCGGTGACAATGGTCGCGTCGCGAATGCTGCCATTTGTGATCCTTGGTGGATTGTTCTTTCACATCACCGGTCTGATCACGCTCGGCATCTATTGCTATCTGGTCCTGCTGGTCTTTCAATTGATCACGCTGCCGGTGGAATTCGACGCCTCGCGACGGGCCAAAATTATTTTGCAACAGATGGGCATCGTTCAACCCGGGGAGGAAGTAGTGGGCGTGAACAAGGTCCTCAACGCGGCTGCGCTTACGTACGTGGCGGCGTTCATCGCTGCGCTTGGGAACTTGCTCTGGCTGATGTCGATCCGCGATCGGCGGTGATCGACTGTACTATGGATCCCGCTCTCGCCTTACCTGCTCGACGGATTTCTGATTTGTTGTCGTCTGGTCTCGGGGCTCGTGCTAAGTCTAGGGGCGAGACAATGGACCAGCCGCGGGTCGATCCAGATCAGGAGTTGGTAAAACGTACCCAATCGGGCGATGCCGGCGCCTTCGATGAACTGGTGATCAAATACACCCCGCGTCTTTACGGCCTGGTGTACAACATGACCTCGAACCACGAGGACACGAACGATCTTTTGCAGGACATTTTTGCCAAAGCCTACCGCGCGATCCGCGGGTTCCGTGGCAAATCGTCGTTTTACACATGGGTTCATTCCATCGCTGTGAACATGACGCTTAATTTTCTGAAGAAACGCGGCCGGCGTTTTCAGCTGAGCCTGGATGACGTCGATGCCAGTATTCAGAACGACAAGGAATTCCTAGAAAGCACGGCCACGAGCAGCCCGGTGCGCGAAGCGGACTTGTCCGAGCTGCAGCGAAGATTGAACGAGGCCATGATGAAATTGTCTGATGAACACAGAGCCGTGGTTACCATGTTCCATATCCAGGGGATGCCCCACGCAGAGATCAGTAAAATCTTGCGAGTCTCGGAAGGCACGGTACGTTCGAGGCTCTTCTACGCGAATCGACAGCTACAGAATTATCTGGACGAATTTCGGAAAAATCCTGTTTCCTAATCCGCGCTGAAAAATGAACGAGTTTGACGATAACGAAATCGCGAGGCTGCTTCGACTGAAGCGGTACGAACAGCCGCCGCCCGGCTATTTCGAGAATTTCCTGCATGAATTTCATCGCCGACAGCGCGATGAAATGCTCCGCCAGCCGTTGTGGCGCATCTGCCTTGAACGCGCTCACGGTTTCATGCTCCGCTTGGATGCTCGAGCTCTTGCCTCGTATCCCGCTGCGATCGCGGCCGTCCTGGTATGCGCCGCAGTGATTTCATTGAAGATTTATCAGCAACCGGAGACGGCTCGCGTTGCCCTCCAGAGTCCGCCAGCTTTGTCGGCGCCGGCGAGTACGGAGGGAGTATGGAGCCTTACTTCTCCGGTGGCCACGCAGATTTTCAGGACGCAGCCGGTTCGCAGTTTTAATGGAAGCGCCCAGACTCACCGAGCCGCAGCCCCGCCGCGCTACGTGCTCGATAGCGTCCCTGTGAGTTATGAGCCGACTTTCAGATTTTAAGCACGGTATAGCGCAACGCGCCTCGCGCGGCTTGCGCGTCCCAGTATCGCAAGTTAAGAATCTCCGCCTCATTATGTCCCGTAAAGCCGCATTCGCGCTGATTTTTTTCTTTGGCAGCAGTTTGCTCTTTGCGCAGGAGCAGGCCACCAAGAAAGGTAGCGATCGGGTTAGGGACACGTTTGAGCGCGCCATGGCCCGGGCGGAGTCGGCAACAGCGGTTAGCCATCAGATCAAAGACGTCTTCGCGCGCGCCGCCAAAGCGGTGGTCAAAATTCATGGCGTCGACGAACACAGCGAGATTTGCGGCACTGGATTTTTTATCGATCCCACCGGGACCCTTTACACCGCATACACGGTGGGAGGTGAAGCGGGAAACTTCACAATCGAATTCGGCGGCAAAAAATACCCGGCGCGCCAGCTTCTGGCGGACATCCGCAGTGGCACGGCGATGTTAAAAATCGATGAGGCCACTCCGGCCCTGCCGATTGGCAAATCTGAACAACTGGAAGTCGCAACACCCGTTGTGTCGATCGGTTTCCCTTTGGATCTGCCGGAGACACCCAATTTTGGCATGGTGGCGGGATTTGATCGGAAATATCTGGGCCGTTATTTTTCTACGACCCACATGCGTCTTAATCTGCCGTCGCAGCGCGGGGAAGCCGGCGCGCCTCTCTTGAACATGAAAGGCGAAGTCGTTGGTATCGTTGTTAGCAGTCTTGAGAACAACGCTGCGTGTTACGCGGTGCCAATTGAAGCAGCCGAGAAAATCCGGGGCGATTTCATGCGTTTCGGCGAGGCCAGGCATGGCTGGGTTGGGATCAATGTCTCCATGGCGCGTCAGCCGGTAGAAGGTTCGCTCGCGGAAATGACGCAAGTCATGGAGGACACCCCGGCGGCCCGTTCTGGAATCAAATCCGGCGACATTCTGTTACAAGTCGGCCGGAAAAAAGTAACTCAGCCAGAAGATGTGCTGGATGCCTCGTTCTTCATCACCGCCGGCGACGTCGTGCCAATCACTGTGATGCGTGGGAATCAAAAACTCACTTTCAACGTGCCGGCAACTATGCATCCGGCCAGCCGGACCGGGCTGTTACTCGCCTCTCCCGGCACGCCGGCAATGAATCAGCAGGCGATTCCGCTGTCGCTTGGTTCCGACGTGCAACCCACGCCGTAGGTTGACTATTGCAGAATTCCTCTCACCCGCGCACTCGGATAATGGCGGGCAGCTGAGTCACAGCATCTTTCGAAACTCGCGTTCATCGATGATGCGGACGCCAAGTTCTTTCGCCTTGTCGAATTTGCTTCCTGGCTCTGCGCCTGCGAGGACGTAATCGGTTTTCTTGCTTACGCTGCCCGTAACGTGGCCCCCCAGCGCCTCGATCTTTTCTGTCGCTTCTTCTCGCGTCATCGACGGCAACGTCCCCGTGAGCACAAACGTTTTTTCGGCCAGCGGCAATCCCGCCGCTTTTTTTGCCGAGACCTTTTCGGTCTTGGGGTCAATGCCGAGTTCTTTTATCCGGCGCAGAATTTTTTTCCCGGCTGCCGAGGCGAAGAAATCCAGGACACTTTGTGCGACTACAGGGCCTACTTCCGTCGTAATTCCGCGGCCTTTTTCGGCTTTGCTTTTGGATGGCTTTGCGAAACCGGCTTGAATGAGCCGATCGGCAATTTCTTTTGTGTCTTCCCTTTCTTCCCGCTTCTCGTGGTACTGCAAAACATCATTGAGCAGCGGCGAATCGGCGACGTCTTCAATCGTCTCGTGGAAATGGGCAAGTTGTGTTGCTGTCGTTCTTCCCACGTCCGGAATGGCAAGAGCAAAGAGCCATCGTGAAAGCGGCAGGGTCCGGGACCGCTCGATCGCGCGGATCGCTTTCGTCGCATTTTTCTCTCCGAAAATGCGCGGCTCTTCATCTGTCCCGAGATTTAATTTGGCCAGCTGTTCCGCCTTTAACTCAAAAAGATCGAGCGGCTCGCGTACAAGTCCACGTTCGACCAACTTGTCCGCTACAATGCCGCCGACGCTTTCGATATCGAGCGCACTGCGCGCCGCAAGAAATTCGACCCGCCGCGTCGTTTGCGCCGGGCACTGAAGATTTTCGCAGCGCCACGCTACAAATTGCGGGTCGCGGCGAATCGGGCCGCCACACACAGGGCACTTGCCGTGAATGTGTTTGGCGAAATCGAACGGCTTCGCGTCCCGCGGTCGTTTTGATTTAACAACTTCAACAACGGCGGGGATGACTTCGCCGGCCTTTTCAATCACCACTGTATCGCCGATGCGGATGTCTTTGCGTTTGATTTCATCCTCGTTATGCAACGTTGCGCGCCCAACGGTGCTTCCGCTCACCACCACCGGCTCCAGCATCGCTACCGGCGTTAGAATTCCGGTGCGCCCGACTTGAATCACGATGTCGTTGAGGCGCGTCTCCACGCGTTCGGCCTCGTATTTGTAGGCGATGGCCCACCTTGGTGATTTTGCGGTGAACCCGAGACGCTCGCGTTGGGCAAATGAATTGACTTTCACTACCGCGCCGTCGGTTTGATAAGCGAATTTGTGACGGATCCCATCCAACTCGTGAATGGCATCCAGAATTTCTTCGACCGATTTGGCTATCCACCAGCGCTCGGTGGCTGGCAGGCCCAGCTTCTTTAGCAGTGGAAAAATTTCCGAGTGAACGTCGACGTCCACTCCCTCAGTCGCCCCAGTTCCGTACAACACAACACCGAGGGGACGCTTCGCCACGATCGCCGGATCGAGTTGCTTGAGTGAACCGGCCGCGGCGTTGCGCGGGTTTGCAAATAGCGGCAGGCCGGCTTTTCGCCGTTCGTCGTTTAGTTTTTCAAAGCCATGTTTATCCATGTAGACTTCGCCTCGCGCTTCCAAAAGTTTCGGGGCAGCGCCGCGCAGTCGTTCCGGCACCGAACGGATCGTTCGGATATTTTGAGTAATATCGTCGCCTACCGTTCCATCGCCACGTGTTGCTGCCTGACGCAGCCTGCCGTTTTCGTAAATGAGCGAAACCGCAACGCCGTCCACCTTTGGCTCGATCACCACCGGAATTTTTTCGTTCGGCAACAGGCGCTGAATGCGAGCGTAAAAATTTTTCACTTCCTCTTGGGAGTATGTGTTGTCGAGGCTGAGCATCGGGATGAGATGGGGCACCTGCTCGAACGCTTTGAGGGGTTTTCCGCCGACACGCTGAGTGGGTGAATCGGGAGTAAGCAGATCGGGCAACTGCGCCTCCAGATCGACGAGTTCTTTGTAGAGGCGGTCGTATTCGCGGTCGCTGATGATTGGCGCAGCTTCCTCGTAGTACAGACGGTCATGCCTGCGGATTTCGTCTCGCAGCTGCTCCATTCGCTTTGCCGCCTGCGCTTGGTCCTTGGCCATGAAACACGATACAAACGGGCAAACCCTCGGCAATGCCGCCGCCGTCATTCCGAGCGAAGTCGAGAATGGAACGGCTGGGAGGCCGCGACATAGACGGGAAGGCCACAGGCTAAGCGAACGGGAAGTGAGCGAATCAAATCCCGTGGCAGAACCAGCGTAATTTCGCGGAATCCTTCGACTCCGCGAAGTTAACTCTGAGCGAGTCAGGTGAATCGAATGGGCTTCGCTCAGGATGACCGCGTTAACGATCGACAAGGCTTTCAAATTCGCCGAAAAGCGGCTAAGCATAAACAATCGTGGAACCAGTCGAGCGCATCCTCGGCGTCGAAGGAGGTGGAACAAAAACTGCCTGGGTGTTGGTGGAGGCAGGGACGTCTGGTGGTGACGCTGGCACAGAATTTCGAATTCTCGATCAAGGCAAGCTGCCGCCATCTAATTTGCGCCTGACAAGCCCGGAACGTTTGCGCGAAATTTTCGCCGGGTTGCCAAAACAAGTCGACCGCGCGGGAGTTTTCCTTGCTGGTTGCGGCACTGAGGAAGATCGCCGATCGCTCGCGCTCATCTGCCGAGACATTTGGCCAAATGCAAAAATCGTGACTGGCAGCGATCGAGATTCCGGTTTGGCTGCGGCCCTCGATCATGGAGACGGTATTGTCGTCAACGCCGGAAGTGGCTCTTCGGTGACTGGCCGGCGAGGTGATCGGATTGAGAGAGCGGGTGGCTGGGGACACATTTTGGGCGACACCGGCGGCGGGTATTTTCTCTCCATTGAGGCGCTGCGCCTGATCTTACGCGAATACGATCTGCACCGTGGTGAAATGCAGTTCACCGCGAAAATCCTGCACGCGCTTTCGTTGAACAATCTTGATGAACTTGTCCGCTGGGCGCAAACGGCGGACAAAATGGAGATTGCAATGCTGGCCCCGGTGGTGTTTCAAGCCGCAGCCGGTGGCGACGAGCGTGTGAATGAGATCGTGGAGGAAGGCGCGCGTGTACTCTGTGAATACACCGAGGCTGTCGCTTCTCGTCTGCATCTGCTTGCTCCCAAAGTCGCGCTGATGGGGGGCCTCTTTCACCGCGACTCGATCTACACGCACGCGTTTCGACGCAGACTCAAAAAGAATCTCCCCGACGCCCGCGTGACCGTCGCAGAGCGACTGCCCGAACTCGGCGCCGCATGGCTCGCAGCGGAGAAAGGTGATCATGTTGCTTGTCAATCAAAGCTCTCTGAGAAGGAAATCGAAGATCTGGCTGCTACGCTTACCGAACAGCGCAACCCGCGTTCGGAGAACTTGGAAAAGATGAGCGCGCGACAACTGGCCGAACTTTTTGTTGAGGAAGAAAAATTTGTGGAGGATGCGTTGCGTGGAGCAACTGCGGACCTTACCAGAGCGATTGAAATGGTGACTGAATCGCTGCGGAATGGTGGCCGCTTGTTTTATGTCGGCGCTGGCAGCAGCGGGCGCATTGGCGTCCTCGATGCGAGCGAAATTCCGCCGACTTTTGGCGTATCGCCCGACCTTGTGCAGGGAATCATTGCCGGCGGCACGACTGCGCTTTATCGCAGCGTGGAAGGCGCGGAAGACGAGGAGAGCGCGGGCACGTTGGCAGTGCGGGAGAGGGGAATCAAAAATGGCGATGTTGTCATTGGGATCACCGCCAGCGGCCGGACACCTTTTGTTCTCGGCGCCCTCGCCCACGCGAAGTCGTTAGGCGCAAAGACAATTCTCCTCACCTGCAATCCGAGTGTAGCCGCGGTCGTCGACCGCGGTGGGCCGCAGCCGGCGGAAGCGCCTACAAATCTCGATCTTGTGATCGCACTCGCCGTCGGCCCCGAGATCTTGACCGGATCGACCAGATTGAAAGCTGGAACGGCGACGAAGGCTGCGCTCAACATCATCAGCACCGGCGCGATGGTCGCCCTGGGGAAGGTGCGCGGTAATCTGATGATTGATCTGCATGCCACCAGTGCCAAGCTGCGCAATCGCGCGGTGCGGGTCGTCGTCGATTTAGCACAGTGCGATTACGAGTCTGCGCGTCGACAACTCGAAGCAGCGGACTGGAACCTGCGCGCAGTAGTGGAAAAACTGTAGCCGTGGCCATTCATAGAGCGCGCCACTAACAGGCGATCCGCGCAGAAATTTTTGGTTTCCATAAGCGCAGCGGAACTGCATCCCACGAAGGAACATATGACCTAACCGAAAGGAATCTTATGCTGTGGACAATATTCGTGATCTTGCTGGTGCTCTGGCTGCTTGGACTGGTCAGCTCCTACACGCTGGGTGGATTCATTCATATCCTGCTCGTCATTGCGATTGTGGTGCTGATTATCAATTTGATCCAAGGCCGCCGGCCATTGTAAGCTCGCGCCAATGAAACCGACCGGCATCGTCGGCATCATTCTCATTATCATTGGCATCATCGGATTCGCCTGGGGCGGGCTAGGCTGGACTACTCAGAAGAAAGACGCGCAACTAGGCCCGCTTGAGATCACTCACAAGGAAAGCCACGGGATCGCCTTCCCGCCGATTGCGAGCGGGATTTGTCTGATCGGCGGGATTGCGCTGGTAGTTATCGGCGGCCGGAAGAGCTAATCGCCCGCTTTTAACACTGCGAAGGTTTTGCTGCCTTTGCGATCGAGATAGAGAAGGACGCCCCGTTTCGGATCGGCTTTCTTCAGCGCTTCGCGGAACGACTGCACGTTGGTAACCGGCTTACCGTCTACCTCGGTAATGACGTCTTCGCGCTGAATGTCCTGACCCGCAGCGATGCTGTTGTCCTCCACATCGGTTACGACAACACCCTGTTGGACCGGGAGATGAAGGCGCTCAGCAACGTCTTTCGTCAATTCCTGAACCTGTAATCCAAATTTGCCAACACTTTCCTGCGTCGGCGGCGACGGTTGAGTCGGCAACGCATTTGATGCTCGCGCGATCTCGTTTGGCAGTTCGCCGGTTTTGATGGGGACTTTGATGGCCTGGCCTTTGCGCCAAACACTTAACTGGACACTTTGGCCAATTTTCTTTTTCAAAATCTCATGCTGCAGCTGTGAGTCTGATTCGATCGGGGTTCCATCCACATGCGTAATTACGTCGAACGGACGCAAATCACTTTTGGAAGCCGGCGCATCGGCTTCAATCGTGCGAACCACGACGCCTTTATCGGCGCCTTTAAACAAATCGCGAAGGTCCGGGTCGTCGCCGAGCGTTTCAATCCGAATGCCCAACCAGGGTCGCATGATTTTGTGACCGGCGATCAGTTCGGTACCGATTTCTTTGGCCATGTTACTGGGGATTGCGAAACCCAAGCCGCGATTCATCCCGTTAATCAACGTGTTCATGCCAATCACTTTGCCATCGATGTCGCACAGCGGTCCTCCGCTGTTGCCCGGATTAATCGACGCATCGGTCTGTAGATAATCTGAAATGGAGTAGGCGCCCGTCTGAAGCAATCTGCTGCGGCCCTTGCCGCTGATTACGCCGTAGGTGAAAGTATAATCGAGCTTGAATGGCGCGCCGATTGCAAATGCAAACTGGCCTACCCGCACCCCGTCGCTGTCGCCCAGCTGGACGACGGGCAAATCCCTGGCATCGATCTTTATGACTGCAATATCGGTCTTTTCGTCAGTACCCACGACCCTTCCCGGAAAACTCCGGCCGTCCCTTAATTTAACGTCGATTTTGTCTGCGCCTTCGACAACGTGAAAGTTCGTGAAAATATAGCCATCTGGTCGAACGATAAATCCGGAGCCTTCGCTTTGGATCGGTCGTGGTCCGCTCGGGTTGCGTCGTGGATTGTTCTCATCGGGCGAACCTTGAAAGAACAAGTCATCGAGGGGCGAGCTTTCAGCGATATCATTTTTCTTGGATACCTCGATAATGACAACGCTCGGCGCGACGGTCTCGAAGACTTTGGCAAAAGCATTATTCAACTGATGAACCACATCTTTGCCTGCCTCGGCCACAGCGGCAGGAACGGTCGGCGTGGGGACAGCCTCAGGTTGCGCGGCAAACGATGTATTCAGTGCAACGCACAGGGTTAAAATGGACAAACGCATGGGTTGGAAGTTGGACAGCACCGAACATGCAACGTTCAACTGGATACGTCCAATCCCGGCTTGCTCGAAGGTGGGCTCGCAGTTCAATCCAGCCCCTATTACAGTGCTGGACACAGCCCGTACAATATCTGGGCAAACCCTGCATATGCGCGTGTTCAAGAGGCGGTTCGTCTTTCGGATTGGCTTCGTACTTTTGATATTGTTCTGGGTAACGGCTCTTGGACCAGAACCTCCCGCGCGCATCTCCATTTCGCCGAGCGAACTTGTTCACGCCGTCACAATTCAGCGTGACTCGCTTATCGAATTGTGCCTGATCGACCACGTCGATCCAAACGGGCATGATGCCCAGGGCCGGACACCGTTGCTGATCGCAACGTCGCAGCAGGATTGGAAAACAGCGGTGCGGCTCATGGGTGTCGGTGCCCTGGTCGATCTCGCTGACAAAAATGGTTTTACCCCGCTGATGGCCGCCGCCATGCACGGTAATCTCGAAATCTTTCAGGAGTTGATGACCCGCTCCGCCAATCTTCACGCGGAAGCCCGCTGCAAGGATGGCAACGATTTGCTGGGAATGGCGCTCGATGGCGGCAATCCCAAGGTCGTCAAGTCTGTTCTGGAACGTTGGCCTACACTGCCCCAATGGCGAACCACTACCCGGCGCGCTCTTCAAGCAGCTTTGATGACTGGAGACAAGAGCGAAATCCAGCTGCTGCTCAGCAGGCACTCCGCGCCTCCAACACCCGAGGGGAAGAATGTGCCGCTGCTTGCGTATGCCGTCGCTGGAAACGACTCCTCCCTTTTTGGCACGCTCTTGGCTTGTGGCACCGATCCCAACACGGCTCTGCCATCGCGCTGCGATAAGGATTTTCTGGCGCTGCTGCCGTCGAAATCGTTCAGCAGTTACGTTGAAGGAGACAAAGGTCTCACGGTGCTGATGCTGGCAGCGGGACTCGGTCGGGAAGATTACCTCCGCGCTCTGCTTGCGGCAGGTGCTAGCCGGAACCAACTGACCAGGCGCGATAAAATGTCTGCGCTGGACATCGCTGCGGAGACTGGTCACTGGCGTTCCTCACAAATTCTTCTCGGCGGAGGGCCTGCTCCGGACCAATTGCGCGTCGAAATTTCTCTCGCTTTGCAACGGGTCGCTCTCGTCAAGAACGGCGTAGCCGTATACCGCACGCAATGTTCGACTGGACGGCAAGGTTACTCGACGAAGACCGGCGAATTCGTAATTACGAACAAAGAACGGAACCATCGTTCTACCATCTATCATGTGGAGATGCCCTATTTCATGCGGTTGAGCTGCCTCGACTTCGGAATGCATGCCGGGATGGTGCCGAATTATCCGGCTTCACACGGATGCATCCGATTACCCGAGGAAGCTGCGCGCAAGTTCTTCTCCGAGATCCCAATTGGAACGTTGGTGACGGTACAATAAGATGCGCTGTTGTAGCGGTGGTCTATCAACCGCCGATTGAGCGCATGGAATCATTAATCTTACTTGCCCCTGGAGCAGGCGCTCCTTCGTCTCATCCCTGGATGCAGAATTGGAAGCGTCGTTTGTCTGATATCGGTTACGTCGAAACTCTCGATTACGCCTATATGCGCGAAGGGCGGAAACGCCCCGATCAATTGCCAAAGCTTATCGCGGCACATCGAGAAGCGTTGAGCGATGCGAGAAAACAATATCCAACTGAGTCAACGATCCTAATTGGCAAAAGCATGGGTGGCCGTGTTGGATGTCATCTTTCGCTCGAAGAAAAAGTGGATGGCCTTGTTTGCCTCGGGTACCCGCTTTGCGCGATGGGAGATCGCACAAAACTACGCGATGAAGTTTTGCTGGCCCTGAGTACACCAATTCTCTTTGTGCAAGGCACGCGGGATCCGCTTTGTCCTTTGGATCTCCTCGAGCGTGTGCGTACCGAAATGAAAACGCAAAACGTTTTACACATCGTTGAAGGAGGCGACCATTCATTGCGCGTGCCGAAACGCCAGCTTCAGGCGAGTGGCGAAACCCAGATGGATATCGATCAACAAATCTTCCGATCAATCACGGAGTTTCTTTCCGGGTTAACTGGAAAACAAGAACTTTAGCGCCTTGGGATATGCGATCCTTCGTTGGTAATAAAGTGGCGGCCTGGAGTAATGCTCCAGGGAACGTCCACAATGCGAGGCGGGCCAGGCTGAGCTCGCCAGTGGATGAGTGTCTTTAGTGCGGTCACATCGGCAGGCCAATCACCGAAGACTCCCATCTTCTTCAAGATTTTGATCTCAACAACGTTACCTTGTGGACTGATCGTCAATCGATAGATGCCTGTGCCACTGATTTTGGCAAAACGATACTGGGCAGGTATATCAGGATACGGAAAATATATGAAGATTTGCTTGGCCTCAGGGCCGGAATGGACAACGAGATGAACAGCGTCCGTCTTGCCAGAAGTGCTGCCGCTTGCTGCGGCTTTGCTTGGTTGCGGGGATGCATGCGACAGGTCGTTCACCATGAGGCTGGCTGTCAACATGGTTGCAAACAGTGTTTCTTTCACAGAGTTTGCTTATCAAATCGGCGGTAAGTTCGTCACGATATTTCCGCCGTTATCCCTATATGTAGCCAATACCAAATAATGAGATGAAACCTACCCCCGTTTCTTTGGCGGAAGTTCGCAGACGAAGCATTAAATCGCGCGCGTTTCATTCCGTCCACGCAGGCCAGATTGAGTTCGTGAAAGTCAATACCGACGCATGGAGATGGCGTGACATTTATCGCTGGCTCCTTGGTTTACGGTGGCCACAGTTTGCGGCGTTCGTCGGCACGCTTTATATCGCGCTCAATCTTCTTTTCGCCGCGCTCTATGGTCTCCAGCAAGGCAGTATCGCTGGAACCACCGGTGGGCATTGGTTTTTTGATTCCTTCTTTTTCAGCGTGCAAACACTGGCCACCGTGGGCTACGGCCATATGTATCCCCAAACGCTCTATGGCCACATCGTCACTACCATCGAAATCATGAGCGGCATCTTTTTGCTCGCGGTCATGACTGGACTGATCTTTGTCCGATTCTCGCGACCGAGTGCGCGAGTTGTTTTCAGTAACTCAATCGTGATCGCACCATTCAATGGAAAGCCCACCTTGATGGTACGGGTAGGAAATGAAAATCAACACAGCATGGTCGAAGCCGAGTTTCGGATCATGTTTTCGCGCGATGAACCGTTGGTCGAGGGTGGCGATTTCAGGTATTTCTACGTTTTGAAACTACATTTCGATCGGCTCACGGTTTTCCCGGCCGCCTTAACTTTGCGACACACCATCGATGAAACAAGTCCTCTCTATGGCGCAACCCCTGAGTCGCTCGAATCCAGCCGGGTCCTCTTGATTGTCTCAGTGGTTGGAATCGATCCGGTCATTGCGGCCGCAGTTCAGACACAAAAGGATTACAGCTGGCGCGATGTCCGTTTCGGCGAACGTTTCGTCGAGATGTATACCGAAGACGGCGGCGGCCGGCTGACCGTGGATTACGGCCGCCTTCACGACACCGAACAAATGGAGGTTGCAGTTCACAGTAACGGATACGACGAGCCTTCCACTGACAAGTAAGACGCGTGCGCGCTCGCCGCTGAACTGACTTGTTTATGCTTAGTCCGCTTCGATACTTTCCCCTGGGGAGACTGGCGCGTCCTCAATCTTTATTCGAAAAACAAACGTAAACTAGAGGAGCATTAAAATTATGGGATTACTTGATTCGATACTCAGTGCAGTTAGTGGAACTCAGAAACCTTCCGGGGCCGGTGAAGCGAATCCGCTTCTAGGCATTCTCAGCGGCCTTCTCACACAGAGTGGAGGCCTGCAAGGCCTGGCCAGTAAGTTTTCACAGAGCGGCCAGGGTGACGCATTCTCGTCGTGGGTTGGCATGGGCGAAAACCAGTCTGTTTCCACCAACCAAGTTCAAGAGGCACTTGGTTCCGATCAAATTCGTGCCATCGCAACTAAAATGGGAGTGGACCCCAATCTTGCCTCGCAATTCCTGGCTGAATACCTGCCCAAGATTGTGGACAAGCTGACGCCAGCCGGAAAGGTGGATCCTAATGCCAATACTCAGCAAGGGCTTGCTGCTTTGTTGCCATCACTCTTGCAAAGCCTTGGCGGGAAACCTGGCGGCGATCAGTCCGCGCAAGCGTAGAACGTTTTGCGCGAGGCGCAGCCGAACCTACGCCTAAGATAGCGCGATGACTAACCACGCGTTAGTCTGGGTGGCTGTTATGCCTCCGGCGGTAGCAGAATAATCCGTGCAAACTGAAACATAGCGGCTAACAGGTGCACGACGATGCTGGTGAAAGACGGCCAGAATGTGTTAAGTATTGCGATGTTGAAGAACTGGAGCAACACCGCGCCGGTTCCCATACTAAAAACGTAATGTGCTTCGTAGCCATCGTATCTCTAGTCTTGGCGATAGCCAGTGGACAAGACACGCGGCCCGATCTTGACGTGGGAAGGCTTCAAACCGGATCCTTTTCTTTCCGAACGTTAGTGGACGGCAAGGAGGTTGGCCGAAGCCGGATTCAGATTCGCAGATCCGCCGACTCGCGAAACTATGTGTTCTCAAACCTAGTCTTAGGGAGTTTCAGCCAATCCTGGGAGGCCGTCGCCTCGCCAACGTTTGCTCCAGTGTCAGCAAAGCTCAGTTTCGGGCAAGGCAGCGCGGCACGCACCGCGTTTGACCTGTCCTACCAGGGCAAT
>Ga0193707_1000191_pt1 | contig 19036 bp, 14 predicted proteins | sample U3c2metaG_FD_143043 | JGI IMG/M metagenome (GOLD analysis project Ga0193707, IMG submission 143043) | Soil microbial communities from a riparian zone of the East river system, Colorado, United States - U3c2 | ecosystem: Environmental > Terrestrial > Soil > Riparian zone | place: USA: East River... | reverse complement strand
TTGGATAAAATCACTAATATGGGTGGACAGGTCCTGCAGAGCCGCTAGATTGCGGCGACATTTTCCACTAGCAGCGAAGTTTTCCAATCAAGCTCTGTTGGTCGATCCGGCAGCGGTTTTGCTGTTGCTGCCCACGCGTTAATCGAGACCGGCAACGCTTCGTCAGGTTAGTCGCGGACATATTAGCGTGCTGTTTTGCAAGATATAGGGCGCGTTTGAAACCCGCCCCTCCATCCTGCGCCGTCATGACGAGGAAAGAACCAAAGAAAACTATTGAACAAATAGTTGAGATCGGCAGCGGACGCGTGCTCCATCTGGCGGCCTCCCATCCTTTTACAATCATTGCCACATAGCCGCCGCTCGCCGGCCCATGATATTTCCCAACATCGCAGCTTCTTTGTCGCGCATCTTTTACGGCTGGCGCATGATCGGTTTGGTCTCGGCCATTCGCGTCGTCGGCGGCGGAATCCATCAATACGGCTTCACGGTTTTCTTTCTGCCGATCAGTCAAGATCTTGGCATGAGCCGCGCCGCAACCTCGCTAGCGTTCTCGCTCGCGCGCGCCCAAGGAGCCATCGAAGCGCCTCTGGTCGGTTACTTGATCGACCGCTTCGGCCCCCGTCCGATCATCGTGACCGCCGCGTTTCTCGCCGGCGCGGGCTACATTCTTCTGTCATGGGTGGATAGCTACGCGAGCTTCTTGGTCGTTTATCTCGCGGTCATCTCGCTCGCGTTCATCGCTGGATTTGTCCATTCGCCCATGGTCATCGCCAACAGTTGGTTTATCCGTCAACGCGCCCGCGCCATGACCGTCGTCAGCGCCGCAGTGCCGGTCGGCGGCGCGATCCTTTCGCCCCTGCTCGCTGTGGGAGTCCAATCGCTCGGCTGGCGCTGGGCGGCGTTTTTCTCCGGCTGTCTATTTCTCGCAGTTTGCTTGCCTTTGAGTTTCCAAGTGCGGCGCTCGCCGGAGAGCATGGGGCTTTTGCCGGACGGTGAAGCGCCACGAGCGCGCGATAGCGACGCGCATTCGATGAATAACATAGCCTCGGAACCGAGAGAACGAGACCTGCCCGCGGCTCAAGCGATGAAGACGGCAATCTTCTGGCTGCTGGTGGTTTCCATGACGGCGCGGGTCGCGGCGTATAGCACGGTGAGCGTTCACTTCGTGCCCGTCATGGTGTGGCAAGGTTTGGCGCAAGAAGAAGCCGCCTTCATGCTCGGCGCCTTCGCCTTTACCACTTTGCTCGACGCTTCATTTCCGATCGTCTGGGCGACGGTGGGAGATTTCTACGGCCGCAAGTACTTCGCAACGATTCGCGGCATGCTGAGTTTTTTCTATATGTGGGGAAGCGTCGCCGGTCCGGTGCTGGCCGGGGCGATGTACGATCGTAGTCAGAGCTACAGAGGCGTCATGTGGATCTTCTTTTTCATTCTCGCACTAGCAACGCTGCTCAACGCGCTGTTGATAAAGCCGTGGCGTCGATGTGCCACGGCAGCGCAGTTAAACAACTGATTAGCGCCGGGCCATGATCTTTAAGAATTAACATCATCAACAAAGATCGTCCGGAAACGCGCGACGAAAATCACGCACCCTCTCCTGCTTCCTCACGGTAAAGCTTGAGCGCTTCCATGACCGGCAGATCGCTCACCGAAAAAAGTATCGCGGCGTCGGTTTGGGAGTGATTTTGATGGCTGTGCCAGCTCCACAGGGGCACGACGAAGCAGTCGCCCTGCTCCCATTCGAATTTTTGACCGTTGATGACCGTCGTGCCGTTTCCTCTAAAGGCATGATAGATGGTGCTGCAATTGTGCCGGTGCGTTTTGGTGATTTCACCGGGACGGAACATTTGCATACCGCAGGATAACGTCGGCATCGTGTGCCCGCCGTCCGGGCTGACAAATTCCAATGCCACGCCATCGAAGGGACTTCCGGGCCCATCGCTCAGGCGCTGTAGCTTCTCGTAGGTATCCTGCCATTTGTAGTGCAAGTTATACGTGGGACGTTCCGAGATTTTTTCCCAGATCGGCCGCGTCGTGCCGACGCGCGACGTAGTGTAATCGGAACCGGGCTTCATGGGCTGGAGGCCGCCGGGGAATGCTTCCCACGTGATCGCCTGGAGCAAGAACAGCAAGGGATTATCCAGGCCATCGAGCCAAACCACAGGCTCGCCGCCATTGCGGTGTCCATGCCACGTCATCGACGGCGTGAGGATAAGGTCGCCCTCCTGCATGGGAATTTTCTCGCCTTCGACGATCGTGTATGCGCCGGCGCCCTTGAGGATAAATCGGAACGCCGCGAAATTATGTCGGTGATCATGCGCCACCTCGCCGGGCTTCAGTAACTGCAGCGTCATAAGCATCGTATGCGTGGTGGTACGCTGGCGACGATTTTTCTGATCGAGGTAAGCCGGATTGATCAGCCGCAGCACCCGCCGTTCCGCTTTGCCGTCGAGACCATACATGTTCGCCACAGTCTGGATCGCCTCGTAGATCGCCGGCCATTTCCATACATGCGGTAACACCGAAGTATGGGGGTCTTTGCTGTAAGTCGCCATGTCTGCGTCGGAGGCCGGCGACCACAACCCTTCGACACTCAAGCCACGCAGTTTTTCATCGAGCTCGCGTAAAAGTTCTTCTTCCGACATCTTCTGGTGTTCCTCCGGTCAGTCAACTGCGCCTTAGGGTTTTTTGATCCCCAGCTCTCGTTGCGCCGCCTGAAGCGGCGCCAAATCGATGATTTCACTCAGGGGCAGATCGCGCGTTAGCTTGAGTTCCGCCTTGGCTTGCTCTAATACCATGCGCAAACCTTCGGGTGGAATGTTTCCATCCGGACTGAAGACCTTCCAGGTGGAATCGTAGGAAGCCACAGCGTGGTCACGCTCTATCTTCCCCCATTCCATCAGGATCCGCACAGCACCTTCCTTGTCGTCCCGGATAAAACGGTTTGCTCGCACCATGGCCTTTACTACTTTTTTAACCTCGTCCGGCTTCTCCTTGATCGTTTTGAGATTGGCGCCGATGCCGATGAATGGGAAACTAAAAACCTCGTACGCCCTGAGAAGGACGTTGAATCCCATCTGCCCTCCTAGGGCGTCACCAGGCGGGGCAATCACGGCTACATCCACCAGACCTTCCTTCAGCGCGGCGAGACGCGCTCGATCCGGCCCCAGGGCGATGAACTTGAGATCTCTCTCCGTATCCAGGCCAAAGGATTTGAGCATCATTCGACCAGCCACCTCGTCGGTGCCGCCGAAGTTACCGATGCCGACGATTTTTCCCTTAAGTTGCTTGCCCGATTTGTATTCAGGCTTGGCAACCAAGGCGTGAGTTGAACCATCCAAGAGGCTCGCGAGTGCGCGCATCGGCATGCCCCGAAGCGCGCCGCGCACGACCGAGCCGAAGAGCAAGGTATAGGCAACGTCTCCGGTTACAAGCGCGGTGATAATGTTCGGCACGTTCATGCGAATGATCTCTACGTCGAGGCCCTCGTCTTTGAAAAAACCTTTTTTGAAAGCGACTCCCGACGGAAGAAAGGACATATTGGGGTTGGTTACTGAGATGCGCACTTTGTCGGCAGCGTCGAGAGGCGAATTCGGCGCGCAAATAGCGATGAACCCTATTAGCAAACAACAAAGTTTTCTCATGACAATGTTCACAGTCAACTCGCAGCCTTGTAAACACTGCCCATTTGGCTCGCCACGCCGCGCTTGGCCAATTCCGCTTCGAACATCTGGCGAATATACGGATCTTCGTCGTCGTATTCGATCTGATCGCCGCCGAGCTTGACGCTTTCTGAAGTACCCCACTGTTTTCGCAGCCCAGGAAATTTTCGGCTGCTGAACGGCTTGAGCGCGAGGTAACGCGCGGGCTCGCCACCGACGTTGAAGTGCTGATGAAACCAGCGTTCCGGCGGCACCAGCAAGCTCCCGGCGCGCCAGTTGTAGCGCTTGATGTCGTCGCCTTCGCGCCACACCATCGAAAATCCTTCGCCCTTGAGGATGATCACGTGCGCGCCGGCGCCGTGGCGGTGCGCCTTTTTGTAAGTCCCAACCGGAAACTGTGAAATATGCGCCGACATGACGTTGTTTGACATCTCGATCATGATCATCTTACCACCCGCACCGCGATCCTTTCTCTCCGGCAACTCATAGCTTCGCACGTCGCGAATAAAATTGGTGTCGTGAAAGCCCTCGCCGGGAATCTTCGCCTGGCCGCTGAAGAAGTCGTCTTCGCCGGCGTAGCGGTCCGTGAAGCGATAGTCGCAATTAAAAACAAAATCGACGTTGTGATAAAGATTCAGCACGGTCGGCGCGTTGGTCATCGCCAAAAGCCGCACCGGTTTATCACCCTGACCGTTGAAGTGCTGATAGCGTGCATTGAGCGGCGGCGAAAACAGCGCGCCCTCGCCCCATTCGAAAGTTTGCCGTCTGCCGCCGTCCTGCCAGATCGTCGTCGCGCCGCGGCCACTGACAACATAAACCAACGCTTCGAACATGTGTTTCTGCGGCGTGAGAGATTGTCCGGGCGCGATCTCACAGATATAGCAATCGTTGACTCCCTCGGCCCCTTCCAGGTTGAGGTAAACTCCGTGGCCCCCAACGCGCGCCCACGGATGAAGCTCGACTTCATTTATGTTTTCGATGTGAAAACCCTGTACCGCGGGCAGGCCTTCCTTTTCCAGGAACAGTTGGTAAGTGGTCTTCGCTCCAAGCTCACTGCCGGATTGTCTAAGATTTGTTGCAACCATGTCGCTGTTTCCTTTTTCCAGTGATTTGACTCCTTCGCTGAAAATCGACGTCCTTTTCTTGTAATACGTCGCATCGGCTGGGGTCAAGGTGAGAGTCTTACAGGAGACGACTCGGTAATTTAATCCGCATGCTCTTTAATCGGCCTTTAAACTCCCTCGAAGGTCCTTTGTCCGCGAGTTATTTAAAGCGCATTTGGCGAACCGAATCCCTATTCGTCCGGGCCAATTTTTCGCCGACAAAAAACCTTTGTCGACATCTTTGTTTTTGAGTAAAATGAAAGGTCAACAAGAACCTAAAAGGCGCCCGCCTTTTGAATAGAAATTTTGGAGAACGATGGTATCTTTTTAGTAACTTCTGGACCTTACAGGAATGAAGCGTTAAAGGCGTGCGACGATCTATGGAACCGAATCCGACAACCACTGAAGTTTTCAGCCGTATTAAGGTAAAAATCAAAACGCCGATTTTTGACTATTGTGAAGTTAGCCGACTCTTTCAGAGTTAAGTCCAGCGAGCCCGCTGGCTATTATGCTCGCGCCCTGCGCGTCATCGGCCAGGACCTCGCCGAACTATTTCCGCAACAGGTGGATATTGACTACAAGGGAGATAGCTTTGAGGTTCGGGTTCAATGCGACCGCAAAAGAGCCGAGAAACGGATTCCGCAAGTTGAAAAATCGGGTTTGCGAAACGTCATCCGTAAGCTCGCCAACTATCGCCTCGATAAGGCACCGGAAGGAATCGAATCGGCGACTATCGAACAAACCTACGACGCCGCAGACGTGAACCGGTTGGATGAAGCCGGCCTTCATCTTCGCACGCAAGCCGGCAAAGTTCCCGATATCAACAGCCTCGGCGAAACCCTGCGGACCATCGGCAGAATGATCGACGCCGAAGACGGCCGGCTGATTCGGATATTCAAGGATCAGCGCCGTGTCGCTTTCGAGTACGTCGATAAAAGCGGTGCGATGCGTAAAGTAGAAATGACGCGATCTGAACTATTCAAAGTGCAACAGAGTTACTATGACAAGCGCGGCGGCCAGAAGAGCATCGACACCTGGAAAGGCCACGATTGAAGGCTAATATCGTTCCCGTGAACCGAAGCAAGACGGCGTATCGCGCTTACATCAGTTTTTTCCGTAGCGCTGATTGTAAATTGAATCCCCGTCTAATCCCTGAGGATTCTTCGACCACGATTTTGCGCGAAGATCGTTCACGGCAGCCGCAGCTTCGGATCGAGGGCATCGCGGAGCGAATCGCCGAAGACGTTAAACGCGAACACCGCCAGACTGATCGCCAAGCCTGGGAATAGCGCCATCCAGGGTGCCCTCTCGGCAAACTCCACCGCCGCGCCGCGCAGCATCAATCCCCACGCCGCCGTCGGTTCGGCCACGCCTAAACCGAGAAATGACAGAGACGCTTCCAGTAAAATCGCCTGGCCGAGGAATGCCGTCAGCATGATTAGATAGGGCGCCATCACATTGGGCAGCATATGGCGCGAGATAACCCGCCAATGGCTCGAACCGAGGGTCAGCGCCGCTTCGACGAACAGCATCTGGCGCAATGCCAGCGCGCTGCTGCGCACGACCAAGGCCGCGCGCGGGATCATCGGAATCGTGATCGCCAGAATCACGTTCCAAAGACCCGAGCCTGAAACCGCGACGACCACGAGCGCCAGAACGATCAAAGGAAAAGATAGCAATATATCCATCAGCCGCTGCATGAACAGATCGGCCTTACCGCCGAAGTAGGCGCAGGATACGCCGATCAGAGCGCCGATGCTCGTGCCGAAAAGAGATGAGCAAAAGCCCACCCACAGAGCCGTACGCGAGCCATAAAGGATGCGCGACAGGACATCGCGACCGAAAGAATCCGTACCGAGCCAATGATGCACTCCTGGCGCCTCAAACATGGCGCCGTAATTGTTCGCCAAGGGATCGTACGGCGCGAGAAAGTTCGCCAGCAGCGCCGCGGCGATCATGAGTACAATGATAATCGCCCCGGCGCCGCCCAACGGACGCGAGGAAATAAAATCCAGGGCACTAGCAAGCCAAGGTCGAATACGCGCAGGCATTAACAGATCCGGGTCGGAAGAGAATTGGCGCGCGCAAATTATTGGTAATGAATGCGCGGGTCGAGCCAGGCATAGAGCAAATCGACCATAAAGTTCATGAAGATAAAAGCGAAGGAGACGAGCAATACCAACGCTTGAGTCATGGTGTAGTCACGATGAGTGATCGATTCGACGAACAACATGCCGATACCGTTTAGATTAAACACCTGCTCGGTCACGACGAGACCGCCGATCAGAAAAGCGAACTCCAAGCCGATCACCGTCACGATCGGCAGCAGTGCATTGCTCAGCGCGTGCTTGAGGACGACCGCGCGCTCCCAAAGTCCCTTGGCCCGCGCCGTGCGCACGTAATCCTCGCGCAGCACTTCCAACACCGCGGAGCGGGTCATGCGCGTCGCCATGGCGGAATAGCGGTAGCCAACCGCGAGCGCCGGCCAAATGAGCTGCGCCAAATTGGCGCGCGGATCGGTCCAGAAAGACGTGAACGTCAGCGGCGGCATCCATTTAAACACGATGAGGAAGCCGAGAATGATCACGATGCCGAGCCAAAACGACGGCATCGCCAGCCCGGCGATCGAGAAAATTCGCACGGCGTAATCGACCCAGGTATCCTGCTTGAGCGCCGCCAGGGTTCCCAGAGGAACCGCCAGCAGCATCGCCACCACAGTGGCCATCACCGCCAGCTGTAAGCTCAATTCGAGACGAATCTTGATCTCTTCAATAATCGGCCGTCCGGTCCACATCGAGTCGCCGAAATCGAATCGCGCGATCCCGGCAATCCAGCTCACGAACTGATAGGCTAAAGGTTTGTCGAGCCCCAGCTGTTTTCGCTCGCGGTCGAGCGCTTCTTTCGGGGCGAATGTGCCGCTGCCGGCGTACTTGAGCTCGACGATGTCGCCGGGCGCCACCCGCAGAAGAAAAAAAACCAACAGGGCAACACCGAACAACGTCGGAATCATCAGCAACAAACGCTTGAGAACATACTGACGCATCGGTCAAATTCTGGAATTTTGAATTTTGTATTTTACTTTCCTACGGCGCCAGCCACACGTCGCGCAGATCCTGGTTGACGTAATGGCTCGGGCCGATTTTCCAGCCCTTGAGCCGGCTGCTGTGCGGCACAATCCGCTGCCACCAGAGCAGCGGAAATTGATAAGCCTGCTCGCCGATGGCGCGCCTTTCCATTTGCCGGATAAGCGGCAAGCGGTCCTTCACATCCAACATGCGGCTCTGGCGCTCATAAAGCTCGTCGAGAGTCGCGTCTTTGTAGCGTGCGTAGTTCACCGGGCTGGCTTCGCTGCTCAGGTACTTGAGCAGATAGAGGTCCGGCTCGTCCATGAACTCGCAGTCGAAATCGACGCCCGCGTCAAAATTTCCCTGGCGCAAATCGTTGAAATACGGTCCGCCTTCGAGCGGTGTGTGCGTGACGTTCAAGCCGATCTTGCGCCACTGATCGACGAGGTAAACTCCGCTGACTTCATAAGGCTCTTTGACGTTACGGTTTTTCAAGACAAACGAAAATCCTTCCGGCACCCCGGCTTCTTTGAGCAAGCGCTTGGCTTCGTTACGGGCGGCGTTGATGTCTTTGCCAAAACCGGGGAGCTTGATGAGCTCCGCTGGCGGCGTGGCGAACTCCGATCCCGGGCGGAACACGCCGCCGATATATTTCATAACCGAGATCTGCGCCAGCGCCTTCGACGCTTCGTTACGGTCGATGGCCAGAGTCAAAGCGCGCCGCACGCGCGCATCGCTGAACGGCTTTTTCTCGTTGTTGAGTGTCACCAAAATATTGCACGCCCACGGGCTCTCTTGCACGACCGCTTTATTGCCGAGCGTTTTCACGATGTCGTCGCGCGCCGCCGGATTGAAGCCGCGAAACTCGACAACGGCCTGACCGCTGCGCACCGCCGCCACGCGCGGCGCGGTGTCACGAATAAAGATCGCTCTGAAGCCATCTAGGTATGGGCGCCCCGGCATAAAGTAGGCGGGATTTTTCTTGCCAACCCAATGCGAGCCGGCCACGTGCTCGACGAAGATGAACGGCCCCGAGCCCATCACGTTCTTTTCATACCAGCGCGGATCTTTTTTGAGCCGCTCGGCGCTGTAGATGAAGTTCCACGGCGAAGCCAGGTTGGCGAGAAACGACGCCGCGATATGTTTGAGCTTGAAGACGACGGTCAAATCGTCCGGCGCTTCGACCTTGTCGACCATCGAGTACAACGCCTTACGCGCGCTCGCGACTCCTTCCGGCGGAAAAATAATCTTGTCGTAGGTCGCCTTGACATCGTGCGCCGTGAGCGGCGTGCCGTCGTGAAACTTGATTCCCTTACGAATCTTGACGGTGAGCGTCAAGCCGTCCCGAGAGAACGACCAGGTCTCAGCGACATCGCCGACGATCTTGGGATAGTTTTGCGGATCGAAGCGCAGCAACGTGCTGTAATGCGGCGCGATGGGATGAAGCATACCGAAGGTGGTTTCGCGGTGCCCGTCGAACGAAGGCGGGATTTCCCCGACGGCAAACACCAGCTCGCCCCCCGGACGCGGCGCTTCCGCGGCAGGTAGGACGGCCGGCGCGCCTATGGCAAGCAGGGATAGTATGAAACCGCGCGACATTATCGCTTTTATTGAAATCACCATCGGATGTCTCCTCGCGTGACTGCTAACTCGAACTCTATGCTGCGAGCGAAAATACGGCTTTCGTCTTGCTAAAGTCAAGCTATCTCGCGCCTTTGCCGCGCGCCGCAATCCGGCGATGATGCTTGACGCTGGCCGCTCCCCTGCCTTAGTCTTCCGGTGGATGATGACGCATCTCAAGCGAGCCGGTTCTTTAATGGCCGGCGTAAAATTTGCCTGCGTATGGGTTCTCTTTCTTTGCGCGTCTTTGCTCGGCTGCGGAACCGGCGGAATGTCCTTATCGTCCATCGGCGGTCGAAGCACTGCTACCGAGTCCGCGAAACTCAACGAGCTTTTCGAGGGCTTTTTTGAAGGCGAACTTGCGCTTTTTCCGACGTTCGCTACCGAGATCGGCGACCACCGCTACGACGACCAGCTGGAGATCGCCATCAGCGAAGAGCATATCGCCGCGCAGCGTCGCCTGTTTCAGCACGCGCTCAAACGCGCGATGGAAATTAAATTAGCCGAAATCGATTCCCGTGACCGTCTTTATCTCCAGGTTTTCACGCGCAACTTAAAGCTCGCTCTCGACGGCTTCGCCTTTAAGCAACATCTCATGCCGGTGCGTCAACTTGCCAGTCTCGCCGTCGAGTTTCCGTTGCTCGGGTCCGGCGCCGGTGCCCATCCGTTTCGAACCGTCGCCGACTACGAGAATTTTCTGCGACGCATCGAAGGATTCGAAACGTGGATCGACACGGCGATCGTCAACATGCGCCAAGGGATCGAGCTACAAATAGTCCAGCCTACGGTCGTGATCGAGAGAACTCTGCCGCAAATCCAAACGATGATCGTCAGTGATCCGAAGACCAGCTTATTCTATCAACCGATCGCCCGTATGCCGGATCAGTTCAGCGACGCCGATCGCGCTCGTTTGACGCGCGCCTACACCGACGCCATCGAAATGCGAATCGTGCCGGCCTATCGTCGTCTGCTGGCGTTCTTGCAGGACGAATACTTGAGTAGGAGCCGGCGCACGGTGGCATTTTCCGCGCTCCCTGACGGCACAGCTTGGTACGACTATCTGGTCAAAACTCAAACCACGACGGATTTAAAGCCCGACGAAATCTTTCAGTTGGGCATGACCGAGATCGCCCGCATCACGAAGGAAATGGAGCGCGTGCGCGAACAGCAAGGGTTTACCGGCAACTTGTCTGAATTTTCGCGCACTCTTTCCGAGAACGCGCCCCGCGGCTATCAAAGCCGGATCGATCTTGTGCAAGGTTATGAGGCGATCGGCCGCGTGGTGGCGCCCGGACTTCCAAGGTTCTTCAGCCGCTTACCCAAAGCGCGGCTTGAAATCCGCACGATTGAAGAATTCCGCGAGAGATCCGCGCCGTCGCAATATTGGTCTGCCGCGCCGGACGGTTCCCGTCCGGGAATCTTTTACGTCAATGCGTCGGGCGTTGAGAACAATCCGCGGCGCGCCTCCGAACCGCTCTATCTACACGAGGCCGTGCCCGGCCATCACTTTCAGATTTCGTTGCAGCAGGAACGCGACGACCTGCCGCGTTTTCAACGTTTTGCCGATTATACCGCCTTCGTCGAAGGCTGGGCTCTCTACGCCGAAAGCCTCGGCGTGGAATTGGGACTTTACAAAGAGCCCTCGCAATATTTCAGCCGGCTCAACTCCGAGCTGTTTCGCGCCGCTCGTCTCGTCGTCGACGTCGGTTTGCATCGAAAAGGCTGGAGCCGCGAGCAGGCAATTAAATACTTGATGGACACCACCCTGAGCAGCGAGAGCAGCGCCGCTTCAGAGGTGGACCGGTATATCGCCGTGCCGGCACAGGCCCTCGGCTACAAAGTCGGCCAGCTCAAAATCGCCGCGACCCGATCCCAAGCGGAAGCGGCGCTCGGGCCAAAATTCGACATTCGTGCCTTTCACGACGAGTTGCTGCGCGACGGCGCGCTGCCACTCGACATTCTCGAAGCCAAGATGGACGCGTGGATCAAACGCATGGGGCACTGATGGACCAGCTCCGAGTTGAGGTAATATCCAGCTTCGGTTGATCGTGGAACTAGCCTCAGCAATTTGCTCCCGTGAGTGAATTCTCGGCGCCGGCGCGCTACAATGGATTCCTTCGATATGCGCGCCCCGATTTTCACAACCGGCAGTCAATTTCCGATCGTCAAAAGACGGCAACTCCCGCCGCCGCATAAAATGACCGGCAAGGAACGGCGCCGGATGAATCCGAATCACGGTTTGATTAAGCTCGCCGAACTCTACGTGGACCTGTTTATCTCGCGTTTCGTCTTTCCGCTTATGGGCCATATCTGGAGTCCTTATTGTTGGGTGCTGGAACGGAGTTTTTGCCTGGCCGAAGCCGAACTCGCCCCGATGGGATGGCCGAAAGAGCTGGCGCCCCTGCGCGTGCTACTGATCACCGATATCCACGGTGGAATTTTCTTAAAACCCCAGACGCTTTGGAGCATCGTCCGCAGTTTAATGCAAACCAAGCCCGACCTGGTCGTCATCTGCGGCGACCTGGTCACCGGCCACGTGAGCGAGGCCACTCCGTATCTCGATGCATTGGCCGGCCTCACGGACGCGCCGCTCGGCGCGTGGTTTTGTTTCGGCAATCACGACTACTTCGGCGGCGACCCGGGTGAGCTGCAGGACAATCTTGTTGCTCTCGGCATCAAGACACTCAAGAACGACAGCGTTGTTCTCGCGCATCACGGCAATAGTTTTGTGCTGGGCGGCATCGACGACCGGGTCATGGGCAAGCCGGACTGGCAGCGATTGATTTCGCGCCACGGTCCGCCGCATCTTTTGATGGCGCATAACCCCGATCATTTCTACGATGCCGAAGCGCGCGGCGTGCCGCTCACACTTTCCGGCCATACGCATGGCGGGCAGATTCGTTTTCCCAACGGTCCGGCGATTATTCGTCAAAGCCGCTACTGTCTCGACGAAGGCGTGTACGCTTTCCGTTCATCGTTGCTCGTCGTCTCGCGCGGCTTGGGCAGTATCGTGTTGCCCTTCCGCTGGGGCGCCGAGCCCGAGGCTGTGTTGCTGGAAATCACCGCGCCGGATTGATCGCCGCAGCCATCGCGTTCACTTGGACTGTCGCGCGGGGCCCGCGACCTCCCCGCGGCGCGATCGCTCGACAAGATCAAAGAGCGTCTGGCGCGCCGCCTCCGTCACGATATTCGAAGTCGCGCCCATTTTTCTTGCCACTGCCGTTTGGTTGAACATGAATTCGCGCCAGACCTCCGGCGGGTAACTTTCAAGCGACAAGGCGAAACCGCCTTGCGCTTTGCCCGTGAGTGCTTGGACATGATGGCTCCGCGATCCGGCGCCGCGAAAGCTGTGGCAGTAAACGCAACCGTTGCGAAAGGTCAAAGCTTGCTCGACATCTTGCGGCACGTCGCGAATCGCCTTTAACGGGTCGTCTTTAAATCTCCGAAAGCTGTCTTCAGTCAAGCCGAAATGCCACGACTGCGCTGCCAACTCCAGGGGCGGTTCTTTGAGAAAATAAATAAAAGCGCCGAGCGGCATCGCCAGTGGCGGGGGCTGAGAGCCGGGCCGCCAAGAATACTCATGGTGCATCCGGAAAAAAGTACTCAAGCGGAAACGATTTTTTTCGCCGTCGATGCCGATCACAATCGCCGGTTGGTAGCGCTCGATCTGCTCGCGGCGCCAAACCCGCCGCTCGCCGTGAATATTCGTTAGGACGATAAAATCGCCTGCGCCGATCCGCTCCCTCGGCGACGCATTGAGATAGGCAAAAAGATCGACGGCGTAGAACTGCTTGAGCGGCCACTGCAGCAACTCTTCCTTGCGATCGCGGTAAATAAATAGAAGCATCTGCGCGAAACGCTCATCGATTGGGTACGCGCGCACGAGGTTGGCGAATTTCCAGAATGGCAGTGTTGAATACGGTGGGTCGGTCCAGCGACGTTGGGCTTCAACCAAGTCGGCCAGTTGCTGTGGCAGCGCTTTAACGCCCATGAAACTGAGTATCAATCGTCGCACCGGATTATTTTCGTCGTCGAATTGGACGATGCTCAGATGATCCACGCCTTTGAACATCAGTTGCTGCACCGCCTTATTGCCCGCCGAACGCAAAGCATCGGCAAAGCGACGCGCGTCCAGGGGAAACCCGGTAAAGTCTTGAAAGGCGTTGAGGAGCAAAAAAGGCGGGGCGCCGGCATGGACGTAATGAACCGGCGAGGCTTTTTTGAGAATATCCGGATCGTAGCCGAAAGTTCTTTCAGTTGCTTGCCTCTGGTTGTCCAACACGTTCCACGAGGGCGCCAGATCGTAAAGACCGCAGATCGAGATCACGCCCGCCAGCGCCTTTGGCGATAACCCTTGTTTGTCGAGATAACCACGATCGAGCGCCACCAGCGACGCCAGATGCCCGCCGGCTGAGTGGCCGGCGAGATAAACGCGTTTGGCATCGAAGCCATACTCGTCGGCGTGTTTTGATTAAATAGCCGACGGCAGCCGCAACATCTTCGGCCTGCGCCGGATGACGATTCGCCGGCGCCAAGCGATAGCGCACCAGCGCCACGGCAACGCCGTCGCGCACGAGATTCTCAGCGAGCGACGGGCCGATACGGTAATCGTCGTCGGGGAGCAGCCAGAAACCGCCGTGGACGAATATCAACAGCGCTGGCTTGGTATCCACCTTCGCTGGCGCATAAAGATCAAAGCTGCGCCGCCGATCGCCCTTCGCCGCGCCGGGATACGGAACATCCTTGATCACTGTCGCGCCGCGTCCGACGGCTGCGTTGGACGCCGCGCGCGAATGCTTCGGTAAGGGAACAAAAAAACAACTGAAGAGAACGATCGCGACAATAAATAACCGGCGAGGCATAATCCGTTATCAGCAACCCTCTCACATCTTCACCCTCACCTCTGTGCCTCGTTTAGCGCATTCAGCGCGAAAAATTTCATGGATCTCGGGGTCCTGATCCCGGTATTCGATCTGCGTGCCGCCGGCGCGAATATCTTGATCGGTTTTCGACAGGTCTTCGACTTTATAAGTAAAGCCCCAAGGTTTGAGCGCCAGATAGCGCACCGGTTTATTGTCCGGGTTGAAATGCTGATGGAACCAATTGGCCGGCGGCACGAATAAACTGCCCGGCCGCCAATCGATGCGAATGCGCGGCTGCCCTTCCTCCCACAGAAATGAATATCCTTCGCCCGAAAGAATCACGATATGCGCGCCGGGGCCGTGTCGGTGACCGCGCGGGTAAGTGCCCGATGGATACTGCTCGAGGTGAGCGCTCATCGTGTTGGCGGCGAGATGAAGCCGGATGCCCGTGGCGCCCTGTCCGCGCTGGCTGCGGTCGCGCAACTGAAAGTCCCGTATATCGGGAATAAAATTGGACTCCCACGTGCGATAACTGACGATCTCCTTTCCCTTTCCGCTGTAGTAACTGTCTTCGCCGTCGAATCGGTTCACGAATGAATGCGAGTTAAAAAAAATAAAATCGCTGTCGCGAAATCGATTGATCATCGGCGGCGCGTCGGTCAGCGCCAGAAACCGGGCGGTTGCATCACCTTGAGCATTGAAGTGTTGATGCCACGCGTTGAGCGGCGGCGAGAACAAGCTTCCCTCCTGCCATTCGAAGGTTTGCTTTTTTGTCCCGTCGTTCCAAACCGAGGTCGCGCCGCGGCCTTTGACGACATAGATCAACTGTTCAAACAGGTAGCGCTGGGGGTTGCTCTCGCCTCTGGGCGGGATCTCGCAAACGTACGCGCCGCAGGCGCGGCCCGAGCCGACCAAATTGATGAACGCGCCGAGAACGCCCGTGCGCGCCCACGGCGTCACTGCAACGAAGCTCAAGTCTTCCACGCAGTGACCGCGCACGATCGGAATCTCCTCAAGCTCTTGCCAAAGATCATAGGGAGTCTTGTCCGAATACGCCGCTGCTCTTGCCAAATCCATCATGAGTGCTCCGTTCAGCGAAGTTTCTTGAACAACCCTTCGCGATCCCATTCTTCAATCACGCTTTAATCGTTGAATTGCTCCACGTTGATGTCGTCTATGACTTCAAAGCTACGCGAACCTACCAGCTGCACCGCCAGGCGCGCGCCGCCGCGATCGAGCCGCGGCGAGTATCAGCCTCGACAAAGACGTTAGACCCTCTCGCATTGACTGGCTCATCCCCTTTTTTCCTTTATTGAAGGCCCAGCTCTTTTTGCGCCTGCCTGAGATAACTCAGATCGAGGTATTTTTCCGGCGCCGGCAGCGGCCCTTTGATGATGCCGTCCTGCGCCTGCACTTCGATGTTCACCTTCAAGCCGCTGAGCGTCACGTCACCGTTGATCGGATAGACTTTGTTTTTGATGTAATAGTCGATGCCGCGACTGGCGTACGGCGCCTGCAAACCGAACTCTTTGGTCAAAAATTCGGCCGCTTCGGCGGGACGTTCATAGATCCAACGCAAGGCCTGTATGTGGCTCTTGATAAATTTCACCACCGCCGGCCGGTTTTTTTCCGCCCACGACGGATTGATGTTGATGTTGTTGAATTGGTAGTTGGAGATCACTTCGGTGGTGTCGCCCAAACGGGTGAAACCTTTGTCGATCGCAAAATCGGCGAACGGAATTCCCAGGACAGCACCGGCAATCGCGTTGCTTTCCAACGCGCTCAGGCGCGCGGGCGTGCCGCCGGCGATGATCGACAGCGCAAAATCCCGCGGGTGAATAAGCCCCTTGCTCTTGAGATAGGTGAGCAAGATCGAAGTAGCGCCGCCGGTCAGACTGGCGACCCCAAGCCGTTGGCCTTTGAGATCTTCCAGCTTCTTGACGTTCTTGGCGCCGATCAACAGATAGGGTGCCGAATTGCTCGATCCCGCAGCAACTTTCAGGTTGCCGTTAGTTCTTTCGTTCCAAATGATGATGTTATCGGCGTTGATGTTGGCGAAGTGAAGCTCGCCGGCGACCAGCGCCTGTAACTGAACGTCGGCGCGGCCGATGCTTACCAGATCGACCTGAATTCCTTCCTTCGCGTAGAAAGCTTTTTTCTGCGCGATGAAAAACGGCAGATAGTTGAGATCCTTCGACACGTAACCGGCCTTGACAGTTTGCGCACCTATCGGGCCGACGGCGAGCAGCGTGCATGAGAAAATCAGTAGAATCATCAACAGCTTCTTCATGGCTTCTCTCTCCCAATATTCGATGGGTGACAATACCTTCGTAGATTCGCTGTGAACAATCAACCAGGTTTTTACCGAAAGCGGGCTGCCTTGATCGATTTCAACCAGAACAGCTAGGTTGACTTCTCCGCGCCGCGCAGCGCCGAAGTAAAGATCCCCAGGACGCAGATCAATATCGCCGCCATAAAAGTGGTATTGAGCGCGGCAACAAAGCCGGCTGGATTTTCAGCCGTTAATGTCGCGGCTTTGATCCCAGTGTGGAATTCGAAAGCGAGCGACATAGACAAACCGCCGAGCGCGACGCCCAAGACATTGCCAAAGCCGAAGGTGACATGATTCATCGCCGAAGCAAAACCGCGGTGTTCTTTCGGCATCATACTGATCATAGCCGTCGAGTTAGCGGGATTGAATATCCCGTTCGTGATCGCGCCGACGACGATCAGCATCGCTGGCAGCAGCCAGTGGGAATCCGTCCGCAGCATCCCACCCGCCACCAGAGAGATAATCATGAACACGACGCCGACGGTCGCCGGAATACGCGGTCCCAGCCGGTCGGTCATAAAGCCGCTCACCGGCGCCAGTGCCACCGTCAAGATCGACGGCGCCATAAAAAGTATGCCGACCTGTGTCGGCGTAAGACGCAAAATATCCTGCAAATAAAACGGCATCAGAAAACCCGTGAGCGCATAGCAGATCGAGACCACCAACAAGCTCACAACGCTGAAGCTGAAGCGGCGGATTTTGAACAATTCCAGATTGACAAACGGACTTCGCGCGCGCGACTCGTGCGCGAGAAAGGCCGCCAGACTGGCAATAAAGACCGCGAAAAGAAAGAACTTCGTCGAGCTACCAATTAGCTGATGAGTGCGTCGGTCGAAGATAAACACCAGGGTCGTCGTGATCGCGAACAGCAGCGCCGCGCCGAGATAATCGATTGAGCCTATGGCATGCTGCGGCGCAACTTGACGCCGCTTCATGTTCATCAACGCCAGCAACATCCCGCCGAAACCGATCGGCGCGAGCAAGAAAAAACTCCAGCGCCAGCTGAAATAGTCGATCATCAAGCCGCCAATACTCGGTCCGAGAATAAAACCGGTGTGATGCGCGGTCGTCATGTAACCCTGCGCCCGGCCGGCGAGATCCTCGGTGACGGACTCCGACGCCAGCGCGCGGCTTGAGGACTGCAACATCGCGCCGCCGACGCCTTGCACGAAGCGCGCAACGATGAGTTGCAGCACCGTCTGGGAAAAGCCACAGAGTAGCGAGCTCACTGCAAACACGAGAAAACCCAAGGCAAACATCTTCTCACGCCCCCACAAGTCGGAAATCCGGCCGAAGATCACCGAGAGGCCGATGTTCGAAAGCTGATACGACAAGAGCGCCCAAGAGACACCGAGCAGATCGGTGCCCAGACTTTGCGCCACCGTCGGCATTGAAATGGCAACGATTCGAGTCGCGGTGCCGGAAAAAAATGTTCCGAGAAGCGCAGTGGCGAGCAGCAAATAATTGACGCGTGAATCCACGTGGGTGCGAATCGTCGTTGAAAACTTTCCGGATTAATAGCGCCGAACGCGCCGCGCGGCAAACGGATACGGGAAGAATTGCGGATGCATTCGCCGCGGAGATCTCCAAAGTTGTGAGATGCGAGCGTGGCATTTGTCGGATAGTTGAGAGCAACGAAAGCGAACTTATTGCTAGAAAACGCCCTGTAGGAAATCCCGCACCTCGCGCGTCCACTCCAAGGGTCTAGCTTCGACGATAGGCACATGCGGCACGCCGGCGAAGGAAACGAATCGTGCGTTTCGTTCCATCGCTGCCGCAATCGCACGGGCTTGGTCCAGCGTCGCGCGTTCATCCTTCTCGCCGTGCAAGATCAGCGTCGGGCAATTCACCGAGCGCGCGTAGTCGGCTGGATTGTGCAAGAACAAGTTGGAACGGGTTTGCACGCTTCCCCAAAAAATCAGCAGCTCAGCAAACGGCGACACCGGAAGGCCCATCGCACGGAATCGACTCTTGCCGGCGTTCAGCAAGCTATCGAACGTCGCCTCAACAATAACGGCATCGGGGTTGATCTTCTCTGTCCCAATAGCGCGAAGCACGGCTGCCCCGCCCATGGAAATTCCGTAGAGCACTAGCTTGCGATTCGGCCACGTCCGCCGGACGTAATCGACAGTCGCTGCGACATCGCTCGCCTCTTTCATGCCGATCGTCGTTCCGGTACCTGAAGATCCACCGGAACCGTAGAAATCCACCAACAACGTGGCGAAACCCAACTCGTGGAAAACTTGCACCGCCGACAATAACGAGGCCTTGCTCGCAGCGTAACCGTGAAAAAGTGCGATCAGCGGCAGCGCTGCCTTTCCAGGTATGTACCACGCCTCCAACGGCGTAGCGTTTGGACTAACGAAGTGATGTGTCTCATATGCAAGACTTA
>Ga0193707_1000190_pt1 | contig 19069 bp, 18 predicted proteins | sample U3c2metaG_FD_143043 | JGI IMG/M metagenome (GOLD analysis project Ga0193707, IMG submission 143043) | Soil microbial communities from a riparian zone of the East river system, Colorado, United States - U3c2 | ecosystem: Environmental > Terrestrial > Soil > Riparian zone | place: USA: East River... | reverse complement strand
CGCAGCCTTGGCCCAGAGCGGCAACCTCTCAGTCGAGGACGGCGGCTCGCCCAAGCCCGCGGTGGACCTTACTCCCGGCACGGCGAGCTACAAGGTTCGGCTCGAGACGGGTGGCCGAATTATTACGATGGACCTAACGCGCACAGTGAAGACACAGAACGGCGCCTGGCTCGTGAATGAAACCAATACGATGCCAGGACTGACGACGACTGATGAAGCGGTCGTCGAGAAGAGAACCCTTCTTCTGCGCAGGAGAACGATTCACGAGGGATCCACTTCGGCCGAAGTGCAGTTCCTTGGAAACAGGGCGACCGGCACGATCACGGTCAACGGGCAGAAGCGGGATATCAGCACGGATGTGGGCGGCGTCCTTTTCGCGGATGGGCCCGGAGGACAGGATGCAATCGCGGCTTTGCCACTCGCTCAGGGGTACACCGCCAGTTTCCGCAATTTCGAAGTGGAGCAGCAGCAGGTGAAGGTGCGCCAGCTCAGGGTAGTGGGAACTGATACGGTCACCGTTCCTGCCGGGATCTTCCACACTTGGAAGCTCCTGGTCACGACGGAAGGAGGGAGCGAGGAGATGACCGCCTATTGGGTGGACAAGGCGTCGCGACGCGTCGTAAAGATGGCGACCAGCCTTCCAGAACAGAACGGAGCGCTCGCGACAGCGGAACTGATCAAGTAGTAGTTCAGTGTTGCAGCTGAGTGTCGTCGGGCTCGTCCTCGACACCGGCGTAGAGTCGAAGCGACTGCACGATCTCCAGCAGATCTGCCTGGGCCTGGTCGAGCTCCAGCTTGCCCTTTTGGTTGTCGAGCAGCCCCTTCTCGAGGCCAATGGTCACTCGATTGAGGTGCCTGATCTTTTCGATCACTCTGTCGGTTGCGCGCCGGAGCTTGCCGTAACGCCGCTTCTCGGACAATGCGCGGTGACAACGTTGTAGCAGCTCGCCGTCCGAGAATTCCTTGGCTTTGCTCACCGCATCCGCGATACTCACGCCAGGAACGCCGCCGTGGTCCTGGTACGCGATTTCGGTCGACGCCTCTGTAAACATCAGGCGGCCGACGTACTCGACGCCATCGTGGCTCGTTCGCAGAGCTACGAAGTATTTCTGCCCATCAACAGAGATCGTTCGAATCTGATGGTCGCTGCTGGCGGAGGATGGGGGCATCACATGAGGACTGCCGCAACCGCCCAACTGTAACGCATCGCGAACAATGCCCCTATCTTGATCGGGTCTTCCTCATTGATCAGCCTCGTGTCGCCCAGGGGACCCCTCGCCATGAATCCCTCTCGAAGCATCTTCTGTTTTGTTTGCTGTTTTGCGCTCTCCGGATGCGGAGCTGCGCCAGCTGAGCGAGCCCCTCAGAACGACTACGCAGCGCCGCCACCGCCTGCGAATAGCGTTGCCAGCGCCCACGACTGGACGCGCTTCGGTTGGGACGCAGGCCGATCCAGCGCGTCCGCCGACCCGACCGGAATCACCGCGGGGAATGTCGCCACCCTGCGCCGCCAGCAGGTATTACTGGACGGAACCGTCGATGGCTCTGCCATCTATTTGCACGGCGTCCGCGCCAACGGCGGCACGCATGACGTGTTTTTCGTCACGACAACATACGGGAAAACGCTGGCCATCGACGCCGTGGATGGCGCCATTCTCTGGCGTTTCACACCCAGTGGATACGATTCGTGGGCAGGGTCCCGTCAAATCACGACTGCGACGCCGGTCGCGGACCCCGGGCGGGAATTCGTTTACGCCGCGTCACCAGACGGGCGCATCCAGAAGCTCGCGGTTGCGGACGGCCGCGCCGTGTGGAGCACTGCCATCACCAAGCTCCCAGCGCGCGAGAAGATCGCGTCGTCGTTGAACTTTTTTCACGGCCGAGTGGTGGCGGTGACTGGCGGCTACATCGGTGACACGCCACCGTATCAGGGTCATGTCGCTGTTCTGGACGGTGCGAGCGGCCGGCTCCTGTATGTCTGGAATTCGCTTTGCAGCGATCGGCGCGAGCTGATCGATCCTTCTTCGTGCGGCGAAACCATGTCGGCGATTTGGGGGCGAGCGGGCGCTGGGATCGACTCGGTTACGGGAGACATCTACTTCGCGACTGGCAACGGCCGCTGGGATGGCCGCACGAACTGGGGCGACGCCGCGATCGCGCTCGATTCAAACGCGACGAACATCATCGATAACTACACTCCCACGAATACCGACGAGCTGAGCTCGCGGGACGCGGATCTTGGCTCGACATCTCCCGCGCTCTTAGGCGGCGGATTTGTAGCGCAGGGCGGCAAGGATGGGACGATTCGTCTGGTGGCATTCGGACGGACGAGAGGAGCCACGCCTCGTAAGGGTGGGGAGGCGCAGGTGGTGCCGACACCAACTGGTACTGATTTGTTCACCGCGCCGGCCGTGATGCATGTCGGCTCGACAACGTGGATGTTCGCCGGCGACAACGGTGGGACGGCGGCGTGGACGTTCAGCGGTGGCCGACTTCAGGAGCGATGGAAAAATCGGAATGGCGGCACGAGTCCTGTGGTCGCGGGCGGGCTACTGTACGTGTACGATCCCGATGGCGGGCTCCGAGTCTACGAACCTGAAACTGGACGATTGATTATCAAACTGGACTGCGGAGGCGGTCACTGGAACAGTCCGATCGTCGTGGACGGAATGATCGCGCTTCCTGAAGGAAACTCGAATCAGCATCGCACTTCCGGTGTCCTCGATATCTGGCGCGTTCAATAAGTAAGGCAACTACGCCGCCGCCCGCTGCCCGCGGTCGCCAAGCGCTGGTGGGGGCTGGGAACTGAAACTGAAACTGCAAACTGAACGGGGTAGGAGGTGTCAGAGATGCGTAGGTGCCAGGTACCCGGTCACTACACCCAGACTTCACCAGCACGCTTCGGGGTACAAGCAACTGCCTGTGCCCGGAATGCCACCCAGTGAAGTCCGGGCGTCGTGAACTGAAACCTGGCACCTACGCATCTCTGACACCTCCCGCCCCGTTCAGTTTGCAGTTCAGTTCCGCACAGCGACATCTACGGCATTTTTTAGCTGAGCTTCCGCCCGCGAGGACGCTAAATTATCGAAGACCCTTTTCCTTGAAGTCCATTCATGGCCAAAGCATCAGCGCGTTCCAAGGCGTCGAGAAAATCGAGCAAGTCGACGAAGAAATCGGCAAAACGGTCAACGAAGAAATCAGCGAGAAAAGCAGCGAGCAGGTCGAGCAAGTCGACCACACGGCCGAGCCCGCTCGCGGCCCTGTTCCCCGATCTCGAATCGGAGCTCGCAACGACCCGACGCATGCTCGACCGCGTTCCCAATGGCAATAACGATTGGCGTCCGCACGCGAAGTCGCGCACGCTCGGCGAGCTCGCCACGCACCTCGCGCAGCTTCCGGGTTTCGGACTGATGATGGCGACGCGCAATGAATTCGACGGCCTGGCGCCGCGTCCTCCGCAACCAGCGCTCACCACCAATGCCGACCGGGTCAGGGCGTTCGAAGAGCTGAGCGCGCAGTTGCGCGCGGTACTTCAAAAGATGACGTGGGATCAGGCGAACGCGCCGTGGAAGCTGCGTCTGGGGGACAAAGTCGTGATGAACGTGCCGCGGACGCAGGTCCTCCGCACCGTGTTCATTACACACTCGGCGCATCATCGCGCGCAGCTTGGCGTCTACCTTCGAATGCTGGAGACGCCGGTGCCGTGGAGCTACGGCAGATCAGCGGACGAAGAGCCGCCGGGCATCCCCTAAGGCGAATCGATCAGATCGAATTCCCTCGCCCGGGCTCTACGCTCGGCTACCATCTGACGCCAACGTTGACGTCGCGCTTCCTCGCGCAGACGGGAGCGGATCTCGTGCATCATTTCCCGCATGTGCTCGTTGTCGCGCATCATCCGCTCGGCCGATTGCATCGCGTCTCTGCTCCAATCCGGCAACCGCTCGGCGAAATCAGGAGGCAGATAGACCTGCACCGGATCGACGTGGACGTCGACGTCCGGTGCATCAACTTGCGGAGTCGGCGGGTAAACGCGGTTCCGGTATGACGCCCTCGTGCCTCCAACGGTGGTTCTCGGTCTTCTGACTTCGGCAATGCGTGACTGCTCCGGCTTCTCCGCCGGATTGAACGAGGTGAGCGTCATCACGAGCAAAGCCCCCAACACCAACGCGCTCGGCCTGTACCGCATGCGGATCGCGACCCAAACGAACACGAGGGTCAGCGCGAGCGCGCTGAGGAAGAGCGGGGAAGCGAGAGGGGCGGCGGCTTCGGCGATGCGGGGGACGAGACCAACAACCGTTTCCTGTGCCCGCACCAGCGGCGGGTGAACCGTCGCATCGATCGTGCGCGCGAAGAGCGCGTCACTGGTGCCGGGGCGAGCCACCGTCCCGTCGGTCGGATGTCCCATCGGGTAATGGGGATTCGTCATCGAGCGACCCTCCAAATTCCCCTACGCGACCAGCCCTCGGAAAGTTCCCCGTCGCCGATCACCCCAGGTTGGACATATTTATCGTCCAGGCGGTTGTAATGCCAATCGCGGGGCCACCCGTAGGACATTCACATGCAAGCCACTCCATGAACCCTCGCGCGATTCATCTTGCCCGAACTCTCGCGCCGCTCGTCATCTGCGGATTTGTGCCCTTGGCGCTTAGCGGTCAGACCGACTCGAGTGATTCACCGACGGCTCTCGCATCGCGTCGACAGAATTTCTGGGTCTCGGGAGGCATAGGCGTTGGCACGGGCGGCCTTGCTGAAAGCCCAGGAGGTTGGCGAGGGTTGGCCGGGATAGCCAGCGCCTGGTACAGCAACAACAATCTGGTCGTCGGCGCTCGGACAGCGGACGCTTCGGGATGGTTCGGACCGGACATTCACGACACAGCCTTGTTACTCGGCGTACGCAACCTTGCGCCGCGCGGTCTGGCCCTTATCGCCGCCGGCCCTGCCAGGCTGGGTGGTTGGCACAGCAACGGCGAACAATCCGGCACGAGGACCGTCCTGCCGACCGAGATTGGAATCGCCGTGTCGGCAGAGGCCGCGTTCACATCCCAGCACTTCGGCATTGGCACCGACCTTTTCGTCGCGCGAGGTGGGAGCACGTCCATCGTTGGCGCGACAGTTTCACTTCAAGTTGGCTGGTTTGGTAGCTGACTCCCTCAGCGGGCCGACGTGCCGTGAAACATCCCCTCATCACTGACAACCCAGACGTCGGAGGCGGAGCTCCCCCAGATCGCGTTGAGGTTCGGTATGATTGTCGTCCCGGTTGCGCCGCTCGACCAGGTCGTGCCATTGTAACGGAGGATCTTCCCGCAACATGAGCTGAGCCTCGCGCGCGTCACCACCCAGACGTTGGAACGTGAGCTTCCCGAGATGGCAACCGGATAGTCAGGGAACGTTATCCCGCTCGAGATGGTTGTCCAATGCGCACCATCATAGTGACGAAATGCGTCGTCGCTTAAAGCCCACACATCGGACGGTGAAGTCCCCCAGACTGCGACGAACCAGCTCGATACGAACGCTGTGCTCGACCAGCTCGTGCCGTCGTAATGAAGAATCGTCTGATAACCCACAGCCCACACGTCAGACGCGGAAGTCGTCCCACTCGGAACATCAGACCAACTCGTGCCGTTGTAATGGGCGATCGATCCATAGATGCCCACGGCCCACACGTCTGAGGCCGAGGAACCCCAGATTGCGGTGAGCAGGGCGGGCGCCGGGCTCGGCTCGATCGACCAGCTCGTACCATTGTAGTGTTGAATGGTCGGAAACCCGAGACCATCGGGAATGATTCCATCGGTCCCAATGATCCAGACATCAGAGGGGGAGCTCGCCCAGACGTCGGTTGGGTCCTGCCCAGTCCCAGTCGCCACTTTCGACCAGGTCGCACCGTTGTAATGGAGGACCGTCCCCTGCCAACCAACGGCCCACACATCGGACGAAGAAGTGCCCCAGACGCCGGTGAGAGGCAAGTCGACTGGGATCGCCACGGTCGACCACACCAGAGGTGCATCCGGGCCGGTCGAGTCGCCACACCCCGTGATAATCGAAGGCGCAAGAACAGCCGAGATCGTAGCGACAACAAGGCGAAGTTTCACTCTTTATTCCACAGTCTGACGGGACAGCATAAATGCCGGGCAGGGTGGCGGCTGTCAACTGTTTCCGCTTTGGGCGCGCTCGAAGTATCGGCTGCGATGGCTAGATTTGCCGGGACCAGAATCGCGGGGAGCGACCAATGCGGGGTCGGATCGGAATATTGTCGGCGGTGTCGGTGTGGTCCTTCGCGCTTCTTGCGCCCGTAGGCACCGCCCGGTCGCAGTCTTTGCTCCAGGTCGCCGACAGCTCGCCGTTCCGTCCGCTCGATCTCCCGGCACCGAACGATGTTCGAACCGGGAGCGGCAGACCGGGCGCGAAGTACTGGCAGCAGCATGTCGACTACAAGATCGCCGCGACACTCGATCCAGCACGCAATGAGTTGCGCGGACGCGAGACGATCCACTACACGAATCACTCGCCCGACGCGCTTCCCTACCTATGGTTGTTCGTCGAGCAGAATCTCTGCGCACCGAACAGCATCACCAACCAACTCAATCAGCCGCCGCTCGTTTTTCTGGGCAGCACCTTCGATTTCTCCTGCCAGGGATTCAACGGCGGCGGCCATATGGAATCGCTCAAGATCGGCGGCGTCGATGCGAAGCGCACGGTTTACGGAACGACGATGCGAATCGACCTCGTGGCTCCGCTCGCTCCCGGTGCGTCGCTCGATATCGAAACCGTCTGGCACTTCAACGTGCCGGCGCAGGGCGGGGGACGGATGGGGCACGACGGCCCACTCTACGAGATGGCGCAGTGGTACCCGCGCCTCTGCGTCTACGACGACGTTCACGGCTGGAATCACGAGCCATACATCGGCGCCGGGGAGTTCTATCTCGAGTACGGCAACTTCGATGTGTCGCTCACCGTCCCGGCCTCGTACATCGTCGCAGCCACCGGCGAGCTCGTAAATCCGGAGCAGGTTCTTACGCCAACTCAGCGCACGCGTCTCGCCGCTGCAAGAAAATCCGAAACAGCAGTTGCCATCATCGATGCAGACGAAGTTGGGAACATTGAGCTATCGCGGCCCCGCGTGCTTGCACGCGGCGCCGCTTCGCCGCTCGATCCGACCCCATCGCTCACTTGGCACTATACCGCGACCAACGTGCGCGACTTCGCGTTCGCTGGCGGACCCAACTTCCGATGGGATGCGAGCGGCTACGATGGCATCCTCATCGAGGATCTCTATCGTCCAACCGCGACAAAGTGGACCGAAGTGAATCGCATGGGACGCGAAGCGATCAAGTACTTCAGCGAGCAGTGGTACCGCTACCCATGGTCGCACGCCACAACCATAGAAGGGCCCATCGAGGGGATGGAGTACCCGATGCTGACCTTCACGCCCAACAGTCCCGCGCGCGAAGACCTGCAGTGGGTGATCGCGCACGAGTTCGGGCACGAGTGGTTCCCGATGACGGTCGGCTCGAACGAGAGACTGTACCCGTGGATGGATGAAGGCTTCAACACCTTCATCGATCTCGGCAACGCCGCGAAATATTTCCAGGGCACACCGTACGGCGACTCGATCGAGGTGCACCCGCTCCATCTCTATGCCGATCACGCCAAGCCCGGCGAAGAACAGCCGCTGATCACCAACCCGACGCAGGTGCACGATCTCTTCTGGGTCGGATACCAGAAGCCCGCTCTGATGATGCAGATGCTCCGCTACGAGGTACTCGGCAAGGATCGCTTCGACGCAGCGTTCCGCGAGTACATCAAGGCGTGGGCGTTCAAGCATCCGACGCCGGCGGATTTCTTTCGGATGATGCGCGACGAGTCGGGAATGGATCTCGACTGGTTCTGGCGAGGATGGATCTACTCCACCGCTCGGCTCGATCAATCGATTGACTCGGTGACGACTCGTGCTGACGGCGGATCAAACGTGTACCTCGGGAATCGCGGGACGATGGTGATGCCGGCGGAGATCGCCCTCACCTTCGCTGACGGAGCTCATACCATTGTCAAGCTGCCAGTCGAGATGTGGAACCTCGGGTCGCAGTTTGTCTATCGCGTTCCGGAGAAAAAGCGCGTCACGCGCGCGGAAGTGGATCCCAGGCGAGCGCTGCCTGATGTTGATCGGGCGAACAATCTTTGGCCGAGGAGTCCTGGCGGATAACTTAACTACGCTGCTGCCTGCTGCCTGCTGCCCGCTGATCGCTCAGCGCTTTTCGCTAAATGCGACGGGACCGGTCCTTTTAGCGACAGAGATTTCGGGGCCGACAATTTCGTGATTAGCCCGTGCAGCATCTTTCTTACGTCGATCAGTTGCCCGAGTGTCGAGCTGAAGTCAGCATCGCTGATCGTTCGGAGATCGCGCGCTACGAGAAGATGGTGCTCCAATTCCGAGGTTGAACCGAGAGAATAGCCAAGGAATCGCGCGAACTCGCGCTCCGTTTTTTGCTCTCTGCCTTCGACAATGTTCGCCGAGATCGACATCGCCGCGCGGATCATTTGGCTGCGCAAGGCCGAGTACTGCGCTCCGCGGATAGTAGATGCGACGCGGTGCACGTTCAGGGTCAATGCGTGCGCCTTCCGCCAAACCCTTTGCTTCTTGAAATCGCTCATCCAGAAGGATGGTTTGAGCATCGTCGTTACCGACGCCATTTCCGTTTGCGCGGGAGCCTTTTGTCCCAACGCCACTTCGATCTGTCCCGTCGCTTTAGCGCTCAGCGAAAAAGCGCGCGGCGGGCAGCGGGCAGCAGCGTAGTTAAAGAGAAGAACGAAGATCCAGACGGTCGTCGCGGTGACTCCGCGCCTCCGCGAACGTCTAGACCATGTGAGTCTCTTCCAGGAGCTCCTCTACGAAGGAGCGTTTAGCCGATGGTGGCGAGTGAGCGGAGGGGCCATCGCTTGTCTCGTTGCGACCGCCCTGCTGTTCGAGACGGCCAAGGATGAGCCGGTCGTGGCCGCTCTCTTTGTCGGCGGCATCGAGATCATCCTGCTGGTTATGGTCGTCTCAACGGTTGGCCGCCACTTCGCGGTTGGGTTCATCGCCACGATCATATCGCTGGCAATCGTCTCTCGTGGCTGGTTCCTCGTGATCCCGTGGGGACTTCCTGTGGTCGTGACTTACGAGGCCGCGAAGCCCCTATTGGGAGCAGTCGGGAACGTGGGAGCCGACTCGCGCCGCCACAAAGCGTGGATCGCCGCGCATCGCAAAGAACCACCGGCGCTCGCTCAGGGCCAGATCCTGGCCAATACGGTGAATGAATGCGCCGCCGCATTTCGCGAAGGTGACAGCCTGAGCGGCTATACTCGCGAGGTCGAGCAACTCCAATTGCAGTCCCAGTGCCAGCCGCTCTCCGCGAGTCGTGCCGACAGTGCGACGCCGGCGCGATTCACCGATCGAGACGATGGTTGGCGCTGGCATTACACGCCCGCGGCCCCGGACCCGTCGGGCAGGATAGCCGGATACACGGTGCGAGTTTTCGAAGATCCAGACCTCAACCGATCTTCGCCGCACTACTTCACCGACGCAGGGGGCGAAGTTCGGGAATTCGTCGCGGGCAAGCCACCCGTCGTCGTGGCCACTCCGGTGGAATCGCTTGCGCTCCTGAGCCGATGCATCGCGCAGGTTCCGGCCGCGCGGGCAAAGGAAGCGCAGCTCGACAAGGCCGAATTGGAAAAACTGCGCTGGAGAGTGTGGAATCCGATTGAGGAGGTTCTCGGCCGATGTCCGAGCCTGCAGGGACACGTGGCGCTCGATTACCCCGCGAAGAAGTACGGTGTTATCGCCGTGTCCGCTCGGGGTGGGAACGGGAAGGTCGTCGACACTGTTGGCGTATATGGGGTCGAATTGATTCCGGTCGATCCCAAGCTGTTTGTCTTCGAGGTGAGCGTGACGCCGCGAACATCCTATGGCTCACATGCGGGGATCCGCAGCTATTTCATCGCGCGCGATGGGTCAATACACGTAAGGTCGGGGCGGGGCGCGAGCGCGCGCGATTCACTTATTTAAAGAAAGTGTCGAATGGCATTGCAGCGTGGCTTACTGCGCTGTAATCCCGATCGAAGGATCTCGAGCGAACTCTATGGCAACGCGAACGCGAGGAACGCCCCACCCGCCGGCGCGACGACTCCGGCACCGGTGCGCGTTCCAGCGTATCCGCCGAACGCCGCTATCACGACGAACTGTTTCCCGTTCACCTCGTACGTGATCGGCGTCGCGTTGCCGGAGTTCATCATCACCGCCTCCCACAACAGCTTGCCGGTATCCTTGTCGAAGGCCCGAAATTTCCTGTCGTAGTTCGTCGCACCGATGAAGACCAACCCGCCGGCAGTCACGATGGGGCCGCCGTAGTTCTCGGTACCGGTGGGCTGCGTACCTCGCGCGGCGAGCTCGGGATACTCTCCGAGTGGAATCTTCCAGGCGTATTCTCCGGAATTCAGGTTGATCGCATTCAACGTCCCCCACGGCGGGGCCACTGCGGGGTAGCCGTCGGGGTCGTACCACTTATGGTATCCGGTGAAGTCGTATTTCATGTCGGTCGGTGAGGGCGAGCCTCGCATCGCCGCTTTCGCCTTGCCGCTCATGACATACTGAATGAGTTCAGTCAGCGTCTCCGGCGGAAGGGAAGAAAACCCCGGCATGCGCCCCGATCCATTTCGAATGATCGCCGCAACCTGCGCGGACGTCCGCCGAGTCGCGATGTCGACGAGCGATGGAAATCCCGAACCGCCCGACCTGGTTTCTCCGTGACACGCCGCGCACTGACTGAGATACGTCTGACGGCCGAGACTCGCAGCCGGCAGCGTGCGGCGCATGCTCGAGGTCCACGCTATGTCGTTCGCGTTCACGTATAGCACTCCAGTGGTTGGATCCAGGGCGGACCCGCCCCATTCTGCTCCGCCATCAAATCCGGGGAAGACCACGGTCTCCTTGCCGACCATGAATGGGACGAAGAGCCCGTCGCTGCGGAGCGTCTTGAACTGCTCGAGCGCCCACTGGTGCGCCTGGGGCGTTCGGGTCGTCAACATCTCTTCGGTCAACAGTTGTCGGGCGAAGGGCGCCGGTTTCAACGGGAACGGCTGGGTCTTCGCCGCGACCTCGCCCCCGACCGTGCTCGGCGGCACGCGACGATACTCGATCGGGAAGAGGGGCATGCCGTTGGCGCGATCGAAAAGAAACACGAAGCCCTGCTTGGTCGTCTGCGCCACGGCGGCGACGCGTTTGCCATCACGCTCGACCGTCACTAGCGTCGGGGGCGACGGAAAATCGCGATCCCAGATGTCGTGTTTGACGCCCTGAAAATGCCAGATGCGCTTGCCGGTCACCGCGTCCAGCGCGAGCAGCGTACTGGCGAACAGATCATCGCCGACTCGATTGGCGCCGTAGAAATCCGCAGCGGCTGATCCGGTGGGGACGTAGACGATCCCGCGTTTCACATCGACCGTCATGCCAGCCCAGTTGTTCGCCGCTCCCGTGTACGTCCAGGCTTTTTTCGGCCAGGTCTTGTAACCGTATTCGCCGGGGCGAGGAATCGTGTGAAAAGTCCAGCGAAGTTTTCCGGTGCGGACGTCGTACGCGCGGACGTCCCCGAACGAAGCCGGCAGACCTTCGGACGTCCGACCGCCGGCGATGTACAAATCCTTGTAGATGACGCCCGGTGTGGTCAGGCTGACCGACTGCTGTTTTGGATCCCGCCCCAAATCGTAGTGAAGGTCGATGCGGCCGCCACGCCCGAAATCATCGAAGGGTTTCCCGGTGACGGCATCAACGGCGTAGATGTACCGGCCAAAGCCGGCCAACAGCCGTTGCTCTTTCCCGTCGGTCCAGTAAGTGATGCCGCGACCGACAGATCGTTCTCCGGATTTCCAGGACCATTTCACTTTTCCCGTGGCGCCGTCGAGCGCGACGACGCTGCTTCCGGGCGTCACACCGTACAGTATGCCGTTGACGACAATCGGTTGGGCCTGAAAGCGTCCGTTCGGTGTGCCCTCGCCCGGATCGAATTGCCAGGCGACTTGCAGCTGACCGACGTTGGACCGATTGATTTGGGTCAGCGATGAGTACCGCGTTCCTTCGGGATCGCCGCCGTAAGCCGGCCAGTCGCGCTGCGCGCCGAGGTCCTCCTGCGCCCTGAGGACGGTGGCAAGGAACAGGATAGCCAGAACTCCCGATTTCCGTGCCACCGTTCAACGAGCTCCTACTTCGGCGGTCCGAGCACTACCTGGAACGGACCCTCCCCGTGCAGCTGAATCACGGACGGCCCCTGCGCGGTGCTGCCCCCGAAGTGCGCGTGCCGCGGGGGAATGTAAAGGAAGTCGCCCGGTCCGTAGGTTTTGAGCGCGTTCGGATCGACGGTGTTGCCCATTCCGAGCAGGAACGTTCCCGACACTACCGTCAGGTTCTCGATGCCGGGGTGCCAGTGAACCGGAAACCTGTAGCCGGCTGGAAATTGCAGGCGCAGGACGTAGTGACCTGTCTTGCCGGGATCGCCGCTCAGAACGGCGAGCTTTACTCCGGGATCAAAGCCCGGAAGCGCGAAGTCGTTCCAGGTGAGCGCATTGTTGGCCAGCACCTGCACGTTCGCCATTTCTTTCGGAGCAGCGGCCTCCGCCGGGAGGGGAGTCGTCGTGTTTGGCGCATCGAGAGCCACGCGCCACTTGCCGTTGATTTTGTGCCAGATCACGACGTAGTTGCCGGCGTCGGTCCCCTTTCCCTGCGGCGTATCGTACGACTCGGTGTAGGTGCCGTACTCGTCGCGACGGTGGGACTCGCGACGTCGATCCTCGTGGGAGTCCAGTGCATTACCAACCCCGGCGTCTTCACCGCCTCGGCCCACATCGCACGAATTTCCGCCAATCCCTTCGCGAGCGGAGCGTGGGACAACATCAGGACGGCATCGGAAGTGTGAAGGGCGACGATCGCGTCGACGTTTTGCGCGGCGACATCCCGTTGCCATTGATCCGAGAGCGCGCGTATTGTGCGAGCGTCGCTCTGCTGACTCTGAGCTGTCGACGTGAAAGCCGCGATCGCCAGCGCGGCCAGCGCCATTCGCGGCGCAATCTTCTTCGTGCTTCTCATCTTGCCTCCTCGGTACCGGGTGGGCGGTGAAGCAAGCAATCCTGGGCTTGTCAGCTTAGATGTGTCCGATTGGCGCGTCAAGATTTGGCTACGCGCCCCCTCCCCTCAACGCTCTGACCAACGCTCCTTGTTCTCCCGGCCGCTCGTCGCCCCAAAGCAGCAGCAGCGCCAGAATTCCGTAAGTAGGAAGATGACCAACCAGCTCTCGCCATCCGAGAAACGGAAGTGTGAGATTGAACGGTATCAGCGTCACGATGATGATGAGCCGCACGTACGTTCCCGCGATGAGCATCAACCCGACGAGCAATTCTACAGTCCCTGCGATCAACAGGAACTTCGTGTTGTCGATTGCCGGCAACCCGATGTACGGAAAGAAGTTGAAGTTATGATCCGACAGAAACGCGAGCCCCATCGGGATGTTCCACAGCTTCTCGGTAAAGGCGACAACCGTTAGCCCGATTCCGAGCGTGATTCTGAGCACCGGAACAGCGTGCGGGATGAGCGACGCCACCGGCTTGTTCAACTTGTCGAGCGCCATATCGAACGCCAGCGGCCCACGCCCGGTCGCGAAAAGGAAAAAAGCTACGCCCAGTATCTCAGTATGCTCGATGAGGCGGAGCGGCCCGAACACCAGCATCCCGAGAACCCAGAGGGCGCCGAGCGCCGCCGCGGCGGGACGTGCAAGCGCGCCGTAGATGAAGGCGAGGGCGATCGCGATCTCCACCATCCCGAGCACGCCGCCGAGGAGATTCACCGGCAGCTCGAGGTTGGGGACGAAGAGTTGTCTGCTCACTCCGCTCACGAGCAGCGTGACGCCCATGTGGAGTCCGATCACGAGCGGCACCCAGGTCAGGAGCCGTACGTAATTCTCCCACGGCATCCCGAGCGCGATCGGGCCGGGGACGACGCTTTGTCGGCCGCGCGCCCGGTAAATCACGGTTGCTACGATGGTGATGCCGAGCGCGACGGCGACTGGGATCAAACTCTCGGGTGAGCTCCACGTGCTGAACTGGACCGGGAACCTTGTCTCGTCGAGGAACCAGCGCTCGTGCAGAACCATGGTTCCAAAAGCTACGGCGGGCACGATCGATTAACAAAAACAACTGAAGACTACCGGCCGGGGGGCGGTGGGCGGGCCGGCGATCCTGGCACCATCCCACTACCCCCCGGGCTGGTAGCATCCTTTCCGCCACACCCACTCGCCATCGCTAGCGCGAGCAGAGGAAAAGCAATTCTGCATATCATCTTAGTCCTCCTCCCCGTTTTCTCTGAAGCTGTACTCGCCGTCCCACGCGAAGTTGGGTCCGCCCAGGGGCGAGACATCGACACGCGCATGGAATCCTCGGAACTTGCCCGTTCCGCCCGAGAACGTGACCACTCCGCGACCTGTCGCAAGATCGAGCACGACGTGGCCGAACGCGGTGTTGTTGCCCCGGCCTGCTGCGTAGAGGACTAGATCGCTGTCCAACGAACCAGCAGCGCTTGCTGCTTTTTCATAAACGGCCCGGGAGCCGACAGTGATCAGCTTCAGGTTCGAGGACGTGATCGTGCAGTGGTCACCAGCCCGGCCCAGGTACTCGGAGCACTCTTTCGTCACATGGAGCGCCCCGCTGCGCCGGGAGTTCCTCCCGTCGTTGTCGTCTCCAACGTTTCGGGAAGTCGATACCGTCGCGCTCTGACTCATGTCCCGGGTCGCAGGTCCGGTAGCGTCCCTTCCGCTACACCCGCTCGCCACTGCTAACGCGAGCAGCGGAAAGGCAATTCTGTACATCATGTGGGGCCTCCATTCGAGTTGAGATTCGCCGCCAGGGAAGCACTCGCGCTTGACCCGGCCGACACAGCGCCCCATGATAGGCTGACCCCCTCAGACGAACCTCACACAAAACTCACAAAGCTCGCTCAGAGGAAAAATGTTGGTCCTCGAGCTTCTGGGAACGCTTTCTCTGCGGAACGAGACTCCTCCAGTCCCTGTATCCGCGCAACAAAAGAGGTCGCTGGGCCTGCTTGCAATTCTCGCCCTGGCTGGCAGGCAAGGTTTTCCGCGCGACCGTATCGAGGCCTACCTCTGGCCCGAGAGCTCGGCCCCGCTTGCGCGCCACTCGCTCGATCAGACGGTCTACGCGATCCGACACGCGCTCGGCAGCGATTTCATTCTCTCGACGGGACGAGAGCTCCGCCTCAATCCGGATCTGATCCAGGTCGACGCCTGGGAATTCGAGCAAGCCATTCGCACGCGTCAGTGGGCCGCGGCGGCCGAGCGCTACAAGGGCGCCCTTCTCGAAGGATTTCACTTTACCGGCAGTCGTGAAGCCGAGTCTTGGATAGACGCGGAGCGCGCTCGGCTTCTGCGAGAATATCAACAAGCAGTCGAGATTCTTGCTAACGCTGCGACCGAGGCGGGCGACCACACGCGGAGCGTGACATGGTGGCGCAGGCTCGCCAATTCTGATCCGCTTTCGGCCAGCGCCACGAAACAACTCATGCTGGCGCTCGCGGCCGCTGGTGATCGCGCCGGTGCCGTGAAACAGGCGCGCCTCTATCAGGAGCTCGTACGACAAGAGCTGGAGATCGAGCCGGATGCCGAGATCGAAAGTCTTGCCGCGCGTTTAAGTAATCCCGCGATCACCGTAGCCGCTGCGTCCGGCGTGCACGAAGCTTCGCACGATCGATTGGCATCTAGGGACTACTCTGCCGACGTGCCACCCCATCGTTCGCCTTCGAACGATCGATTGGCATCCGCAGAGAACTCTGCCGACGTGCCACCCAATCGTTCGTCTGCGCTCCCCGCTGCCACAGGAATGGCAAAACCCAAAGAGGGCAGCCGCCGCGACAGGGCACTCCTGTACGCGGTAATTCCACTCGCGATTCTTATGACCGGCGCTGCGATTTGGGGTTGGATGCGTCCTGCACCGTCGAAACCTGTATCGCGCTACACACTCGTGGTCGATTCGACCGAAGCAATTGTCAGAGGAGCGTCGTGGTCGGGACGCATGGAGCTTTCACCCGATGGATTGCGGCTGGCGTACATCGGCGGTCCCCGATCGCAGCTCTTGATACGATCACGCAACCAACTCCATGCGACAGCTGTATCGGGGACGGAAGGGGTGGTTACACCGTTTTTCTCGCCCGACGGCAGCCGCGTAGGCTTCCTCGAGGAGGAGAAAGTTCGGATGGTGCCGGTCAGCGGAGGCCCACCGATCACCGTCACGGATTCGCTAACGGGAGTTGCCGGCGCGTCGTGGGGACCAGACAACTTCATTTACGCCGATGGATCGGGGCCGACCGCCTTGCTCCGAGTCGAAGCGAAGCCAGGGGCGAAGCCGGAGCGGTTTACCGTGCTCGACTCAGCGAGGGGCGAGGTCGATCACGCGTGGCCCGACGTTCTCCCCAACGGAAAGGGCGTCCTGTTTACGATCAGGTTTAGTGGAACGAACGGAACCAAAGGCAGGACTTCGTATGCGATTGCCGTGGCGGAAATCCCATCAGGGAAGCATCGGGTGATTGTTGACGACGCGATGTTCGCTCGCTACGCGACGTCCGGATACCTGCTCTATGTGAACACGAACAAGACGCTGATGGTCGTGGCCTTCGATCAGAATTCCATGAAGGTCGCGGGCGAGCCGATCGCGCTCACGGAAGGTATGCGGGTAGGACTCTCGGGCTCGGCGGACCTCACGGTCTCACGGACAGGGACGCTCGTCTACGCGACAGGCGCGGGAGAGGGTAAGCAGGAGCTCGTGTGGGTGACGCGCGACGGCAAAGAACAGGCAGTCGATGCTGATTGGCCGAGCGCATATGTGGGATTTCCAGCCCTCTCGCCGGACGGGAAGCGTCTCGCCGTAGCGAGGGTAGCTGGTGGCGTGTCGTCCATCAATATCTGGATCAAGCGGCTGGACCGAGGCCCAAGCACTCAGCTGACGTTGGATGATAGGGAGAGTTATGGCCCCGCGTGGACACCGGACGGCAGGTCGGTGACGTTCTCTTCCAGCCCCTCGAAAGGCGCCGTCGATCTGTGGACCAAGCGGGCCGATGGCGTCGCAAAGGCAGTGCTGCAGCTGCGGGAAAAAGGGAACTTGTACAATGCGCGATGGTCTCCCGACGGGAAATGGCTGCTCTTCCAGACCGACATAACGCCGCCCGGTTTTGGTGACATTGTCGCGGTACAGCCGGGAGTCGATACAGCGGTGCCGGTGGTGGCGACCAGGTTCAGCGAAATGTCTCCGGCCCTTTCACCCAATGGGCGATGGCTGGCGTACGTCTCGAACGAGACCGGCGCGGACGAGATCTACGTGGTCCCATTTCCAAACACGAGCGCGGGAAAGTGGGTGATTTCTACGGTTGGGGGGACAGAGCCGCTCTGGTCACATCGCGGGAGCGAGTTGTTCTATCGTGACGCCTCCGGCAACCTCGTCGCGGTCGAGATAAATACCATTCCGACATTCTCGCTCGGCCGCGCTACGGTACTCTTTCCGGCCGCGGGATTCACATCCCTTCGATATTGCCCGCAGTATGCTGTGGCCCCGGACGACAGGCGCTTCCTGATGATTCGGCCGCTGGAGACCAGCACGCCCGACAAGCTGATCGTCGTTGAAAACTGGTTCGAGGAGATGAAGGCCCAGCCGCGGAAGTGATTTACAAGTATCCAGCCTCAGGCAGCGTTCACATTCTCTCGAGCTTCGATACAGGGTGGATTTCCACCCATCCATTGTGAGTATCGAGTACATAGGTGCCGGTTGCCCTGACGTGCGCGCCGACCGCGGCCATGGGTACGGGATTCGTGTAGCCTGCGCACGCTGCTTTTGGTTTCTTCATCGTCGTTGGATTGGCACACACGATCTCCAGCACGATGTCGCCCCCCTTTTTCTTAGTATTCCTCTTGTTCACCAGGGTGTCCTGCCCAGGATCCAGCTTGAGCAGAAAATGCTGATCGCCGTCTTCGTCAACATCAGACTCGCCGATGGTCCCGGTGACGCTCAAACAAGACACGAGCTGCTGCAAGCGTTTGGGGCTGTAGACGTGATCCCACAAGGACGCGTCGCAACCGGTTGCCGCGGATTGTGATACCTCGGCCGTGCCGACTTGTTTGGCGCTCGCGGATTGTGATGCCTCGGTTGTACCGACTTGTTTAGCGCTAAGCGTGTTTGTCTTTTCGCCCGAGCAAGCGCTGAAGGCGGAAACAAGAATCAGCGTGAGCACGTATCGTGTGGGGGCGCTCTGGTGCATGCAACTCTCCAATGGGGCCTCCCGTATATTAGTGCTTCAACCTTCTCTTCAACCATGCCTTCCATGCGCGCTGCCTTGCTTCTCGCCGCCGGATCACTCCTCGCCGGATGCGTCCCCGCTCCGACCACATCGCCCGTCCCGCAGTCAGGAGCGTCTGCGCTCTACGTGCCGCGTGCTGTCCAGCAGGCGTACCGGAAGGGAACGAGATCCCCCGACGGCAGGCCCGGCCCCGCGTACTGGCAGAATCGCGGCCGCTACAACATCGCGATCACCGCCCTGCCGCCCGAGAGATCCATTCGAGGCAGCGAGCAGATCACCTACTTCAACAACAGCCCGGACACGATCCGCAATCCGGTGATCAAGCTGTTCCTGAACATCCACAAGCCCGGCGCGCCGCGAGTCGGTGGCGCGTCCGCCGATTACCTCACCTCGGGCGTGCACATCGATTCGCTGATAGTGAATGGGCAGGCCACCCCTTGGCCGGGCGTGGAGAATGCTTTCACCCAGCAGCGTATCCGACTCGCGGTACCGCTCCTGCCGCACGACTCGCTGCACCTCGCCTTCAAGTGGCACTACGACATCTCCAAAGAAAGTGGGCGCGAAGGGATGCTCGACTCGACGACTTTCTTCCTCGCCTACTTCTATCCCCGCGTCGCCGTGTACGACGACTACAACGGCTGGGATACGATGAACTTCACGGACATGCAGGAGTTCTACAGCGACTTCAACGACTAC
>Ga0193707_1000188_pt1 | contig 19176 bp, 16 predicted proteins | sample U3c2metaG_FD_143043 | JGI IMG/M metagenome (GOLD analysis project Ga0193707, IMG submission 143043) | Soil microbial communities from a riparian zone of the East river system, Colorado, United States - U3c2 | ecosystem: Environmental > Terrestrial > Soil > Riparian zone | place: USA: East River... | reverse complement strand
ATGTGCCTGATGTCCGGCAGACCCGCCTCGACAACTACGTCGATCGGTACGCGGCACGGACCAAGGGCATGACCGCATCGGAGATCCGCGCGCTCTTCTCCGTCGCCAGCCGGCCCGAGGTGGTCTCCCTCGCCGGCGGTATGCCGAACATCGCCGGCCTGCCGTTGGACGTGGTCGGCGGCGCGGTCCGGGACCTGGTGATCGACAACGGTGCCACCGCGATGCAGTACGGCTCCGGCCAGGGCGATGCCACGCTCCGCGACCAGATCTGCGACGTGATGCGGCTGGAGGGGATCGACGCCCATCCGGACGACGTGGTGATCACCGTCGGCAGCCAGCAGGCGGTCGACCTGGTCACACGGGTTTTCTGCGATCCGGGCGACGTGGTGATCTGCGAGGCTCCGTCGTACGTCGGTGCCCTCGGGGTGTTCCGCGCGTACCAGTGCGAGGTCGTGCATGTCACGATGGATGACGACGGCGTCGTGCCGGAGGCACTGGAGCAGGCGATCGCGGCGGTGCGTGCGGCCGGCAAGCGGATCAAGTTCTTCTACACGATTCCGAACTTCCACAACCCGGCCGGGGTCTCGCTGTCCGACGAGCGCCGGCGGCGGGTTCTGGAGATCTGTCAGCGCGCGGATCTGCTCGTGCTGGAGGACAACCCGTACGGTCTGCTCGGCTTCGACGGTGAACCGCAGCGGGCATTGCGGGCCGAGGACCGTGAGGGTGTCATCTACCTCGGCTCGTTCTCGAAGACGTTCGCGCCGGGCTTCCGGGTCGGCTGGGCGGTCGCGCCGCACGCAGTGCGCGAGAAGCTCGTGCTGGCACAGGAATCGGCGACCCTGTGCCCGCCGGTGTTCAGTCAGCTCGCGATCTCGTCGTACCTGACCCGGCATGACTGGCTGGGTCAGGTGAAGCAGTTCCGGGAGATGTACCGGGAGCGCCGGGACGCGATGCTGGCGGCGCTGACCGAAAAGATGCCTGCGGCAACGACCTGGACCAGGCCGGGCGGCGGGTTCTACGTCTGGCTGACCCTGCCGGACGGCCTGGACGCGAAGGCGATGCTGCCGCGTGCGGTCACCGCTCGGGTGGCCTACGTCCCCGGGACCGCCTTCTTCGCCGACGGTTTCGGCTCCCAGTGCATGCGGTTGTCGTACTGTCATCCGACGCCGGAGCGGATCACCGAAGGAGTCGGCCGGCTGGCCGCGGTGATCAACGAGGAGCTCGAGCTGCGGCAGACCTTCGGGCCGCTGACGCCGGGTCCGGGGCGGGACTACGACGCCCCCGGGCCCGAACTGAGCTGAAGGCCTTCTCGGCGGCGACGCAAAGCCTCGATCCACGGGTCGAGGCTTAAGGTTGCGCAATGGATCTGCGGGCGGCCGGGGGTCCACGACGGCAGTAGCGGTACCGTTCCAGTGGGCCTCGGGACCGGCGACCGTGCCGGAGTCGCCCACGAGTGATCGGGATATTAGTGATGAGTGATCTGGGTCGAGTGCTGGTACTGGCCGGCGGACTGTCACACGAGCGGGACGTCTCGCTCCGGTCCGGCCGGCGAGTTGCCGACGCCCTGCGCAGCGTCGGCGTCGAGGTTGAACAGCGGGACGTCGATGCCAGTCTGGTCGAACGTCTCCGCGAAGATCCGCCGGACGCGGTCTTTCCCGTCCTGCACGGCGTGACTGGCGAGGACGGCGCCCTCCGCCAGGTCCTCGACCTGTACGGCGTTCCGTACGTCGGAGCCGACGCGGCTGCGTGCCGGACGGCCTTCGACAAGCCGGTTGCGTCGACGATGGTCGGGACGGCCGGACTGCACACCCCCGCCTCGGTGGTGCTCGGGCACAACACCTTCCGCGAGCTCGGTGCCGCGGCGCTGATGGAGGCGGTGATCCGCCAGATCGGCCTGCCGCTGGTGGTCAAGCCGGCCCGCGGCGGTTCGGCGCTGGGCGCGTCGATCGTGCGCTCGGCCGACGAATTGCCGTCGGCGATGGTGAACAGCTACGCCTATGGTCCGGTCGCGTTGATCGAGCAGTACATCGACGGGACCGAGGTCGCCGTGACCGTGGTCGACACCGGGGACGGGCCACGGGCCTTGCCGGCGGTGGAGATCAGGCCGGACTCCGGGTTCTACGACTACGAGGCTCGGTACACCGCCGGCGCGACGCAGTTCGTCGTACCGGCTCGGCTGGATCCGGCTGTGGCGGGAGCGTGCGCTTCGGCAGCCGTTGCGGCACACCAGGCGTTGGGGCTGCGCGATCTGTCGCGGTCGGACCTGGTTGTCGATGCCGCCGGGGTGCCGTGGTTCCTCGAGGTGAACGTGGCGCCGGGGATGACGGAGACCTCGCTGGTGCCGCTTGCCGCGGAGGCCGCGGGGATCGAGCTGGGTGTGCTGTGCCGCGACTTGCTGGCTGCCGCCGCGGCACGTTGAGGTCGTGATGGCTGAGCAGCAACCGCTGTGGCGGACGATCCTGACGCCGCGGTGGTCCGGGCTCCTCCTGCTGGCGCTGGCGATCGCCGGGGTGATGTCGGCGATGGGCGTGTGGCAACTGGACGTGTATCGGTCGAAGACCGACACCGCCACCGCCAAGCGGGCCGAGGGTGCGCCGGTCGCTCTGCAGTCGTTGTTCTCGATCGACGAGGGCTTGCCGGCGAAAGCGGTGGGTCGACGCGTGACGCTGGACGGTACCTGGGGGCCGACGGCGGATCAGGTATTCATCGCCGACCGACGGCAGGGCTCCCAGGACGGCTTCTGGGTCGTGAGCCCGGTCATGCTCGAGGGCACGGGCTCAGGTGGCGGCGCGGTGATGGTTGTCCGGGGCTGGGTCCCGACGGTGTCCGATCCGGCGGCCGCGGCGCCGAGCGGTCCGGTGCGGTTGACCGGAGCGGTCGCGGTCTCCGAGGCCGAGGACTCTTCCGACGACGCCGCCAAGGGCCGCGTGCTGTCGTCTCTGCGGATCCCGACGATCGTGCACCTGGTCGACTACCGGTTGTACGACGCTTTTGTGATCCAGGCATCCGTCGACTCAGGCGCCGTACCGACGCCGGCGATCGTCCAGCCGCCATCGCCGCCGACGGATCACGAAGGTCTGCGGAACATCGCTTATGCCTTCCAGTGGTGGATCTTCGCGGCCTTCACGCTGTGGATGTGGGCCCGGATGGTGCTGGATGCTCGACGGTCCGCCGATGAGCCGGACCCCGATTCCGACGAGACGACTGGCGCGGACGACCAGGCCGGGGAGCCTGTGGAGTCAAGCGGTACCGTTTCAGCGTGACTTCCTCAGCCGACCCCGCCACCTCCGCCAGTTCGCAGCCGCTGACTCCGGCCGTCCGCGGTGCCCTCACCCGGTATCGCGTGATCGCGTACGTCGTTGGCGTGATGCTCCTGCTGCTTGTGTTCGTCGCGATGCCACTGAAGTACTTCGGCGACAATCCGGGTGCGATGAACGTGATCGGACCCCTCCATGGGTTCCTCTACATGGTCTATCTGGTCGGCACCTTCGACCTGTTCCGCCGGGTCCGCTGGTCGTTCCCGCGCCTGGTCATGATGGCGCTGGCCGGAACGATCCCGTTCCTGTCCTTCTACGCCGAGCGCAAGACCAGCCACGAACTGCTCGGCCGCTGACGCAGCTTGCCGCGATGTTTCATGTGAAACATCGCGGCAAGTCATCAAGTCGCTTTATCGACAAATCTCAGCTGGCTGCGCGTCGCTGGACCGCCCTACTCGACCGCCGCTCGAGGGCCGGATTCCTCTGCGAGCGCGATTCTCAGCGCCTTCGCCGCCGAGCGTCAGCTGCTCTGCGTGTTCGGGTCCATCAGGGTGACGATGCGCTCGAGGTCGTCGAGGGAGGCGAACTCGACGGTGATCTTGCCCTTGGTCTTACCGAGGTCGACCTTGACGCGCGTCTCGAAGCGGTCGGACAAGCGGTCGGACAAGTCGACGAGCCGCGGGGCGACGGGCTTATTCCGGCGGCGTTGGGTGGGAGCGTCGTCCTCGGCGTCCATGTTGCCCAGGGCAACGATCTCTTCGACCGTGCGAACCGAGATGCCCTCGGCAACGATGCGCTGAGCCAGTCGCTCGATGGCGTCTCCACTGGGGAGACCGAGCAGCGCGCGGGCGTGACCGGCCGACAGAACTCCGGCGGCTACGCGGCGCTGGACTGACGCCGGGAGCTTCAGCAGCCGCAGGGTGTTGGAGATCTGCGGGCGCGAGCGACCGATCCGGGTGGCGAGAACTTCCTGGGTGCAGCCGAAGTCGTCGAGCATCTGCTGGTACGCCGCCGCCTCTTCGAGCGGGTTCAGCTGACTGCGGTGCAGGTTCTCCAGGAGTGCGTCCCGGAGCATCACGTCGTCCTGGGTATCCCGGACGATCGCGGGAATCGTGGTGAGGCCGGCCTGCTGCGTCGCCCGCCAGCGACGTTCGCCCATCACCAGCTCGTACTTGTCCTGGGTCAGCCGGCGGACGACGATCGGCTGCAGCAGCCCGATCTCTTTCACCGAATGGACCAGTTCCTCCATCGCGTCCTCGTCGAAGACGGTGCGCGGCTGCTTCGGGTTCGGGGTGATCTTGTCGACCTCGATCTCCGCGAACTCCGCGCCAGGGACGGCGGCGAGCTCCTGCTCCCCCCGCCTCGCCAGCGGCGGCGCACCCGGGATCGAGTTGGACTTGCTGCCGAGCGTCGTACTGCCGGGAGCGGGTGTGCTGGGAATCAGCGCACCAAGTCCACGTCCGAGTCGGGTGTTCATCGCGCTCCCTCGTGTTCGACAGCCTGCTGAGCTACTTCTGACCTACTACACCAGCGATCGACCGCCGGCCGTCGTTTCACGTGAAACCGTGCCACGGCCGTCCCAGCGATCAGGCGTTGTTCCGCATCGCGATCTCCCGGGAGGCTTCCAGGTACGAAAGTGCTCCGGCGGATGCCGGGTCGTACGCGAGCACGGTCTGACCGTGGCTCGGTGCCTCCGAGATCCGCACCGACCGAGGGACGGCGGTCCGCAGTACGGCGTCCTGGAAGTGGCCCCGGACCTCGGCGGCGACCTCGCCGGCCAACTTGGTCCGGGCGTCGTACATGGTCAGCAGGATGGTGGAGACGTCGAGACCCGGGTTCAGGTGCGACTTCACCATGTCGATGTGCCGGAGGAGCTGGGACAGACCCTCGAGCGCGTAGTACTCACTCTGGATCGGAACCAGGACCTCGCGGGCGGCGGTCAGCGCGTTCACCGTCAGCAGGCCGAGCGACGGCGGGCAGTCGATGAAGACGTAGTCGTATTTCTCCCCCGCTGCCTCGGTCTCGGCCAGGTGCTCGTCGAGGGTTCGCTTCAGCCGGCTCTCCCGGGCCACGATGCTGACGAGCTCGATCTCGGCACCGGCCAGGTCGATCGTCGCCGGGACGACCATGATGCCGGGGTGCTCGGCGCAGGGCTGGAGCAGCTTGCCCAGCGACTCACCCTCGATGATCGCCTCGTAGACACCCGGGGTGCCCTCCGAGTGATCGATGCCGAGGGCGGTCGAAGCGTTGCCCTGCGGGTCGAGATCGATCACCAGGATCCGTGCGCCGTACAGCGCGAGCCCGGCGGCGACGTTCACCGTGGTCGTCGTCTTGCCGACACCGCCCTTCTGGTTCGCGACAACGAAGACTCGGGTTTCAGCGGGCAGCGGGAACTCGCGGCCCATTGTGCGTCCTTCATTCACCAGCAGGTTCCGTTCGGTGGCGGCGGCGATCGGAGTCTCGAGAAGTCGTCGCTGAAGCTCGTCCGACGTGGCCCGCGCGGCGATCTGTGCGGCAGTCATAGCGCCCATTCCGATAGGTGCGGGACTTGGCCCGAAGAGGATGTCAGTAGGGGTCGGGGCAGCTCTGCCCCCAGCTTCATCCACAGGCCTCTGTGGATGAATTCCCGTGTGCGAGGGCAGTTTCATACGGTCGTCATCCACAGGCGGTGGAGACTCGGAGAAGTCCTGGTCGGCGTCCACCAGCGACGCCGTTTCCCGTCCGGCACCATCATCTCCCACGTCGCCCGTTTCACGTGAAACGAACGCCGGGGCGCCTGCCGAATCACCTGCCGGAACCGCCGGTACGTCGAGCCCGGCCGCGGCAACCGCCCGCAGTGCGGACGTATCAACCGGAGCCTGGTCACCCGAGGCAGCTGGCTGGTGCCCGTCGGTCGACGCATGCTTCTCGACTGACCGGTGCTCGTCGACCGGTGCATCGTCGGCCGGTGCATCCTTGGTCAGCGCATCTACGACGGGTGTACCCCCGGCCGGCGCCTCTACGACCGACTCGACGGTCTGGGCGGCGAGTGCGGCGTCACCCACTGGGACCGCAGAAGCCGCGTCGCCTGCCGGGATGGCAGACGCCGCGTCCACGGTCGCGGTCGCGGACGGGGTGGCAAGGACCTCGGCCTCGTCCCTGGCTGGGGTCGCAAGAATCGCTTCTCCGGCTGGGGCCGCAGGAACCGCGTCCACCTCCGGCGTCGCAGCGGCCGTGTCACCGGTTGACGGCGCGGGAAGCGCGCCAGGCGCGTCGGCCGCTGGCGCTGACCGGTCGAGGTCGACAGTCGCGCACGCCTCGGCGGCAGGAGTCGCTGGAACCCGCGTCGCCGCTCGGGTATTCGGATCGATCGTGGCCCGCACGGCCACGGCCCACGATGCCGGCGCAGGTACTGCAGAGGCAGACGCGGTCGCCACCGAGGCAGCTGGAGCCTCGGCCTGGGACGAGGTGACCCGAGACGCGATCGCGGTCAAAGGCTCGGCGACTGCCGCCTTCGGGGTCGCCGGATCAGCGGGTGCCACATCGGCAACGGCTCCACCACCATCGGCCTCACCGCCAACGGAGACTGCATCCGCAGGACCTCCACCCGTCGGAGCTGCATCGGCGCGAGCTGTACCCGTCGGAGCTGCATCGGGCGGAGTCGGGGCCGCCAGAGTCTCGGCTGGGGTGGGCGAGGGCGCCGGAGTTGGTGAGGTGAGGACTGGTGCCGCGGCGGTGGGTGAGGTGTGGGCGGGAGGTTCTGAGGTGATCAGGCGGACCGTCGAATCCGGGTTGGAGGGCCAGCCGATGGCCTGAGATGTTCTCGGTTCACCGGTGCTCTTCTCGGGCCATCCGAGGGCACGACTCACCAACCCGCTCACCTCCCGCGTCTTCCGTGCCGGGATCCCCCTGCAGCACGTCCGGCCACAATACTCACGACAGTCGTCGGCTGGGCCAGTTCATCGACGCCGAGTTGGTGAATGTGCCACAGCTCGGCGCCGAGGGACGCGAGTTCCCGTTCGGAGGAGTCCAGTTCCTCCTCGACGGACGATCCCTTCATCGCCAGCATCAGTCCCCCTTCGACGCACAGTGGCAAACACCACCGGGCCAGTTTGCCCAACGGAGCCACTGCCCGCGAAGTCACCACGTCGTACGACGCCGGCGGAAGATCTTCGGCTCGTGCGCGGACCACGGTCGCGTTGTCGAGCGCGAGTAGGTCGATCGCCTCTTGCAGGAAGGTGGTACGTCGGAGCAGAGGATCGACGAGCGCCACCTGGAGGTCGGGGCGCACCAGCGCGAGCACGATCCCCGGGAGACCTGCCCCGGTGCCGACATCGCCGACCGTCGACTCCTCGGGGATCAGGCGCTCGAGGACGGCACAGTTCAAGAGGTGCCGATCCCACAGCTTCGGCACCTCGCGTGGTCCGATCAGGCCGCGGACCGTGCCCTCGGTCGCCAGTAGGTCGGCATAGGCCGCAAGCCGAACCGCCGCCCGTGGATACAGTTCCTCCACGAGCGGCGGCGGCGTTTCACGTGAAACGTGCTCGGTCACAAGCCCACGATCACGACTGCTGCACGACGACGCGGCGCCGGGGCTCCTCGCCCTCGGACTCACTGGTCAGTCCGGCGGCCGCGACGACGTCGTGGACGACCTTGCGCTCGAACGGCGTCATCGGGTCCAGCCGCACCGGGGTCCCGGTCACCTTCGCCTCCTCGACCGCCTGACGACCGACCTCTTCCAGTTCGGACTTCCGGTTCGCCCGGTAGTTCGACACGTCCAGCATCAGCCGGGATCGCTCGCCGGTCTCCCGGTAGACGGCCAACCGGGTCAGCTCCTGCAGCGCCTCCAGGACCTTGCCGTTCTCGCCGACGAGGTCGTTCAGCTCGGCGCCGACGATCGACACCGCGGCCCGATCGCCGTCGATGTCCATGTCGATGTCGCCATCGAGGTCGGCGATGTCGAGCAACTCCTCGAGGTAGTCGGCGGCGATGTCGCTCTCCGCCTCCAGCGCCTTCAGTCGCTCGTCGGCGGTGCTGGTAGTTCCGGCGGACTGCTCCGCCGCCTCACTGTTCTGCATGCCGTCACTCACGGCCACTCCTTCACAATGTCGAGATCCGCCCCACGGGGACCCAGGTCGTACACAAGCAGGGAGGGGAACCGGCGCGCGCTGGTCAGCGCGAGCCGCCGCTCTTCTTCTGCGCCGCCTTCTTCTGCGCGGCGGACTTGGCCGCAGGCTGGCGCTTGGCCGCCGTACCCTTCTTGCCGGCCGGCTGCTTCTTGGCAGCACTGGCCTGAGTCTTCTTGGCCGGACCCTGCTGAGCGTTCGAGGAAGTCTGTCCATTGCTCGCGGCCGTGTCCTCGTCGGACGTCACCGCGGCCTCACCCGGCGCGGGACCAACCTTGCGATCGCTGCGCGACTGCCGCTTCGGCTGCTGCCGCTGCGCCGGACGACGGTCCGTGACGGTGTCCGTCGTACCCTCGGCGCCCGCCAGGCCCTCGTCGGCCGGCCGGCCCGCGCGCCGGTTGTGCTCGCGCTTGCGGGCCTCCATCGCGTCGTACGCCGGGGTGCCCGGGGCGGGGTTGCGGCGGATCACGTAGAACTGCTGGCCCATCGTCCACAGGTTCGAGACGAACCAGTAGATGAGCACACCGATCGGGAAGTTGAAGCCACCGATCAAGAAGAAGATCGGGAAGATGTAGAGCATGATCTTCTGCATCTGCGCGGCCTGGCCGGTGAGGGCCTCCTTCGGCATGTTCTTGCGCATCAGCTGAAGCTGCGTGGTGAACATCGTCGACGTCATCAGGATGATCAGCACGATCGCGACGACCTTGACGTTGCCGGCGCCGTCGCCACTCGCCTTCAGGAAGGTCTGCGAAATCTCCGCACCGAAGATCTTCGCGTGCTGCAGCGAGTCGACGTGCGACTTCATGATCTCGCTGTGCCACTGGCCCTTCGCGGCGTAGTCGAGCACGCGGAACAGGGCCAGGAAGATCGGCGACTGGAGCAGCAGCGGCAGGCACGAGGAGAACGGGTTGGTGCCCGTTTCCTTGTACAGCTTCATCATTTCCTGACCGAGCTTCTCCCGGTCATGGCCGTACTTCTTCTGCAGCTCCTTCATCTTCGGCTGCAGCAGCTGCATGTTCCGGCTGGAGCGGATCTGCCGGACGAACAGCGGGATCAGCAGCGTCCGGATGACGATGGTGAGGCCGGCGATCGACAGCGCCCAGGCCCATCCACCGTTCGGATCGAAGACCTGGCCGAGCAACCAGTGCCAGCCGACAAGCAGAACCGACACGGCCCAGTACAGCGGCGTCATGACGGTGTTGAACAGGTCTACGATCCCGTCCCACACCGCGAGCCCGGGGATGGCCAGAAGAGTCACTCATGCACCTCGCTGCACAGGCCCGGCGTCAGCCGACGATCCGGGCTGGTTGGCGGAGATCGACTCTCCGCGCTGGTCGACATCTGTGGGTGGAACGGGGTCGTAGCCGCCGGGGTTCCACGGGTGGCAGCGGACGAGTCTCCTCGCCGCCAGCCAGCAACCGCGCACCGCACCGTGGCGCTCGACCGCCTCCAAGGCGTACGCCGAACAACTCGGGTAGAACCTGCACACCTGCCCGTACATCGGGCTGATGGTCAGCCGGTACAACTTCAGAAAACCGATGATCCCGCTTCGCACGGGATTGAACCGCATCATGGTGTCAGCAACCGGCGGAGCGCGCCGTCCACGTCTGCGGCGAGTTCGTCGTACGACGCTGACGCGGACGACGGGAGTGCGCGGACCACTGTCAGGCTGCCAACGGGCAGGTCAGGGAGCCGCGCGGCCAGGACAGCACGCAGACGGCGGTGGACCCGGTTCCGCAGAACCGCGTTGCCCACCGCCTTGTTCACCACGAATCCGACGCGAGCGGGTTCGGCCGCGGCGTCGTCCGCCCGGCCGTCCCGGACCAAAAGATGGAGCACCACCGCGCGCCGGCCCGCGCGCCGTCCAGATCGAACGGCGCGGCGGAAGTCGTCGGACCGACGGAGCCGGTTCGACGCGGGCAACACGAGGTGGTCACCGTCGAGGGGTCGCTCAGGCCGCGAGGCGCTGGCGGCCCTTGCCACGGCGGGCGGCGATGATGGCGCGACCCGCACGGGTACGCATCCGAAGACGAAAGCCGTGCTTCTTGTGCCGGCGCCGGTTGTTCGGCTGGAACGTCCGCTTGCTCACTGGAATGACTCCGGTTACTCGAGATCACAGAATTGTCGACAAATCCACTGATAGATCTGCCGCTGGTGCAAGTCCTGCACACCACTCAAGAACCAGGGTGGTCCAGCAGGGAGCGCAGCACGAAACGGCCGGCTCAACACCGACTGATCCACGGTACGTGGCCGCCTGTGGACAGGTCAAACCGGCCATCCCCAGAGTTGTCCACAGACCTGTGGACAGAATAGTGGGTAGCCGATCGGTCGACTGGTCGTCGCGTGATCGTCACTGTCCGAACCGGATGGCCACCGACAGCGATCACTAACCATGACTACGCTCCGGCGTCCACCCGACACGCCGGAGGTTGCCCCCAATTTCGGCTCCATAGCCTGTGGATGACGGCTTGAAGCGGGCTAGTCGGACTTGTTAGCGTCAGTCCCTCACACCAGATGTCCCACACCCCGCGATCGGTAACCAACCTGCTCCACCCGTCGTTCACAGTTGTGGACAACCGTGTGGACAGTGCGGCGATCGGCTTGCGGAAACCAGCAACCGCGCTGAGCCGAACTGCACCATGACTCACCGGCCGCACGGTGTCGGGTCGAATGGTCGCGCCGCCCGGGTCCACCCGGAACGCGCCGGCCACCGCAGCGATGGATTCGGGGAGCAACGCGTGGTCGAGGACGATTCCGCCAGTGCGGAATACACACCGGCGCAGTACAGGCCCGAATACCCCGGGCCGCGGTACACGGGCGACGGTGGACAAGACCTCCGCCCCGATCCGGCCGCGGACTTCCGCACCGAGGTCACCCCGACGGAGTTCCGCACGGAGCCTCATCCGACCGGATTCCCGACCGACCCTCAGCCCACCGGGTTCCCGACGGAGCCTGTCCCGACAGACTTCCGGACCGAGCCTCACCCCACCGAGTTCCGGGCCGAGTTCCGGGCCGAGTTCCGGGCCGAGCCCGCGGACTTCGGGGCAGAGCCTCTCCCGGCGGAGTCTCAGCCCGAGGTCCCCCCGGCCGCCGAGCCGGCGCCGGGGTCAGATCCCGGCGACCACCTCAGCCCTTCGCTGCCGATTCCGATGCCCGAGCCACCGGCGTCCGGCTATCGGCCGGCGACTCGTCCGGAGTACGACGGCTATCGCTACCGCTCCGACCTGGAGCGCGCGGCGACCGATCTCCCCACCGGTCCGGTCACCGAACCTTCCGCACGAACGGCGTACCTCGGTGCCGCGCCGGCGGTCGGGAACCTCGGATACCCCGGTCCGAGCAGCAGTGCCTGGAGTGGTGCGCGGAACGCCGCCGCCGGTATCGGCAGCGGCGACACAGCAGGGCCGGCGCGGAACGAGGGTGATGGACGTGCGGACAGTGACGGCGGAAATGCCGAGCCTCGGATGCCAGACACACGAGCGGCGGAACAACGACCCACGGAGCCCAGGCCGGCCGATCCCCGACCGGTTGAGTTCCAGCCGGTTGACTCCCGACCGGTTGAGTTCCAGCCGGTTGACTCCCGACCGGTTGAGTTCCAGCCGGTTGACTCCCGACCGGTTGAGTTCCAGCCGGTCGGGCCAAGGCCCGTCGGCCCCCGACCCGTCGAGCAGCAGCCCGTCGAGTCACGACCTGTCGAGACCCGGCCTGTCGAGACCCGGGCCGCTGAGCCACGGCCGGTTGAGCCACAGGCCGAAGCGGCAGGACCGGTGATGGACCTCGGCGATGCCTGGACCCGGGTGCTCGCGGGCCTCCCGCCGAACCAGCGGGCCTGGTTGACGAACTCGCGGCCGGTGACGCTGCACGAGAGCACTGCGATCGTGGCCGTGCCGGACGACTTCACCCGCGGCCAGCTCGAGACCCGGTTGCGGCCGGACCTCGAGCGGATCCTGACCGAGAGCTTCGGTCGCGACATCCGGATCGCGGTCACCGTCGACCCGTCACTCGACCCCGAGCTGCGCGAACCACAGGCCCCGCCGCAGCCCGTCGTACGCGAACCGCTGCGGACCGAGGGATCGTTCCAGCCGACGATCCAGTCCGCACTGACCGACCCGGACCCCGGACCGCGGTTCGGTCAGCCTCCGCGTCAGGAGCAAGCCCAGCGCTACGAACAGCCCGCCGCTCCGCGCTACGACCAGCCGGCTCAGCAACCCCGGCAGCCGTTCGGAGGACCGCCGATCGGCTCGGTCGCTCCGCTGCCGAACGGATCGGCGCCTTCCCACGCGGCCACCGAGGGACAGGGTGAGGCCCGGCTGAATCCGAAGTACACCTTCGAGACCTTCGTCATCGGCAGCTCGAACCGGTTCGCGCACGCGGCCGCGGTCGCCGTCGCCGAGGCACCGGGCAAGGCGTACAACCCACAGTTGATCTATGGCGACTCCGGTCTGGGCAAGACCCACCTGCTGCACGCCATTGGGCACTACGTCCGCAGCCTCTACACCGGGGCGCGGGTCCGGTACGTGTCCAGCGAAGAGTTCACCAACGACTTCATCAACGCGATCCGCGACGACAAGGCGTCCCAGTTCCAGCGCCGGTACCGCGATGTCGACGTGCTGCTGATCGACGACATCCAGTTCCTCGAGGGCAAGATCCAGACCCAGGAGGAGTTCTTCCACACCTTCAACACTCTCCACAACGCGAACAAGCAGATCGTGATCAGCTCCGACCGGGCGCCGAAACGCCTGGAGGCACTGGAGGATCGGTTGCGGAACCGGTTCGAGTGGGGCCTGATCACCGACATCCAGCCGCCCGACCTGGAGACCCGGATCGCGATCCTGCGAAAGAAGGCGGCCACCGAGCGGCTGACCGCGCCGCCGGAGGTGCTGGAGTTCATCGCGTCGAAGGTGCAGACGAACATCCGTGAACTCGAGGGCGCACTGATCCGGGTCACCGCGTTCGCCAGCCTCAACCGGCAGCCGGTCGATCTGAGCCTGGCCGAGATCGTGCTGAAGGACCTGATCCCCGAAGGCAGCAAGCCCGAGGTGACCGCCAGCATGATCATGGGCCAGACCGCTTCGTACTTCGGTCTGTCGATCGACGACCTGTGCGGATCCAGCCGGAGCCGGGTGCTGGTGACCGCACGTCAGATCGCCATGTATCTGTGCCGCGAGCTCACCGATCTCTCGCTCCCGAAGATCGGCCAGCAGTTCGGCGGCCGCGACCACACCACCGTGATGCACGCCGAGCGGAAGATCCGTCAGCTGATGTCCGAGCGGCGCAGTGTCTTCAACCAGGTCACCGAACTGACCAACCGGATCAAGCACCAGGCCAAGCAGCAATGAGCACCGGTGACCGCGCCGAAAGCCACGTACGCCAAGCGCTACAACGCGGTCGCCGCAACCACACAGGGTGGGGATACACCTGTGGATAACTGTGGGTATCACGGTGGACACATCGCTTTGTGTTGTGGATTCGCTGTGGGGACGGAATCCGTCGTACCCAGCCGTCCTCAGCACGACCGAGAGTCGTCCACACGCCGTACACAGGGCCATTCGGCACCTGACCTGCAAAGTCACGGCTTTTCCACACTATCCACCGGTGCTAAGAACCCTATGGAATCTATAGAGAGTTCCGAGTCCACAAAACGATCGAGCCGCGCTTCCTGGGGAAAACCCCGGCCTCGCGCCGGATTGAAGGACCTGTCAGGCTGTCCTCAGCAGCACCGGAACGACGCCGACGCGACCCGCCCGAAGCGCCACGTCACGCCCGATTGGCGCAGAGCACACTTGTCCGTGGCAGGATCTGCCTGGCACACAGCCGAATCAGGAGGCACCCAGCGGTGAAGTTTCGCGTCGAGCGCGACGTACTGGCCGAGTCGGTGGCCTGGGCCGCACGCAGCTTGCCCAGTCGTCCCAGCGTTCCGATCCTTGCCGGCCTTCTGGTCGAGGCCGAGGACGGGCAGATCACCTTGTCCGGATTCGACTACGAGACCTCGGTGCGGGTCACTGTCCCCGCACAGGTGGCTGACTCCGGCAAGTGCCTGATCTCCGGCCGGCTGATGGCCGACATCTCGAAGAGCCTGCCGAACCAGCCCGTGGACATCGCGGTGGACGGCGCCAAGGCTCAAGTGACCTGCGGCAGTTCGCGGTTCACGCTCCAAACGCTTCCCACAGAGGAATATCCGGCTTTGCCCGAGCTTCCAGCCGCCAGCGGCACGGTCAAGGCCGACGTTTTCGCGCACGCGGTTGCCCAGGTGGTCACCGCCGCCGGCCGTGAGGACACCCTGCCGGTGCTGACCGGTGTCCGCGTCGAGATCGAGGGATCCTTGATCTCGCTGCTCGCCACCGACCGCTACCGGCTCGCGATCCGTGAGCTCGAGTGGAATCCGCAGTCCCCTGACGCATCGGCGGCCGCGCTGGTCCCGGCCCGGGTGCTGTCCGAGACCGCGAAGGCGATGACCGGATCGGACGTGATCGTCTCGCTGGCCACGCCCGGCACCGGCGACGGCATCGTCGGTTTCGAGGGCGAGGTGTCCGGCGGCAACCGGCGTGCCACCACGCGGCTGCTGGACGGCGAGTTCCCGAAGGTCCGCGGCATCATCCCGACCGACGCGGCGATCGCGACCCGGGTGCGGATCGACACCGCGACCCTGGTCGAGGCCGTCAAGCGCGTCGCCCTGGTCGCCGAGCGCAACGCGCCGGTCCGGCTGACCTTCGCCGAGGACAGCGTGACGCTCGACGCCGGCAGCGGTGACGAGGCGCAGGCGTCCGAGTCGATCGAGGCGCGGGTCGTCGGCGACCCCGTGACCGTAGGCTTCAATCCGACGTACCTGCTCGATGGCCTGAACGCGATCGGCACACCGGTCGCGCACTTGGCCTTCACGCAGGCGACGAAACCGGCCGAACTGACCGGTGTGAGGGATTTCGACGGTGAACCGATAGCTGAGTTCCGCTACGTGCTGATGCCGGTCCGCCTGAACAGTTGAAGCGAAAGCCTAGAGAACAAGGGGATTCAGGATGAAGCTCGGCCTTGTCGGTCTCGGCAAGATGGGCGGCAACATGCGCCAGCGAATCCGCAACGCTGGTCACACCGTGGTCGGGTTCGACCACAACCAGGACATCTCCGATTCCAAAGACCTGGCCGACATGGTCGGCAAGCTCACCGCAACCGGCCAGCCGAAGGTGGTCTGGGTGATGGTGCCGGTGCAGGCCATCGACCCGGTCGTCACCGAACTGGCCGACCTGCTCTCCCCCGGCGACATCGTGATCGACGGTGGCAACAGCCGCTGGACCGATGACACCCGCCGGGCAGCGCAGCTCGCCGAGAAGGACATCCGCTTCGTCGACTGCGGTGTCTCCGGCGGCGTCTGGGGCCTGGAGAACGGCTACGCCCTGATGTGCGGTGGCGACCAGGACACCGTCGCGTCCGTGATGCCGATCTTCGAAGCGCTCAAGCCCGAGGGCGAGTTCGGCTTCGTGCACGCAGGCAAGGTCGGCGCCGGCCACTTCACCAAGATGGTCCACAACGGCATCGAGTACGGCATCATGCAGGCGTACGCCGAGGGCTTCGAACTGCTCGAGGCCGCCGAGATCGTGGACAACGTGCCGGCCGCGTTCGACTCCTGGCGCGAGGGCACCGTGATCCGGTCCTGGCTGCTCGACCTGATGGTGAACGCGCTCAAGGAAGACACCCACCTGGACAAGATCCGCGGGTACGCCGACGACTCCGGTGAGGGCCGGTGGACCGTCGAGGCCGCGATCGACAACGCCGTACCGGTGCCGGCCATCGCGGCCGCGCTGTTCGCCCGGTTCGCCTCCCGCCAGGAGGACTCGCCGGCGATGAAGGCGATCGCGGCGATGCGCAACCAGTTCGGCGGCCATGCGGTGAAGGGTGCCGCCGAGGACCCGTCGTACGCGACACCCCCGATCAAGCACTGAGGTGTATGTCACCGCCCTGGGTCTGCTCGACTTCCGGTCCTACCAGCAGGCGGAGGTCCAGCTCACCCCGGGCGTGACGGCCTTCGTCGGACCGAACGGCCATGGCAAGACCAACCTGGTCGAGGCGATCCACTACACCGCGACGCTCGGGTCGCACCGGGTGGCGAACGACGCACCGCTGGTGCGCGCCGGCGCCACCCGGGCGATCGTGCGGACCGACATCCACTGCCAGTACGACCGTGACGTGGTCGTCGAGCTGGAAATCAATCCTGGGAGGGCAAATCGGGCCCGGGTGAACCGTTCGCCGGTGCCGCGGCCGCGGGAAGTGCTCGGACTGCTCCGCACGGTGCTGTTCGCGCCGGAGGATCTGGCCTTGGTGAAGGGCGATCCGTCCGAGCGGCGCCGATTCCTGGACGAATTGCTGACGCTGCGGTCGCCGCGGATGGCCGGCGTACGGCAGGACTACGACCGGGTGCTGAAGCAGCGGAACTCGCTGCTGCGGAGCGCGTCGATGGCGCGCCGGCAGAACCGGTCGGGGGCCGCCGAGGGACAACTGCGCACGCTGGAGGTGTGGGACTCGCACCTGGCCCGGGCCGGCTCGGATCTCCTCGCGACGCGGCTCGAGTTGCTGGAATCCCTGCGTCCGTTGGTTTCCGGCTCGTATGACGCTGTTGCCCGAGGCAAGGGCAACGCACGGCTGGAGTACAAGTCGTCCGTCGTGCTCGAACCGGGCGTGACGTCGCGGGAGCAGCTGGGCGAAGTCCTGCTGGAGGCGGTCCGCGAGAAGCGGCCCGACGAGTTGGAGCGGGGTGTGTCGCTGGTCGGCCCGCACCGCGACGACGTCGTACTCGGGCTCGGGGACTTGCCTGCGAAGGGGTATGCGAGTCACGGTGAGTCCTGGTCGTTCGCGCTCGCGTTGCGGCTGGCGTCGTACGAGCTGCTGAGAGCGGACTGGGGTGAGCCGGTGCTGATCCTGGACGACGTGTTCGCCGAGCTCGATACGCAGCGCCGGGACCGGCTGGCCGAGCTGGTCGCGCCCGCCGAGCAGGTTCTCGTGACCGCGGCGGTCGCCGCGGACGTGCCTCTCGAGCTCAGCGGCGCCAGGTTCGACGTCGGTGACGGGACCGTTCGCCGTGCCTGAACCCCGGAATTCCTCTGAGAGCGGCTCCGAGAGCGAGGCCGCTGCGGAACCGCCGGGCGAAGCCGACCACGACAAGCAGGGACTGGACCTGGCGAAATCGCTCGCCGGGCGGCTGAAGCAGCAGGCCGCCAAGGGCGGCATCAAGCCGGTCAAGCGGACGCGCCGGCGACCGCGCATCGACGGCGCCCAGATCAGCAGCGCCCGCCCCGACGACCGGGATCCGCAGAAACTGACCAACACTCTCGGCCGGCTGATGCGCGACCAGGGCTGGGAGGTCGACGTCGCCGTCCACGGGGTGATGGCCCGCTGGCCGTCCATCGTCGGTCCCGAGATGGCCGAGCACTGCACGCCCGAGTCGTACGAGAACACCGTGCTGACCGTCCGCACCTCGTCTACCGCGTGGGCGACCCAGCTCAAGCTCCTGGCCCCCGACCTGGTCCGCCGCCTCAACACCGAACTGGGTGAAGGCACCGTCACCCTCGTGAACGTCCAAGGCCCCCACACCCCCAGTTGGCGCAGAGGTTCTCGCACCGTCCGAGGCGGCCGAGGCCCCCGCGACACCTACGGGTGAACCATCTGATGAGAGCGGATTGCCCAGGCGACCCGGGGCTCGCCTAGGATCGAGCGCGATGCGCACGATCATCGATGGTTTTCGCGAGATGGTCCACCTGATCGGAGACACGTTCCGGCTCTGGTGGCGCAACCTGCTGCCCCTGGCGACGTGGTACCTGGCCGGGTACGTCGGCTTCAAGGCGTGCATGGGTTCGGCGATCTGGCTGTCCGAGCACTCGCACGGCAGCCTCGGCGTCGGCGTCTTCTCCGCCGGCGTGCTGATCCAGATCGCCGGCTACGTCGGCATGATCCGGACCTGCGCCACGTCGCTCTACCGCTGGCGGGACGCGGCCGGCAACAAGGCCGAGGAGACCTCCGACCCGACGCAGCAGGGTCTGATGGAACTGCTGGCCATCACCTTGCTCCCCCTGGTAGCGGTGTGGTCGGCGTGGGGCTTCCTGGAAGTTCAGGTGTCCGAGCTCAATGTCACCAACCTCGTGGAACGCGGCCTTCAGCCCGGTTCCAGTTTCTTCCAGTTGGCCGGTTCTCAGTGGCACAAGTACCTGCCCGCGATCGTGATCCTGCTTGTGCTGCGGCGGGTATTCGAAGCGGCGGACGACCGCTGGCCGAGCCGGCCGGTGAAGTTCGCCCAGGTCTGGGCCGAATCGTTCTTCCTGCTGATCACGGTCGTCGTCACGCCGTTCGCGATTCAGGAAGGCAAGAACTGGTTCAAGGTTCGCAACTTCTGGTACTGGTCGGTGGACTGGTGGGGTGGGCTGAAGGACTTCTTCGCCGGCATCCACGTCCCGATCCCCGCCGGTATCGAGTTCCTCTGGGGTTTCTTCTGGGACAGCCTGTGGCCGCTGTTCAAGCTCGGTATCGCCGAGCCGTTGACCTGGCTGGCGATCACCACTGTCGTGTTCGGCCACCGGGTGCTGACCAGCAGTGGAGTCTTTCGGGGCACACGGGTGGAGCAGCGGCTCGGCGGTCAACTCGAAGCCGAGGCTCCGAAGCAGAACCGGATCGTCGCACTGACCAACCGGGCCCCGAATCTCCTGCTCGGCGGCATGCGGGAGAAGTTCTACCCCACGATCAACGCCTTCCGGCTGCTGGTCCGAGTCGGTCCGGTGTTCCTCGGCGTCGTGTGCATGGTGTACACGTGCTGGCTGCTCGGTGACGACTGGATGTAC
>Ga0193707_1000187_pt1 | contig 19199 bp, 18 predicted proteins | sample U3c2metaG_FD_143043 | JGI IMG/M metagenome (GOLD analysis project Ga0193707, IMG submission 143043) | Soil microbial communities from a riparian zone of the East river system, Colorado, United States - U3c2 | ecosystem: Environmental > Terrestrial > Soil > Riparian zone | place: USA: East River... | reverse complement strand
GGATACAGTCGATAATGCCGCGTCCGAGCTGAGGAGGTCCCCCCAACAGCACCACCAAACCCCAGCCACTACCGCAGCCACCGATGCATGTCATCTTTGTGTGTCCGCCCGGTATCAAGCTCAGTGGAGACAATCCACGACTCTGAGGGGACTGGGGACATATGCAGAGACGAATGCTGGCCTGGGCGGGGAGTGCGGCACTGGCCGTGGCGGCGCTCGCACCGGCGGCGGCCCAGGCCGCGCCGACGGCAGCGGCGGCACCCACCGCGGCGACCGCGGCCTGTGCGCTCGGGCTCGGCTCGTTCAACCAGGTCCGGGGGCATGACAGCCGCGTCATCACCGCCACGGCGCCGCCAACCATCAGCGCGGCGATCTCCACACCCGACCTCTACACGACGCCGTACTCCGTCAGCCAGCCGACCACGTTCACCGCGGTCCCCGCGGGCAGCGGCAAGACGACCCGGACCGGCAAGGTCGTGTACGGGGCCGGCTACCTGTACGAGAGCTCGTACACAGTCGGCACGGACGGCAAGGTCGTCGGTACGCCGGTGTTCCGCCGGATCGGCAACGGCTGGGGCGGCCGCTTCCTGATCCAGTCGCAGTACAAGGCCTCGGCGACGAGCAAGCCGACCCGGACGATGCTGTACCAGCAGGACCAGTACGGGCTCTTCGGACGCTGGACGGATGTCGGCAAGGGGCTCCGCATCACCGGCTACGTCACCGGCATGAGCACGATGAAGTCGTTCGCGCTGATCGCCTCGACCCCGACGTACGACACCTTCCTGGCCAACAACCGCGCCGGCGCGCTGTACACGGTCAAGATCCCGACCACCACACCGCTGAAGCCGATCATCACGCCGGTCCGCACCTCGAGTTGGCAGGGCTTCGAGCAACTCGTCGCGGCTCCGTGCGGCAAGACCGGATCGATCCTGCTCGGCATCGACAAGGACACCCATACCGGCTACCTGTACGCCGTCGGCCCCGCCAACGGCACCAAAACGGTGATCAAGGGCCTCGGCAAGGTCCCATTGACCTTCACCGACTGGGACTACTTCCGGTTCGCTCCCCAGTACGACCCACTCAACGGAGCCTGAGCCACGAGCAGCCGGCGGCACGGGGTTCGTCGAACCGGTCGGTGCCACCACCACCCGAGACGGCGGTCGCCCGGCCCAACTCTTCCGCCGCGGCACCGCCACCACCCTCCACCCACCGATGACCCGAGGTTGACTTCCAGCGCGGTTGAAGTGATTTCCTGGGACCCATGATTCACGTCCTCGTCACCGGTGCCGGCCGCGACACCGGCCGCAAGCTGGCCCTCGCCTTCGCCGCCCGCGGCGCCCACGTCCTCGCCACCGCCCGGACCTGCGCCGCGGCCGAGGAGACGGTCGCCTTGATCCACGCCGCCGGTGGCCAGGCCACACCCGCCGTCCTCGACCTCGCCGACCCTCGGTCGATCGAGCAGTTGCCCATCGACCGCCTCGACATCCTCGTGAACAGCGGCGCCCGCTACCTCGCCGGTGACCCGACGGCCGCGGACATCGCCGACACCATCGCCGGTGCGGCGACCGGCACAGTCCTGCTCACCGAACGCCTCCTGCCGCTGCTCAGGGCATCGGACCGGCCGGACATCGTCAACCTGATCTCCGCCGCGGGAGAGACCGGGCGGCACCGGTCGGACGCCCACCCGGCCTTCTACGCCGCCAAGCACGCCCAGGCCGGGTACGCCGAGATCCTGTCCGAGCGACTGCGACCGGAGGGGATCCGGGTCATCTCGTTGTTCCCACCCGACTTCGTGCAGGACGGTCCACGGGAGACTGGTGCCGACCTGACCGCCCAGTCGATGGTCGACTGCGTGCTCTTCGCGGTAGGTCAGCCGCGGGACTGCTTCATCCGTGCCTTCTACTTCGAACAGCTAGCTCCTCGGCCGTGATCAGATCCGTGTGCGTCCCGGGGGAGCCGCAGGCCCAGGCGCCCGCGATCGAGCCGGCGACGGCAGCATCGTACCAGTTGACGCCGTCGAGATACCGCGCCAGGAACGCCGCGACGTAGGCGTCGCCGGCGCCGTTGGTGTCGACCACCGGCCGGTCGGGCAGCTGGAACGCCGGGAGGTGTTGCGCGGGCTGGTTCCTGACATGCAGGTAGCTGCCGTTGGCGCCGGCCATTGCGACGACGACCTCGGCGCGGCCGTTGGCGAAGATCCAGTCGACCGCATCGGGCGCGAGCGCACCGGCCGAGACGAAAACGAGGTCCGCCGCCGTCGCGAAGTCTTTGTGGTAGTCGCTCCGCCCGTCCCAGTCGTGCAGGTCGGTCGAGACCGTGCAGCCGACCGCGATCGCGTCGTCCAGGGCGTACCTCGCGAAGTCCATGATCGAGACGTGGACGTGCTGGGCGTGGACGATGTTCGTCCGCCAGAGGTCCGGGTCGACACGCAGTCCGGCCGGGTGCCGTCCGTCGTACAGGGAGAGGCGTCGGCCGTCGGGCGCGACCAGGTTGACCGACCGGCGGGTGCCGTTGGGGTGGAACGCGACGTGCAGGGGGAGCCGGAGTTCGTCGTACGCCCGGCGGATCCGGTCGCCCTCGGGATCGTCGCCGATCACGTCCACCAGGCCGGCGCGCAGGCCGAGCAGGTGGCAGCCGAGCGTGACGCCGTGGCCGGTGTGGCCGAGGTACGACTCGATCGGATCGACCCAGATCGTCTCCTTGTCCTCCAACGGCAGGCTCGGCACCCGCACGATCGTGTCGATTCCCACTCCACCGATCACCAGCACATCCAGCTCCACCCGTCCCGTATACCCGACTTTCGACAGGTACGACAGGTGTCTTTCGGTAGCTGAACGCAACCTGTCTCACGGCAGAGTCGGCCGCACGCTCACTCGACGTCTTCTTCTCGCCCGCCAAGGTGTCCGCCGACGGGCGCCTACTGCTTGATCGGGGCGCCGGTTTTGGACTGCAGTTCGTCGAAGGTGACGCCGTCGGCGAGCTCGACCAGCCTGAGCCCGTCCTCGGTGACGTCGAGGACGGCCAGGTCGGTGATGATCCGGTTGACCACGCCACGGCCGGTGTACGGCAGGTCGCACTCCTGGAGGATCTTGTGCGAACCGTCCTTGGCGACGTGCTCCATCAGCACGATCACCTTCTTCGCGCCGTGCACCAGGTCCATCGCGCCGCCCATGCCCTTGACCATCTTGCCGGGGATCATCCAGTTGGACAGATCGCCCGTGGTCGAGACCTGCATGGCGCCCAGGATGGCCGCGTCGATCGCGCCGCCGCGGATCATCCCGAACGACAGCGCGGAGTCGAAGAACGATGCGCCGGGCAACGTCGTGACGGTCTCCTTGCCGGCGTTGATCAGGTCCGGGTCCTCGTCCCCCTCGACCGGGTACGGACCGACGCCGAGGATGCCGTTCTCGCTCTGCAGTACGACGGTGACGCCGTCCGGGATGTAGTTCGGCACCAGGGTCGGAAGGCCGATGCCCAGGTTCACGTACGAGCCGTCCTCCAGCTCGGAGGCGGCGCGGGCGGCCATCTGCTCACGGGTGAGTGGCATGCTCAGGCCTCCAGCTTCTCGCGGGCGGCCGCAAAAGCCTCACGCGGTTGGCCTGACCGGGGCGGTGGGGTGGGAGACGTATTCAACACCGTGCGCTTCTCGATCCGCTTCTCGATGTCCTTGCCAACGGCAACTACACGCTGGACGTACACGCCGGGCAGGTGGACCTCGTCCGGGTTCAGCTCACCAGGCTGGACCAGTTCCTCCACCTGCGCGATGGTGACGCGGCCGGCCATCGCGGCCAGCGGGTTGAAGTTGCGCGCGCTCCGGTCGAAGACCAGGTTGCCGTGGGTGTCGCCCTTGAGCGCGTGCACGAGGCCGAAGTCGGTCGTGATCGACTCCTCCAGCACATAGCTGGTGCCGTCGATCTCCCGGGTCTCCTTCGGCTCCGAGGCCTTCGCGACCGAGCCATCGGCGTTGTACTTCTGCGGCAGCCCGCCGTCGGCGACCTGGGTGCCGACGCCGGCCAGGGTGAAGAAGGCGGCGATCCCGCAGCCACCGGCCCGGAGCTTCTCGGCCAGCGTGCCCTGGGGGGTCAGCTCGACCTCCAGCTCACCGGACAGGAACTGGCGGGCGAACTCCTTGTTCTCCCCGACGTACGACGAGGTCATCTTGGCGATCCGCTTGTCCGCGAGCAGGATGCCGAGGCCCCAGCCGTCGACGCCGCAGTTGTTCGACACCACGCTGAGCCCGGACACCCCCTTCTCGTGCAGAGCGGCGATCAGCTCCATCGGGTTGCCGCACAGCCCGAAGCCGCCGACCGCGAGGCTCGCCCCGTCCCCGATGTCGGCCACCGCTGCCTGCGGTGAGTCGTACGTCTTATCCATCAGCTGCTCCGTTGCAGTCACAAGGCTGGGTCGCTCCCGACTCTAACCAGCATGCTGCACTCCCGCGATGTGGCCGGGACCACAGCTGTGGTTATGCGGAAGCCTCGGAGGCGTTCAGGGCGGCCAGTTGGTGCAGGGCCTCGAAGTGGGCGTCCTCCAGCCCGTCGAGCGTGAGGACTGTGGACAGGTGGGCACGCGCCGCCACCAGGTTGCCTGAGTACCGGGCTGTGCGAGCCAGGCCGAGACGGGCGACCGCTACCGTCTCGGGCAGGTCTGCGTGCTCTCCCAAAGACAGGGCGCGGCGGTAGTCGTCGGCCGCGTCCTCCAGTTTGCCCAGCGCGCGGTAGAGGTCAGCGCGCTGACAGAGGAGTAATGCAGTCTCCTCCCCCAGGCAGAGCTGCTCCGCCAGCTCCAGTGCCTCGGTCGTGACGTCCAGAGGCTCGTCGACGACCTGCCGGAGCGCAGTCAGCGCCAGGAACATGCCCCACCGGTCCTCGAGCATCCGGAAGCGACCGAGCGCCGTACGCAGTGCCTGCGCGGCCTCACCGGGCGCCACCCTGGTGAGCCCCGGATATCCCCGGCACAGCTCGACGGCCGCACGGGTCCACGCATCGCCGGACTCATTCCGCTCCAGCACGTCGTCGACCACGGCGGCAGACTGGAACGGTCCGAACACCAGGGACCACAGCAGCACGGTCACGGAGTACCGGAACGGCCCAGTCGCCGCCAGCACGATCTGCTGGGCCAGGTGCACCTGCTCCTGCTCGGCCGACGCTGCTCCGTGGATCACCGCGAGCAGGTACTCCTCGTCCAGCCCGGCCGGAACAGTCCGGCCGAGCATGCTCAGCACCCGCTCGGCCGCCGCCGCGGCCTCGTCCTGCAGCCCGTGCGACCACCAGTACGCCGAGTAGCGCGCCACCAACCGGAGTGCGGTCCTCAGGTCGCTCTCACACGCGCGCTCGATCGCGCTGACGACCTGATCCGCCTCCAGGGTGTGCAGATCGCCTGAGCCCCCAAAGTCCACGTAACTCATTGTTACTCGGACCTGTGAATGCCAAAGCACTGGGTCAGGAAGAACGCCCGTGTCCAGGTCAGAAGCGCAGCACTCCCCAGCGGTCAGGCAGGTGCATATCCTCGATGTGCTGCGGTGACCAGACCCAGAACTCGATGCCTTCGCCCTTCACGTACGCGCCGTCGACCACGTCGTGCGGCCACTCGCACCGCATCAGGTTCATCCGCCACTCGTCGCCGGGGTTCGGCGGGGACGCCCGGCCGGCGCTCCCCTGGTTGTACGGCGCCAGGTCGGCCCACGGTACGGCGAGCTCCACGGTCCACGCGGTGTCGGTGTCGGACGGGTCGTTGACCGTGCCGTCGAGGTGGATCGCGGTCCGCAGCCCGGGCAGGTTGGTCGGGTCGATCGGTACGCCGCCGTCGACGTACGGCTTGGGCAGGGTGAGCTCCCAGATCGTGCCGAGCGCGTTGATCTCGAACTCGTAGTAGTTCAGCCCGTCGCCGTCCGGGTCGAGGAACAGCTCAAAGTTGTTCTCGTGGAACAGCTTGCTGTTCTTCTCGGTCATCGTCGACCAGATGTGCGGTTCCTCGAGCAGGCCGCCGACGTACAGGTACTGGTCGTCGTACATCAGCTTCGCCCGGGTCCGGAACCGCGGCGCCGGACCGTCGGCGATCGGGACGAAGTCGGTGGTCCAGGGGGCGACCTCCCAGGCGGGGTCGGTCAGGGCGCCGTCGAGGTTCGGCGCGGCCGGGGTCCGCGGGCACTCGTAGACGGACAGGTCAGGCATCGGCACGCTCCAGCAGTCGGGCGACGAGATTGGCGAGCAGGAAGGTGATCGCGGTCAGGACCGGTACGACGGCCAGAGCCCACGACGACGACAGGTGGTCGGTCAGGAACGCGAGGACGAGGGCCAGCATGAACGCGACCCCGAGGAAGGCCACCAGCCGGGGGTGCGGCATCGCGAGCCGGGTCAGTGCGAGTCCGCCGAGCACCATCGTCACGACCACGATCACCACCAGCAGCGGCAAGCCGAAGGCACCGCAGTTCGAGGTGTCGCGGAGCCGCTCACAACTGCGCTCACTCAGCCATACCAGCGCGATGGTCGCGAACCCGCACAACAGCCCGACAACTGCCAGGATCAGCAGTGGCGGCAACGGCGGCGCGTCGAACCGTCCCTCGTCGGCTTCTTCGGCCTCTTCCTCGTCGGCTGCCTCCAGGACGGCCTCGAGATCTTCCGGCATCCGGCCGTCGTCCTCCTGGCTCATTGCCGCAGGCTATCGGGCTCCCAGGGTGTGCACGATCGCATCCCGCACCTGAGCGTCGGTCGGCGTCGGCCCATCCCGCTCCGCCAGCGAGCTCGGCCAGCGAGACCATCGTGACGTCGTGCAGCCCACAACTCGTGTACGTGTGAACGTCATCGGCATGAGCTCGCGCAGCACCCCCGCTGACGCTGCGCAGATCGGCCGGATTGATCGCCGTGGCGCGGACCCGGACCTGGAACTCGCCGCTCTGGCCGCCAAGGGTGAGAACCTACTCGCGGACGCCGATGCCGGGTCCGCCTTGCTGCAGTTCATGACCGCGGGCGTCGTGCTGCAGGCCAGTGACCGGTCGTTCCGCGCAGCGGGTGAGAGTCCTGCTCCGGCAGGACACCTGGGACAACACAAAGGACGGTGACCGGAGTCACCGCCCTTGTGGTGGTCGGGCTGACAGGATTTGAACCTGCGACCTCTTCGTCCCGAACGAAGCGCGCTACCAAGCTGCGCCACAGCCCGAATCGCCGTTAGCTTACATGGGCCGACCGTGCTGACGAAATCGGGTTTAGCCGCGGCACGAGAGTGAGCAGGGTCGCCTCCGGACGGCAGGCGAATCGGACCGGCGCGTACGGCGAAGTCCCGAGGCCCGCGGACACATGCAGGGCCGCCTGGCGACCGTCATGACCCCAGGTGGACAGGCCCTTCACTCGCGACGTGTCCAGATCGCAGTTGGTCACGAGAGCGCCGTACAGTGGCACCGCGAGCTGGCCGCCGTGGGTGTGGCCGGCCAGGACCAGGGGATAGCCGTCGCCGACGAAGCCGTTCAGAACGCGCTGGTACGGCGCGTGCGTGACGCCGATGGACAGGTCGGCCGTCGGGTCCACTTCGCCCGCGACCTCGTCGTACCGGTCGCGCTTGATGTGCGGGTCGTCGGTGCCGGCGAAGTCCAGCCGCAGGCCGTTGACCTTGAGCGTCGCCTTGGCGTTGTTCAGGTCGGTCCAGCCGGCGCCGGTGAACGCGCGCTGCATCTCCTCGTAGGGCAGGTCCGGGCCGTGCGGCTTGTGCCGCTGCTTCTGCGCGGGCAGCAAGTACTTCCCCGGGTTCTTGAAGTGCGGCTTCCAGTAGTCGTTGGAGCCGAACACGAACACACCCGGCAGGTCGAGCAGATCGCCGTACGCGCGGAGCAGCGGGCGCACCGAGGCCTCGTGGGAGAGGTTGTCGCCGGTGTTCACGATCAGGTCGGGCTCGAGCGCGGCCAAGTCGTTGACCCAGTCGATCTTGCGCTCCTGGGTGGGCATCAGGTGCAGGTCGGACAGGTGCAGCACCCGCAGCGGCGCGGTGCCCTCGGGCAGCACCGGGACTGTCACTCTGCGCAGCGTGAACCAGCGCACCTCGATGCCGGCCGCGTACGCGACGCAGGCGGCACCCACGGCGCCGACGACGGCGGTTGCCTTGAGGGTGGTGGTGGCTAGCCTGCTGAACTCCATTTCAACAGCCTGCCACAATCATGGTCATGTCCAACTCCGGAATGAAGCAGCGGCTGCACGACGACATGACCGCCGCCCTGAAGGCGCGCGACGAGATCCGCAAGTCGACCCTGCGGATGGCGCTCACCGCGGTGACCAAGGCGGAGGTGGCCGGCAAGGAGGCCCGCGGGCTGTCCGACCCCGAGATCGTCGACGTGCTCAGCTCGGAGGCGAAGAAGCGCCGCGAGTCCGTCGTCGCCTACCGTGAGGCCGGCCGCGCCGAGCTCGCCGACAAGGAACAGGCCGAGGCGGACATCCTGGCCGAGTACCTGCCGGAGCAGCTGTCCGAGGAGGAGATCGTCGCCCTCGTCACCGAATCCATCGCCGCCACCGGCGCCGCCGACCTCGGCCCCCGCGGCATCGGCAAGGTCATGGGCGCCCTCCAGCCCAAGATCAAGGGCAAGGCCGACGGCGGCGTCGTCTCCGCCGAGGTGAAGCGCCAACTCGGCGCCTGATCCGGTACGACGCGCTCGGCGGCTAGCGGCCCCCGCCAGCGCAGTTGGGGTACTTCGGGTTCCAGGGTGGGCAGTTCGGGTTGATGGTGATGGGCGCGCCCGGGGGTTTGGTGCCTGGCGGCTTGGTGGTGTTGGTGGGCTGGTTCGGTTGGTTCTGCTTGCTGCCGTTGGAGATGTAGATGGTGACCTTCGAGCCGTCGGGGGCGCCGTCGCGTTGGCGGGGGTTGGTGTAGGCGACGGTGCCTGCGGTCTCCTCGGAGTTGACCGTGCCGGAGGCGACCTCGATCTGGAAGCCGGCCTGGCGGAGCTTGTTGGCGGCGTCGTCCGGGTTCATGCCGTTGACGAACGGCAGGTCCTTCACGTTGCCGCGCATGGTCTTGTCCGACGGCGCGGTGAACTTGGTGGTCGGATAGCCCTGCAGGGCGCCCTGCAATGCGGTCTCCCAGATCGGTCCCGCGGTGCCGGAACCGGACGGGTCGTTGATCTTCTCGCCGTTCAGCTTCTGCCCCTGCAGCGCGTGGTAGGGCGGCGAGGCATCGGCCACGACGGACGCGGCGGCGAGCTTCGTGGAGTAGCCCGCGTACCAGACCGCCTTGGCCTCCTGGATGGTTCCGGTCTTGCCGGCCAGGTCGCTCTTGCCGAACTTCAGGTGCTGGCCTGTACCACCGGTCTCCATGACCTGGTGCAGCACCGCGTTCACCCCGTCGGCGACCTCGGGCGCGAGCGCCTGCTTGCAGTCCGCACCGGGTGACCCGACCGACTTTCCGGCGGCGTTCTTGATCGAAGTGACCAACCACGGCGTGCAGTACATCCCGCGCGCGGCGAAGGCGGCGTACGCGTTCGACAGCTGGAGGGGAGTCACATAGCCGACGCCCAGTGTCATCGACGGGTACTGACCGAGCGGGTCGCCCGACTGCGCGTCGTACATGCCGAGGCTGGCCGCGATCTTCGCGATCGGGCACAGGCCGACCTGCTGCGACAGCTGCAGGAAGTAGGTGTTGGTCGACTTCTGTGCCGCCTGGATCATGGTCGGATCGGCCACGTTCTTGGTCGAGTTGGTCGGGTTGTACCCCTTCTCGGCCGTCACTGTCCCGTCGCAGGTGGACCACTTCTTGCCGCCCAGGGGTAGCGGGCTGGGCGAGCTGATCTGGTAGGTGAGTGGGAAGCCCTTCTGGATGGCCGCGGCGATGGTGAAGGCCTTCATCGTCGAACCGTTCTGGAAGCCGCCGTACCCACCGGCGTAGGACTTCTCGACGTTGAAGTTGTACGACGTCTGGTTCTTCTTGCCGCCGTACGGCTTGCTCTGGACCATCGCCTTCACCAGGCCGGTCCCGGGCTCGACGATCGTGACCGCGGCGATCGCCGCGTCAGTGGCCTTCGAGTGGATGTCGATCGAGTGTTGCGCGGCCTTCTGGATCTTCGGGTCGAGCGACGTCCGGACGGTGATGCCCGCGGTCTTGACGAAGTTCTCGCGGTCGGTCTTGGTCTTTCCGAAGGCCGCGTTCTCCTCGAGCTGGGAGACGATGTACTCGCAGTAGAACGGGTACGGCCCGTTGGCGCAGCCGAGTTTGTTCGGGCGGACCTTGGCCGGGTCGATCACCGGGGTCTTCAGGGCGCTGTTCGCCTGGGCGACCGAGATGACCTTCAGCTCGAGCATCCGCTTGATGACCACGTCGCGGCGGTCCTTGGCGCGCTTCATGTCGTTCGTCGGGTCGTAGCCGGTCGGGTTCTTCACCAGGCCGGCCAGGAGTGCGGCCTGCGGCAGGGTCAGCTGGGCGGCGTTGACCGAGAAGTAGTGCTGCGCGGCGGACTGGATGCCCCAGGCGCCGTCGCCGAAGTTCGCCAGGTTGAGGTACTTCTCCAGGATCTCGTTCTTCGAGTACTCCTTCTCGACCGCGATCGCGTACCGCAGTTCGGCGACCTTGCGCTGGTACGTGTCGGCGGTCGCGTCGGCGACCTCCTCCGGTGTCTTCGCCTTCTCGACGAGGCTCACCTTCACGTACTGCTGCGTGATGCTCGAGCCGCCCTGCTGGACCGAACCCGAGGACTTGTTCTGCAGCAGCGCCCGGAGCGTGCCTTTCAGGTCCAGCGCGCCGTGCTCGTAGAACCGGTCGTCCTCGATCGCGACGATCGCCTTCTGCATGATCGACGCGACCGCGCTGAGCTTGACCGGCACCCGGTTCTGCTCGGCCAGGGTGGCGATCAGCGAACCGTCGGAGGCCAGGATGGTGCTCTTCTGCTTCAGCGGGACCTCGTCGAACTGCTGCGGCAGGTCTTGCAGGGTCTCGGAAGTCTTCTCGGTGGTGAATCCGGCCAGACCGGCGAACGGGATGGCGAGACCGGCGGCCAGTGCCCCCGACAACACGCTCACCCCTAGAAACAGAACCACCGATTGGACGACTCCCCGGTCGCCCTTCTCCCTCACGCGCATGGTTAGAGAGACTACGGGATCGCGATGACAGTCCGAATTCGCGAATGTGAGTTATGCCACGTCAACCAGAGCCTGCGTCCGCGCGTCAGGACACCGCTTTCGCAGCCCACGGCAACGACCCGGCCGGGCAGATTTCGTCCCAAAGGATGAGGCCCGGGCAGTTGCCCGGGCCCTCCAGCAGTACGACGGTCAGGCGGCGTACTGCTGTGCGTCGACCTGGGCCGGTTCCAGCGCCAGGTCCAGCACCTCGCGGACGTCGCTGACCGGGTGCACGGTCAGCTCCGACAGCACGGACTCCGGCACGTCTTCCAGGTCCGGCTCGTTCCGCTTCGGGATCAGGATCGTGGTCAGCCCGGCCCGGTGCGCGGCGAGCAGCTTCTGCTTCACCCCACCGATCGGGAGGACCCGTCCGGTCAGCGACACCTCGCCGGTCATCGCGACCTCCGAACGGACCGGCCGCCCGGACAGCAGCGACGCCAGCGCCGTCGTCATCGTCACACCCGCCGACGGCCCGTCCTTCGGGACCGCGCCCGCCGGTACATGGATGTGGGTGTTCCGTTCGGCGAGATCGCCGACCGGCAGACCCAGTTCCGCACCGTGCGACCGCAGGTACGACAGGGCGATCTGTGCCGACTCCTTCATCACGTCACCGAGCTGTCCGGTCAACGTGACTCCGGTCGGGCCGGTCTCCTTGTCCGCCAGCGACGCCTCGATGAAGAGCACGTCACCGCCGGCACCCGTGACCGCGAGACCAGTGGCCACACCCGGCAGCGCGGTACGCTCCGCCGAGTCCGGCGTGAACTTCGGTGAGCCCAGGTAGCCCTTCAGCTCCGCGGCGCTGATCGTCACAGACCCAAGGTCCTCGCCCAGCGCCAGCTTCGCCGTCACCTTCCGCAGGACGCGAGCGATCGACCGCTCCAGCTGCCGTACGCCGGCCTCCCGTGTGTACTCGCCCGCCAGCAGCCGCAGCGCCGAGTCGTCGACGGTCACCTCGTCCGCCGTCAGGCCCGCCCGCTCCAGCTGACGCGGGAGCAGGTGGTCACGGGCGATGACGACCTTCTCGTCCTCGGTGTACCCGTCCAGCTGCACCAGTTCCATCCGATCCAGCAGAGGCGCCGGGATCGAGTCCAGAACGTTCGCTGTGGCCAGGAAGACCACGTCGGACAGGTCCAGCTCGACCTCCAGGTAGTGGTCCCGGAAGGTGTGATTCTGCGCCGGGTCGAGCACCTCCAGGAGAGCGGCGGTCGGGTCACCCCGGTAGTCCGCGCCGACCTTGTCGATCTCGTCCAGCAGCACCACCGGGTTCATCGACCCGGCGTCGGTGATGGCCCGGACGATCCGGCCCGGAAGGGCACCGACGTACGTCCGCCGGTGACCGCGGATCTCGGCCTCGTCCCGCACACCACCCAGTGCGACCCGGACGAACTTCCGTCCCATCGCACGCGCCACGGACTCGCCCAGCGAGGTCTTACCCACACCAGGCGGACCGACCAGAGCCAGTACGGCGCCACTGCGACGCCCACCGACGACACCGAGGCCACGGTCGGTACGGCGACGCCGTACGGCCAGATACTCGGTGATGCGCTCCTTCACGTCGTCCAGTCCGGCGTGGTCCGCGTCCAGCACGGCCCGCGCCTCGCGGATGTCGTAGCTCTCCTCGGTCCGCTCGTTCCACGGCAGTTCGAGGACGGTGTCCAGCCAGGTCCGGATCCAGCCGACCTCGGGAGACTGCTCCGCGGTCCGCTCCAGCTTGTCGACCTCGGCGAGCGCGGCCTTGCGCACGTGCTCCGGCAGGTCGGCCGCCTCGACGCGGGCCCGGTAGTCCTCTTCCTCGGACTCGGCCTTACCGTCCAGCTCGGCCAGTTCCTTGCGGATCGCTGCCATCTGCTGGCGCAGCAGGAACTCCCGCTGCTGCTTCTCCATGCCCTCCTGGACGTCCTTCTGGATCGTCTCGGAGACCTCGAGCTCGGCCAGGTGGTCCTTGACCCAGCCGATCAGCTTCTCCAGCCGCTCGGAGACGTCGGCGTTCTCCACCAGCCAGGACTTCTGCTCGTTGGTCAGGTACGACGCGTAGCCGGCCAGATCGGACAGCTCCGCCGGGTCGTCCACCTGCTTGACGGAGTCGATGACCTGGTACGCGCCGCGACGCTGCAGCACAGAGGTCACCAGGGTCTTGTACTCGCGGGCGAGCTCGGCCGACCTGGCGTCGGTGATCTCGTGCAGCACGGTCGCGCTCACCCAGAGCGCGGCACCCGGACCAGTGGTCCCGGCGCCGATGAGGACCCGCGAGGTCCCGCGGATCACGGCCGCCTGGGCACCGCCCGGCAGTCTGCCGATCTGCTCGATCTCACCGAGCGTCCCGGCCTTGGCATATTTCCCGTCCAGCCGCGGTACCAGAAGCACCTGGGCACCGCCGTCGGCGCCGGAGGCCTGGGCGGCATCGATCGCCGCCCGTGCCTCGGGGTCGGCCAGTCGGACCGGCACGACCATTCCCGGCAGGACCACGACGTCGTCCAGCGGCAAAACAGGAAGATTCAACGTATCGGTCACGCTGTCACACCCTTATCGAAAGATTGAGTCTGACAGGCTCAACCACGGGCCCGACCGGGTCATTCCCGAGGCTCGGTTCACCGTGAGCGAACGGGAGATCTGACCGCCACGCACGCACAACCTGCCGAATGGCGGTCGGCTGAGCGTGACCGTGGCCGAGCGTTGGCACTTGTGTCTGCGTGGCGGTCCGGGCCTACCCCGTCAGCAGTTCCCCGATCTCCCGCAGCCCGGTGAGGTCGTGGACGTCGTCGGCGAGGGCCGGGACCTCGACCGTCGGGATCGCGCGGTGGCTCCGGCGGAAGCGGTCGGCGCGCTTGTGGTCGCCGACCACCTGCTGCATGTTGTCCGCGTGCAACCGCAGTACGGCCGCCGTCAGGGGCGACTTGTCCGCCTCCTCCAGCCGCTCCGCCGCGGCCAGTGAGCGCTGCGCCGACAGGTCCGGCGCCTGCGTGTTCGTCACCCGGTTCAGTACGACGCCGGCCAGCGGCATGCTCTCCTCACGCAACCGCTCCGCGAAGTACGACGCCTCCCGCAGCGCGTCGTTCTGCGGTGCGGCCACCACGAGGAAGGCGGTGTGCGGCTCGCGCAGCAACGCCACCGTCTGCTCGGCCCGCTGCCGGAAGCCACCGAACAATGTGTCGAAGGCGGCGACGAACGTCTGGACGTCGGTCAGCACCTGAGCGCCGAGCACCTTGTTGAACACGGACATCGCCATGTTCACGCCCGCCGACATCAACCGGAACGGCCCGCGAGCCGGTGCCAGCAGCAACCGGAGGAAGCGCCCTTCCAGCAACGACGCCAGCCGCTCCGGCGCGTCGAGGAAGTCCAGCGCCGACCGCGACGGCGGGGTGTCGACCACGATCAGGTCCCAGTCGCCGGTCCGCTCCGCCAGCTTGTGCAGCTGGCCGAGCTTCTCCATCGCCATGTACTCCTGTGTGCCCGCGAACGACGACGACAGTGCGACATAGAAGGGATTCGCCAGGATCTGCTCGGCCTTCTCCGGCGTCGCGTGCCCGAGCACCACGTCGTCGAAGGTGCGCTTCATGTCCAGCATCATCGCGTCCAGGCGGCCGCCGTTCGCGGTGTCGACCTCGGCCACGGCCCGCGGGGTGTTGTCCAGCTCGGTCAGCCCGAGCGACTGCGCGAGCCGCCGGGCCGGGTCGATCGTCAGTACGACGACCTTCCGGCCACGCTCGGCGGCCCGCAGGCCGAGCGCCGCGGCCGTGGTCGTCTTGCCGACGCCACCCGCGCCGCAGGTGACGACGATGCGCGTCGCTGGGTCGTCGATCAACGCATCCAGGTTCAGATCGGTCATGGGGCCTCCCGCCCTGGACTGAGGAGCGCAGGGAGCGAAGCGACTGGAGCGACGAGGGAAGGGCGGGAGTCAAGGCCCCATGACCCTGCCGACGCCGAAGGCCCGGCCAAAAGCACTGTCATCCGCGCAGCTCCTCGGCCAGGTCGGCCAGCGCGCCGTGGTCGATGCCCTCCGGCTGCAGTGCCAGCGCCGTCACCTTCTTGCCCAAGGCATCTATCCGGTCGCGGTTCTCGCGTTCCACCCCGACCCGGATCGCGTGGTCGTGGGCCTCGGCCGCCAGGGCCTTGACCAGGTCGCCGCCGTCCGTGACCCCGGCCGCCCGCAGACCCTTGGTGAGCTCGGCGATCGGCAGTTTCTCTTTCACCGCAAGGGCAAGCGCGTCATCGTCGAGCGGGCTGTTGCGGACCATGTTCACCACGATCGACCCGATCCGCAGGTCGAGTGCCTCGAGGTGCTCGACCGCGTCCAGCGTCTCCTGGACCGGCATCTCCTCGAGCAGCGTGACCAGGTGGACCTGGGTGACGTCCGAGCGCAGCATGCCCATGATCGCGTCCGCCTGATTGCGGACCGGGCCGACCTTGGCCAGCCCGGCGACCTCGTGGTTCACGTTCAGGAACCGGGCGATCCGCCCGGTCGGCGGTGCGTCCAGCACGACAGCGTCGTACGCGAGCCGTCCGTGCGACTTCCGCCGCGTCGCCTCGTAGACCTTGCCGGTCAGCAGTACGTCGCGCAGTCCCGGGGCGATCGTGGTGACGAAGTCGATCGCGCCGACCTTCTCGAGCGCCTTCCCGGCCCGGCCGAGGTGGTAGTACATGTCGAGGTACTCCAGCAGTGCCGCCTCTGCGTCCACGGCCAGCGCGAACACCTCGCCCCCACCGGGACCGTGAGCGATCCGGCGTTCGACGTACGGGAGTGGTGGTACGTCGAAGAGCTGGGCGAGCCCCTGCCGTCCCTCGACCTCGACGAGCAGAACGCGCTTGCCCTGCTCGGCCAGTGCGAGCGCCATGGCAGCCGCGACCGTCGTCTTGCCGGTACCCCCCTTGCCGGTGACCACGTGTAACCTCGCCATACGGTCCAGGGTAGGACGTGGCCCACAGCACACTCCTTCGACCGGCGTTAGAGTCCGTGTCATGAAGAAGTTCGAGTACTTCACCGCACCGCTGCTGGTTCACTCGACCAAGGAGATCCTGGACAACTTCGGCCAGGACGGCTGGGAGCTGGTCCAGGTCGTCCAGGGACCAAACCCGGAGTCCCTGGTCGCGTACCTGAAGCGGGAGATCGAGAGCAAATGAGCCACCCCGAGGAGAAGCTGGCCGAGCTCGGCCTGAAGCTGCCCGACGTGGCCAAGCCGGTCGCCGCCTATGTGCCGGTCGTGCGGACCGGCAACCTCGTGTACACGTCCGGCCAGCTGCCGCTCCGTAACGGCACCCTGATCGCCACCGGCAAGGTCGGCGACGCGGTCAGCGCCGAGGTCGCCAGCGAGTGCGCCCAGCAGTGCGCGCTGAATGCGCTGGCCGCGGTCAAGTCCGAGATCGGCGACCTGGCGAGCGTGAAGCGCATCGTCAAGGCGGTCGCCTTCATCGCCTCCACGCCCGACTTCACCGGCCAGCCGCAGGTGGCGAACGGCGCCTCGGAGCTGTTCGGCCAGGTCTTCGGCGACGCCGGGCAGCACGCCCGGAGTGCTGTCGGCGTACCGGTCCTGCCGCTGGACGCCCCGGTCGAGGTCGAACTGATCGTCGAGGTCGGCTGACCGCACCATGCGGGACCTGAGGTCGGAGTTGCTGTCGGGCCGGATGGCCGAGACGGCGCTGTCGTTCGCCCGGGACGGCCGGGTGGCAGCCGAGTCGCGGCCGGCGTCGACGGTCATCCTGCTGCGTGACACTGCCGGGGGTCCGGAGGTCTATCTCCTCCGGCGGCAGCGGTCGATGGCATTCGCGGCCGGGATGACCGTGTTCCCCGGCGGCCGGGTCGATGCGACCGATGCGACGATCGCCGACTCGTGGTCCGGGCCGTCACCGGCCTGGTTCGCGGCCCGGCTGGGGTGCTCCGCCGACACCGCGGCCGCTTACGTGGCGGCCGCCGTACGGGAGACTTTCGAGGAGTCCGGCGTACTGCTCGCCGGTCCGTCGAGCTCTTCCGTGGTCAGCGACACGACCGGCGAGGACTGGGAGGCGGACCGGATCGCGCTGGAGACACGTGCGCTCGGGTTCGCCGAGTTCCTGCACCGGCGCCGGCTCGTGCTGCGCGCCGATCTGCTGGGGCCGTGGGCGCACTGGATCACGCCGGAGTTCGAGCCCAAGCGGTACGACACGTCCTTCTTCGTCGCCGCGCTCCCGGCCGGCCAGGTCACCCGGGACGTGACGAGCGAGTCCGACCAGGTCGCCTGGATGCGCCCGGCCGACGCCGTCACCGCGGTCGAGTCCGGGCAGTTGCTGATGCTGCGCCCGACGTACGTGTGCTGCCGCGAGCTCACGCCGTACGACGATGCCGCCGCGATCCTGGCCGCGGCGGGCGACCGCGAGATCCGGACGATCATGCCGACCGTACGGGTGGACGGCGACGACGCTTACCTGGAGATGACTCCGTGAACACCTCCCCGCCCGCCGAGCGCATCACCGACCACGCGAGCCGGGTGCTCGCCGCCAACCCGGGCCCGATGACGCTGGAGGGGACCAACACCTGGATCCTCCAGGCCCCGGACGCGGACCAGTCGGTGGTGGTCGATCCCGGCCCGATGCTGGAGGACCACCTCCGGACCGTGCTGGAGGCGTCCGGCGACGTGGCCGTCGTACTGCTGACCCACAAGCACCCCGACCACTCCGAGGGCGCCGCCTGGTTCGCCAACCAGGCGGGCTGTGGCGTCCGCGCGGTCGACCCGGCCTTCCGCATCCCCACTGACCACGCCCACGGCCTGGCGGAGGGTGATGTGATCACGGCCGGTGGGTTGCGCATCGAAGTACTACCGACCCCCGGCCACACGATGGACTCGGTCTGCTTCTGGCTCCCGCAGGACGGATCGTTGTTGACCGGCGACACCGTCCTTGGCCGCGGCACCTCCGTCGTAGCCCACCCAGACGGTGCCCTAGGCCCCTACCTCGACTCCCTCAACCACCTCCTGGCCTTCGCCAACTCCCCAGCCGGCGTAGCCCGCCTCCTCCCCGGCCACGGCCCCGTGATCAACGAGCCGACCGACGTCCTCACCTTCTACCTCACCCACCGCCAAGACCGCCTGGACCAGGTCCGCACAGCCCTGGTCGGCGGCCACACCACCCCCGAAGCCATCGTCGCCCACGTCTACGCCGACGTACCCCGCAACCTATGGGCCGCCGCCGAACGCTCAGTCCGCGCCCAACTCGACTATTTGAACGGATAACCCGTTCGAGGGGATATCCGCTCGCCTTGGGGGTTCTCCCCTCGTATGAGAGCAGAGAACCCCCCGTTCAAGCGGATATCCCCTTGAACGGGTTATCCACAGATCGGCGGTCGAGGGCCTTGAGCAGGCTCGGCCGGAGGATGCTTGGGGAGTGCATGGACGGCTCAAACTGATCGCGGATCGGCAGGCGGGTGTCTTCAGTCGCAGCCAGGCGCTGGCCAGCGGCTGTACGCCGGACGAGATCGTCCGCCTCCTCGGCGACGGACGCTGGCAGCGGATCCGTCGAGGCCAGTACGCCGAGAAGGTCGATCGCACCGCACTGCCGTCCGGGGAGCAGACGAGGTGGGACCATCGGCAGAAGGTTCACGCGGCGATGAACTCGCTGCGATCAGGATCTGTTGCTGTCAGCCACCAGTCGGCGCTCGTGTTCCACGGTCTGCCGCTGTGGGGACTCGACCTCAGCCGAGTGCATGTCAGCCGTTTGGACGAGCAGTCCGGCGGCGTCGTTGCGGGTGTGCAGCATCATCTCGGGAAGCTGACGAACGCTGACCTGGCGGTGGTTGAGGGACGGTTCGTGACCAGCGTGACCTGCGCGGTTGGCGAATCTGCCTGTACGGCGTCCTTCGAGGTCGCCGTCGTGAGCATCGACGCGGCCCTCCGTGACCACGACGTCAGCGAGGAGGACAGACAGAGTCTGCTGGAACGATCCGAGTTCTGGCCCGGGAGTACGACGGCGCGGGCGGCGCTGCGTTTCGGCAACCGGCTGTCCGAATCCGTGGGTGAGTCACGTCTGCGGGTCCGTGAGGACCGTCTGCGGGCACTCGGCCTCACAGTCGTTCGAGCCGAGTGGTCGGACTTCGGCCGGCCGGCCCAGCTGGTGGCGGCCATCCGGCAAGCGCTCGCCCGCGCG
>Ga0193707_1000186_pt1 | contig 19204 bp, 23 predicted proteins | sample U3c2metaG_FD_143043 | JGI IMG/M metagenome (GOLD analysis project Ga0193707, IMG submission 143043) | Soil microbial communities from a riparian zone of the East river system, Colorado, United States - U3c2 | ecosystem: Environmental > Terrestrial > Soil > Riparian zone | place: USA: East River... | reverse complement strand
AACTATTGCCAGACGAAGATTCAACTTCAGTCAGCGAGCTGGCAGCGGCTCGCTGCCGGCGATCTTGTTGAAAAGCCCGATCACATCGGTTTCGCGCGAGATATCCTTGATGGCCTTGTCTTGTGCTTCGGGTAGCAGCGGCGTGGCATCGTCCGCGGATAACTTCTTGAACTCTTTTAGAAACGCCGGATCTTTGAATGTCTTACGCATAGCTTCACGGAAAAGGTTGGTAATCTCCGCAGGCGTGCCCGGCGGCAAAATGTACGGCGAGCCTACCAAGCGGAAGTTTCGAAACATCGTCATGATTTTCCGCTCTTTATCGCTTTTCGTAAAACTTTCCAATTCGGGCAGTTTGCTAAATGCCGGGTGGGGGTGGCGATCTTCCTTCGGTATCTGGATGACCGCGTGGTAGTTCATCACCTTTTTTTCGACATGTTCCGGCGACCTCTGTAAAATTGTATCGGGAATGTTGGCGCGGCCATCCAACTCCCCGCGGGCAATCGCCAAGTCGACCTCGGGGCCTGAATAGCCGGTCACGAACCGCGGTTCTTTGAGTCCGAGCAGCCACGAAAATAACCTGCCGTTGATGTAAATATCGTGCCCCACAGTCTGGGCACCGATGCGCAGGCCGGCGCGCGCCCGGAGCTTGTCCAAGGTATCAAGACCCAGTTTCGTAGTGGTACCGAAAACATACTGCGCCGTACTATTGGAGGCGCCGAGGTAGATTAACTTGTCGATGTCGTACTCGACGCCAGTCGAGCCAAGGATGGCGTTTGCGATCAGTCCAGAACCGACGTTGCCGAAGGTCAAGCCATCGGGTTTGGCGTTGTGATAAATATAATTGGTTGCCTTTCGGCCGCCGCCACCGGGCATAAACTGAGTGACGATAACCGGCTCGCCGGGCAGGTACTTCTTGATAAACGGGATCGCTGCTTGCACGCGTAATGCGCCGGTGCCGCCGGGCTCGCGTCCCTGAACCAACAGGATGGTCTTGCCTTGAAAATAGGGCGTGGATTGGGCGAAGAGCGGCGCTTCTGAAATTAACGCGATGAGTATCGTAACGGCAGCGGCGGAAATCTTCTGCGTCATCGTAATTCCTCAATTTTTGGAGTGCTAGTGCCTTATCATTACGATTTCCTAAGTCAAGGAGAGGCGCCCGAAGCGGCAAGCCACCTCACCAGCCTGGCTTGGTAAATCGCGTTATTGCACGCCGGTCTTTCTTGGATGGTCGCCCGCCGGTTTCGAACTCCGGCGAGCGCTCGAGCTGTAATTGAGCGATCGCGGCGGCACGCTTGCGCAGGCTCTCTTCGGTTTCTTCATACAGTTTTTGCGCATGCGCGGCGGGGTCGTGCAGTGGGGATATGTCCCTAACGATGACAGTCCACTCGTACGGGCCGCGCCGAACGTTCAATTTATCGCCGATGCGAACAACGCGGCTCGGTTTTGCGCGGTCGTCGTTAATTTCAATCTTGCACCACCGACCGCGTCCGCGGCCAGGGAGCGTGTTTTGAAGAAGCGTGCTGCCCACAGCCGCTTGTCGAGCCTGATGGCTTCCTTACCGTCGTTGCCCATCGAAGTTGCCGCCTGTGAGATCAATCACGGCCAAGGAAATTCCGGCAGGGTGCTATTCTGTAACAATTTGTAATCCGTGAGATCGACTTGTAACGGCGTCACGGAAATATAACCTTCATGCACCGTTTTGCAGTCAGTGCCGTCCTCATCGGCGAATCCAAGATCGTCGCCGCCGATCCAATAATATTTTCCGCCGCGCGGATCGACTCTTTCGACGATGGTTTCGCTGTAGTGGCGTTTTCCCATGCGCGTCGCGCGCCAGCCTTTAATTTCGTTTTTTGGGATCGCGGGAACATTCACATTGAGAAGTGTTTTTGGCGGAATGCCGCGCTCGGCGATGCGCTCGACCAAGGTGGCGGTGAACTCCGCAGCCGCGCGGAAATCAAAGTCCTTGAATGTAACCAGGGAAACCGCGATCGCGGGAATACCCAGCAGCGCGCCTTCGATGGCGGCGGAGACCGTGCCGGAGTAAATGATGTCGTCGCCTAAATTAGGTCCCTTGTTGATACCCGAAATCACCAAATCCGGCTTGACCGGTAAAAGGCCCGTGAGCGAAAGCTTCACACAGTCCACGGGCGTGCCGTCCACGGCGAGTCGGCGCGCGCCGAGCTCATGCACCCGCAACGGGCGGTGCAGCGTCAAGGCATGGCTCATGGAACTTTGCGCGCGATCCGGCGCAACGGTGTAGATTTCACCGCGAATATCACCCACTTTGCGCAGGCTTTCTTCGAGAGCCGTCAAGCCTTCGGACTGTATGCCATCATCATTCGACAGCAAAATGATCATCGTCGTATTTTGGCAAAGAAGCCGAAAGCGAACAAGGGTCGCGACATTGGACAGAACATTCGTCTTGTTTCCGGCAGCTCGGCTAAGATATAAATTTCCATGGAATCAAGGAGAAGTTTTCTATGGCAAACGCAGAAATCGTGGCGATCGGATCGGAACTGCTTTTGGGTCAGATCGTCGACACCAATTCCGCGTGGATGGCCCAGCGCCTTACGGCGCTGGGCGTGAATCTCTATTTCAAGTCCGTGGTTGGCGACAACCCGGATAGGATGAAGGAAGTCATCGCGCGCGCGTTGGAGCGGGCGGACATTGTCATTACCAGCGGTGGGTTGGGTCCGACGCAGGACGACTTGACTCGCGAGGTCGTCGCTGATGTGACCGGAAGGAAACTGGTCCAGAATGCCGAGATGTTGGAACAGGTCGAGGAGCACTTTCGTCGTCGCCGGCGAACGATGACGCCGAATAACATCAGGCAATCCTACATGCCGGAAGGCGCCATTGCGGTAAAAAATCCCAATGGCACGGCGCCCTGTTTCATCGTCGAAGAACCGCGCGGTGTCATTTATTCTCTTCCCGGCGTGCCGGTGGAGATGAAATGGCTGTTCGAGAACGAGGTCGAACCTTATTTGCGGCGCAAATTCAATTTGGCTGAGGTCATTCATTACCGAGTGTTGAAAATCGTCGGTATCGGCGAGAGCGGGGTGGACGACAAAGTCGGCCACTTGATTGCCAATTCGAGCAATCCAACCGTGGGCGTTTTAGCGCTGCCCGGTCAAGTCGACGTTCGCATCGCCGCCAAGGCTGCCAATCGTGACGAAGCGATGAAAATGATCGCGCCTGTAGAAGCCGAGGTGCGGAGTTTATTGGGCAATGCCATTTTCGCGGCTGACGATGAGGCGATGGAGCATGTGGTCGGCCGGCTATTGCGCGAGCAGAAAAAGACCGTGGCGGCGTGCGAAGATCTGACTTGCGGCCAGTTGGCCGAGCGCCTTCAGTCGGCGAGCATGGAACATTTCGGCGCCGGGTTTATCTGCAACAGCGAAGCGGCTATGCGCGCGCTGCTGAAGGTTGCGGGCGATGCAAAGAAAATCGACGATGTGCTGAAGAACCCGATCACTCTCACCGATGAGCTGGCGGCGGCGGCGCGGGCGCAATCGGGTTGCGATTTCGGTTTAGCGCTGCACGCCATCGCTGACCCGGATAGCAAGGTACAGAATTTAGCGCGCGGCCAGACTTATGTCTCGCTCACTGACGGCAAACGTTTTCTGCGGCGCGAGAGCACCAGCGCGGGACGCGGCGCTTATGACCGCTCGCGCATGACGCTCAACGCAGTCGATCTATTGCGCACGGCGCTGCTTGAAGGGATGGAATGAACTCTGACAGCCTCGTTATGAGTTAAACGAATTCTTTCCGTTTGCCGCCGGCAAAACTTTCGGCGCGAAAGCCTGCAAACGATTCAGCGGCTCTTCCAAGCTCCGTATCGCCTCAACCCAGAAATCCGGCTTCTCGATATCCACACCCACCGTTCGCTTGACGACATTTTCAGCCGTATCGCTGCCGGCGAGTCGAAGAAATGCCTCGTACTTTGGCAGAAAACCCGCGCTTTCTTTCTTAAACATGCGGTAAAGCCCGCGGCTTAAAAGGTAACCGAAGGTATAAGGGAAGTTATAAAAAGTGATGCCGGTTATGTAAAAATGCAGTTTCGAAGCCCAAAAGTAGGGATCCTCGGCGCCGAATTGCAAGACGTCGCCGAGCACGCGGCGTTGCGTATCGACCATCAGTTGTTTGAGGCGCGAGATACTCACGGGATTTTCTGATCTCTCCTCGTAGAAAGCCTTTTCAAACTCATAGCGCACGGGGATATCTAAAAGGTAGATGGCGCCATGGCCCACTTCGACGTCGAGAATCAAGGCTTTCTGCCGATCTGTCACAGTCGGGTCCTCGAGGAAACCGTTCATCAGCACTTGTTCGCCGAAAGTCGAGGCGGTTTCAGCCAAAGTCATCGGATAACCGCGTGCAAAAGGACGTACGTCACGCATTAGAAAGCCATGATATGCATGGCCGGATTCGTGCGCGAGCGTCAGCACATCGCCCAACGACTCGTTGTATGTCATGAAAATTCGCGACTCTTTGCTGAGCATCGAACTGGTGCAAAAACCGCCGGGTCGTTTGCCGGCGCGGGGTTCCCAATCGACCCAGTTTTTGGCGATGACCTGGCGCTGAAAAAAATCGCCGAGCGCGGGATAGGCTCGCGCGAAGGATTCACCGACCATCGACTTGGCTTTTTTCCACGACAGCCGCTCTTCTTCGGGCAAATCGAGCGGCGCGCCGAGATCGTACCATGCGATCGCTGGCTGCCCCATGAGCTTTGCCTTAAAGCGAAGAATACGCCGGGGAATCTCGAGATTTGCGTATAACGCTTCAAACATGGCATCGAGAGTCTTGCGCGTGATGGCGGCTTGGAACAATGCGATATCGAGGAAGTGATCGACGCCGCGATGGCGATTCAGAGTTAACCGAGTGCCGGCGATGGCGTTGAGCGCGCTCGCCGCGGTGTCTTCGATCGTCTGCCATGCGGCATTGCCCCCGTCGAAGGCAGCCTTGCGCACGCAGCGCTCAGGATTGTCCAACAACGAGCGGCGTTGGGACATCGGTAACTTTTTGCGAGAGCCGTCGGGGAAAACCATGTCGAACAGGAGCTTCGATGAGACTGTGTCGTAAAGCTGCCCCCAGGCTTGGATGCCGTCGATTCCGAGATCCGTAGCAAGCGCTTCTTTGCCGCTGGACATGGCGCGACTGGATTCTTCGCGCAGGCGGTTTAAGTAGTTCTGGGCGCCATCTAGCGAAGCGTTGCCTAACAGATCGGTGAATACCTTCTGTGGAATAGCTTTGAACGCGCGCAACAGCTCGATGCGAACCTTGGCCAGCTCCGCGCGGGCGCGGGTGAGGTCCGTTTCTTCCTTGCGATAAGCTTCGTTGTGAGCGTCGGCAGAAGCGAGACAGCTGATATACGAATTCAAATGCGACATGCGCCGCATCAAATCCTCATTGCGCAGCAAAATATTTTCCCAGGCTGAAGCCGATTCATCGCTCAAAACAGGCAGCGTGGCGGCGTCCTGCTTCAACGCGGCCACGTCGTTGCGGAGAGCTTCTTTGAATTGATGCATCTCGGGGCCGTCGAATGTCGGAAAGTAACTTGTGAGATCCCAGGTCATGATTCTTTCAGTTTCTCGTTCGCTGTTTCTAGTAAACTTCGCAGCGGAAACTAATAACTCCGATGCGGATTTCAGACCTCAACGTCAGTGCCGATTCGTCGCTCCAGCGCTTTGTGGTAGATGAGGTTAGCCGCAGCGACATCCTGGATCGCGATGCCGACCGACTTGTAGAGCGTAATTTCGTCAGCGCTTTCCCTTCCGGTTTTTATCCCCGCAAGGACTTCGCCGATCTCGCCATGGATCGCGTTTTCAGCGATACTCTTCTCTTTTAATGCGAGCAGGATATCGCCGCATTCAGCCATAATTGCATCGCGAGAATCGACGACAATTTTGGCGCGCGTCAGAGTGGCGCCGTCAATTTCGCGCAAATCGGGTCGATGCGAGCCGACCGCATTTATATGCACGCCGGTTTTGAGCCATTCGGGCTTCACGATGGGTTCCTTGGCTGTGGTGACGGTGACGAGGAGATCAGCATCGCGCACGGTTTCCTCCGCGCTCCTGGCGATTTCTATTGCCGCCTTGACTCGCGGCTCCATTTCTTTTTTGACGGCGGCGGCGCTGGTGCCGGACGGGCTGTAAATCTTGATCTTGGCAATTTCCCTCACGTGAGCGAGCGCTTGGAGATGCGCGCGGGCCTGAACGCCTGCACCTAAAATTCCCAGCACCGCGGTTTGCGTATTCGCCAATGCTTTCGTCGCCATCGCCGAGGCGCAGGCGGTGCGAATCGCCGTGATATAGCTGCCGTCCATGGCGGCGACTATTTTTCCTGTCTTGGTGCTGAAGAGCAGAATCGTGGCAAGGATTGCCGGCAAATTATTTTTGGGATTGTCTTGAAAATAGGTGACGACTTTCATGCCGAGCGCATTATCTTGGGTCAAGAAGCCGGGCATACTGGTGATGCGGCCTTGAATCTGCGGCAACGGCACGACCAAGCGCACCGGCATTACGGCATTCCCCGTGGAGTACTGGACGTGAGCTTGTTCCAAGGCTACGATCAATTCGTCGATATCGATGAGGCATTGAACTTGTTGTTCTGAAAGCACCAGCATGATTCATTTTGATAGCATACAATTCCAGCATTCACACCTGTTACGACTCTGGAGGAGCCATGGCGAGGCATAAACACAGCATCAATCTTTCCGAAGTTCCGGTCGACAAGATCAACGCGCCGGAGGGTTCACCCTTCGGCGGCAGGCGCCAGCGCGTGGGCATGCATCTTGGCGCGGAAAAATTGGGATATAGTTTCTTTTACGTTCCGCCGGGCAAGGCGGCGTTCCCCTATCACACGCACAGCGGCAACGAAGAGATGATTTATATCATCGATGGCGAGGGCATTTTGCGATTCGGTAAAGACGAAATCCTGGTGAACGCAGAAACGGTCGTCGCTTGTCCGGCGGGCGGCGAGTATCCTCATCAGCTCATCAATACCGGCGCCGGCGAGTTGCGTTATTTGGTAGTCAGTACGATGGACTTTCCGGATCTTTGCGAATATCCCGACTCCAATAAAGTCGGTGCCTATGGTACGGCCGCGGTCGGACCCCAAGTGGGTTTCCGCGCGCTCTACGTTAAAGATAAAAACGTCGACTACTACGACGGCGAGGACGGCAAAGAAATCGAGCGGATTAAAAAGTCGACGCGTCCTTCATGAGGCACAAAGCGGCAATCCGGTCACTGACCGATCATTTCGCTTCTTTGTCGGCTTCTTCGAGAGCGGCTTTGCTTTTCTCTTCGCTGTGCTTGAGCGAGTCCTTTGCGGCTTCCAACGTGTTGAACGGCTGCGTGACGACCTCTTTAACCGCTTCCCTGCCTTTGGTTACGGTATCCGATTTTGACTCGCAGCCGTAGAATGGAAGCCATACAGCGGCGAGCGCGAGGAGAACTGACCGGTATTTGTTCATCATAGGACCTTGCCTTTCCCCACAGCTTGTTCGAGTTCGGTTCTGCTAATCTCGCCTTCGCGAACGACTCTGATCGTATCGCCGACGACTTCGGCGACGGTGGAGCCGGTTTTCGAATTGAGCTCGCCGCCATCGACGAAGACTTCGATCTTACCGGCAAAATATTGTCTTGCTTGCGCGACGGTCCGCGCCGGAGCTTGCCCCGAAGGATTGGCGCTGGTCGCGGTGATAGGATACCCGAGCGCTTTGGCCAGTTCGGTTGCGATCGATTGGTCGGAAATGCGCACACCGACTCCGCCTGACGAATTCAAAAGCGGCTCGGCAACGCCTTTGCGCGCCGACAAAACCAAGGTGAGCGGACCGGGCCAAAAGTTGGCGATAAGTCGTTCAGCAAGCGGTGGAACTTCGGCAACTAGAGTGCCGAGCATGTCTCGGTCGGCGACAAGCACGGGAATCGGGTTGGCGAAATCGCGGCCTTTGAGTTGGAAGACTTTGTTGACCGCGGCGGCGTTGAGCGCGTCGGCACCTAAACCGTAGAGCGTTTCGGTAGGAAAAGCGATCACGTCGCCGCGTCGAAGCGCGGCGACAGCGGCTGAAAACGTTTCAGCTTTTGTTTCGTTCACTCTGGAGCTTTCGGTCGCGCTCTTCGACACCGACGGCCATCTCCTTTTTTGCTTGTGCCAGTTTGGCGGCGACATCGACATCCTTACGCGCGACGATTTGCGCAGCGAAGATGCCGGCGTTGGCGGCGCCGGCTTTGCCGATCGCCATCGTGGCTACGGGAATGCCGGCGGGCATCTGCACTGTGGCCAGCAAAGCGTCGAGGCCCTTGAGGCTCGACGAATCGATCGGAATTCCGATGACCGGCAGAGTCGTGTTCGCGGCGATTGCGCCGGCCAAGTGCGCCGCAGCGCCGGCGCCGCAGATGATCACTTCCAAGCCCCGCTGCTCCGCGGTTGCAGCGTATTCGGCTGCTTTTGTAGGTGTGCGATGCGCCGACATGATGCGGGTCTCATAAGTGATACCGAACGAATCGAGCCGCTTTTCAGCTTCTCGCATCACATCGAGATCGGAATCGCTGCCCATAAGGATGCCGACTCTGGCTTTTTTGTCTGCCACGATAGACTCCTCCGAAGTTAATCAGGTCGAGCGTTTAAAGTCGCGGGTTTAAACTTCAGACTGTAGACCCGAGACGCTAGACCTTCCTTAACGCCCTTTGCGCGATGTCCTTGCGGTAGTGCATGCCGTCCCAGGCAATTTCACCTACGCCGCGATAAACTTCCTTGACGGCCGCCGCAATACTTTCGCCGCGCGCGGTCACGCCGAGCACACGGCCGCCTGACGTCAGCCAACGATTACTCTGTTTGATCGTGCCGGCGTGAAAGACGAAACCATTGCTCCAATTCTTCAACTTATCGAGGCCGCGAATCTCCTTGCCTTTTTCATAGGCGCCGGGATAGCCGTCGGCGGTTAGGACGACGCAAACGGCGGGTTCATCATACCATTGCGGAGATATTTCGTTTAACTTGCCATCGATGGTTGCTTCCAGCAACGGAATCAGATCGCTTTTTAGCCGCATCATGATCGGCTGACATTCCGGGTCGCCAAAGCGCGCGTTGAATTCCAAGACCTTTGGACCCTCTTTGGTAATCATCAGCCCGACGTAGATTACGCCGCGGTAACGAATGTTGCGTTTCTTGAGCGCAACCAGAAGCGACGCAAGGATTTCGCCAAGAATTCTTTCGTGTATCTCTGGTGTCACCACGGGAGCGGGCGAGTAGGCGCCCATCCCGCCGGTGTTGGGACCTTCGTCGCCGTCGAACACCCGCTTGTGATCCTGCGACGACGCGAGCGGCAAAACATGCTCACCGTCAGTGAGCACCATGAAGGACGCTTCTTCTCCTTCCAAGAACTCTTCGATAACAACCTTATCGCCCGCTTCGCCAAATGCTTTGCCCACGAGAATCTCATCGACGGCGCATTCCGCTTCGCTGCGACTCTGACAAATGATCACGCCTTTGCCGCCGGCGAGACCGTCTGCTTTGATGACGTAAGGCGCTCTTTGTCGTGTTATATATTGCTTTGCCGACATCGCGTCGGTAAATGTACTGGACGCGGCGGTCAGGATATTGTTTTGGTGAAGAATTTCTTTGGCGAAGGCTTTGCTACCCTCAAGCTGCGCGCCGATTTTGTTTGGCCCAAAAATTCTTAGCCCGCGTGATTCAAACAGATCGACGATGCCAAAGGTCAGCGGCAGTTCCGGTCCGACGACGGTAAGATCGATTTTTTCGTTTGCGGCAAAGTCGGCGAGCTCTTTGATTTGCTCCGATCCAATCGCAACGAGCTGAGCAAGTTCGCTGATCGCCGCGCTGCCGGGGGCGCAGTAGATTTTCGCGACCCGCGGGCTTTGGCTGATTTTCCAGACCAGCGCATGCTCGCGCCCGCCGCTGCCGATGACCAAGACTTTCATTTGTGATTGGAAAAGTTATCGCCGAAGTTTGAGGATGGAAGATAGAGGATCGCCATTCTCGATTCTCAATCCTCCATCCTCGGCTTAATGTCTAAAGTGTCTCATGCCTGTGAAAATCATTGCGATGCCATGTTCATTGGCCGCGGCGATGACTTCGTCGTCCTTGATCGAACCACCGGGTTGAATGATCGATTTGGCGCCAGCGTTGGCTGCCTCGTCCAATCCGTCGCGGAAAGGATAGAAGGCGTCTGACGCGACGGCCGATCCTTTAAGATCCAGACCGTGGGTTGCGGCGCGCATGACCGCAATTTTAGTCGAATCGATGCGGCTCATCTGGCCGGCGCCGACGCCGAGCACTTGATCCGGGGCCGCGAACACGATGGTGTTCGATTTGACGTGACGGCAAACCCGCCAGGCAAAGTCGAGTGCCTGGTATTCTTCTTCCGTGGGTTTTCTTTCCGTCACGACTTTGCAAGCGCGGACGTCAATCTTGCCGGTATCCCAATCTTGGATCAACATGCCGCCACGCACGCGCCGCAAATCGTAACTGCCGCCTTGAGGCTGACTCATATCGAGCTCGAGCAAACGAATGTTAAGCAGCCTCTTCGCCGACGAGAGCACCGCTTTCGCTTCCGGCGTGAAGCTCGGCGCGATCACGATTTCCAAAAAAATATCCTTGAGCTCTTTTGCGGTCTCTTCATCGACCGGGCGGTTGAAAGCGATCACGCCGCCGAAGATAGAAACCGGGTCACAGGCTTTGGCTTTGCGAAACGAATCCGCCAGTGATTTATTCGACAGCGCGACGCCACAGGGGTTGTTGTGCTTGATGGCGACGGTGGCAATCTCGGAGAATTCCAACACGGTGCTCAGCGCCGCATCTGCGTCCAGGATATTATTGAAGGAAAGCTCTTTACCCTGAAACTGTTTGGCGCGCGCGATCGTTGGCCCTGTGTCGCCTTGGGTGCCATAGAAAGCAGCGCTTTGGTGCGGGTTTTCGCCGTAGCGCATGTCCTGAATCTTCGCTACCTGAATATTGACTGTTTGCCCCCAGCGTTGCGGCTTCTTGTTTTCGTCGAGTGACGAGAAGTAATTCGAAATCGCGCCGTCGTAGTGAGCGGTGTGCTGAAAGGCTTTGCAGAAAAGCCGGAAGTGCGTCGCCGACGAGAGCGCGCGGTCATTCGCTTTTAGTTCCGCCAAGATCGCATCGTAGTCTTCCGGGTCGACGACCACGCCGACGTGTTGATGATTTTTCGCCGCGGCGCGCACCATGCTCGGCCCGCCGATGTCGATATTCTCGACGATCTCCTCAAAAGCCGCGCCGCGCGCCACCGTCGCTTCAAACGGATAGAGATTGACGACGACGAGATCGATGGGTGCGATACCGTGCTCTTTCATTTTGGCCACATGCGCAGGATTGTCGCGCAAAGCGAGAATGCCGCCGTGAATTTTCGGATGCAAAGTCTTTACACGTCCGTCCATCATCTCGGGAAAGCCAGTGAGATCGGACACGTCTTTCACGGGGATTTTGTTGTCGCGTAAGAGCGCTGCCGTGCCGCCCGTCGATACCAGCTCGACGTTCAATTGCGCGAGAGCGCAGGAAAATTCGACGATGCCTTTCTTTTCAGAAACGCTGATGAGGGCCCTTTCAATCCTGGCCACTGCGGGTGATCCTCCTAGGTATTGTAGTGAATGCGGGGCACGCGAGCGCCGACGGAAGTGAGAATCTCGTACGAGATTGTGTTGGTCCAGGCGGCCATTTCGTCGGCGGAGATTTCCGCGGGGCCTTGACGACCGAGGAGAACAACCTCATCTCCCTGTTGTACATTTCGTATATCGGTAACATCGATCATAGTCAAATCCATGCAGACTCTCCCGGCGATCGGCGCGCGTTGACCGCCGACAAGAACTGCGCCGCGATTGGAGAGCAAACGTGAATATCCGTCGGCATAACCGACGGGAAGAGTCGCGATCAAACTTTCCCGCTTGGTCACGAAGGTCTGACCGTAGCTGATGCTCGCTCCCGACGGCACTTTCTTGAGCTGCAAGATTTTCGTTTTCCACGACAGCACCGGCTTGAGGACAATTTGACTTGCCATCGCGGCCGAGGGATAGACACCGTACAGCATGATGCCGGGGCGCACCATATCGAAATAAGCCGCTGGCATCGTGATCGTGGCTGCGCTATTGGCGAAGTGGACTAGCGGTGGTGCTAAGCCTTGCGCGCGCAGCTGCGCGATAACCTCATTAAAAATTGCCAGTTGTTTTCTAGTGTAGTCTCCTTCAACGCTTTCGGCATGAGAAAAGTGTGAAAAGACTCCTTCTAACTTGAGCGCGCGCAGATTCTTGAGCTCTGCGATCCATTCTTTTGCGTCGGCCGCGAGAACGCCGAGCCGTCCCATGCCGGTATCAATTTTCAAATGTACGTCGAGCGTTTTTTGCCGGCGCTGCGCTTCGGCGTCAAGTTGCTTCAGGATCTCAACATCATAAACGACCGGGACCAATTCGTTACTGATAAGCTCACCGAGTTGATCAGGAAATACGCCTGCCAAAACAATTATAGGCGCGCTCATACCGGCCTGCCGCAGCTCGACCGCTTCCTCCATTGTCGCGACGCCGAACGCGTCCGCTCCGCTGCCGGTCAGCGTTTGCGAGACCGCCGTCGCGCCGTGACCGTAACCGTTGGCTTTCACCATGCAGAGGATTTTAATTTTTGCCCCGACCTTGGCGCGGATCTGGCGCATATTCCAACGCAACGCGTCATGATCGATGAAACAGACCGTCGGACGTCCCAGCGAGTTATTCGGCATTTAGAATTTCCGCGACGCCTGCACGTGCTATTCTCACGACACCTTTGCGCCGGCGAGCACTGACTTCTCCGGCGTTAGAATAATGATGCGGCCTTCGTCCGATACCGCCAGAAGCATTCCCTGACTCTCCAGACCCCGAAGCTTCGCTGTCTCCAGGTTGGCAACGACGACGACTTGTTTTCCGACCAGTTCTTCCGGCGTGTAATGGTTCCTGATCCCGGCGCAAATCTGGCGCTGCTCGGCGCCCAGATCAATTTGCAAAACCATGAGCTTGTCGGCGTTCGGGTGAAGTTCGGCGGATTTGACAGTGGCAATCTTCAGTTCAATTTTACGAAAATCATCAATGGAGATCATCAGGATTCCTTCTAGATGACGCGGTGTCGGTTATTAGGAAAAGTACCAGAACCGCTAGGGTAAGAAAAGGTGAGTGCGTACTTGACTCGAAGGGCGGATTTTATTAATAGTAATAATTACTAATAAGAAGGAGGGATTTTATGGCAAAAAGTTTATCTGGCACCAAGAGTCACGAGAACCTGAAGCATGCCTTCGCGGGCGAGTCTCAGGCGAACAGGCGTTATCTTTATTTCGCACGGGTCGCCGACATTGAAGGCTATCCCGATGTGGGCGGCTTATTTCGCGACACTTCCGAAGCGGAAACCGGTCATGCATTCGGCCATCTCGATTTTCTAAAAGAGGTTGGCGATCCTTGCACGGGCGTACCCATCGGGACCACATCGAAAAACCTAAAGTCGGCCGTGGAAGGTGAGACCTACGAATACACCGAAATGTATCCTGGTTTTGCCAAGACGGCGCGCGACGAGGGTTTGTCGGAATTGGCCGAATGGTTTGAGACCTTGGCTAAGGCGGAGAAATCTCACGCCGGCAGGTTCACCAAGGGGCTCGACACTCTCGGTAGCTAATAGTTGATCGATGCAAACTCGAGCCGGCGAATAGGCTGACGGCTTCAACCTTGTTCGCCGGCTCGGAATGCTGCCGCGCGCGAGTGAAGGTGAGTGTAAAATTTTAGCTCGTTTTTTCGGGTGGAGCGGGTGCACGCGGTTTGAAGGAACGTCGATCCAGTCAAAAATAGAGCGCAAAATGAAAAAAATCGCCCTCGATGATATACTCGGTTTTGCCGCGTACGAGAAAGTGCGTCAACAATTCCGCGACGATATTATCGACAAAAAGAAGCGGCGGCGCGTCGCCGTGGGCGACAAAATCTCCATTGTCTTCGAGAACCGCGACACTGTGATTTTTCAGATTCAGGAAATGTTACGCGCGGAAAGAATCGCCGATCTCGACAAGATTCGGGAAGAGATCGAGGTTTACAATGAGCTTATTCCAAGTCCGGGCGAGCTTAGTGCGACGCTATTCATAGAAATCGAAGACCAAGCCCATCTGCGCGAGGATCTCCTAAAATTCCTGGGCATCGACGAGTCGGTTTACTTCCGGGTCGGGGCGCATTCTATTCAAGGCCGTTTTGAAGAGGGGCGCAGTAAAGAAGATAAAATCAGCGCGGTGCAATACGCAAGGTTTTCTTTTGATACCCAAGCCCGCGAGGCGTTCCGCAGGGGTGAACCGGCGGAGATAGTCATCGATCATCCGAATTACAAAGCTCGTGCGGTGATTGCCTCGGACGCGCAACGATCGCTGGCCGAAGATCTGGCGGCTTGACCCATGGCAAAAACACGCAAACTACCAAGAATGACCAAACAGCTTGAAGTCGTTTGGGACGCGGTGAGGGAAGACAAGTCGCATCCGACTGCGGACCAAATCTATGACCGAGTACGTAGAAAATTGCCGAATATCAGCCTTGGCACCGTCTATCGCAATCTACAAAAATTGGTTGCCGAGCAGAAACTTCAGGTGTTGATGCGCGGACGTTCGCAACATTTCGATCCGCTGGTGGAAAGGCATCAGCATTTTTTCTGCGAGATTTGCGACCGAGTCTATGACGTCTTGATCGATAACCAGAAAGAGATTAAGCCTGCTAAATTACCGCATGAGGGATTCAAGGTAACTTCCCATCAACTGGCCTTTTACGGCACTTGCAAACATTGCAGTTCTTGACGGTTTTGCGCGTTTCATAATTCTTGTAATCCCGCCATTGCGGCGATAGACTCCGGCTTGTTCCGGTGCCGATCATGGTTGACGTCCACCTTCCTGCAGACTCGCAGCGGCGCTTGATGGAAATCGCCCGGCGGACGCTCGAAGTCGTCGTACGACGGTGTCCGGATGAAAGCGCGGGTAGCCTCGATCCTTATTTAGAAACAATCGATTACGGCGCCTTTGTGACTCTTTTCAAGGAAGACGAACTCCGGGGCTGCATCGGCACCTGTGTGCCATCGATGACGCTGCGCGAGATCGTTATTGAAATGACCGAGGCCGCAGCGACGCGCGATCGACGAGTCAGACCGGTGCGCGCCGAGGAGCTTGATCAAATTCACATTGACATCTCGGTGATATCCCCGTTGGAGCGAACCGAGAATCCCCTGTCCTTAGAAGTCGGCAAGCATGGGCTCCATGTCGCGCGGGATCGCAAGCGTGGCGTGCTCTTGCCGCAGGTCGCCGCGGAGCACGACTGGGACATGGAAACGTTTTTGGGACAAACCTGTTTGAAGGCAGATTTACCCAAGGACGCTTGGCGTCGCCCAGATACGACGGTTTCCTGCTTTACGGCTTTGATCATCGAGGAGGAAAAATGAAACGGCGTGGTTTTCTCGGCCTCACGGGTTCGGTTTTTTTTCTGCCGTTTCGCGGCATCGCCGAAGCGATCTGCAATCCTTCTTTAGTCCACTTATTTCATCAAGGCCGCCAGCTGGTGCAGGCACGCGGCAATGGCGCGAAAGCTCCTTCCCTAGGCTCCTATTTCGTCAATTGGTACGGGCACTCGAGTTTTTTGATCCAATCCGGCAGTCAAACCAAAGTCGTCGCTGACCCCAACTTTAACGTAACCCCGGGAATTCAAGCCGACGCCGTCACCGTGAGCAACGATCACTTCACGCATAACAATACGGGAGCGGTGACGGGCAACCCGGTCATTCTCCGCGGTATCACTTTTAAACAGACGTGGAATCCGATTCGAACCAGCGTCAAGGATATCACCATCGTCAACATCCCGAGCCAGCGCAGTCAGAGTTGGGGCGCGATCGCCAATTCCATTTTTGTGTACGAAATGGGTAGTCTTTGTCTGGCGCACCTGGGAAACATCGGTCATCTGTTGACGCCGGAACAGATCAAGGTGCTGCAGCATGTCGACGTCATCATGATTCCGATCGATGCGATGACTAATCTAGGTTTCGATGACATCATCAAGGTGATCGACCAGGTTAAGCCACCGATCGTGATCCCGATGCACTACGATGTCTCAAGACAAGCCGAGCTCTTTGCGGCATTTGCCCAAGAGCATTATCCGGTGAAAAGAATCGCCCAGTCACAGTTGACTCTGAATCGCGGAATGCTGCCGAAGTCGACGGAGGTTTACGTCCTGGCCCATCCTCGACCTGTCTCGTTCGGCGAATAACGCCAGGAATCACCTGAACGGCGATTTCTACTAAATCTCCCGGTTGATGTTTGCCAGCTTTTCCCTATAATGACCGGCAATACTTTTTGGCGATCGCACTGGGTGCTCCATGAATCTAAAAGATAGTGAATATTTCCGCCGTCTTTTGAACGAACGAATCGCCGAGCTCCGGATGGAAGCCGGCAAAACCGTAGAGAACATGGACGTAGACGGGAATTTTCCCGATCCGACCGACCGGGCGTCCATGGAGTCCAATCGAAATTCGATCTTGCGCATCCGCGATCGTGAGCGCAAACTTATTTTCAAAATTCAGGAGGCGTTACAGCGTCTCGAAGCGGGCGAATACGGGAGATGTGAAGAATGCGGGGAGGACATAGGCATCGAACGGCTCAAAGCTCGCCCGGTGACCACACTCTGCATCAGCTGTAAGTCCAGTCAAGAAATCGCCGAGCGAAAAGCCAAGAGAGTTGTTTAGCCTGATCGGAAAAACTCCATGAAGCTAAAAAAAGCAGTCATACCCGTGGCCGGTTTAGGAACGCGCTTTCTGCCCGCCACAAAAACCGTTCCGAAAGAACTGTTGCCGATCGTCGACGTCCCTTCGATCCAATACGTCGTGCAGGAAGCGGTGGATGCGGGAATCGAAGAGATCATCTTTGTCACGGGCCGCGGCAAGGACGGTATCGAAGACCACTTTGATGATGCTCCTGAATTAGAGCAGGTGCTTGCCGATCGCGGCCAGCACGAATTGGTGAAGATGCTTAGGCGCATCGCCGAAATGACCGAAGTCGTATCGGTGCGGCAAAAAAAGCCGCTCGGGCTAGGTCACGCGGTGCTCTGCGCTCGCGATCTTGTCGGCGACGAGCCTTTTGCAGTAATGCTTGCCGACGATCTGATCGATAGCGACAAGCCTTGTATCCGCCAGTTATTGGAAATTTTCGAACAAACAGAAGAGTCGGTTGTAGCGCTAATGGAAGTGCCCGAGATGGATGTCCATCAGTACGGAATCATCAAGGGCAAAGTTCTCAAGGAACGACTCTACCAAATTGAGGCGACTGTCGAGAAGCCACCGGCAAAAGAAGCGCCGTCCAGAATGGCCATCATCGGCCGCTATGTGCTCCGCCCTGAAATTTTCTCAATTCTGCAGAAGCTGCCGTCGGGCAAGGGCGGCGAGATTCAGCTCACCGATGGTTTGGCTCAACTGGTGTGTGAACGCAAAGTTTATGGCTGCGAGTTTCTCGGCGATCGTTACGACATCGGTGACAAGTTTGGTTTCGTTCGCGCCACCGTCGCCTACGCGTTGAAAAGACCCGACCTAAAAGATAAAGTATTCGAGTATCTGAAATCCACCATAAGTTAGCGGGGCCGTAGCTCAGTTGGGAGAGCGCTAGAATCGCACTCTAGAGGCCGTGGGTTCGACTCCCATCGGCTCCACCAAATTTATCAGTATCTTAGGGAGTGGTTTGAGGCAGGTCATAAGTTAGATTATCCGTGTTTTATCCGTGATGGCCTCACGAAACGGCTCGGATCGGTGCGACAGCCGGGCTCTTGGGCTGCTCCCTAAGATACACCTGCAGTTTTTCCGTAGCCTGCGCTAGATCAGCCTCACTCACGATATTGTAGCGGTCGAACACGCCACGGGTTTTGTGCCCGCTGAGGCTCATGGCTACTCGTTCCGGGACGCCAGCTCGAATCATGTTCCTGACGCCCGTCCGGCGCAGATCGTGCACAATGATGCCGGTGTATTTTTTCTTGCCGTTGATCTTTTCGCATTTACCAAGACCGGCAGCCACGGCGGCTGTTTTCCACGCCTTTCTGAAATTCCCAATCGGCTGCTCGGATTCATGGAAGACGTAAGGGCAGCTCAGTACCCGTTTCTGTTTAGCCCGTTCGATGACTTCTAGTAGCTCGCCCTGCAAAGGCCACACGCGGCCGTCCTTGTTTTTGCTGATTTCAGGACGAAGTCTTACGACTCTGCCGCTAAGATCAACGTCGCGCCATTCTAATTGCCTCATTTCGCTAAGGGGCGCGTTGAGAATGTCACAATTTGTTGCTGCACCCTGAATATTTAGGAGCCAAATTTAGCTACACAGTCTCTAGGTTTTCGTGAGGAGTTGGCAACGACACGCTGTTGGACCTATGCGGCCATTGGGAAGGGCGGGCGTACGCACGATCGCCAACGGCTGCATCAGCACGCACAACGCAAAATGTACGCACAGATCGCTGGAGAAGACGGGAAAGAAATCCGAATACGAAATTAGCAAAAATGATTGCCCGGTTGGGGCAAGGAACGTTCACTGAGTCAGATGGCTCTACTCGTCAGCTCTGTGAGGACGACTTCATGGTCGTTGCTCCCTATAATTCTCGATTGCGCCGATTACGCGCGGGACTTCCAGGTGGCATGCGTGGTTGGTACGGTTGATAAGTTCCAGGGCCAGCAGGCGCCGATTGTCTTCTTCTTGTCGCAACTTCCAGCGGCGAGGACGTGCCGCGCAATCTCGCGTTTCTTTTTTCGCGCAATTGCCTGAATGTCGCGATCTCGGGCGCGCGGTGCCTCGCCTTTCTTGTCTGTTCGCCGAAACTTGCGCGGCGGATAACGTTTCGGCTTTTTCTGCGGTACGGTTCAAATCTAGAAATGGGGCCGCATGGCAAACGCATTTCCTAGTGCGAAGTCGGGCTGGGCAGCAAGGGGATCTGATCTAGCAGTCTAAACCATTACGGGTTTAACGCGGACCTTGCGCTTCGGCATCTAGAGTGTGATTTGCGCCACTTTCACGGAATTGGTATTTGACTGACAGGGATCAGTCATGAATTTCGCGCAGTTGAAGGCCTTCCAAGCGGTCGCCAATAACGGCAGCATCACCGGGGCGGCCCAAATGCTTCATGTTAGTCAGCCGTCGGTTTCCAAACACCTCAAAAATTTAGAGGAGGATTAC
>Ga0193707_1000185_pt1 | contig 19236 bp, 23 predicted proteins | sample U3c2metaG_FD_143043 | JGI IMG/M metagenome (GOLD analysis project Ga0193707, IMG submission 143043) | Soil microbial communities from a riparian zone of the East river system, Colorado, United States - U3c2 | ecosystem: Environmental > Terrestrial > Soil > Riparian zone | place: USA: East River... | reverse complement strand
GAGCGCGGCCCGGGAATCTCCGTGACCAGCTTGCGTTCCTGCTTCACCGTCATCGTCCAGCTCCTAGGGATTCCGCGTCGCCCGAGAGTCGTTGGGCCAGCCGGACCGGGATCACCGAGAAGACGATCAGCGCCGACCGGATCATCGGGAACGTCACCAGCCGGAAGGTGGTGAACCCGGACGCGCCCAGATCCGCCGACGCCTGCTCCAGCGAGACGCCGGTACGCCGCAACCGGGCGATCACGTTGTTGAACACGGTCACGATGCAGAACGTCGCGTGCGCGATCACGATCGTGACGAAGCCCAGCTGCCGGCCGAAGATCGTCCGGAACGCGTTGTTCAGCGCGATCCCGGTGACGATGCCCGGCAATGCGATCGGCAGGATCACCAGCAGCGACACCGCGTCCCGCCCGTAGAAGTCGAACCGCTGCAGCGTCTCGACAGCCCGGGTACGGCGAGACCGCCGGTCGACGCCCTCCACCCGCAGGCCGTATTCCACGTTCTGCAGCACACTCATGTGCCGAAAGAGCGCGCAGTCCTGGAAGACCGTGTTCACATCCCGCGCGTACGGCGCATGGTCGGTGACGTCGACTCCGCCGAGCAGGATCCGGGAGTGATCCGCGGTGAAAACGCTCGACGCGAGCCCGTACTGCACGCCGTTCGCCAGCCGCAGCGCCTCGTCCTCGTCGCTGAACGACTGCACCGTGATGACCGGACCGAACACCTCGTCCTGGATCATCTCGTCGTCCTGCCGCAGGCCGGTGACGACGGTCGCGTCGAGGAAGTAGCCGTCCGCGAGGGCTCCGCCGGGCCGTTCACCGCCGATCGCGAGCGAGCCGTGCTCCGGCATCCGGGCCAGGAAGCCACGGACTCGATCCAGTTGCTGGCTGCTGTTCAACGGGCCGAAGAGCGCATCGGTGTCGTCGGCGGACCGATCTTCCAGACCGCCATCATCATCGGGTAGTTCCACGGCGTGATCTGACCGACGACGCCGATCGGTTCGCGGCGGACCCAGGACGTGTGGCCGGCCAGGTACTCGCCGGCCGACTTCCCTTCGAGCGACCGGGCGGCGCCGGCGAAGAAGCGCAACTGGTCGACCATGACCACGAGCTCCTCGGTGCGGGTCAGCTCGAGCGGTTTGCCGGTGTTCTGCGACTCGGCGGCGACGAGATCGTCGGTGCGGGCCTCGACCAGGTCGGCGAACTTGAGCAGCGCGCGCTGCCGTTCGGAGGGAGTCGAACCGCCCCAGCCGGGTGCGGCGGCGGCCGCGGCCTGGTATGCCGCGTCGACGTCCTCGGCGCCGGACATCGGCGCCGTACCGAAGACCTTTCCGGTGGCCGGATCGACCAGTTCGCTGGTCGCGCCGCTGAGCGCCTCCCGCGAGGTTCCGTCGATGAGGTTTCGGACTGTTCGCATCAGGAACTCCAGGGGCTGGGGCTGGACGCTGCGTGACCGTAAACATATGGAAACAGATGTTAAAGTTCAAGGGATCGGTGAGAATGGTGCCGGACTTGTGTCCGGTGAGCTGGGAGGGTGGGTGGGATGGCGCTGCGGTTCTACGGCAGTGCCGCGGCGGCGGTGTTCGCACCGCTGGAGACGCTGAGCCGGTCGGAACTGGTGGAGCGCCGGCTGACCGACGCGATCGCGCTCGGCCTGATCCCGGACTCCGAACAACTGCCCGGCGAGTCCGACCTGGCCGGCATCTTCGGCGTGTCCACCGCAACGATCCGGGAGGCGCTGTCGTCGCTCCGGCTGCGCGGCCTGATCCACACCCGGCGTGGTCGTGGCGGTGGCAGCTTCGTCAGTGCGCAGGACAAGATGTCCACCGCGATCGTCCGGGATCGGCTGGAGGAGCTGAGCCTCGCGCAACTGCGCGACCTCGGCGACCACTACAGCGCCATCGCGGGTACGGCGGCCAGACTCGCGGCCGAGCGGGCGACGCCGGACGACGTCCAGCGGCTCGTCGCGGTCTGCGACAGCCTGGAGAGCGCCGAGGGTCTGGGCGGACGCCGCCGGGCCGCCGCCCAGTTCCACATCGAGGTGGCCGCGACCGCACAGTCCACCCGGCTCTATCGGGCCGAGGTGAGCCTGCAGGCGGAGGTGGGCACGCTGCTCTGGCTCGCGTTCGGCGACGACGAGAGCCATCGCCGGACCGTGCGGAGCTGCCGCGATGTGGTCGCCGCGATCGACCGCACCGACGGCGACGCCGCCCGGGCCGCCGCCGAGGAACGCGTGGCCGACTCGACCGCCCGCCTGATCGACCTCAGACTGGCTCTGGAGGACTGATGAGCTCCCATCAAGGCACTGCCGCGCTGACACTCGATGCAGGGCTCGAAGCCGTGCTCGAGGTGGTCGAGTCGGTGGTCGGGGAAGCGTTCGGACTGGCGGATCGGGTCGCGAGCGAGGTCGGCGACGTGTTCGCCGACCGGGCCGGTGTGCGCCGCGGCGACCTGAGCGGCGTCGCCACGCTTGTCCACCCTGCGCTGACCGATCCGGACGGCCGGATCTAGGGTGCCGGGTTCGTTGCCGCCGTCGATGTACTGGCGGACTCCCGGTGGTGGCTCGAGTGGTTCATGCTCAGCAACGGTTCGGCCGAACGCCTCGTGGTCGACACCGATCCGCGGGGAGAGAACTTCTACGACTACGGGTCCCTGCCCTGGTACGACGTACCCCGGACGACCGGGCGTCGCCACATCACCGGGCCGTACGTCGACTACCTCTGCACCGACGACTACACGCTGACCTTCACCGTGCCGGTGCTCGCCGGGGACCGGTTCGTCGGCGTGGCCGGGGCCGACGTCAGGGTGTTCAGCTTCGAGAAGGCGGTACTGCCGGGCCTCCGGGCCACCCGCCGTACCGTTGCCATCATCAACGATCAGGGCCGCGTGGTGCTCAGCAACAGTGCCCGCCATGTCAGCGGCACGTTGCTCCGGGCGCCGCACGCGTCGTACCCGATCGAGGACCTGCCGCTGTCGCTGGTGGACGTCAGCTAGGCAGATACGTGTCCAGGTAGGGATTGCTGAACTTGCCGGCCGGGTCGTACCTCGCGGCCAGTGCGATGAACTCGGGCACCTTCGGGTAGCGCTGCCGCAGGGTCGCGGCGTCGGCGGCGAAGACTTTGCCCCAGTGCGGCCGCGCGTCGAGCGGGGCGATCGCCTCCTCCAGAGCGGTGACGACCGGGCGTACGGCGGCCTCGTCCTGGATCCAGGTGAAGTGCAGGGCAACGGTGTCCCGGCCCTGACTCGGACTCAGCCACTGGTCGTCGGCGGCGATCGTCCGCACCTCGGAGACCTGGATGACCGGCGCGAACTGGTTGCCCAGGGCCCGCAATGCCTCGAACGCCTCGGCGGCCCGCTCGCGGGGGACGAAGTACTCGGACTGCAGTTCGTCGCCGTTGCTCGGGGTGAACTCCAGCCGGAAGTGCGGCAGGCGTTCGTTCCACGGTCCGGGGATGCCGCCCTGCTGGGTCGCGTAGTCGGCCGGCATCACCTTGATCGGGTGACGGGGGCCGTCGGCAACTGTTGCCCCGAGCCACGACCGGGGTGGTGGGGTGGGGAAGGTATCAAGTCGAGTCTGAATGGGCTCGTGGCCGCGTTGCTTGCGCCAGACCATCACGTCCGGGTCGACCCAGTCGGTGAACGCGCTGACGCTGTACGCACTCCCCATCACCTCGGCGAAGTCCGTCGTCAACCGGTCCACCGACAGGCCGTCGTACACGACCTGGCTGATCTGGTACGTCGGTTGCACGTCGAAGGTCAGGCTGACAGCCACCCCAAGCGCGCCGAGCGAGATCACCGAGCCGGCGAAGTCCTCGTCGTCCCGGGTCAGCGTAACCAGCTCACCGCTCGCGTCCACGAAGGTGATCGCGTTGACGGCAGCCGCGAGCGGCCGGTTGGTGTCGCCGGAACCGTGCGTCCCGGTCGAGCACGCCCCGGCCACCGAGATGTGCGGCAACGACCCGAGGTTGTGCAACGCGAGCCCCTGCTGCTCGAGCGCCGCCGTGATCTCGCCGTACCGCAATCCGGCCGAGACAGTGACACCCCGCTCGCCGACCTCGATCACCGTCGGCAGTTCGGCGACGCTGACCAGGGTCCCGGTGCTGTCGGCGATGCGGTTGAACGAATGCCCGGTCCCGAGCACCCGAAGCTTCTCCGCCGCCCCCACGATCTCCTGCAACTCCGCGACCGACCGCGGCGCCTGGAGCTCGCTCGCAAAGCTGATGTTCCCCGCCCAGTTCGTGAGCCCGCCACTCATGCCGGTCCGCCTCTCATCAACCACCAACCCAGTCCCCCGAGCCTCGCACACACCGGACACTCACGAATCCCTCCGGTTCCAGGTTCTGAGCAACCGCACATGATTTCCTGGGCGTCGATGCTCATCTCGTTCGGAATCTCCGGGTTCTGGTTCCTCGTCGTCGCGGTCGGCGCGCTCCTGCAGGACGTCTAACGCAGCATCAGGACGGCCGCGACCACGCCCGCGATCACGATCAGGGCGCGGAGCAGACCGCTCGGGAGACGCCGGCCGATGTGCGAACCGGCGTACCCGCCGACGACGGATCCGATGGCCAGCAGGGCGATCGCGGCGACGTCGAGGTCCGCGACGAAGACGAAGATCACGCTCGCGACCAGGTTCGCGGCCAACAGCGCGAGCGTCTTGAGGGCGTTGACGATCCGGAGCTCCAGGTCGAGACCGAGCCCGAGCACCGCCATCATCATCACGCCCGCGCCGGCCCCGAAGTAGCCGCCGTACACCCCGGTCAGGGCGGCGAAGAAGGTCGTCGCGGGCGTCATCTTCGTTCGCGTCCCCGGGGGCTGTTCGTGCCGGGAACGCAGCCGGCGGGAGATCCACGGCTGGACTCCGACGATCAGGCAGGTGAAGAGGATCAGCCAGGGCGCCGCAGCCGCGAACACCCTGGGCGGCAGGGCCAGCAGCAGCGCCGCACCACCGATCGCGCCGACGGCACACGTCACGATGACCGCGATCGTGGTGGGCCGCGAGACTTCGCGAAGCTCGCGGCGGTAGCCGATCGAGCCGCTCAGCGCGCCCGGGAGCAGGCCGATCGTGTTCGACGCGTTGGCGACGACCGGCGGGATGCCGAGCGCGATCAGCGCCGGGAAGCTGATCAACGACGCGACACCGACCGTCGACGTGAGGATGCCCGCCCCGAGTCCCGCTGCGACAACGGCCAGATGTTCAGGTCCCGTCACGGCTGCTCGCGAAGCAATGCGACGTCGGACACCAGCATCACGTGCTCATGCATGGCCTGGGCCGCGGTGTCCGGATCCCGGCCGCGATCGTCCCATCTCCACCAGCGCCGCCCGGATCGCGACCAGGTCGGCCTCGGTCCGACGCGACGCCGCCAGGGCAGCGAGCTTCGACTCGAGGGCGTCCCGCGCCTCGATGGTCTCCGGCAGCCGGTCGGCATGCGCCCGGATCGGCAACCTGCTCGTGCGGCCGTGACCGCAGGACCCTGCGGGACCAGACGAGACAAGGGGTGCGTGTCCACCTCGACAGCTTATGGACAACTGGATCACTGGGCTATTGGCTAGGCCACTGAGCAAATACTGTGATCAAGCGCGATCATCGGCCCGATCGCCCTCGGGTTCGCCGCCCGGTACAAGATCAACCTGCTGATCATAGGCCTGTTCCTGATCTTCGGCGGCCGCACCCTGCTGGCCCAGCGGTCGGAGGACACCGACGAGGAGGAGGACGACCAGCACCAGGGCGTACGACGGGAGCGCTGGCTCACCCTGATCGCCTTCGTCGGCGTCGCCGTGGTCGCGCTGGCCTTCGACAAGAACATCGGCTTCGTCGCGATCACCGCGGCCGTCCTGCTCGCCATGCTCTCGCCGAACCAGCACAAGGACGCGATCAAGCAGATCGCGTGGCCGACGGTCCTGCTGGTCGCCGGCGTCAGCACGTACTCCGCGATCCTCACCGAGGCACACTCACCGGAGTTCGTCGGCAAGTGGGCGACCGGGCTCGGCGCGGTGGTGATCGGCGCGCTGATGCTCGCGAACCGGCCCGGACACCATCACCGAACCCGTGTACTACCAGCAGATCCTCACCTGCAGCATGATCGTAGTCGTCGCCGGACCACTGCTCGTCTGGGCGGCTCTCGTGGCGCCGGGCTGGTCGAGCTGAATGCGCCGCCCACCTCAGCGGCTGAGGCAGCCCGCTTCATCGCGCCAGGCTGCGACCCAGGCGAGCCAGCGGAGACAGGCTCAGGGCGAGCGGTGACAGGAACAGGCCCGCGGTGGCCATGAGGAGCGCCGTGCGGATCCCGAGCGCTCCCGCCGCGGCACCGCCGAGCAAGGCACCGACCGGTGTCAGGCCCAGGCCGAGGAAGTTGATCGTGGCAACGACACGTCCCTGGACCGGGAGCGGAGTGACCGCCTGCCGGATGGCCGTCACGGCGATGTCGACGGTCTGGCTCAAGGCGCCGTACAGGACGTTGATCGTCACCAGTGCGGCGACCACTCCCGGGCCGGAGCCATGGAGCGCCGGCGTGCACAGCATGACGAGGTCGGAGATGAGGGCGGCGAGCACCACGATCCGGCCGTAGCCGATCCATCTGGGCAGCCAGCTGGACAGGACCGAGCCGACCAGCACGCCCGGACCGAAGGCGGCCAGCACCAGGCCGACGACCGCACTCGGCAGATCCAGCGCGCGCGTCAAGAAGAGCAGGTACACGGTGGTCAGTGCGGTGAAGGAGAACTGGTACGCACAGGTCGCCGTCGCGATCGCCCGCAGCGCGCCGTCGTGGACGACGATCCGCAGTCCGTCGCGGATCTGCCGCACCACACCGCTCGACGGTCCTGGCGGCGCCATCGGCAGGCGCCGGATGCGGCCGATCGACAAGCTGGAGAAGGCGAACAGGACCGCGCTCGCCAGCACCGCGAACGGTGCGGTGAGCAACGAGACCAGCGCGCCACCCAGCGCCGGACCACAGATCTGCGCGGCCGAGCGAGTGGTCTCGAGCATGCTGTTGCCCTGGGCAAGCTGATCACGGGTGACCATCCGCGGCAGGGAGGCCTGATAGGCCACGTCGAAGCAGACGGTGAAGACGCCGACGGTGAACGCGACGACGTACAGGAACGGCAGTCCGAGCATCCAGCCAAGTGGGACGGCCGCGAGGACGAGCGCTCGACCGAGGTCGGCGTACATCATCACGGTGCGGGATCGCCACCGATCGACCAGGACGCCGACGAACAGCGAGCACAGCAGGATCGGCACCTGTTGCACGGCCCGCAGTACGCCGAGTTGCGCGGCGCCCGCACCGAGCGAGACGACCGCGACCAGCGGCAACGTCACCTGACCGGCGAAGCCTGCGAACTCTGATGCGGTCTGGCCGAGCCAGAGGCTGAGAAAGTCACGATTCGCCCACAGCGTGGGCGCACGAAAAGACAACGGCACGAGAAGGAGTCCCTTGAGACACCCGGGCATGGCAATACCCGGGCAAGCGAACTGTCGCTGTGCCGCTCAGTGGAGGCAGCACGCGATGACGGTTGAGATCAACGCGTGCGAGATCTGCCGGGCATGTCCCAACTCCTCGAAGTCACCCCGCAGCCTAATCACGACGGCTGCCCTCGCCAACTCCTTATCTCCGCCCCGCTGGGCAACCAGTAGCGGTCAGCGGACCCTGACCGCGGCGGCCGGGCCTTTGCCGAGGTTCCGGCCGTCGGTCACCTCGACGTGGTAGCCGAGGGACTGGCCGCTGGTCAGGCCGTTGTCGCTGAACGTCGTGATGGTCGGCGCCGTCCAGGGATACGAGTAGCGTGACCAGCTTGTGACCCTGGTCTTGCCCCGGAACAGCGTGTAGGTCAGCGCGGTGTTGTCCGTGTCGACCACGGTAGGGAAACTGACCGTCACCTTGTTGACGCGGCTGCTGGAGACCTTCGGCGCGCCCGGTACAGCCGGCTGGGCACCGCCCGGAGCGCTGGTGAACCGGGTGAGACCCTCCTGGGGTACGCCGTTCACCTCGGTGAAGTCGCCGCCCGCCCACAGGTCGTTGCCGCCGGACGCGAAGGCCAGCGGACCGACCAGAGTGTCGCCGCCCGCGTCGGTGTTCGGGAACCAGGGGCCCAGCTTGCCGTCGACCGTGCTCTCCACCAGCAGGTGGTGCATGCCGGTCTTGTCGGGGAAGCCGCCGTCCTTGCTGCAGTCGTGGGCGTGCGAACCCTTGTAGAGCCAGGTGCCGATCGCCTTGATCGCCTCGGTCGCGCCCAGGCAGTTGTTCTGCCACAACAGCTTGCCGGTGGTCACGTCGGCCGCGAGTACGCCGTCGTAGCAGCCGATGCCACTGCCGGCGTTGGCCACGAAGACCTTGTTGCCTTGGACTTCCAGGTCCTTGACCCGGCTGTCGCAGTCTTCGGTCTTCTCCGGGATGGCGGCCGCGGCCGGCATTGCGAAGGCGGCACCGGTCGTGGTGTTCACCACGGCGAGCGCGTGGTGGTCCTCGCCCTTCAGCGTCGTGAAGCCGCCGCCCACGATGACGCGCCGACCGTCGGTGGACAGGGCGAGCGCGTGGACGTCGTCGTCCGCGTCCGGGTCCCAGGGCAGCAGCACGCCGGTGCTCAGGGTCACCGCGGCGAGGCGGTCGCGGCCGACCTTGTCCACCTTGCCGAACGAACCACCCAGGTAGACGGTGGAGCCGAAGACCGCCAGCGCCGCGACCCGGTAGTTGACCGCCGGGTCCCAGCCGGCCACGAGGTTGCCGGTGGCAACGTTGAGCATCGCGATGTGCTGGCGGGGCTGGTCGTTCACGGACGTGAAGTCGCCACCGATCACCACCCACCTGCCATCCGCCGAGGTGGCGATGCTCCAGACCGCTCCGTTGACCTTCGGCGCGAACCGCGTCGGCGCGCCGGTGGTGCGGTCGAACGCGGCGAGGTACTTCCGGGCGGCGTCACCCTGAGCCAGCGAACTGCCCGGCGGCCGGATCCGGGTGAACAGCCCGCCGGCGAACACCGTGTCCCCGGCGACGGCGAGCGTGTTCACGCTGCCGTTGGTCTGCCAGGTCGGCTGCTCGACCGCGGACAGGGCCGATCCGAACCCCGCCGGAGTCCGGCTCGACTTGCTGCCGGTGGCCGCCGCTACCGGCGGGCCGGATGGGATCAGCGCCGCCGCGACCACGGCCGCGGTGGTGACAAGTACCAGAACTGTCTTCTTCATGAGCGCCCCCAAGGGCCGCTCCCGGCGGATGGCGCCAGCCCATGACTCGTGCGATATGACTTTGTGCAAGGACACGATAACTGTCCGCTCCGGCGACCGTCGCGGTGACCCTTACATGTTGTTCTCTCGAACTGTGAACGACTCGCTCTCACGACGCACAGTGCTCGGCACTGCCCTTGGCGGCATCGCGCTGGTTGGTTGCAGCCCGCACGACAGCCATGCAGCGAAGACTCCGGACACCCCGGCACTGCCGGTCCGCGAGCCGGGGGTCCAAATCGTGCAGGGGACCTCTGACGGCACTCCCCCGCCGACCGCGGACGGGATCCTGATCACCCCGCACTCGGAGCACGTGGTGCAGTCCGTCACCACAGTCAAAGAGCTGACCGGGCCGGCCGCGAGTCTGCTCGGCCTGGATCCGTGCGCAGCGGGACCTGGCAACGAACTGGTCATCGCGACGTTCAAGCGGCCGGACGCACCGCCGTACTCGGGCGGCGGCTCAGTCCGGGCATCGGCAGTCGTCACCGCCGGCAAGACGGCGACAGCCATCGACCTCTTCGGCCAGTACAACTCGGCCACCAAGATGTATCCGAAGATCCTCCCGCAGACCGTCATCGCCTGCGTGCCGACCGGGACGGCGGTGCTGCTGCGGGTGACGGACTCGGGCCGGACGGCGTCGCTCGACCTGCGGACGGGGAAGCGCGGGACGGACGCGACGCCGCTGTCGGCGTACCGGTCCGCGGCGAAACCGGGCAAGGACCACACGGCGACCGGTGCGGTGATCACCCGGCCGGGCGGACGGTTCCTGCCGGAGGGCGGGAAGTACGACCTGGAGTTCGGGATCGCCGACGCGTCCTTCGGCCTGACACCCTGGGCTCCGGGGCGGGGTTGGGCCCCGCGCCGGATGACCTGGGCCGTGCTCGGCGACCTCACCATCTCCGGCGGGATCGCCGACACCCCGTCGAAGAAACGCAAGCTGATCGTCGACAACGCGCTCGACCTGGCGGCGACGTTCCACCTGACCCCGGCTGACGGCCGCCCGCTGCCGGCCCAGCGCGGCACCTTCAAGGTCCCGATCGTCGCAATCCCGTACGGCGACTCCAACCCGCCCGACCTGGTCTGGGCGGTCCCCGACACCTTCACCCGGGGCGTCATCCGCATCCAGCCCCAAGGCACCCTCACCGTGTCCTACAGCGACGGTGACGTTCCCGCGGCGTGGGTCTCCCGCCCCGTCGCATACACCTTCCCCGTCACGGTGAGCTAACCCGGCGAGCGCCCTTGCCTCTTTTTGGTTAGTCGGCTAAGTTTTGTGCCTAGCCGACTAACTAATACCGGAAGGACGGGTCAATGGACCTGGGGTTCAGGGATGTGGCGGTACTGGTGACGGGTGGGTCGTCGGGGATCGGACGGGCCACCGCGATCGCGTACGGGCGCGAAGGGGCACGGGTCGCGATCACCTACAACTCCCGGAAGGACGCTGCCGAGGCGGTCGCGGAGGAGATCGAGGCGGCCGGCGGTACGTCGTACGTCGTACCGATGGATCTGAACGAGCCGGACACGATCGCGGCCGCGGGTCGCGGCGACGGTCGAGCGGTGGGGCGGGCTCGACGCGGTGGTGGGGAACGCGGTCAACTGGGGCGACCTGGGGTTCGACGACCGGCCGGAGAAGATCGAGGACGCCAAGCCGGAGTGGTGGATCCCGGTGCTGCGGGCCAACCTCGAGGGCAACTTCCACCTCGTACAGCAGGTGGCACCGGCACTGCGACGCTCGGAGCACGGACGTCTGGTCCTGCTGTCGACGGACCTGGCCGAGCGCGGTCTGCCGAGCGCCTGGCCGTACGGCGCGGCGAAGGCCGGACTGCACGGCCTGGTCGCCAGCCTGCAGCACGATCTGGGCAAGGACGGTGTGCTGGTCAACATCGTCATGCCTGGAATCACGCTGGACAACGGCGAGCACCGGGTGATCCCCAAGCCGGCGCTCGACCAGATCGCCGCCGGATTCAGCGCCCGCAAGCTGCCGGACGCCGGCGAACTCGCCGACGCGATCCTGTTCCTCACCTCCCCGCGAACGACCGCGATCCAGGGCGAGATCCTGCGGGTGACCGGAGGACACCTGCTGCCGGGGTGACCCACCGGGCGGTCCGCAATCGCGGTCTGCCGGCGACAACGCTTGTACCGTTGGGCCTAGGACACCTGACTGTGTCACCTGAGCAGGGGAGCGTCACGATGGCCCGGGCACTGATCGTGGTTGATGTGCAGAACGACTTCTGCGAGGGCGGAAGTCTGGCCGTCAGCGGTGGAGCGGATGTCGCGTTCCGGATCGGGGAGCTGCTGCACAAGTGGCACGAGGCCGACCCGGCCGACCGCCAGTACGCGTGCGTCGTGGCCACCCGGGACCACCACATCGACCCGGGTGACCACTTCTCCGACGACCCCGACTACGTGAACTCCTGGCCGCGGCACTGCGTCGCCGGCACCGACGGCGTCAGCTTCCACCCCAACCTGGATCCCCAGCCGTTCGACGCGATCTTCGACAAGGGCGAGTACGCGGCCGCCTACTCGGGCTTCGAGGGCAGGTCCCACGACGACGCCCGCGGCCTGGCCGACTGGCTGCGGGACAACGGCGTCAGCGAGGTCGACGTGTGCGGTATCGCCACCGACTACTGCGTCCGCGCGACCGCCCTCGACGCCCGCCGGGAACGCTTCGGTACGACGGTCCTCACCGCGCTGACCGCTGGCGTCGCGCCGGGCAGCACGGAGCAGGCACTCGCCGACCTCCGCGCCGCCGGCGTAACGCTCACCTGACCGGGGCGCCCGGTCCCAGCGGGATCCCGAGAACCCACAGGCGCGGTCCCGCGCCAGCCGGGACAGCCGGGCCGGTGTGGTCAGCTCGTCGAGCGTGGTCGCGCCCGGCTCCAGGCGATCGGCCTGGACGAGATCGGGCGCCGACTGAGCGGCGATGGCCGGCTCGATCACCAGGCGGGCGCGCGCTGATCAGTTGCAGCACGGACTCCTTGGTGATCGGCGGCCGGTGCGGGTTCGCGAGGACCACGTTGTTGATCGTCGGGCCGACGTACGTCCCGGACCCGTGCCGGAACTCCACGGCGCCCGTCGCCTCGAGCTTGCGGAGTGCCTCGCGCACCGTCGGCGTGGTGATCGCGAACCGCTTCGCCAACTCCCGGGCCGACGGAATCGCGTCGCCCGGCCCCAGCCCACCGTCCCGGATGATCCCGAGAATCGACTCGGTCAACCGGTCCGACAGGCTGGGCGGCATCTCTGTAGCTGAGTAACTCACAAACTGACTAAATCACTTCGCCGGTACAGCGGTCACGGCCTCATCGGCTCCCGGCCAGCGGACCGCACAGGTCTCAGCGCTTGGCTGAGACGTCGAGGATGACGTCCTTGTCCCTGATCAGGAAGCCGCCCTTGACGAAGTAGCTCGGCGGCACCGTCCTGGGTGCGGTCGCCGTACCACCCACGGTGAGCCGGTACTCCGGGACCGTGTACCCGCGCTGCTTCAGGATCGCCAGGACCTGCCCGACCCGCAGGTTCTTGTACTTCACACCCTGCAGCGCCTCGCCACGACCGTCGATGGGCCCGGAGAACTGCAGGTCTTCACCAGGCCGCGCCGCCCGCGCGATCACCAGTCCGGCGTCTCCGGCGTAGTCCTTCGGGATCAGGAACTCCGGGACGCACGGGTAGGTCCCGGCCTCCACACAGCCGGCCGGATCCTGGCTCTGCTCGATGTTGCGCGAGTCCGGCCCGAACATCGCCGCGGGACTCTGACCGACGACCGACGGCGAGCCGGGCATCAACTCCAGCGTGATGTTCAGGTGCCGCTTCTTGAACTCCTTGTTGTAGCGCGCGGTGTCGGCGCGCGGATCGACGATCCGCACCCTCAGGTAGTTCCCTTCGGGAGTGAACGACAACGCGGGCGAGAGGGCCTCCTGGCGGGAGTCGCCCGGCAGGTCGACGATGGTGATCGCGGCGGCCGCGACGACGACGGCCGCGACAAGCACCGGCACCAGGCGCCGCCTGACGGTTCCCCGCCGGACGGGTCCTTCCGGAGCGGGCGGCGGTGTCTGGCTGATCCGGGTCAGCAGGTCCTCGCGGGAGTCCGTGCGTACCGCCTGAGCGGGGTCGTCGGCGCCGATCGGGTCCAGCCGGCGGAGTAGGTCTAGGGTGTCTTGCTTGCTCATGCTTGTTCTCCTCGAACGGTGGCCGGAAACCGGCCGGAACTGGGCTGGTTCTGTAGGCGCTCCAGCCGGCGGCGGGCCCGGTGCAGACGGACCCCGGCCGTGTTGCGCGAGCAGCCGAGAGCGGCTGCGAGCTGGGCGGTGTCGAGCCCCTCCCAGGCGACCAGCGAGAGCAACTCCCGGTCGGCGTCGGACAGTTGCCGGAACACCTCCGCGGCGTGCTGCAGCTCGAGGGCGGGTTCGGCCTCCACCGGCATCGCCCGCAGGTCGTCCCGGAGCTTGTCCGCGAGCCCGTGCCGCCGCGTCTCACCCCGGCGATGGTTCGCCAGCACCCGCCGGGCGACGCCGTACAGCCAGGGCAGCGCCTGTGCCCCCGGTACGTCGTCCAGCCGCCGCCAGGCGATCAGGAAGGTCTCGGCCACCAGATCGGCCGCGTCCTCGCGGATATCGAGCCGCCGGACGACGTACCGCAGCACGGCGTCGTGGTGGCAGATGAACAGGTCCTCGAAACGGGCCATCCGGGGGTCGGGAGGAGGCTCGGCCACTTCGCCTGCCTCCCCCGACCCCACCGGGGTCCTCGTCAGCAATCGCGTCATACCCCGGTCTGTGTCCGGGTCGCGCGAGGTCTTACAGGTTCAGTCCAGAGTTCCATCTCGGTGGTGTACAGCGGGACACCCGGGCTCGAAACCTCAGCCGGTGACCGTAATCGGGGCGCCGTTCGAGACCAGCGACCAGTCGACGGTGTGGAAGGTGGCCGGGTCGACCGTGCCGGTGGCGGTGACGTAGTCGATCATCAACTGGCGGATCTCGACCTGGCGGTTGTAGACGACCGGCGCGGTCACGACGTGCGGGAAGTTGCCACCGCCGGACTGCCGGTAGTTGTTGATCGCGACCACGAACTCCTGGTCGGCCGCCACCGCGGCACCGTCGTACGCGAGGTCCGTGATCCGCGCGCCCGCCGCCTCGGCGATGTCGATCTTGTAGGTCAGGGGCTTCGTCAGGCCGCCGACGATGTCGTAGTTGTAGTCCGGCGTACCGGTCGGCGCGGTCGGGGTCGGCGCGTTGGTGACCTGGTCGGACGGGAACGGTCCGGTGCCGGTCACCTGCTGGAAGTACTGCGCGGAGAACTCGAGGTAGTCCTTGAGCTGCGCGCCCGTCATCGTCACCGCGAGCAGCGTGTTGTCGAAGACGTAGAGCCCGGCCACGTCGCGCACCGACACGTCACCGGCCGGGATCGCGGCCTGCCGGTTGAACGGTGCTCGCGATCGCGAGCACCGGCAGCAAAGCCTGCGGCGTACCGACCAGAGCCTTCGACACCGCGTCGGCCTGGATGAAGTTGACGAAGTCCAGCGCGGCGGTGTCCTCCCACGGCGCGGTCGCCGCGGACATCGCCTCGGTGCAGGTACCGACCTTGGCGTTGACGTACTCGACGACCTTGTCGTGGTCCTTCTGCAGGACGGCGACGATCTTTGGGTCGGCGTCGACCGTGTTCGCGTTCAGCACCTGGCTGCGCCGGCCGACGACCTTCCAGCGGCCGTGGACCTTCTGCAGGTCCAGGTCGATCAGCGACAGCCGCATCCCCCACTTCAGCGGCTCGCTCAGCACGACCTGCTCGCCGCTGGTCTTGTTCGTCACCAGCCGCTCGGGGATCTCCAGGTGGGCGTGACCCACGAGGACGGCGTCGATGCCGGGGACGGTCTCGGCCATCAGGACCGACGCGTTCTCCGGGTACGGCAGGGCGTCGCCGTACGACGATGCCGCCGAACTTGATCTTGTTGTCGACGTTCGCCTTGTCCCAGATCGCGATGCCCGGGTTGGTCAGGCCGAGGATGCCGACCGTGATCGGCTTCCCGCCCGGCACGTGCACCCGCTTCAGCACGTACGGCGGGAACACCGGCAGACCCGTGGTCCAGTCCTGGGCGTTGGCCCCGAGCAGCGGGAACCGCAACTGCCGCTGGAACTTGCGCAGGATGTCGAGCCCGTAGTTGAACTCGTGGTTGCCCAGCGCGGCCGCGTCGTACCCGATCTGGTTCATCGCGGCGGCCATCGGGTGGACGTGGCCGCCCGTGATGGGCTCGACCTTGGCGAAGTAGTACGACAGCGGGGTGCCCTGGATGGTGTCGCCGGCGTCCAGCATCAGTGGGCGTGGCGTGTGCCGCTCGGCCGCGATCCGGTCCCGGACCGCGGTGACCAGGGTGGAGATCTTGGCCAGACCGATGTCGTTGTGCGCGGCATCGTCGTACTCGGCGTTCTTGAAGTAGTCCCAGTTCAGGCCGTTGCCGTGCAGGTCGGTGGTCCCCATCACGGTCAGCCGGACCGTCTTGTCGGCACGGTGTCCCATTCTGGGCTCACCCTAAGGCCGACACACCCCCGGCCCGATGACCGGATGGCCCTGGTGGCGCGAGAGGATGCCCGTCATGACCAAGCCGCCCGGCAAGCTTCTGCCGTTGGTCGCCGCCCTGCTCTGCGGTGCCGTCCTCGCCCAGGCCGCCAGGCCTTCCGACCACTCGATCACCAGCGCCGCGCCCGTCGTCCAGGCATCCTCGGGGCACGGACCGCTGAGTACGCCGATCACCCACAAACAAGGCACGTCGGCGTCCGGGGCGCGGAAGCCCCAGCTCCCAACTCAGCACCGCACCACGACGACGGTGGACGACTGGAACCTGACCGGCCACGGCAAGGTCCTCTACTTGACCTTCGACGACGGCCCGCAGTTCGAGTGGACGCCGAAGGTGCTGCAGATCCTGCGCAAGCACCAGGCGCACGCGACGTTCTTCGTGCTCGGCATCCAGGTCGCGCAGTTCCCCGAGTTGGTGGCGCTGGAACGGGCCGCCGGTCACCACGTCGGCAATCACACGTGGGACCACAAGACGCTGACCCATCTGCCGGATGCGAAGATGCGACAGGAGATCGCTTCCGGGGTGACATCGAAATGCCTCCGCCCGCCGACCGGGGCCACGAACGCCAAGATCGAGGCGACCGCGGCGGCCTTGCACCAGCGGCAGGTCCTGTGGGACGTCGACACCGAGGACTGGACCAAGCCCGGCGCGGCGAAGATCGAGCACGAGATCCTGCGCGGGGCCAGGCCGGGCGCGATCATCCTCATGCACGACGGCGGCGGCAACCGCTCCCAAACCGTCGCAGCCCTCGACAGCGCCCTGACCAAACTCACCAAGCAGGGCTACATCTACCAGTCCCTGCCCTGCTAGCGGGATACTAGCGGCGGACGCCGGCAGTGCCGCCGGAGAAGTGTTTGAGGGCCTCGTCGATGATGTGGACCGGCTGGTCGAGCGACTTGACCAGGTACAGGCCGGTCGGGCGCAGGAGCGGGTTGGGCTTCACGACGGTCCGGACCGCGGGCTGGTCGAGGCCGCGGACGCCGGCCGTGGTGGCGCCGACACCTGGAGCAAGGTCCAACTCGAGGGCGTACTGGCCGAAGAGCTTCTCCTGCCGGAACCCGCGAACCGTCGCCCACGGCAGGACCACCGGGTACGCCGCTCCCTCGCAGGCGAGCTCCAGTGCCTTGGGAGACATCCGCATGGCGACCGGTTGCAGCTCGTTGACGGCGTACCACTGCTGCCGCTCCGTCTGGAGCCGCAGCGCCAGCACCGTGCTGAACACGAGCGGAATCATTGCCACGATCAACAACAACGCGAACGGCCACATCCCCGCACCACGGAAGGCGAACAGCGCGTAGAACGCGGCGACGATGCCCACGACACCGATCGCCAGCGTCACCCAGGCGCCCCGCCGCTGCACCTTCGCGACGATCTCGCGCCGCCGCAGAACCGTCTCCCGATCCATGCCGACGACAAAGACCTCCCCATGCGCGCTCATCCCCCAAGACTTCCACAACGTCCGAGGAAGTGAGGGCTGTAGGCCCCACTTCTTCGGAGGTAACGCAGGGTGTCAGGGCAGGCGGCGGCCGGCCCAGGTCCAGGCGTAGACGCCGTCGTCGACGGCCCGGCCGCCCTCGCCCAGTTCCAGCGGGCGGAACGTGTCCACCATCACCGCGAGCTCCTCGAACCGCTCGGCGCCCAGTGAGGCCTCGATCGCCGACGGCTGCGGCCCGTGCGCGTACCCGCCGGGGTGCAACGAGATCGACCCGAGCCCGATCCCCGAACCCTTCCGCGCCTCGTAGTCGCCGCCGCAGTAGAACATCACCTCGTCGGAGTCGACGTTCGAGTGGTAGTACGGCACCGGCACCGACAGCGGGTGGTAGTCGACCTTCCGCGGCACGAAGTTGCAGACCACGAAGTTGTTCCCCTCGAACACCTGGTGCACCGGCGGCGGCTGGTGGATCCGCCCGGTGATCGGCTCGAAGTCGCTCACATTGACCGTGTACGGGTACAGGCAGCCGTCCCAACCGACCACGTCGAACGGATGCGTCGCGTACGTCATCCGGCTGCCGACGATCCCGCCCGGGCCGGTCCCGCGGTGCTTCACCAGCACCTCGACGTCCGTGCCCTCGACCACGAACGGCTCGCTCGCCGGGTGCAGGTCACGTTCGCAGTACGGCGAGTGCTCGAGGAACTGCCCGTAGCGGGACAGGTACCGCTTCGGCGGCGCGATGTGGCTGTTCGCCTCGATGCAGTAGGCGTGCACGCCGTTCGGCCCCGGCAGCCAGCGGTGCGTGGTCGCTCGCGGGATGATCACGTAGTCGCCCTCGACCGCGTTCAGCACCCCGAACACCGTCTCCACCGTCGCCGACCCCTTCTCGACATAGACGCACTCGTCCCCGATGGCGTTGCGGTAGTACGGCGACGGCTGCTCGGCCACGACGTACGAGATCCGGACGTCAGTGTTGCCGAGCACGAGCCGCCGGTCGTCCACGGCGTTGCTCTTGGAGGTGTCGGTGAAGAGGTCATGCAGCGTCAGGTGCCGCGGGGTGAGCGGATGGTTCGCGACGGTGGCGAGGTCGGGCAGGTCCCACACCTGCGAGTCGACGATCGCGGACGGTACGCCGGCGTGGTACAGCAGCGACGAGTCCGATGAGAACCCCTCCTCCCCCATCAGCTCCTCGTAGTACAGCCCGCCGTCCGGAGTCCGGAACTGCGTGTGCCGCTTCGGCGGAACCTGCCCGACCTGCCGGTAGAACGCCATCTGCCCCTGCTCCAAGGTGTACGATATTCGAACGCCTGCGTCCGCTTACCGAAAGCATCCGTTAGGCTCTGGGCCATGTCAACCGTCCCTGCCCTGTTCCGGCACCTGGTCGACGACGCCGCGATGTTCCCGCCCGGCGACCTGCCCCTGCCCGAGGCCGTCGCCGCCCATCGCGCACACCGCCGGTCGCCGCACGCCGATCTCGTCGGGCCGTTCGTGTGCACCGACGAGGACCTGATGAAGGTCGCCGCGGAGGCCGCCCGGACCGGCTCCGGACCGCTCGAGGTCGCGGTCGTGATCACCGGTGGCGCCGGCGGGATCGAGCCCGCGGTCCGGTACGGCGACCGGTCCAGCGACGTCGAGGTGAAGGCGATCGAGGTCCGCTTGCGGAACGAGGACGACCTGTCTCGCAACGCGTTGCGAGTCGTCCGCGCGTGCGACGACTGCCTCGACGAGGAGACGGCGTACGTCGAGATCGGCCTGGAGGGAGCGTGGGAGCGCGCGCTCGACGTGGTCGCCGACGCCGGGTATGCCGCCAAGCTGCGGACCGGCGGGCTCGATCCCATCCTGTTCCCGAGCAGCCAGGAGGTGGCCGCGTTCATCACCGCCTGCCTCGATCGGGAGGTCGCCTTCAAGTGCACGGCCGGGCTGCACAACGCGGTCCGGCATACCGCGCGGGACACCGGGATCGTGCACCACGGATTCCTCAACGTGCTGCTCGCCACCCGCGCGTCACTCGACGGCGCCACCCTGGACGAGCTCGTGC
>Ga0193707_1000184_pt1 | contig 19284 bp, 20 predicted proteins | sample U3c2metaG_FD_143043 | JGI IMG/M metagenome (GOLD analysis project Ga0193707, IMG submission 143043) | Soil microbial communities from a riparian zone of the East river system, Colorado, United States - U3c2 | ecosystem: Environmental > Terrestrial > Soil > Riparian zone | place: USA: East River... | reverse complement strand
AAACCCATTCTAATGAGCGGCTTGATCTGGGGCCTCTGGCATGTGCCGCTAATTCTGGGAGGCATATACCTCGTGGGTCCCCCGCGCTTCCTTGCAGCTCTGCTCTGGATGATTACGGCCACGGCATTTAGCTTCGTGTTCGCGCGCCTGCGGCTGGAGACGGGCAGCGTCTGGCCCGCGATCACGCTACACTCAGCCTGGAACGCCATTATCCAAGCCGCGTTTGATCCGGCGAGTCACGGCGCTCAGGCAGAGCTGTGGATCGGCGAGTCGGGAATCCTGGTCGCACTCACCATGATCGTTGCAGCCATTGTCTTCTCCTATGGGCGATGGACGATCCTCAGAACACCCGAATAACGACGGGAAGATGCGAATCAAATTGATGTTCACTCATTAATGAATATGCGTACTGCGAGAATGGGCGGACGGATTAGCCAGAAGGCCGAAAAATTGGAGCTTAGACTTGGGACACGAGTGCTTATGTTTCTAATTGGGATTATCTCACTGACCGCAGACGGGCAATTATCATCACCTGCCAACAGCACCACAAGCGGTTCTAAGTCTTTGCTCCCTCGCAAGGTAGTTGTTCCAGTCAGCGTGATGAATCGCTCGTTTCCTGAACTTCGTCGCGAAGCAAGTACGGGCGAAAACGTAACCGCCGTCGGTAACCCGATAGCAACGAGGAGCGTCATCTACGCGAACAACGACAACTCAAAGAGAGCAACGATCACCGTGGACCAATACGCGAGCGCAAGTGATGCGTCGTGGGCCTTTCAGGAAGCTGTTCAGAAGAGCAAAACTGTTGCGGGCTTCAAGCCGGTCAACGAAAAGAATCTCGGCCGCGAGACTTTTATTGGAAGCGTGACCCAGGATGGCGAGACCCACATCGGCCTCGGCGCGCTCGATGGCACATTAATCGTGGGAGCAACGTTAGCGGGCTATGATCTTGCACCTGCCACTACAGCTAAGCTTGTGTCTTTAGCACGCCAGGAACAGGCCGCTGCCAAACACGTCTTTGCAAAAAATGTGCAGAAGTAGTCTCCGCGGCGGCGGCAAATTCATTTCGGCAAAGATGTTTTCAATATTTGTTCGACGTTCGTCATTCTCGCTGTTTCCGTTTGCACAAATTGAAATCACGCGGTTAATCTAAGACCCGTGTTCAGTCTGACGATGCTCGGCAGCGGGAGCGCGGGAAACAGCGCGCTGGTCGCCACCGATCACTGCAAGCTTCTTGTCGATGGCGGACTGAGCGCGCGACAACTGGCGTTGCGTCTCGATCATTGCGGCGTTACGCCAGAGCAGCTCGATGGCGTCCTGCTCACGCACGAGCACGGCGATCACGTTTGCGGTCTCGAAATTTTCTGCCGCAAATTTGAGGTGCCGATTTATTGCAACGCCTTAACGGCGGAGACGATTCGGTGCGACAGCGCGTTCGATCGATATCGCAACTGGCGGATTTTCCAAACCGGCGCCGAGTTTTCGATTTGCGACATCACGGTTCAAACGTTTCCCGTGCCGCACGATGCTGTTGATCCGCTGGGGTTCGTCTTTCACGCAGGCTCAGGCAGCCTTGGGTTCATTACCGATCTCGGTTACGTGACTAAATTGATCGTCGAACGCTTGCGCCAGGTGCAAACGCTCGTGATCGAGACCAATCACGACGAAAAACTTTTGCAAAACGACACGCATCGGCCGTGGCCGGTGAAACAACGGATTCAATCGCGGCATGGTCATCTGTCGAACACATCTGCGGCCAACGTGATCGAACAATTGTTGCCGGGAAGAGTCGAGCGCGTCGTGCTCGGCCATCTCAGCCGCGATTGCAACACACCCGAGCTCGCACTGGAGACAGTGCGCGGTTCGTTGTCAAGACACGGCAAGCTCGATATGGAAATCCATTGCGCCACGCAATTCGAAATCAGTCCGCAATTTCGAATCGGCGACTCCGACCCCGGCCCGTTCCAGCCGACGTTCGAGAACGCCTTTTTCCAAAACGCGTTGTAGCGGCTGTCTGCGTGCTGGGGAGCGCAGGCTGCCAGCCTGCAGGTCTCGGCAGCTTGCCAAGACCGGGAATGGCATTACCTGAGAGTTGCGTGTCCAAAGATGTTGCCGGCAGAGCTGCCGGCAACTACAGGCTGGCAGCCTGTGCTCCCCAGAAACATGCGCCGCGTGCGAAAGGAACTACTTCTTCCTGTGGCCGACCATCTCGCCACGCACAGTGCGCCGATCGACGCGGGTGAGATTTTTTTTCATTGCGGGTGTAAGCAATGCAATGTGCGGGATTTCGCAGAGATGTTCGGCGATGAACCAGGTCGGTTTTTCCGTCGTCATCCAGTGCAGATGATCGAACCGCGCGAGGTTCACCGGGCGCGAATAGCGCCGGAGGGTGCGTTCGCCGCGCAGGTTGAAGTAAATGTTAAAATAACTCATGGCCAGCTCGCGCAGGCCGCGGTACACCGGCTCGCGATAACGGCAGCCGGTGAAATTCGATTTCGCCACCGCGCCCCAGTGTCCGCGCACTTTAAAAATCGCGACCACGTGATCGGTGTCTTGTTCCGCTTCCAAATCAAAAATCAGTGGCGGGAACCCGATTATACGAAGCGCTGCCGCGGCGAAAATCCCGCCTTCGAGACATGATGCCGTGCGATCGTGCAGGACTTTCTTTGGCGAGCGCGCGTTGTAACTCAAGTTGTAAGGCAAGTCGTCGAGCAATTTCTGTATGCCGGCCGGCGTTTTCAGGGCGCGCAGTCGGCGCAACTCCGACCGCGTGAAACCGAAAGTATCCGTGCTTCGCACGAAGGAAGCTCCATCAGTCAACACGCAAGCTCCAGAGAAATTCGACCCGAAATGTTCGCTGCTGGCTCGGAGCTTCCCCGGTAATGGGCTGTAGTGTGCGCTGTCCTCAGCGCATCTGAGGGAGCGCAAATCCGTTGAGGACAGCGGACGCTACAGCGCCCGCGCCTACGGGTCGCCTCTCTCTTTCGAAGGGCGAGGGGCAGGGTGAGGGTTATTCAGAGCAAGGCGAGGCGCGTAACCGCCAAAACCCCTCACTTTAGTCCTCTCCCCTTACAAAGGGCGAGGCCAGATAAGTCAGTCGGCAGCGCCGATCGATGTTGAAGGATCGCGAGCGCGCCTTGTCTAATCGTTCGGTCAAGGGTCGATTAAAGCGCGGTCGTCCACGACGACGGATTGCGGACGGCCTCGACAACCTGCTTGATTGCGTCAATCACCAGTTGCGGTTCCTGGATTTGAATATAGTGCGCGCTTTTTGTGGCGACTGTGTGTTTGGCATTTGGTGCAAGCGTCGCCAGCGCGTCCTGTCCCGCGTGCCATGCCTTGTTCAGCGCCGCAGGAAAATCAGCGGGCAACGGCTGCCATGGACTCAGGTCGAACGGTTGACCTTGCGTCAGAACAAAAAGTGGAATCGCGCGGAGCGGTTGTGCGGTAACGGCTTTTTCGATCTGATCTAAACTGGCATTTACGTCGAGCGTTTCGATGTCTTTGTATTTTTCGAGCCCGGGCGTCGGCTTGGTAAATCCAAAGTTCACATACAACTTCCATTGTTCGGGAGTGAGACCGGACTTCACCTTTTCGGACAGCGCATCAACCAGAACCATTCCGACAACCTCATCCGGATAAGTGCTGGCGTATAAGCGGGCAAAAATGCCACCAAAGGAATGCGCGGCGATGACATATGGTCCTGGGACATTCGCCGCGTGGAGTAACGCATGAAGATCGGAAACGAGATCGCGCGCGGTGCGCGGCATGGGGACTGCGGTGCTCCGGCTCAAGTGATTCGCGTCAAGAAAAGTTCCCGGGCGATCATAGGCACAAACCCTAGTGAACTTGGCAACCTGTGGAAACACAGTGGTCATCCCAGGCTCGAGCGGGGCGCTCCAGATTGCGGCATCGTTCCGGTACCCGGATTCGAGAATCACAGTCGGGCTGCCCGAGCCGCGGCACTCGAGGTACATCTTGCGGCCGTCGCCGATCGCGACCAGACCGGCAAAATCACCCTTTTGCTGCGCGTAAGCGGAAAGTGATGCGAAAAGTATTAGCGAATGAGTATGGAAAAGATGCCGCCAAAAGCACTTGGGTTTCAGATTCACTTGTTTTCCTTAACCCGTGTGAAAATCCCGAAGCTTTCGTTTTCAAAACTTTCCGCCTTTCCGTCTTCACCGATCATGAAGGTTGTGACGGTCGGGGTTTGGGTCGCGCCCGGAAATTGCATCAGGAAAGCGCCGTTGTTCCAGTGTTTGAACGTTGCGGGATATTTTGCGGGACCGCACTGGACTTTGAGCCCGCCGCCATCCTGCAGGATTTCGCAGCGGCCGTAATAATCGTTTTCATAGACGCCGACCAGCGACTGCAGCGAGCCGTTGAATTTGCCTGGATTCTTTGGCGGCGGCGGCGGCGCCATCAGTTTTTTCAATTGCTCGTTTAGCGCAAGGATTTGTTTCTGATCCGCGTCCGGATCTATGCCCAACAGTTGATTCAAAAAAAACGCGCGCACCGCTTCGGGAAACGCGGTGAGATTGAGGTTCGCGAGAACGACGATACCGGCATTCTTGTCCGGCACCAGATTGATAATCGTTCGCACACCTGCGAGTGCGCCGCCTTTTTCAATGATCTGGTGCCCCGCATAATCGTAGCTACCGACGCCGAGTCCATAATAAAAACCTGTCTTATCGCTGATCGGCGGCAGATCGGTGAAATCGATCTTCGATACCATACTGCGCTTGAAAATTTCCGCGACGGTCTCGGGTTTCAAAATGCGTTTGCCGTTGTACGTGCCTTTGTTCAAAAACATCAGCATCAACTTCGACATATCGGCCGCCGTAGATGTGCCGGAGCTCGCCGCGCCCGTAATGTCGAGTTCTGTTGGCTCAACGGCGGCAATTTTGCCTTCAACGAGCGCGTGCGCTGCCGTGGCATTGGGGCCTTGCAAAGCCTTGATAACCGTCCCAGACCGCGACATCTCCAGAGGCTTGAACAAGCGCTGTTCGACGAGATCATTCCACGACTGCTTAGCGCAACGCGCCGCAACTTCGCCCGCTACAAAAAATCCTGGATTCGAATACTGCGCCACCTCGCGCAAACTGTAGCGTGGCTTGAAGAACCGGAGCCTTCGCAATATTTCCGCGCGGTCGTAGCCAAAACTGTCGAGCTGGTCTCCCGTGTAGGCCGGCCAACCCGTGCGCTGCGCAAGCAAATCGCGTTCGGTCAGCCAACGCGTCATGTAGGGGTCGTAGCCGACGAACTCTGGCAGGTAATTAAAGATCGGCTTGTCCCAATCGAGCTTGCCTTCGTCAACAATCGTTGCCGCAGCCGTGGCGGTTAATGTTTTAGTAACGGATGCGAGCTGAAAAATCGTATTCTCATCCACGACGCCTGGTTTAGTCACGTCGCGCAGGCCGTATCCCTTGAGCAAAATCACTTTGCCGTCTTTCACAGTCGCGACCGCTGCTCCCGGAACTTGATATTCTTTTAAGGTACTGCTGATGAACGCATCCAGCTCGGTGACTGGGTCATTTGCAGCCGCAGCGGTGCCAGAAGATCCGCGCACAAGCAATGCCACGGCGAACAGACCAAAGAAGCTAATTTTACGAAAGAGTTTCATTTGACCTAGAGGGCGGAACATTGCTTAACAAGCAGCGAACACAACTCTGAAGAGCGTGTGGCTGTAGTGTGCGCTACACCGCCAGCGAAAATCACAAGCCAATCGGGTGTCTCGCGTCGAAACCGCGCGGTGGCCGATAAATGGTTTGCCAGCGGGGCGCCCATTTGCCGGTGTAACGATCGTATGGCGTCGTGTCGAATCGCAGCCCGGCAATCACAGCGAACGTGTGACCCTCGCGCGCGTAGACCGTGATCCACTTGCCCGGGCCGCGCTCGCCGTAGCTGCGAAACTCGGTTGAGCTCAGCGGCGAACTTACCAGTCCCGCCGCGCCGAGTGCATAGGAGATTGTTCCCGAACAATCGTAGCCGCGATCATCAAATGATTTGTCACCGCCGCCATAGCGATACGGCTTCGATCGAAGTTGATTGGCGGCCCAAATTGCGCGTTTCACTGCGAGCGGCGCATTTTTTGGCGCGGCTGCACGACCGAAACGAAGATGCGCTGTCTTACCCGAGACAACAGGTCCGGAGTCCGGGAAGAGATCGGCAGATCCCCGCGGAACGAACAAGATTAAAACAGCGACGCCTAGCAGGACTTGACGATTAACCGGACAGATAAACTCCTCCGGGGCCGTCTTCTACAAAAGGAAGCCGGCGGATGAAAAGAAAGAAATTAAGAAAGTTTGGCGGATCGTCTTGTCCTCAAGAGGACGGCAGAGGAATCGCGCACGGCGCAAATATCAGCCCCGAAAGTTTTCGGGGATTGATTCCGACGCGTTGCGGACAACGCGTTCCACCCAGTTGAAGCGGGTTTGCAAATGAGGAACGCACATATCGTGTCAACAGAAGAATTTTTGTGTTAACCTCACGATATGATCCGGGCAATCGGGTTGCCGGTCACGCTTCTCGCTACCGCGATGATTGCGTTGGCTGCGGATCCGTCGCCACAGCCCCAATCCGGCGAACCCGATGCGTTCGACATCGAACCGGCCATATTGAAGCAAAACCTCTCAAGTGAACCATCGCCGGAGGCTGGGACGCCCGATGCCGACGTTGCGCGTTTGGAAAAAAAATTGGAGCGCGCAAAACAAAATGCAGCAGGCGCGGAGCGTCTTTGCAAAATTGGCGTGCTCGCAAAAGTGGAAGTCGAGCAACGTTTGTTAAAGGTGGTTCGATGTGAAGCTGATCTGGCGAATGCGCGGGTCGCTCGCGAAAAAGATGAAGTTGCCACCGAGGAAGCCAAAGTGACAGCGGGCGAAAGTACCAAGGCAGAACTGGAAACGGCGAAAGCAACTCTCGCGCAATTAAGCGAAGTCGCCCAAATCGCCGATGCAAAGCGCGAGCGCGCCGAATTTGAAGCCGCGGAAGCGAATTTACGCCGACAGCAAAAACTTCTTAAGCTCGGCATCGCACGCGAGTCGGACGTTGCTAATGCGGAAGAAAAACTTGCTGAGCTGAAATCGCCGAAACAGTAACGACGTTGTAGAGGCGTTTGTGTCAAACGCTGAACTCTGGAAATCGGCGCTCGCCGCCGCGAGCGTCGCTACAAATTTGAGTTCGATGTTGGGCGTTGGACGTTGAGCGTTCGATGTTCTCCGAATCTAATATCCCGCCGCCATTCCGTCTTTCCGCGATTCGCTGGCGCCGACGTACACCCGCTGACCGTCGTGCATTTCCACTTTGATGGCCTGATAACCTCCGTAGCCGCCGACATCAAAACGCACGTCATGACCTTTTTTGCGCAATTCCCGCACGGTCTCGTACGGAATACCGCTCTCAACTTCAACGTAGCCACCTGATCCGGTCATCTTTTCTCCGGTCGGTTCGTTGTCGCCCTCATGCTGCCAGCGCGATGCGTCCCCGGCTTCCTGCATGTTCAAACCAAAATCGATCTGGTTCGTGAGCACTTGGACATGACCCTGCGGTTGCATGCCGCCCCCCATGACGCCGAATGCTTCCCACGGTTTGCCGTCTTTCATCACGAAACCGGGAATAATGGTGTGAAACGGGCGTTTGCCGGGAGCGTAAACATTCGCGTGAGTCGGATCCATCGAAAAAAGTTCACCACGATCCTGAAACATGAACCCGAGGCCGGGCACCACGATTCCGCTGCCCATCCCGCGATAATTGCTTTGAATCAGCGACACCATGTTGCCTTCGTCATCCGCCGTGCACATGTAAATCGTGTCGCCTTTCGGAAGATGAGCGTCCACGCTCATCTCGGCGAGCAAGCTTCTAGCTTCCTTACCTTCGATAGGCCGGAGGCCTGTCGGCCGAGTGAAGCCAGAGGCTTCTCTTCCGATCAAATTGCCAGCCTCGACCTGTTTGGCCGCGTGATTCGGGTCAATCAGTTTGCGACGTTCTGCTGCGTATTTTTTCGAAAGAAGACCGGCCAGAGGAATTTCTGCAAAGTCGGGATCAGCATAAAACTTTGCCCGATCAGCCCACGCGATTTTCTTCGCTTCGACCATCGTGTGCAGCGTTTCGGGTGAATTGCGTCCCATCCCGTGCAGATCGAATCCTTCGAGAATGTTTAATATTTGCAGTGCCGCGATGCCCTGACCATTTGGTGGAAGCTCGAAGACGTCGTAGCCACGATAATTCGTCGAGACCGGGTCGACCCAGGTCGATGTATGCTTCTCGAAATCTGCTTTCCGCAGGAAGCCGCCATTGGCCCGCATGAAATTGTCGATCTTGTCGGCGATTTCTCCTTTGTAAAAAACGTCGCGACCTTTTTCACCGATCAGTCGCAAAGTTTTCGCGAGATCCGGATTTTTGAAAATATCGCCCTTCGCAGGAGTGCGGCCCTTGCCGTCGAGCGTATAAGTTTCGAGAAACGCGCCTGGCAATCCTTTATACAGGCGCGGGCCAAACGCCCAATAATAGGCAATCAATTCCGTGACCGGAAAACCTTCTTCGGCATATCGAATCGCAGGCGCAAGATCATCACTCAGTTTCAGTTTCCCGAATCTTTTGTGCAGCTCGGCCCAGGCGTCCACTGTGCCCGGCACGCTGATCGGCAACATGCCTGTGGGTGGAATTGTCTCACGATGCAGTTTTGCCAGCTCAGCCTTCATCTGATCGTAGCTCAGACCGGCAGGCGAACGTCCGCTCCCATTGATTCCGTACAGTTTATTTTCCTTCGCGCTGTAAATGATCGCGAAGAGATCGCCGCCGATTCCGTTGGAGACCGGCTCCATTAAGCCAAGGGTTGCGTTTGCGGCGATTGCCGCGTCTACTGCGCTGCCGCCGCGTTTAAGGATGTCGATCCCCACCTCTGTTGCCGCTGGCACGCTGGTGCAGACGATGCCATGGCGCGCAAGAACCTCCGATCGTGTGGCGAAATTCTTTCCGGTGATGCGATCGATCTGGGCGTCGAGCCGAAGACCAACGGCTACCGGAGCCAGCAGTGCAAAACTTAGTGGCTTAATCCAGCGCACCAGCCACACTAGCGCCTTCCATTTAAAGAGTGCACTTGAATTTTAGTGTCGGATTGTATTTGATTGCTCACCGCGAATGAGGATTTCTACCGATGACCAAAAAGCGATCGGCTTGATACTGATCTGCGTGGGATTTCTTTTCTTTCTGATAGGGCTTGCTGCGCAACTCAAAGAAAGTTTTCAGTCTCGCGCTGAAATTTCGACCGCTGGCTTCACCGCCGCGGCGATTGCGGCAGCGCTCGGCATCATCTTCGTCTTGTTTTCCCTGAGAAAGAAACAAGGCTGAGATGGAAACGTGGCGCAGACAATCCCTGTCTGCGACTTCAACGCCCGCGCGGCAAACCGTCACCGATGGTCGCAGGCTCGCCGCAGCGAGCCCGTCCGCTGGCGGACAGGATTGCTTGCGCCACGAAAAACAAACGACGGCGACCGTTTCCGGATCGCCGCCGTTCTCCCATCGCTCCCAAAATTGGGATCGCTATTCCTGCATCGCGTTGTGAAGCTCTTTATGCGCGTTCATCATGTCCTGATGCGCTTTCTGAATGTCGTCGAGCTTCTTCTGCTGATCCGGATTTAGCAGCGGACGGATCTGCGATAACGAGCTGTCCATCACGGTTTTCATTTTCTGCATCGCCTCCTGATGGATGGCTGCGATCTGCGGTTTGGCCTGATCAAGGATCGGCTGAACCTTTGTCTGTTGATCAGAGGTCAGGTTCAACTGCTTGGTGATTCCCTGAAGGCCAAACGCGTGGCCGTGCCCACCAGGGCCGGCTTGAGCCTGCAGGGCAATCAAGCCGCCAAGTGCAATCGCACCGGCGGCTACAACTGTTAATAGATTTCGTTTCATAGTTAATGTTTGTTGTTTGCTGTGCGCTCTTCGCGCTTTCAAAGATGATGACCGAACATGCGCACCAGCGGTTACAAAAATTTTTTGTCCGGCCGTCTAGCGGCGCTCGCCGCGGCGAGCGCCTGCGCCAATTAACGACAGGTGCTTGGCACAAGCACCTCTACACACAACTTGTAACCAAAGCCCATCCCCATCGGTCATTGGTAATGGTGTGGATACGCTCACGACCACATGGATTATTCTGACGCAGGCGCGCTGGTTCAGGCTGCGCTTGAGCATGATGATGAAGCAGCTCGGGCGCTGGTGCGTCAGCTTTATCCACTGGTCGCAAAAGTGGTCCGGGCGCACCGTCCGCGCCGAACGGCCGAGGAGGACCTTTCCCAAATGATTTTTATCAAAGTTTTTCAAAAATTATCGCAATATTCGGGCAAGGTGCCGCTCGAGCACTGGGTCTCGCGCATCGCGGTGAACACATGCCTCAACCAAATCGAGTCGGAGAGGGTGCGGCCTGAACTTCGCCATGCCGATTTGAGTGTTGAGGAGCAAGCGACGATCGAGAATCTGGCCACCTCGGCCGAGGAGTTGGCTCCAGACCAGCAGTTCGCATCGCGTCAGCTCGTAGAGCACCTTTTGGCCGCGCTGAAACCGGTCGAGCGACTGGCGATTGATTTGCTATACTTGCAGGGACGTTCGGTTGAGGAAATCCGTAAGATCACCGGCTGGAGCGCGGCGCTGATTAAGGTGCGCGCGTTCCGGGCCCGGCAGAAAATGAAACAACAGCTGACGAAAATTTCGGCAAAAGAGAAACAATGAAAGACGAAAAAATCGATCGGTTGCTGAGATCCGCGGCCCGGGCACGCGAAGAGACCGCGGCTACGATGCCGTTTGGGTTTGATACGCGAGTAGTGGCGCTCTGGCGCGCGACTGCCCAGAGGACGAATGGAGTCACGTCGCTCGTCCGGCGCGTCGCTGTGTTGTCGGCAGCGGTGATTATCATATCTACAATCGGTGCGGTCCGTGAAGCCAGTCAAAACCGCGAAATCAGTGAATCTTTTACGAATGAATTCGCTATCGCAGACTCGGCGATCCAAGATGAGTTTGTGAAATGAACCGCGCGTTGCAATGGAAACTCATTGCGGGATTCATTCTGGTGTTTGTTGCCGGTGGAATCAGTGGCGCGTTTCTTGGAGGATTGTATGTCCAGCATCATTTCTTTCAGCTTCATCATCCCCAACTGATTGGCGCACGAATGAAGGAAAGACTCCGTGCCGAGCTCAACCTGACGCCAGAACAAGTCGCCAAGATTTCGCCGATCATTGATAAAACAGCCGTACAACTCAGAGATCTTCGGCGGGACACGGCCCGGCGCGTCCATGAAACGATCGGGGAGGCCCATCGGCAGATGGCTGTTAATCTAACAGATGAACAACGCCAAAAATTGCAGCAAATAGAAGAGCGACATCGTCGCTGGCGTCATCGTCGTTTTCACGAAGCTCCTGCCGAATCGGCGTCGCCGACTCCATAGTTTCCTGGTGCTGTACCGTGCGCTGTCCTTAGCGCATCGATTTCCCGACGTGGCAATCCTGTGTTCTCCGCTCAGGACAGCGGACACTACAGCAAATTTTGCCACGCTGGGATAACTCATATCCTAAGCCGTTAAAACGGCTGGTGTCATGCGTGGCTGATCACTGGCCTGGAGGCCGGTGTTAATTACAGATTAGTTTGGGAGAATGTGTTACATAACGCCATATTATGCGGGAGCAGTAGCCGGGGGCGCTGACCCCGGCAGCCGTGATCACCCCGACGAGCCGGGGCTACAATTTAGCCGGTCGAGCAAGACGTCTCATTAACACCGGGCTTTAGACCGGTGGTCACACATGCCTCACGTAGCAGCCGTTTCAACGGCTTTCCTCTCTAACAGCGAAGTTACAGGAAGCGAAAGCTCTGTAGCATGCGCTGTCCTTAGCGCATCGATTTCCCGACGTGGCAATCCTGTGTTCTCCGCTCAGGAGAGCGGACACTACAGCGGTTGCGATCCTACCAGGACAGGTTAGAACCGCAGTCCCTTTTCAAAAAAGATTCGTTCGCGCTCAATACTTGCGCCTCGGCTGAGGAAAAAATCGCGCAGCTCGGGCGTGTAGAAGTCGCCATCGTATTGTGGGTTAAGGCCGAAAAAGATTTTGCCGCCCGGGGCGAGGTGACGCTGCAAATCGCGCAGGAAAAAATCCCATTCCTGGGTGCCCCAGCGTTTTTTCGATGGATGGGAAAGGTTGAAGTTGACCGAAAATGCCGTGATCCAATCAAATTTTTGAGGGAGATCGGGCAGCGGCTCGAATGCGCTGATTCTGCACACGACCCGCGGAACTCCGAATAGCTCGAGCAATTCCGTAAAAAGAACGACGCGCTCTACGTCCAGCCCCAAGACTGAATGGCCGAGGTTTTTGAGGATGAACAGGAAAAATCCGCCTCCGCAACCGAGATCGAGTACACGCTTGGATGCTGAGCGATGGAGTTTCAAATCCTGCACGCGTTCCCGGTTCAATCGCAACCACGGCTCGATATTTGCATATTTGGCATATCCTGCAGTGGAGTTTGTATATCGCTGCTGGATCGCGCGGGCGCGTTCGCGATCGATCTGCCCCAACATTGGCTCAAGCGGCACAGGGAAAATGGATCGTTGCGCCCTGCGCCAGCCGCGCCGGTAGCTCAACGGCTCTGTAAACTTAAGAATCTTACGGGAAAGCTTCATTTGTGGCGGAGGCAATCCTGCCTGCGAGCACGCCTGACGCAAGTTCGTCCCGCGACGTGCCTGCCATGGGAGCAAGCATTGAAACCGTACACACAATCCGCCCTGCGGCCTAAAAAAAGGCGATCCAGATCGGCAGCGCTGAAGGCGCTTTCTCATCTGTAGCCTGGGGCATCGCCCCAGGAACTCGATCGCAACCAAAACAAGCGCTGAAAGCGCGAGTCACTCACCGACGATGCAATGAACGGGTGCCCAAGCGAATCGCGCCTTCAGCGCTGCCGTGTTTGAATTTTCATAATCCTGGGGCGTCGCCCCAGGCTGACATGAATTCCGCGCCTTTGGCGCTAAAACAGATGCATAATCGCGCGGCGGCGGACTGGAGACCGCCGCTCCTTGTCTGCGTCACGCTTCTATGATTTCGCGGAGAAGTCGCGGGCCGCAATACACAATTCCGGTATAAAGCTGAACGAGTTCCGCGCCCGCCTGAAATTTCTCCAGCGCGGATTCCGCGTCGCAAATTCCACCAGAAGCGATCACCGGAATTGCGGCCTTTGTAACAATATCGCGCACGAGCGCGGTGGCCTTTTTGCACAGGGGTGCGCCGCTCAAGCCGCCTTCCTCATCGAGTTCCGCCGGAATTGACGAATGATCAAGGGTTGTGTTCGTCGCGATGATACCAGCCACGCCGTTTTCTGCGCATACTTTAAGAATCGCTTCCAATTGGACCGGCGAAAGGTCAGGCGAAATCTTGATAAGCAATGGTTTCATCGCCGCGCCGGGCTCCGTTCCAATCGCGCGCAGTAGCGCGGACAGTGCCGTGGGCTCCTGCAAATCGCGCAACTCTGGGGTGTTGGGGGAGCTCACATTTAGCGTTATGTAATCGGCAAAATCGCGAAGCAATCGAAACGAATACAGATAATCGTCCGCGGCCGTTTCGAGTGACGTGGCACGGGATTTTCCGATGTTGATGCCGACTGGAACGGTGGGCCAACGCCCGCTTTCGCGCAGTTTGTGCAATCGTTCCGCGATCGCGTCTGCCCCGTCGTTATTAAAACCGAGGCGATTGATCAGCGCTCGTTGCTTGGGCAATCGAAAGATGCGCGGCTCAGGATTTCCCGGCTGCGCTTTCGCGGTCACGGTGCCGATCTCGATAAAGCCGAAACCAAGCGCCGCCCATGCCGGAAGCGCGACGCCGTTTTTGTCCAGGCCGGCAGCAAGTCCGACTGGATTTGGAAAGTTCAGGCCGAAAAGCCTTTTCGGTCTCGGCGGCGGCTGAAAATATCTGAGCGCGTGCAGCGCGACATCGAAATGCGAAGCACCGCGAAGCATTTCGAGTGTGAGATGATGCGCGTTCTCGGCATCCAATGAAAAGAGAAGCGGCCTAATAAGTCGCTCGTAGAAATTCTTCATTGGCCAGTTGCTATCGACGAAGCGCCAAACGGCTTCGGAGGTTTGCAGATACTTTCATTAACACCTGGCTTTAGCCAGGTGGTTAAGACCAGCGGACAATAAGCCGTTTCAATGGCTTCCTGCCGATTGCAGGATTGGAGAAGCCATTGAAATGGCTTTTGCTGAGAGACTGCCAGTAGCACCGGACTAAAGTCCGGTGTTAGTGATACACGGCAGCGGTGATCTTCGCTCACTTGCCGATGCAAAACTGACTAAAAACGGAGTCGAGAATCTGTTCCACATCGGTTACGCCAATTACTTCCCCGACCGCGCGTAACGCCTTATCAAGATCGACTGCAACGTACTCCGGCGACACTCCCTGGTCCGACGCTGCGTGCGCCAAATCGCACGATTCCAAGGCGCGGCGAAGACAATCGCGATGACGAGTATTGATCGCGATTGAGCTTTCCGGTCTCAGATTTTGCTGCCAGATACGCGTCAGAATTTCCTTTTGCAGTTGCGGCAGACCCTCTCCGGTTAAGCATGAAATCCGCAGCGCCCCGAAATTTTTCCAATCGGCGTCCTCGGCCAAATCGCTTTTGTTCAAAACAACGATCTCGTTTAAGTCGTCGGCCTGACCATTAAAATGTGCCGGTTTGGGCGTGCTGCAGTCCGCGATGTGAAGACGCAGGTCTGCCAGTTGCAACGATTTTTCGGTGCGCGCAATTCCTTCGCGTTCCAGTTCGCTTTTTGAGACGCGCAGACCTGCAGTATCAAGTAGCCGGATCGGTACACCCTGCAGGTTAAGCGTCTCTTCGATTGTATCACGTGTCGTCCCATGGGTGTCGCTAACAATCACGCGGTCGTATCCAAGCAGTCGATTGAGCAAACTCGACTTACCTGCATTGGTCGCCCCGTAAATCACCACGCGCACGCCTTCGCGCAGAACGCGGCCCTGATCGGCAGTTGCGAGCAAGACGGCAATCTCTTCGCGAATGAAATCGAGCCGGTCGCGCAGCGTTTCGCCTTCATCGGGAGCTATGCCTTCCTCTGGGAAATCGATTGACGCGTTGATGTGTGCCAGCAGCGCGATCAATTCATCGCGGATCTTCCTGATGCGATCGCCGAGTCTGCCTTCGAGTTGTTCAGTGGCAGAACGGAGCGCCAGGTCGGTACGGGCGCGAATCAGATCGATCACGGCCTCGGCTTGGGTGAGGTCCATTTTTCCGTTAAGAAAAGCGCGCTCAGTGAATTCGCCAGGCCGCGCCGCCCTTACGCCTGCGCGCAGGCAGGCTTCCAAAACTTTGGCGGACACCAGCGTGCCACCGTGACAACTGATCTCGACCAAATCTTCGCCCGTGTAACTTGCGGGCGCACGATGAACCGAGACCAATGCTTGATCGATTAATTGGTTTTCCGCGCTAAAAATTTCGCCCAGATGTTGAACGTGTGACGCAAACCGTGATGGCTTTTCTTTGCCACGAAAAATCTTATCCGCGATTTCGATCGCATTCGCGCCTGAGATACGGACCAGCGCGATGGCGCCTTCCCCCGGTGGCGTTGAAATTGCGGCGATGGTGTCAGAAACCGTCATGACTCCAATAACAGATTGTAGGGCAACCGCTCCGGTTGCCAAATTCGTACGAATGCTGCGCGGCCTCATTCTCGCGCTGGCACCTCTAACATGCGCCGCACGCGATCGCACACGATGATACCCTGCCAGGCTGCCTCGGCTCACAAGCAGCTTGCGGGGCGGATCGGGCAGGCTGGCAGCCTGCCGGCCGAGTCAGGCAAGCTGCCTGACTTCCGACCCAAGAAGCTCCCTGAGCGCCGCGACCAATTTCTGGTTCTGCTCCATGCTGCCCACCGAAATGCGGACCCACTCGGGTAAGCCATAGCCTTTGAGCGGTCGCACGATGATTTTCCGTCGCAGCAGTTGTTCGAATACTGCACAACCGTCGCCGACATTTACCATCACAAAATTCGCAACGCCTGGGACAAACGGCAGCTTCATTTCGGCAAATTGTTCCTGTAAACAGGCGCGACCTTCGTCGATTACACGTTTCGTCTCGCGCAGGTGTGCATCATCCTCCAACGCCGCAAGCGCGCCGGCTTGCGCGATGCTATTCACGTTGAATGGCTGCCTTGTTCTGTGAAGCACATCGATCACGTCCGGCCGCGCAAGAGCGTAACCGATGCGTAAACCGGCCAACCCATGAATCTTCGAAAATGTCCGCAGCACGATCACGTTTCGCCCTTCGCGAACAAATCGAAGCGTGTCAGGCGGATTATCGAGAAATTCGAAATAAGCTTCATCGAAAACGACGATGACTTGTTCCGGAACGCGCGATATAAAGCTGTCGATCTCGCGCTGCGAAATCAATGTGCCGGTAGGGTTGTTTGGATTTGGGATGAAAATGAGACGGGTTCTCGGAGTGATTGCTTCCAACATCGCCTCCAGGTCCTGTTGATAGCCTGGGCTCGCCACCTCGATCATTCGCGCGCCGAATGAAGTGGCGATCAATTTGTAAACGACAAAAGCGTACTCAGAGGCGATCACCTCATCCTGACGCATGCCGTCGAGAAAAGCGTGACCGAGAAATTCGAGCGCTTCATTTGAACCGTTGCCGAGAATAATGTTCTCAGGCGCGAGACCGAGATTGGCTGCAATCGATTTGCACAAGTAAAACCCGCTGCCGTCGGGATACAGATGCGCGTTTTCCAAGGCAGCGCGCATGGCTTGGATCGCCTTGGGAGAAGGGCCCAGAGGATTCTCGTTCGAGGCCAGTTTGATAATTACGACCGGATCGACACCGAGTTCGCGCGCCGTTTCCTCGATCGGTTTTCCAGGTTCATAGACATCGATCTCGCGTAGTTGAGGGTTTGCCAGCTCCCAGATGGAAGTCATGCGCGACAGAGTAGATGGAAGTGGGAAAGTTTCCACTTGGAGGATCTTGTGACTCTTCTTCTTGCTCTTGCTGCTACTCATGTTCATGCTCTTTCGTCAAAGCCGTGCGAAAGCAAGCAAGCGTAAGACGTATCAAGTAGAAGAATGGAGGCTTTATCAGTGTCAGTTGCTTGTCGGGTCACAACTCTCATCGCGGCCACTTTGCTGCCAGTATTGCTGACAAGTTGCGGCAAGAAAGGGCCGGGAGGCGAAAAGAATACGGCTCAAAAAAGGGAGGATGATTTTTTAGACAAGGACGCAAAACCCGATGAACGCAAATATCTCCTCGCGGCAAAGCCGTTCTTCATTGCCGTCGCCAACCGGAAATATGCGGACGCTTACGCGCTGCTCTCCAGCCACGCCAGGGCACGGATGTCCTTCAACCAGTTTACGCCTGCTGAGGACCAGGCCACTTTCCAGCAATACGAATCGCAACCGTATAGCAACGTGACGGCGGAGCAATTCGCCTACTTGATGCAATACGTCGAGGCGGCGCGTGGCGCACCTCGCGCGCCCAAGATGCTAAGCGTGTTTTCGACCGACCCCGACGTTTTGAACCGGCGCAGCAAGGAACAATTCGGCGCGATGGACTCCATGTTCGCCATCGGCGCGATGCCCGACTGGATTCCGGCCGACATCCGGCGTGCGAGTTTGCGCGGACAAATCCACACCGAACTGTCACCGCAGGAACTTCAAAAGGTGGCGCAGCAGCAGGGCATTAGCGTGGAGGACTTGAAGAAGGAGGAGGATTTTGATCCCTACTTCAATCTCAAGGTCGTTCTCGTCGAAGAAAACGGCCAACTCAGGGTCGGCTACTTTGAATTCCTGCCACCCTCCATGATGGACTGAACGGTGTGGTTGGAAGCACGAACATGCGCAAGTCGAGCATATGATAACCGTCGACGAATTCATTTACCTCGATAATAACGCCACCACGCCGCTGGATCCTGCGGTGATCGAGGAAATGATGCCGTTTTTGACGAAGTGCTATGGCAATCCTTCCAGCGGCTACGCGTTTGCCGCCAAGGCGCGAAAAGCTGTCGATTTGGCACGGGAACGCCTGGCAGCGTTGCTCGGATGCGAGCCGCCGGAAATTGTTTTCACCAGCGGCGGCACAGAATCCAACAATGCGGTGATTCATTCCGCGCTCCAGTTTGCACCACTCGGGAAACATGTCATAACAAGCGCGGTCGAACACAGCGCCGTGTTGCGTCCCTGCCAGGATCTCGAAAAACGCGGGGGCGCTGTCACGTTTCTGGGCGTAGATCAGGATGGCAACCTCGATCTCGCCAAATTCGAGGCTGCGATTCGCCCGGAGACCGCGCTGGTTTCGACGATGTGGGCGAACAACGAGACCGGCGTGCTGTTTCCGGTTGAGAGAATCGCTGAAATTTGTCGCCGAAAAGGCCTGCTTTTTCACACCGACGCTGTGCAAGCCGTCGGAAAAATTCCGATGCGCCTGCGCGATACGGCGATCAATCTACTTTCCCTTTCTGCACACAAGTTGCATGGCCCAAAAGGCATAGGCGCGCTTTACGTCAATCGGCAAACTCGCTTCAACCCTTTGATCGCAGGCGGGAGCCAGGAAACCGGACGACGCGGCGGGACGGAAAACGTCGCAGGGATTGTGGGCCTTGGGAAAGCTGCCGAGCTCGCCTGCAAATATCTCGCAGAAGAGAATTGCAACATCCGATCTATTCGTGACCGCTTTGAAAAATCGGTCCTCGAAGCGGTGAGCGGAGCATCGGTGAATGGCACTGGCACTGCACGAATTCCAAACACGTCGAGTTTAGCGTTTGAAGGAATTGAATCTTCATCGGCGCTCATCCTTTTAGATCGACATGGTATCTGTTGCTCGGCTGGATCTGCCTGTCGAACCGGTTCGCAGGAGGCTTCGCACGTGTTGCGCGCAATGAATCCGAAGGGCGATGGCGCCCGGCGCAGCCTCCGTTTTTCTTTCAGCCGATTCAACACTGAAGCTGAAATCGATCGTGCTATCGAAATCGTTCCGAAGGTGATAGAGAAGCTTCGTCAAACCGCGGCGCCGCGGGCGGTTACCGCAGCGATCTGAGTTCGGCGCCCGGCAGCTTTTTCGAGTGAGGCGTGACGAATTGATTACGTGAAGTTGTCCAAACCTACGATGCGGGCGGCTATGGAAACCCCATAACGTTGCGATTCGGCTGTAGCGGTGCTTGTGCCAGGCACCGAGCTTAAATTGGGCAGGCGTTTGCCACAAAAGCCTCTCAATGCCAACGGCGGACTGGAGACCGCCGCTCCTTGACGTGCTTTCCCGATG
>Ga0193707_1000183_pt1 | contig 19307 bp, 18 predicted proteins | sample U3c2metaG_FD_143043 | JGI IMG/M metagenome (GOLD analysis project Ga0193707, IMG submission 143043) | Soil microbial communities from a riparian zone of the East river system, Colorado, United States - U3c2 | ecosystem: Environmental > Terrestrial > Soil > Riparian zone | place: USA: East River... | reverse complement strand
GACAAAGATCCCGTGGCACGAGCAGGGTGGGCACACGGTGTACGGTTACGATCCGTTCGGCAATCGGATTCAAATCGGGCATCGGTTCGGACACTGATCGCAAACTCGGGTTCCAAACGTTCCAATCGTTCAAGACGTTCAAACCGTTAAGTCGGAAGAAAGAGGGAGAATCATGATTCCGCAATTGTCTATTCAAGAACGTGACCGGCGTTATCAAATGGTGCGCGCTGAGATGGCCAAGCGCGGCATCGACGTTTTGATCTTGCCGGCCAACACGGGCCGGTGGGAGCAGTTACAAGGCGACTCGCGTTATCTGACTTCAATCGGCGGCTTCGCCACTGAGGTCTTCACCGTTTTTCCCCGTGAAGGCGACGTAACAGCCTATATTTTCAACCGAGCCGGGTGGTGGAAACAAGCGCAGAAGTGGGTCGAGGACGTGCGCGACGGGCGGAATCGCTGGGGGCAAAACGCGATCGAGAGGATCAACGAGCTTGGCTTGCAGAAGGGCACGATCGGCATTTCAGGGCTCGCAGGCTTGTTTCGAGCGCCGGAAGGAATCATTCCGTATTCCTCCGTGAAAGCGATTCAAGATACGTTTCCTCAAGCGAAGGTCGTTAACGCCACCGAGATGATGCAGGAGATCCGCGCCGTAAAAAGCGCGGAGGAAGTGTCGTTGCTCGAACGGTCCGCAACTATCGTGGAGAAGACCATCGAAGCGATGGTGGAGAATGCCAATCCCGGCGTGAGTGAAAAGGAACTCTATGGCGCTATGGTGCACGCGATGCTGGCCAACGGTGGTGAGCTGCCGACTCTGTTTTTTTTGAGCGGAGGCCCGGGCATCAGTAACAGCTCGTTTGTCCCGACGGATTATCGCCTGCAAAAAGGCGACCGGCTGATCGACGAGATCGAAGCGAAATACGCCGGCTACGCCGCGCAGGCTGTGTGTCCGGTCGTGCTCGGCGCGCCCGACGACGAGTATCAGAAAATGATCGATATCTCGCGCGCCTGTTTCGACAGCATCCTGCACAACATGAAACCGGGCGTGACCTTCGGTTGGTTGTTCGACATCTACCGCGACACGGTGGAGCGGGTCGGCGGCGGTAAATATCTATGGAACCATCCGATGATGCACGCGCGTGGCCTCGGCGACGACGGACCGGCACTGCTGGGCGACAAAGACCTGGAACGATTCTCGAAAATCGAGCTGCAAACCGGCATGACGTTTATTCTTAAACCGCAAGTCCGACCGAAGGAAGGCAAAGGCCGCGCCAGCATCGGCGACACGGTCACGGTCACACAAAACGGCGCCCGGCGTTTAGGCAAGCGCGAACTGAAGTTGATCGTGAAGAACGTCTAGCGGCAAAGAACGCAATACTGAGATCGTAGGAGCGCAGTTTATTGCACCCGATTTCCGCCAACGCATAGCGCGTGTGGGCAACCAACCAGGGCGCGATGAATCACGCCCCTACAGTGTCGGGGCCGAATGCCAGATGGTTGGTTCTGACGCAGTTCTCGATCTAGCGTCCCAATCTTTTTGGTGATACTAACAGTGCCGGTCGGAGGCTTTACCGTGGCTGAACTTTATCCCTACCCGCGTTTTTCGATCGCCGAGCGCGACCGGCGTTGGCTGGCTGTGCGCGCGCTTATGCGCGAGCAAAATCTCGACGTGATTGTCACGCCACAGAACAGCGGCCATTCGGCCGATTACCAAGCCAACACACGTTATCTAACGCATTGCGGCGGCGGAGAGCCGGATGTTGCGGCGGTTTTCCCGATAGAGGGCGAAGTCACCGCGATTGCAACCTCGGCGGCGCCGCGCTGGCCGACGGTGCAGGATTGGGTAACTGACGTGCGCGAGGCACGGCGTAACTACGGTCGCGCAATCGTCGAACGTTTGAAAGAATTAAACGTCGAGCGGGGCCGTATCGGCATCACCGGCCTCGGCGATGTCGAAGGCACGCGCACGCCGGAGGGCACCATCTTCTACGGCACCTGGAAACAGATCCGCGAAGCTTTTCCGCAGGCCGATCTCGTCGATGCGACGGCCATCCTCGATGAAGTGCGTTACGTCAAAAGCCAGGAAGAGATCAACGTGCTGGTCAAGTCGATGGAGATCAACGAGCTGGCGATGCAAGCCGAAGTCGAAACAGCGAAAGCCGGTGTCAAAGATTGGGAAGTGTGGGCGGCGGTGCATTACGCGATGACGCGCAACGGTTCCGAGCTGCCGGTTCATTGCTTTTGGGTCTCAGGGAGAAATCCCAAACGAACTTTGACCCGACCAAGCATGCGTCTGCTCGAACGCGGCGACGTGATCATCAATGAGATCGAAGCATCGTGGATCGGCTATCGTTCCCAGGGTGTGCAGCCGGTCTTTGTGGAAGTGGTCAATCCGGTCCAAGCCGAGTTGATCAAAGTGCAGAGGGAAGTATTCAATCGCGTGCTTGAAAATCTCAAGCCCGGCGTCACGGTCGGTGAGTTGGCCGACCTCACCAAACGAACGGCGGCGAGCGCTGCTTCGAAGACCGGACCCGCGGCCGGCGCGCGCGCCGATCTCACCATGCACGGGCGCGGCGCCGGCGACGACGGGCCGATCATCACGCCGCACGCCAGAAGTCCAAAACAGCTTGGCGTGGCGATGCGCGAGAATATGGTTTTCATCTGCAAGCCGTCGGCGGTCTCGGCGGACGGCGAATATATTTGCCAGTGGGGCGACACTGTGATGGTGACGAAAAACGGCGGGCGACGACTTGGCAAGCGACCGCATGACTTGGCAGTTTCCGGAAAATAGCAGCCGTTCAAAACGTTCCAATCGTTCAAGACGTTTAAATGGTTTAAGACCCGGGATCAGGTCACTAAGCTGGAGACTCGAAATGCCTTTACTACTGAGCCGCGATGAGCTGAGACCGTTACTTGATCTCACGAAAGCGATCGAGCTGATCGAAGACGCGCACAAGCAGCAAGCGAGCGGCCAGATCGTGCCACACGCGCCGTACCACATTCCTCTCGGCAGCCATAGTGGACTCCGCATTGTCTCAGGCGCAGTCCTGGGAGCGCGGCGGGTCGGAGTTCGACTCGGACCCAACCTCGGTTTGGGCGGCGGCGATAAGATGTATGCGTTGCTGTTCGACGCCGACACGGGGGAGTTGCTTTCTTTTATGGGGTTTCCATTTGGCACGGTCAGAACCGCGGCAGTGGTGGCGATCGCGGCAAAACACTTGGCTCGGCAAGATTCGCAGCGACTGGGATTGTTCGGCGTCGGCAGAAACGCCTTCGGTATCCTCAGGGGGCTGCTTTCGGTCCGTCCAATTAGGGAAATTTACGTTTCGAGCCGTGATCCGCAGCGGCGAAAGAAATTCTGCGAGGAAGGTGAGAAATTGCTCGGTATCAGCGTTCACGGCGTGGATAATCCCGAGCAAGCCGTGCGCGGCATGGATGTGGTGTTGACCGCGACGAACTCGCTCACGCCTATTTTTCCCGAAGAGTGGGTCGAAGCGGGCACGCACGTGAGCAGCATGGGCAAGCCGACTGAATTGAGCCGCGGCCTGCATTTGAAAGCGAATCGCATCGTCGTGGGTAGCCAAGAACAAGAGCGCAACTACGGCGATCGTTCCGCCGCGTTGCCTTTGGTCGAGCTGACGGCCGAAGGAAAACTCTCGTGGAGCCGGATTCCGGAGTTGGGCGAGCTGGTCACTGGACAAGTTCCAGGCCGTACCAGCCGCGATGAAATCAATATTTTTCGCGAATCCCAGGGTGGTTATGGCGACATGGCGTTTGCGGCGTGGCTTTACGATGAGGCCAAGCGGCGCGGGTTGGGGAAGCAGATGGAACTATGATCATAACACGTTCAAATCGGTCAATTGTTTTTTACGTTCAAAGGTTCAAGCGTTCAAGGTTCAAAGTAAGAGGAGCCGAAGGATGATGAAGTCAAAAAAACTATCACCGATAGTCTTGTTGATTATCGGAATGATGATCGCGCCTGTCTCTGCATTTTCTCAGACGGCGGCTCAGCTCGTTGAGGGTGCGAAAAAAGAAGGGCAGCTCGTTCTAAGCTGGGGCACGGGGACAATGGGTGGGATCGAGGGCGCGCAGGCGATGGAAAAGGCTTTCAACAAAACCTACGGCCTGAACCTGCCTTTTAAATTTAGTCCCGGACCGGCGATGCCGCAGCTGGCAAGCCGCATTATTCAAGAAGGAAAAGCCGGCCAGCCGGCGACCAGCGACCTGTTCATCGGTTCGGAAAATCATGTCGTGCGGATGTCACTGAAACAATTCGATTGGACAAAGAGTTTTCCGCATATCACCAAACCCATGGTGGATTGGGACGGCCGGGTGTTGATCGTGGTTTCGCGCACACCCGGGTTTACCTATAACACCAACATGGTCGGTGCCAGCGAAGTGCCGCAAAAAGTCGAAGATTTGCTCAATCCGAAATGGAAAGGAAAGATTGCGTCGACGCCGTACGCCGCCTCGTTCGATCGCTTGGCGTTGATCTGGGGCGAGGAAAAGGCCACGGCGTTTCTGCAAAAATACGTCAAGCAAGTTGCCGGCCTGATTCGCTGCGGCGAGGAAGAGCGGGTCGCCAACGGCGAGTTTGCCATCCTGGCCTTCAACTGCGATCTGGCGGACGCGAACGACATGCGCCAGAAGGGCGCGCCGGTCAACGGGAGAATTTTTAAAGACGCGGGCATTCTGTCCTATTGGTACCTCGCTGTGCCGAGCAATTCCGCCCATCCCAACGCGGCGTCTCTGCTTTCAGCGTTTCTAGTGACGAAAGAAGGGCAGGATATTCTTTGGAAGACGGAGAAAACCGGTTCGCACTTGGTCGAGGGAACCAACATGTTTAAGTTCGTCAAAGATCAGGAGCGGCAAGGCGTCAAGTTCTATGCGAATCCTGTCTCCGAGGTCGTAAAAAATCACGAGAATCAAAGCCGCGTGCGACAAAAATTCCAGGACATTTTGGCAGGCAAATAACCGTGAAAGGTCGCTGGGTAGTCGTTGGGATTTCCGCGGCGGCCTTAATCCCGGTCCTCGCGCTCCTGCTGCTCGTTCTGTGGATGGGATTTTGGCAAAACGGCCCGGGCGAGCCGATCGTCTACACGCTAAATCACTATCGCAACATCTTCACCGACTCTTTTACTTATAAAACCTTTTTGAACACGGTCGGTTTTGCCGCGACGGCAGTGCTCATCTCGCTTCTTTTCGCCGTGCCGACGGCCTGGCTGGTCGAACGCACGGATCTGCCGGGGAAAAATTTTGTCTTTATGCTCGTGACTCTCGGCGCGCTGCTGCCGACGTTCTTTACCGCCATGGGCTGGGTGTTTCTGCTGCATCCGCGCATCGGCATCGTCAATCGTTTCGTCGTCGATGTTTTCGGGCTTCAGCAAGCGCCGTTCAATATCGCGTCCATCATCGGCATGGGCTGGGTTGAAGGCTTGGGGTTGTCCTCCATCGCTTTCATCATGGTCGTCGCCACTTACCGTACGATGGATCCGTCGCTGGAAGAAGCCGCACGGGTACACGGATTGGGAATTTTTCGGACCCTCCGCTACGTGACGCTGCCGCTCACTTTTCCCGGTATCATTGCCGCGTCGATTTATGTTTTCACGATCGCGCTGTCGGCTTTCGAAGTGCCGGCGATCATCGGCATGTCGAACAAGATTTTTACGTTCGCGACGTTTATTTTTTACAAGATTCAGCCCTTGGAAGAGCTACCCAGCTATGGCGTGGCCGGCGCCGTGAGCACCGTGCTGATTATCTTGGCCCTCTTATTGAGTTGGAGTTATTTCGGTGTCCTGCGTTTTTCCCATCGCTACGCGGTTGTTACCGGCAAGGCTTACCGGCCGCGACTGATCGAGCTGGGCCCGAAGGGTTGGATCTTTGCGTGGTCGTTTCTCGGTTTCTATGTTCTTGTCGCCAAGTTATTGCCATTCCTTTTGCTCATTTGGGCGGCACTGTTGCGATACTTTCAGCCGCCGTCGTGGGCGGCGCTCGGTCAAGTATCGCTCAATAATTTTTACGGCTTGCCGTGGAAGCTGCTGCTGCAAGGGGCGTGGAATACGTTGATCTTGATGCTCGCGGTGCCGACGCTGACGTTATTGATTTGCCTGGCAATTTCCTGGACGGTGCTGCGCTCCGGCTTGCGTTGGCGGCTGCTTTTCGACGCGGTGGCTTTTTTACCCCATGCCGTGCCGCATCTTATTTTGGCGATCGCGACCATGTTCGCGACGTTGTTCCTTTTGCACAATGCTCTATCACTTTACGGTAGTCTGACTATTCTCATTTTCGTTTATACCGTGAGCCGCATCAGTTTCGCCACGCGCATAATCAATAATTCGCTGGCGCAGATTCATCCGGAGCTCGAGGAAGCCGCGTTTGTCGGCGGTCTCAAGCTCTTACAGGTGATGCGTAAGATTCTCGTGCCGCTGCTCAAGCCGGCGTTGGTTTATGCTTGGATCTGGATGGCGCTGCTTTGCTATCGTGAATTGACGATGGCATCGGTCTTAGTCACCGGTCAGAACAACGTCACCTTGCCGATGGTCGTGTGGGGTTTGTGGCTCGGCGGCAGCCTCAATCAAGCGGCAGCCGCCAACCTCGTCGTGCTCGCATTCATGCTGCCGGCGGTCTTGCTTTATTTCATCTTCGGTCGGCGCAGCCGGGTTACGGAGGCGGTGTGATTTCCATCTCCGGCTTGTGCAAAAATTTTCGCACCGGCGATCATACGGTGGCGGCGCTGCAAGCGATCGATCTGGAAGTCGGCCGAGGCGAATTTTTCGTTCTGCTCGGGCCGAGCGGGTCGGGAAAGACGACACTGCTGCGCAGCGTCGCCGGCCTCGAAAAGCCTGACGAAGGGGAAATCTCGCTCAACGACAAGACGGTCTTTTCTCGCAGCCGGCGCGTTTGCGCCGCGCCCGAGGAGCGTGAGATCGGCATGGTATTTCAGTCCTACGCGATTTGGCCGCATTTAACCGTGGCGGAGAACATCGGACTGGTGCTCACTCACGGCCGTTCGCGAATGTCGAAGAAAAGCGCGGTTGAACGGATTCGCCGCAGCCTCGAGCTGGTTCAATTGGAAAACTTCGAGGACCGACCGGCGCGTCTGTTGAGCGGTGGCCAGCAGCAAAGGGTCGCGCTGGCGCGCGCGCTGGCGGTCAACCCCGCGTTGCTGTTGATGGACGAGCCGCTAAGCAACCTGGACGCGCGATTGAGAGAAGAAGTGCGGGGGAATATCAAGAAACTGGCTACGCAGCTCGGCATCACTGTTCTCTATGTCACCCATGATCAGGTGGAGGCGATGGTGCTCGCCGATCGAATCGCGGTCATGGCGCAGGGCAAGATTCTGCAGATCGGCAACCCTTTTGAGCTGTATCGCAGCCCCGCCAATGCCCTGGTGGCAGAATTCTTCGGTTCGATGAATTGGATACCCGGCAAAATGCTGGATGCAAACCATGTCAAAACGGAATGCGGAGTCTTGTGCGTGGCCGATTCGCGGAGCTGTGATGGCGCAGTCATCGTGGGCATACGACCCGAAGACGTCCGGTTGGGGCGATCTTCCAATGATGAAGAAAATCGGATAGAGGGAAACGTAGTGAGATCGACGTTTCTGGGTGATCAGGTTGTAACGGAAGTGACGATCAACGAACAGACCTTGATCGCGAAGACGCCGCCCGACGACGGCAAACCCGAGGGAAACACCTCGGTTCATCTGCCAAAAAGTAAACTCGTGGTTTTTCCAGATCTCTCGGAGCGGCTATCTCATTGAGCCAAAGAATTAAAGACTAGAAAGGAGAAATTATTATGAGCGGTAATATGAAAGCTAACGGTGACGTGCATCATCTGGACCACTTTGTCGTTGCGGTGATGAATCCGGACCGGGCGGAAAAATTTTACACCGAAGTCATGGGCGCGCGCACTTTGAAGTATGAAAACTCGCCCAACATGACGCGGGTCTTCATGAAGCTCGGCGAAAACCACGTCGGCCTTTTCTCCCAGGGGACAGCGATACTGCCGAAGCGGGAGAGCGCCAACTCCTATCCGCGACATTCTTTTCAAGTGCCAGAGAGCGAATACGACCCGATGGTCGCCAAGATTCGCCGCGAATGTTCCTTCGTACGAGACATCAAGGGTGAAAGCGGTCTGGGCTGCTCTTGGAACGACGGCTTGGTTTTTCAGGATTCCGAGGGGAATTTCATCGAGATTACGAAAGCGACTGGCATCAGCAAAACCCGCCTGCATCACCTTCATTTCGATACCACGGATCTGGACGCCAGCGTGGACTTCTACAAACGATTTTTAAATTGCACCGTGCAGGAACGGAAGAATGGCTTGGCGGCCGTGACCGTGCCCTCCGGGCAGTGCGTGATTCTCAATCAGGTGAACGAGCTCAGCGAAGTGACAAAAACCACTTACCGCGGCCGCCACTTTGCCTTTAATGTGAGCAATGACAACTTCCACGCGATCGTGGAAAAGCTCCATGCGGCGGGCATCGAGGAGCGCGACGAGCACGGCGAGCGCGAGGGACGCCGGCCGGAGCAGTTGGGCACCTACTTCAGAGAGCCGAGCGGTTTTCGCCTGCAGATTACCAACGAAGACTCGGCGGAGTTTGCGCGGCACGCGAACGATTGATTGCGCCCTCGTGTGATAGCGCCACGCATGTCGGATTCACCCCCACTCTAACTCTCCCCCGTCAAAGGGGGAGAGTGCGAGAGTTCGAAAGCCGGCCAATCGTGCAGAAGGCTCGTGCCCGACTGCATAAGCATCGGCGTAAAAACCAATTTCCGCAAAAGACGTTTGGATTAGTTTCCCAGTACTTTTTTCATTCTGTCGATGACGGCGGGAGGCTGTGCCATGACTTCTTTAGCTAGTTTTTCCATGTCCTCGCCGGCCACCGGTTCCAATTCGTAATTTCTTTTCTCGGCTTCCATTTTGAGCTCGGGATCCTTGAGCGCGCTGGCGAAAGCGCCGCGGAGGGTTTTGAGCCGGTCAGGCGCTATGCCCGCGGGTCCGACCATCGGACGGCCGAAGACGCCGCCGGCGAGAATCACAGTAGCGACCCTTCGAGACTGCTCCGAAGTTTTGTACTGATCCATCAACTCATAGATTGTCGGTGTGTCGGTCAGGCGCGGATCACGCTTGCGCCCCGATTGCGCGATACTCTTGACGAAGTTGTTCTTGCGCCAGGTATGAAACGGCTCCCGCGCAAAGAAAGATTCGATGGTCATTGCCCGGCAGTGGATCTCGCCTTTTTCCACAGCCAAGTCGATGGGACCGCCGCCTTGATAGCCGAGTACGATGTTGAACTTGGCGCCGACGGTCTCTTCGAGCAGTTTGGGAAAATAGTAACCCGTGCCGGTGGCGCCGCCGGAACCGCATTTGGGCGGTTCCGCAGCCCGGCGTACGTCTTCGATGGTTTTGTATGGGCTGTCGGTCCGCATGTAAAGTTGATGCTCGCTCTCCGACGGCGAGCCGATATAGCTGTACTTGGCCCAATCGTATTGAACTTCTTTACGCCCGACGAGCTGATCGAAGTAAAGAGTGGGAGCGATCCAGCCGAGTGTAAGCCCGTCCGGCTTGGCGACGCTGAAAACATAATTGGCGGCGATCATCGAGCTGGCGCCCGGCATATTCTGGATGACAAAGTTGGGGTTGCCGGGAATGTACTTTGTCATATGTTGAGCGATCAGCCGCGGCCACAAATCGTTGACGTCGCCGGCCGGGTAGCCGGTGACGATTCGTATCGTCTTGCCCAGAAAATACGGCGCCTGGGCCTGCGCGACGACGCTTTGCAAGAGAAACATAGCAACCGCCAGCAACAGCGTCTTCATGCTCGCCTCCCTGGTTTTCGAACGACCGATTGTTTATCGATGATGCGCAGAACAGAGTCTCTCGCGTATCGCCCTCTTATTACAAAGCGGTACAGTGGGTCAATCACGTGAGCGATTTGCACCTTGGCATGACTGTCATCCCTTGACGCCGCACTAGGATTTCATTTAGCCTGCTGCCGGGTGCTCAATTCCGATTTTGATTAGGAGGCATGTATGAAAGTCAGACTCGGTTTATTCTTTGTCGCTTCTGTCGCGCTCCTGTTTGTCGGGTTGACCGTGCAGGCTCAGGACCTCGGTCCGGGATTTCATAAGATCAAGGACGGTATCTACACTTTCGCGCCGGACCAGACCACCACGACGTGCAGCTTCGCGGTCACGGAGGCGGGTGTCGTGATGATCGATAGCTGCAACAGTCCATTGGACTCGCGTCGGATGGCGGCGGCGATCAAAAAGGTGACGGACAAACCGATTATGTTCTTGATCGATACCGAGACCCACTCCGACCATACCGGTAACCACTTCATTTTTTCTCCTTCGGCGACGGTGATCAACGCTGAAGGCGCGGGAGCCGGGATGAGAAAAGAATACAACCCCAAACGCGCTGAGACCCTTGCGGCGCAGTCTCCAGAAATGCGGGAGGCGTTGAAGGGAGAGAAAATGATCCCGCCGCATATCGAGTACAAAGATCGCATGACGGTCAATCTCGGTGAGCGGACTTTCGAATTGATCTATCTGAAAAATGTGCACAGTTTCGCCGACACGGCCATCTGGATGCCGAAAGAACGGGTCCTGTTCGCGTCATCCGCGGCCAACGTGCGCACGTTTATCAATCTCCGCCCGACGGTCGTACTGCCCGATGTCATCGCCAGCTACAAGCTGATGAAGTCGCTCAATCCGGAAGTGGTGATCGCCGGTCATGGGCAGCCCACGACGACGGTCATCTTCGACGAATACGAGGGATTCTATAATCTTCTGATGAAGCGGGTCGGCGAAATGGCGGCGCAAGGAAAATCCCTGGACGAAATCAAGAAAGAACTGAAGATGCCGGAATACACCGACTGGCAGGGCCAAGACCGATTGGCCGTCAATATCGACGCGGCTTACAAGTCGGTAAAAAAATAGACTGCCGTTGCAGTTTGAGCGCGAAATAACTTGTTCTGATGCGTAACCCACTCTTACGTACTTGCACTTTGCTCCTCGTTTGCTTGTTACTGCGCTCAGTGCCATTGGGGGCGCAGCAGATCGTCACGCTCGCCACGCGTCCGGGGGTGACCCAGTCTTATTTTCTCACGAGCATTCCGAAGAATCTGCAAGCCGTGGCGTTGCTATTTCCGGGTTCCGGCGGCTTGATAAATTTGCGATCGGAGAATGGCCAGCCCAAATTTGGCCAGGGCAATTTTCTCGTGCGCAGCCGGGCGGAATTTGTCAAGCGCGGGGTGGTTGCCGCGATCCTCGATGCTCCGTCGGACCAGCAAAGTGGTTGGGGGATGAGCGACGAGTTTCGCCTCGGCGACTCACACTTCATCGACATCTCGGCTGTGATCGACGATCTGAGCAAACGCTTTCCCGGAGTGCCGGTGTTTCTGATTGGCACGAGCCGCGGAACTATTTCTGCCGCGGCGCTGGGCGCTCGGCTCGGTTCACGGCCCGCGGGAGCGATTTTGACCTCGACGATGTTTCGCCAAGCTCCGAGGAAATCAAAGGAGCCGGGTCCCGGGTTGAGTAATTTCGATTTCGCGACAATTAAAATTCCCGTTCTGTTCACGCACCACGTGAGCGATCAATGCGAAGTTACACCCTACAGCGACGCGGCGAGGCTTTCGGATAAGTATCCATTGATCACGGTGTATGGAGGTGCGCCGCCGCAGTCGGGACCGTGCGATGCGTTTAGCGCGCATGGTTATTTAGGCAAAGAGTCCGAGACTGTCGAACAGATTGTAAACTGGATGCTTAAGAAACCGTTTCTTCACGAAGTGAAATAGGAGTCCCTCTGGTGGCTGTCGTGCCGCTCAAGCCTGTCGATAAAGTAGAAATACTCAGCGTGATGGATAATTCCATCGACGTGTTGATGGGCAGCACGCCGATCGCCCGGCGCGCTAGGCGGGAGCGGGACGCGCTCAGTAAACCGCAGCTGCGCGCTGAACACGGCGTGTCCATGCTCGTGACGACTTGCGAAGGCGGTGATCGGGACTCCTTTCTATTCGATACCGGCGTGACGGTGGACGGCGTGTTGCACAACATGGATGTGCTCGAAGTAAAGGGTAACGAGCTGCACGCAGTCGTGCTGAGTCACGGCCATACAGATCACACGCGCGGTTTGATGGGATTCATCAAACGCTACGGCCGGCCGAAAGTGCCGATCGTGCTCCATCCCGACGCTTATCTAAAGCGTAAGAACGTTCAGCCCGACGGGCACGAATCGGAACATTTTCCGCCGAGCAGGCGTGACCTCGAAGCGGAAGATATCGAGATCATCGAAGAGCGCGGGCCGTCGATGGTGATCGGCGGGCACGCGCTCGTCACCGGTCAGATCCCGCGCACGACGCCATTCGAGAAAGGCAGCCCCGCGCAGGTCGCTTGGATCGACGATCGGTGGCAGCCGGATCCGTGGATTCACGACGACCAGGCGATCATCTTGAACGTCAGGAACGAGGGCCTCGTTGTGCTGACAGGCTGCGGCCATGCCGGCGTAGTGAATACGCTCAAATGCGCGCGGGAGTTGACCGGCGTCGACCGAATTCATGCCGTGATCGGCGGGTTTCATCTGACCGGACCGACTTTTGAGCCGATCATCGCGCCGACGGTTCAGGCGCTCAAAGGATTCAATCCGAGCGTCATCGTGCCGCAGCACTGCACCGGTTGGAAAGCGACACATTTGATCGCGCGGGAATTTTCCGACGCGTTTGTTCCAAACAGCGTTGGGACGACGATGGTGATCGGCGCGTAAAAACTTGTTCAAAAGTTCAATCGTTCAAGGTTCAAAGTTAATTCGAGTCCGATGAAGATCGGGTTGTTCACGGAGTTTTCTTATCCCGGGAAGTCGGAGCGGCAGACCTATGTCGACGTCTTGGAGCAGATCGCGCTAGCCGACGAACTGGGCTATGACTTTTTTTCGACGACCGAGAGCTACGGCAAGGATTTGTTCTCCTGCTCGTCGTTTCCTTTGGGACTCTTCGTCGCCGCGGCACAGCGGGCTCAGCGTATTCGCTTTCTTACCGGCATCATTAGCGCGCCAATCCACCATCCGGCAGTTTTAGCCAGCGAAATTGCTGCGGCAGATTTGCTCACCGAAGGGCGGATTATGGTAGGCATCGGCCGCGGCCATCCTTGGGTTTTGAATCGGGTCGGCGTCAATCCCGCGGAGAGCACTGCGCGATTTGAAGAAAGCATCCGCATGCTCGTCGAGATATTCAAATCGAATTATATCGAGAGTCTCGATGGTCAGTTTTGGCAGATCAAGGATTTCAAACTCAGCCCGCCGGTAACTCAGGAGCCGCATCCGCCGATCTATACTGCTGCCGCGACGACGCCGGACAGCGCAATCTTCGCAGGCAAGATTGGCCACGGCTTGGTGCAGCCGGGTTATCTGGGAATTCCTTTCGACTTGGTGCGTGGCTTGACCGAGACGTACCGCAAGCATCTCCCGACGGGTCGATCGAGCGACGTCGTCTTGGGAATTCACTTGCACGTCGCGCGAGATCGCGAAAAGGCAATTGAGAACGGCGCACTCGCATTGGCGACGCAGGCTGACGTGTTTTTGCGCTCCAGCCAGAGCAGACCGAACCTGAGCGGCGTCAAGGAAGCGTACGCAACCAAAAGCACATCGAGAATGGCTTTCGAGAAATTAGCCACGCCAGAAAAGGCGCGCGGCGCGGTTGCCGAAGAAGGGGCGAACATCATGGCCGTCTGGGGCACGCCGGACGATTGCATCGGGAAGATCAAATTCTACGTCGACTCTCTTCACCCCGAACAACTCATGGTCAACATCGCCTCTGGCAGTCTCGCCCAGGACAACGCGTTGAAGTCGATGCGGTTCTTCGCTGAAGCAGTGATGCCGGTGGTGCGCGAGCTCTGAACTCTCATCGCACTGACTTGGCTTACTGTGAGTGAGTAGCGCTTAATCTGCGTATGCTGCTGATCGACATCGTTTCTGTTACTGCGCGGTGAAGTTTGACACAGTCCGTCCGACTGCGATAACTCTCTGGTCGGAGGGCGTTCATGGAATATGTACAGTTCGGCACGACTGAGTTTAAAGTTTCGCACTTGGCGCTCGGATGCATGAGCATGTCCGGCGCCTACGGACCGGCGGATGACAACGAATCGATCGCGACGCTGCATCGGGCCTTCGATCTTGGCATTAACTTCATCGACACGTCGGCGAGCTATGGCAGCGGGCACAATCATGAATTGATCAATAAAGCGCTCAAGGGCCGACGCGAACGGATCGTGATTCATTCGAAGTCGGGCAGTCCACGCACGCCGGATGCGAAAGGTAACCGAAGTGGCAGCACGCCGGAATACCTGACTCAAAACTGCGAGCAGAGCGTGAAGCGTTTGGGCATCGATGCTCTCGACGTGTTCTGCATGTCGCGCGTCGACCCGGACATTCCAGTCGAAGAATCGGTGGGCGCAATGGCGCAGCTGGTGGAACGCGGACTCACGCGTTATATCGGCTTGTCGGAAGCGAGTGCGAACTCGATCCGGCGCGCGCGCAAGGTTCATCCTATTTGCTCTCTGCAGATCGAGTATTCGCTTTGGTCGCGCGACCCCGAGGGCGGCAATATTCAGGCTTGCCGTGAATTTGATATGGGCTTCATGGCGTACTCGCCGCTGGGGAAAGGATTCTTCGCGGGTGCGGTGCACGCTCCTTCAGATATGTCCGACGGCGATGGCCGCAACGGTCATCCGCGTTTTCAGCCGGGAAATCTGGAAAAGAATCTCAAGCTGCTGGCACAGTTTGAAGAACTGGCAAAGCAGAAAGGCGCAACGCCAGCGCAGCTGGCATTGGCCTGGTTGATGGCGCAGGGAAACAACATCATCCCGATACCGAGCAACAAGACACGCAAGCACCTCGATGAAAACATAAAGGCCGCCGAGATTAAACTGAGCAAGGAAGATTTAGCGCGGCTCGATGCGATCTTTCCTGCGGGCGCAGCCGCGGGACCGCGCAGCCGAGATATGCATCGGGTAAATATTTAATCGGTTCAAGACGTTCAAGTCGTTCAAAAAGTTCAAATCGTCTAAGGAGGGGACCATGAAGGATGTCACGATTGTTGTCGGCACGATTGGTCAGAGCATCATGCGCAGCGAAGATAACGGACAGACTTGGGCGCGCATTGGACCGCGCCGCGGATTTGCCTATGAAGCTTCGGTGCGTTGCATCGCGATGCATCCAAAGCAGCACAATATTCTCTTCGCAGGCACGGAACGAGGGCTGTATCGCAGCGAGGATCGCGGCGCTAACTGGAAGTATCTCGACTCGGCGCTCAATCCCCATTATATCTGGGCAATCGGCATCGATCCGGTGAATCCAGACAACGTATTTGTCGGCACCGGCACGCCGACGCCGGCGATGCTTTTTCGCTCGAAGGACGGCGGTCAGAGCTGGGAAAACCGACCGGTAGAAATTGCGACGGAGTGCGAAGCGGTCGGCACGCCGCGATTCACCGGCATTGCGGTCGATCCGCTGGAGCCGAATCATATCTGGGCTAGCCTCGAAGTGGACGGCGCGCGTCACAGTAGCGACGGCGGCGATACGTGGGACATCGTGGAAGTGACGGGAAGGCGTGACATTCATAACGTCGCGGTGACCGCAGGCCCGCCAAAGACAGTGTTTATCATGGCCAATCGCGAGATTTACGCGAGCGACGACAATGGCAAGAACTGGGAGCAGCGCGATATGCAGAAGTGTCTGCCGTGGGAGTACCCACGCAAAGAGAATTATCTGCGCGGTATCGCAGTGGATCCGGCGAATCCGAAAAGAGTCTTGTTGGGCTTCGGGGATTTCACGCCGGGAACGTCGGGGGCCATCGCGCAATCGGAAGACTTCGGCAAAAGCTGGAGGTTGCTGCCGCTGCCGGTGGAACCCAACTCGACCATGTGGACGTTCGGCACGAATTCGGATGACCCGAACACGTTCTTTGCCGCGAGCCGTTACGGATATCTCTATCGCAGTGACGACGCCGGCGCGTCATGGGCGAAGTTACGCAGAGAGCTAAGTGAGATCGCGGCGGTTTGCTGGTTGCCGAATTAAGATTAGTTTCTAGTTTTGAGTTTCTAGTTTTTAGGCGCCCCGCCTAGCACCCTCCGAGTGGGACTGCGTCACGTGCGGACAATTCGAGGGATGTCATGCCGAGCCCTTCGGCAAGGCTCAGGATAAACTCCGCGAAGCATCTCGTATTTTCAAGTTGGTACGAAGACGAGATCCTTCGGCTTCGCCTCAGGATGACATTGCGCAAGAGGGAGGCGGAATAGAAGCAATTTCGTTGCCGTCATGGTGAATCAATTTCACCGCCCGTTTACTTGTAGAGTTCCTTGAGCAGGCCGCTTTTTTCGATTCTGTCGAGGAAACGCAGATCGACGAACTGTTCCGGCTTGGCATTTTTCGCCGCCGGCAGCGTTCGCGCCAGATCGTCGATGGCGTTTTGCATGCCTTGCATGTTGATGTACGGCGCGCGCTCCAACACTTTGTTCATGTAAAAGTCGTAAGTTTTAGCAAGAAGCACCAGGTCGGTGACCGTGGTGTATTTTGCCAAGGTCTTGATCGTGGATTCCCGGTCTATTTTTGCGCGATGGATGGCGCGCACGTAGGCGCGCATGAAGCGATCGATCAGGTCGGGCTTCTTGCGAATTAATTCTCCAGAGGTGGCCATCGCCGGATTGGGATAGGCGAAATCCATATCCGTCACGCTCACGAGCTCCTTGAAGCCGAGTTTCTCCGAGAGGAATTGAGTCGGCGGTGAAACCATCGAGGCCTCGATGGCTCCGGATCGGAGCGCGCCGAACATGTTCGACATGGAACCCAACTGCATCAGGATCACGTCTTTCTGCGGGTCGATATTGAATTTGCGCAGCGCGTAGCGCGCCGACACGTCGGAGCTCGAGCCAAATCGGCTGACCGCAATGCGTTTGCCGCGGAGCTCTTCGATGCTCTTGATCTCGGGCTTGGTATGCAGCGAGAAGATCATCTTGTTGACGTTATTGCCGAATACTTTCAAGTCCGCGCCGCTGAGCGCGGCGGCGATCATCGGTCCGCCGCCCAAAGACGAGACGTCGACGTCACCGGCGACGGTGACCTGAGCCAACTGAGTTGCGCTGGGAATGAGGATGATCTGATCTTCCAAGCCTTCTTTGGCAAAAAACCCGGCGTCGTGGGCGACCCAGATGCCTGTGTAAGCGCCACTGATCGAGCTGTAAGCGATCCGCAAACGGTCGGCAGCGGATGCGCCTGAGCGGTCGAGAACAAAAAATAAGGCCGCAAAGAACAAAATCTGTTTCATAAAACTTGACCTCGCTAAACTTACCCTGTTCGCCTGCGTGACACGTGATCGGCGCAACTCTATGACACTTCCCAGCGACGGAGCAAGCGGGTTTTCAACGTTCCCTCCCCTCGACCGGTAAGCGGGTTTTGTGATATGCAGCGGCGAGTCATGAGAAAAATGACGGTCAACTCGGCGATCACTATTTTTCTGTTTGCAATCGGCGCATCGGCGACATTGTTGCCTGCGGCTGCCTGGTCGCAGATGAAAGCGCGCGTCGCATGGACTTCATTTGCTAGTAACATGAGCGGCACGTGGGTGGCCCAGGAGGGAGGCCTGTTCAAAAAGAACGGCCTGGAAGTCGAGCTGGTGCACATTCCGTCGACGTCGCGCGCAATCCAAACGCTGTTGGCAGGCGAACTCGCGTACACGTATATGGACGGACGAACCGCGGTCCAGGCGACGCTCAAAGGCGCGGACGCCGTCATCCTCAGCGGCGTTGCCAATCGGTTGGTGTTCTCGTTTATGGCGCGACCTGAAATCAAAAGCTTCAATGATCTCAAAGGAAAGAAAATCGGCATCACCCGGCTTGGCTCATCGACGCATAGTGTCACAATGTGGGTCATGAACAAGTTCGGGCTCAAGCCGGACGAGTATCAGATGCTGCAATTGGTCGACGTGCCGAATATTTTCACCGCGATCGTGGCCGGGCAAATCGATGCCGGCGCATTGTCGCCGCCGACCAATTTCCGCGCGCGCAAAGCCGGGCTCAGCGAATTGATCGACTTGAGCAAAGACGGGCCGGAATACGTTTCAGTGGCGATCGGATCGACACGTTCTTTTGTCAAAAACAACGAAGAGATGACGCGCCGTTTCGTGCGCGGCTACAGTGAAGGCGTGCAGCTTCTCAAGTCGAACAAAGCCGCCGGCATCCGGGCGATTCAGAAATACGCGCGCATCAAGGATCCGGAGATTCTCGAAGCGACTTACGGCGAAGCCCGCGCTTACATCGAGACAGTTCCTTATGTAACGCGGAAAGGGATGGAAACGATCATTGCCGAATTGCTGCCGACGGAGGCAAAAGCGAAGACGGCGAAACCCGACGATTTTCTTGATACACGGTTTGTGAATCAATTGGAGACGGAGGGATTTTACAAGAGCACGGCGTTAAAATGAAAGTGGCAGAAAGATCTCTCACGCAGTTTATCCTGAGCTGTGCCAAAGGCAAAGGATTCGAGCTGACAGAAAAAAGGCAGGACTACCAAAAACTATTGTGTCGTTTCGAGCGGAGCGATAAACGATTCTCTGATATGGCAGTTGCGTGAATTAGAACATGAGGACTTGATCCATGCCCAACATAAAATTACCGACCGGCGTCGATCTTTATTACGAAACTCACGGTCATGGCGAGCCGCTGATCTTCGTGCCTTCGACGGCGTACTCGGGCGAAGTGTGGAAGCCGTCGCAAATGCCGCTGGCGCAGTCACTCAATATTATCTTTCACGATCCGCGCGGCTGCGGCCGTTCGGTGGCGGCGCAGAGTGTTTATACGATCGAGCACATGGCTTTGGACATCGTCGCTTTGATGGATCATTTGAAGCTTGCCTCGGCGCATCTGATCGGCCACTCGATGGGCGGCCGGATAGCGCTATCTCTGGCAGAGAATTTTCCCGGTCGGGTGAAGAGCTTGATTATGGCGGCAAGTGGTTCCGGGCCGGCGGCGCGACCGGGCTCGGATTGCATCCCGGGCTTGCCACATCGTTTGGTGCTCGACATGGTGGAAATGGGCTTCGAGAAATTTGTTCACGACGAAATCGTCGATTCGGATACTTTCTTCACCCGAGAGTATCGCGAAGGCCATCGCGACAAAGTCGAAGAATTTTTCAAGCTAGCCTGGGCGACGCACGCCAAGCTGCCGGAGTTCATCCACCTTTGCATCGCGCGCCATAATTTTGAAGGGACGCACCGCTTGGGCGACGTGAAGGCGCCGACACTTGTTCTCATCGGC
>Ga0193707_1000181_pt1 | contig 19379 bp, 22 predicted proteins | sample U3c2metaG_FD_143043 | JGI IMG/M metagenome (GOLD analysis project Ga0193707, IMG submission 143043) | Soil microbial communities from a riparian zone of the East river system, Colorado, United States - U3c2 | ecosystem: Environmental > Terrestrial > Soil > Riparian zone | place: USA: East River... | reverse complement strand
GCCGGGATGGTGGGGGGCGGTTGCGAACCATGTCGCCGCTCGGCCTGGTCGGCCTCCCGGTCCCCTGCCGGGTCGTCTGGACCGTGGACGAGCCCGACCGCATCGGCTTCGCGTACGGCACTCTCGAAGGCCACCCGGAGTCCGGCGAGGAGTCCTTCGTCGTCACCCGCGACCCCGACGGCGTCCACTTCACCATCCGCGCCTACAGCCGCCCCGCCACCTGGTACACCCGCCTGGCCGGCGCCGCCACCCGCAAAGCCCAGCGCCTCGCCGCCCGCCGGTACGCCAAGGCCCTCGAGCGCCTCGCCACCCGATAGCAAAGGCCCCGCAAGCTCATACCTTTGCGGGGCCGGGTCCTTTGTACCGTGCGTGACAGGACCCGGGGTTGAGCGACACGCGAACACCAGGCGACAACCCGGGATGCGCGAGGCGGCGGTGGGCTGCAATGCTGTGGCGGTGAGCCCGAAGACGTTGACAGATCTGGTCGCCCCGGACTGGGCGGAAGCACTTGCGCCGGTCGAGGACACGGTCGCCGAGATGGGTGAGTTCCTGCGCGGCGAGATCGCCGCCGGCCGCCCGTACCTGCCCGCGGGAGAGAACGTCCTGCGCGCCTTCAAGAGTCCGTTGGAGCAGGCGAAGGTGCTGGTGGTCGGGCAGGATCCGTATCCGACGCCGGGGCATCCGGTCGGGTTGAGCTTCTCGGTGGCGCCTGATGTGCGGCCGATTCCGCGCAGCCTGGCCAACATCTACCGCGAGTTGATGGCGGATGTCGGCGTACCGGCTCCCTCGAACGGCGACCTGACGCCGTGGGCCGAGCAGGGCGTGCTGATGCTCAACAGAGTGCTGACAGTGCAGCCGGGCAAGTCGGGCGCGCACCGGGGCAAGGGCTGGGAGACGGTCACCGAGCAGGCCATCCACGCGCTGGTGAAGCGCGGCGGGCCGCTGGTCGCAATCCTCTGGGGCCGCGACGCCCAGACGCTCAAGCCGATGCTGGGCAGTACGCCGTACGTCGAAAGCGCGCACCCGAGTCCCATGTCCGCGGACCGCGGCTTCTTCGGATCCCGCCCGTTCAGCCGCGTCAACGCCCTCCTGGTCGAGCAGGGCGGCACCCCGATCGACTGGCGCCTCCCCTAGTACTACAGCCGGAGTTCGTGATGTGCGGTGTGGCGGCGTGACGGGGCGCGGCCACCGCGTCATCATGCCGGGTTTGTGTGGATCTCAGCTGATGTGGCGGTGGCCGCGGGCGACAGTTTAGACGGTGTGCGGTGGGAGTCGATGTTCGACGCGTTGATGGAGCGGATCGCGCCGTGTTTCGCGCGGGTCGAACCGCGCCGCCGGGTCCGGGGGTTCGTGTTGGGGTTGCTGTCCGGGTTGCCTGGTAAGAACTGCTGGACCATCTCCGAACATGCCGGTGACGCGAGCCCGGATGGGATGCAGCACCTGCTGCGTAAGGCGGTCTGGGACGATGCCGTGGTTCGCGACGACCTGCGTGGCTATGTCACCGAAGGGTTGGGTGATGCCGGCGCGGTGCTGGTGGTCGACGAAACAGGAGACGTCAAGAAGGGCGTCCGCACTGTCGGGGTGCAACGTCAATACACCGGGACCGCGGGGCGGATCGAGAACGCCCAGGTCGCGGTGTATCTGACCTATGCCACCGACACCGGGCACGCCTTCATCGACCGGGCGCTGTACCTTCCCAAGTCATGGACCGACGACACCGACCGTCGCGCCGCGGCCGGGATTCCCGCCGACATCACGTTCGCGACCAAACCAGCACTGGCCACGACAATGATCACCCGGGCGCTGGATGCCGGGGTGAAGGCCTGTTGGGTGGCCGGTGACGAGGTCTACGGCGCCGACCCCGGCCTGCGCACCGAACTCCAGACCCGCGGTGTCGGGTACGTGCTGGCCATCGGCTGCAACCGCGTCGTGGTCACCGCGGCCGGCAAGTTCCGTGCCGATCAAGCCGCCAAACTGATCCCCCAGCACGCCTGGCGGCGCTACTCCTGTGGTGACGGCGCCAAAGGACCCCGCTACTACGACTGGGCCCAACTGGCCATCGATCCCGGCCTGCCCGGGCACCGCAGCCTGCTGGTGCGGCGCAACAACCACACCGGTGAACTGGCCTACTACCGCTGCTACACACCCCACCCGGTCCCGCTACAGACCCTGGTCACCGTGGCCGGGCGACGCTGGACCGTCGAGGAAAACTTCCAAGCCGGCAAAGGCCTCACCGGCCTGGACCAACACCAGGTCCGCCTGTGGACCTCATGGCACCGCGCGACGATCCTGTCGATGCTCGCCCACGCCTTCCTCGCCGTCCTCACCGCCACCGAACACACCCACAGACCAGCCCCGGCAGGCTGGATCCCCCTGACCTGCAACGAAATCCGGCACCTATTCACCACCATCCTCACCGCGCCGCTCCACGACATCACCCACCGGCTCCGCTGCTCAGCCTGGCGACGACAACACCAACACCGCGCCAAGCAATGCCACTACCAGCAACGCCTCAACCGCGACGACCCAGACCCCGAAAACAGCGGCTCAAACCAAGATCACGAACTCCGGCTGTAGTACTAGGGGACGCCGCGTCATCACAGTGTTAACCGCGTCACGCTCCTACGATCAAGAGGTGTTCTCGTCGAAGGCCGCTGCGCGGCAGTACCTGCTCAGTGCCCGCAGAGCCCGGTCGCATGCGGAAGACCTGCTGATCAGTGCCCAGCAGGTGATGCAGGACGCGCACCGGGTGGCTTTGTACGTGTCAAAGGGCCCGGAGCCGCAGACGGGCGCACTGATCGACTGGCTGCTGGCGACCGACCACGAGGTGCTGCTGCCCATCCTGTACGCCGACAACGACCTGGGCTGGGGCGTCGCACCGGGCGCGGCCGACCTGGTGCCCGGCCGGCTGGGGATGTCCGAGCCGCGGGTCGATCTGGGCTCGGACGCGATTGCCACCGCCGCTCTGGTCATCTGCCCGGCTCTGGCCGTCGCGCGCGACGGCGTCCGCCTGGGACGCGGAGGCGGCTCGTACGACCGGGCACTCGCCCGGGTGAGAGCAGGTACGCCGATCTGGGCCGCGGTGTACGACTCAGAGGTCGTCGAAGCGCTTCCGGCCGACCCTCACGACCACCCGGTGCACGCGGCACTCACACCAAACAGGTTGATCCCGCTGAGAGGATCAGTGGATGAATGAGAACGCGGTCCAAGCAGCCACGACAGCCGCCCGTGACCTCGGCCTGACCGTCACGGACCCGACCGTCCTGTACGACGCGTTCTCCGTCGTAGTGCACCTCAAGCCGTCGCCGGTGGTCGCCCGGGTGCCGATGATCCTCCCGGACTACCTGACCGACGTCGAGGTCGCCGAACGACGCCAGCAGCGCGAACTGGACCTGGCCGCCTGGCTGGTGAACCTTGGCAAGCCGGTGGTCACGCCAAGCCCTCTCGTGCCGCTGAAGCCCGTCGAGCGGGATGGCTACTCCATAACGTTCTGGCAGTACGTCGAGCAGTCCGGGGAGGTCGACTACCTCGTCGCGACCGCCCGGGCCGCCGAACTGCACGCCGTACTCGCGGACTACCCGAAGGAACTGCCGTGGCTGACGCCGCTGCTCGCGGTTCCGTCGGGCCTCGCGGTTCTGGAGGCTGTGCCGGGACTGCTCGAGCAGGAGGACGTGGACCGGGCAGGTGCCGAATGGGACGCGTTGCGGCCGGTGCTGACGAGCCGGGCCGGGTTCGAGGCGGTCTTCCCGTCCGCGACGATTCAGACGATCCATGGCGATGCACCGTCGTACAACGTGATCCCGACGGCGGACGGCCTACTGTGGGGCGACTTCGAGGACGCGACGCTCGGTCCGATCGAGTGGGACATGGCCGGCTTCGGACCGGATCTCGGCAAGGTGTACGACGACGCAGCGGCGGCACTCGGTCGTCCGCAGCTGGACCAGCGCGTCCAGCGGGTGATGGACACGGCTCGGGTACTCCAGATCGTCGTGTGCACGCCACTGGTGCCACAGATGCCGTCGCTGGCGGACGGCATCCGGATGTTCGTCGAGCAGTGGCGGGCCACGCCGTTTGCTGGAGGACTGGACTGATGCTGAGCACCTACGTCGACACCAAGATCCTGCCGGGGCTCATCTCCCTGGTGAGCCGCGGGGACGAGGCGCGGTCGAGGTGCTCGGCACGATGGCCTTCGAGGGTCCGGAGCTCCGCCGGGACAGCCTGTTCCGGGGGGCGTCGTTCACCAAGCCGATCGTCGCGGCGGCCGCAATGATCCTGGTCGACGAGCTCCGGCTCTCCATGGACTCCCCCGTCGCTGATCTGCTGCCGGAGCTGGCACATCCGGTCGTACTGCGGCAGCCGGACGGCTCGCTCGACGATACGGTCCCGGTGGCCGGGCCAATCACGCTACGAGACCTGCTCACGTTCGGGCTCGGACTGGGTGAGTCCGCCGGTGCCGCGGACTCCGCTGGAGCCCGACGAGTGGATGCGGCGGCTGGCGACGCTACCGCTGCAGTTCCAGCCGGGTGAGCGGTGGCTGTACTCGACCGGCTCGCACGTGCTCGGCGTACTGATCGCCCGAGCGACTGGGCAGCCGCTGGAGGAGTTCCTGCGGGAGCGGATCTTCGAACCACTCGGGATGCACGACACCGGGTTCACCGCGTCGGACCCGGCCCGGCTGACGACGGCGTACGTCGGGGACGACGTACTGGATGCGGCGTCCGACAGCCAATGGCTGTCCGCCCCCTCGTTCCCGGATGCGAGTGGTGGGCTGATCTCTACCGCCGACGACTTCCACGCGTTCGCCCGGATGCTGCTGGTCGGTGGGGCTGGGGTGCTGTCGCCGGCTGCCGTTGCGGAGATGACGACCGATCAGCTCACACCGGCGCAGCGGGCGGCGGCCGTCGACTTTCTCGGCCCGGACACCAGCTGGGGCTACGGACTGTCCGTCGGCGGCGGACGGTACCGCTGGGCCCGCGGTCTGGGCACGCTGTGGTCGACCACGCCGGCGGACCAGACCATCTCGATCCTGCTGACCCAGCGGGCACTCTGGACCTGGCCGGAAGAGCTGTTCGCCGAGGCCAGCGCACCCGCTTGGTGACTGGCGGTCCGTAAGCGGACGCTAGCGGTCCGGTTTGGTGAACGTCAGAGCGTGTTTGCGGGCCGCCTCGACGGCTCCCTTGGTGTAGGCCCACGGCAGCGTCTCGCACTGCACCCACAGCTTCGTCTGATCGATGTAGTTGGACGAGAACGCGTGTCCGGACACACCGGTCAGGTTCACCCAGCGGGACTTGTCGAAGTCGGACAGGTCGACCACCATCCGCATCGACGGCGTCGCGGTGACCGTGTAGCCGTCGGACGCGTCCCAGGCGGTCGCGTCGACGATCGACGTACCACCACCGAGCTCGTACGGACCGCGGTTGAACAGCCGGTCGATCACACCGATCCCGGACTTGCCCAACGTCTGGTTGGTCAGCGTGAGCTTGTGCAGCTTGCCCCACTGCCAGTTCTCGGGTTCACGCGCCATCTTCTGCGTGATCTCGGTCCGTGCGTTGATCAGGGCCTCGCGCAGGATGTCGTCCCGGCTCTCGTGCTGCGGCGTCCGGATGTCGTCCCACCAGCCGCTGTTGGGCTGAGCGACCAGCGTGTGGATCACCTCGAACCAGCGCGAGCCGCCGTCCGGCCAGGTGTCCTCCGGGAGCTGGTCATGGAAGGTCAGGGCCAGCAGGTTGCGCCAGACCACGTTGAAGTACGCCGCCGCCGTGGAGTCCGCGGGCTGGGTGAAGTCCCAGTTCCGCAGGGTGTCCTGGCCTTGTTTGTCGAACGCGTCGTCGATGCCGATCTGGAGCAGGTACGGCACCAGCAGCTCGGCGGCCCGGTTCTTGGTGTCCAGCTGGATCGACGCCATCGCGTTGGCGTCCAGCTTCCCGGCGGACCTGATCCGGTCCAGGATCTGCTGCGACCGGTAGCCGTAGTCCCAGTCGTTGGTGAGGTAGTAGGTGTACGTCCGCGGTACAACGGCCTGGTTCGCGGTGACGATGATCCCGTCCGGTGGATCGAACTCACTGGGTAACGCGTCGAACGGGATGTAGCCGGTCCAGTGGTACTTCGGGTCCCAACCGGGCACCGGCCAGTCGCCCCGGCCGGTCTTGCGGATCGGGATCAGTCCGGGCGCCTGATAGCCGATATGCCCGTCGGTGTCGGCGTACACGAGGTTCTGCGAGGGGACCTGGAACTGCTGCGCGGCAGCACGGAACTGGTCCCAGTCCTGGGCCCGGTCGATCGCGAAGAGCGCGTCGGCGGTGCGGCCCGGGTTCAGTGCGGTCCATTGCAGCGCGACGCCGTACGCCTGTGGGTACTTGCCCTGTTTGGCGGCCAGTTCGCCGACCTGGCGCTGGTCGTCGCCGACGTCGGAGATGAGCGGACCGTGCCGGGTCTCCCGGACGGTGATCTTCACCGGCTCGTCCTGGCCGGCCACCTTGAACGTCTCCTCACGCGTCGCCATCGCGCGCCATTTGTTGTCGTAGAGGACGTTGTTGCCGTCGATCCGCTCCAGATACAGATCCTGGACGTCCGGGTCGAGGTTGGTGAAGCCCCAAGAGATCGCGTTGTTGTGGCCGATGACCACTCCGGGCAGACCGGAGAAGCTGAAGCCGGAAACGTCGAACGGGCAACTCTTGCTGACGTTGTTGCAGTGCAGACCGATCTGGGTCCAGATACCTGGCATGGTCGCGCCCAGATGCGGGTCGTTGGCCAGTAGCGGCTTGCCGGTGGTGGTGTGGTCGCCGGAGACGACCCACGAGTTCGAACCGATCCCGTCCCCCTGGCCGAGCAGTTGCGGCAGCCCCTTGGCGACCTTCTGCACGGTGTCGAGGGACTTCAGCAGGTCCTGGGTGAGCATCCCGCGGTCGGCGGTGATCGGCGAGGTGGTGAACTTGCCGTCCTTGCCGACCGCGCCGCTGGACATGATCGGCTCGTTCCGGTCGTACGGGTACTGCGGGTAGAGGCTCTCGATGTTGCGGGCCGGGAACGCCGCGAGCAGCTTGGTCCGGGTGATCTCCTCGTCCATGTTGCCGCCGAGGTCCCACGCCATCGCCTTCAGCCAGGACAGCGAATCGGCCGCGGTCCACGGCTCCGGGTGGTAGTCCATGCCCTTGAGCGACAAGACGGCGTACTCCAGGCTGATGCCCGATCCACTGTGGGTGGACAGGTAGGCGTTCACGCCGCGGGCGTAGTCGTCGAGGTACTCCCGGGTGGACGGGCTGAGCAGGCCCAGCTCCTTCTCCGCGACCCGGCGCCAGCCGAGGGTGCGGACGAATTTGTCCGTCTCGAGAGCATCCTTGCCGAACAGCTCGCTCAGCCGGCCGGCGGTGACGTGCCGGCGGAAGTCCATCTCGAAGAACCGGTCCTGCGCATGCACGTAGCCCTGCGCGGCGAACAGGTCGGCCGGGGTGTCCGCGTAGATCTGCGGGATGCCGTTCGCGTCCCGGACCACGTTGACGTCACCGTCCAGGCCGGACAGCTCGACCGTTCCGTCGTAGGTCGGGAACGAGTGGCGGACGACGAAAACGACGGTTCCCGCGATCACCAGGAGGACCGTGGCGAGGGCGATTCCGCTGATGATGACAACTCGAAGCAGGCGACGCACGGACCCAACCGTAGAGAATCCCCCGGTCCACCCCAAATGGGGTCCCTCACAACTTTGCGTTGCTCTGCGTTCTGTGGACATGAACGCAGAGTTGGTGTACATCACAGTCCCGGTTTCCGAGCTGGACCGGATCCGGTGCAACGATCACGACGACTTCGGAAACGCCGTCGTTTCCCGGACGGCCGAAGGCGGCGAGCCGCTGCGGTGCTGCCTCACGATGGCCCGGGCCGGCGACCGGATCGCGCTGGTGTCGCACCGGCCGATGACGGTCGGCGGTCCGTACGCCGAGGTCGGGCCGGTGTTCGTGCACACGAGCGAGTGCCAGGCGCCGGCGCCGGACGGCTTCCCGATGGACTTCCGGGACCAGCGGGCGGTGCTGCGCCCGTACGACGCGGCTGGCCAGATGCTGGACGGAGTCCTCGCGGAGCCCGGGGCCGGCGAGACGGAGCTCAAACGACTGTTGACGATCCTGCGGTGGACACGGTCGAGGTCCGCAACGTGGTCGCCGGCTGCTGGAACTTCACGGTGCGCCGACAGGGCTGAGTTGGAATACTTCGGGCCGCTGGCGCATTATTAGCAGTCGAGTAGTAGGAGTGCCAGCGGCCTGAAGGGAACCCAACCGTGCCGACGTACCAGTACCAGTGCACCGACTGCGGCAACGCCCTCGAGGTGCGCCAGAGCTTCACAGACGACGCGCTGACCGTATGCCCGAACTGCCAGGGGAGCCTGCGCAAGGTCTTCAATGCCGTCGGCGTCGTCTTCAAGGGTTCCGGCTTCTACCGCAACGACAGCCGGTCGTCTGCCAAGAGCTCGGTGCCGGCGAAGTCCGAGTCTTCGTCATCGTCGTCTTCGGACTCGTCCTCATCGTCGTCCTCGAGCTCGTCGTCGAACGGCTCGTCGTCGAACGGTTCGTCGTCGAACGGTTCGTCGTCGGGCGGCTCGTCGTCCGGTGGGTCCTCGTCGTCTTCGGGCCCGAGCACGAGCGCGGCCTGACCTGCTCCGCTGCCTCCTGTGGATAACTGAGGGGCGACTGCCGGCGAAACTTGTACCTTCTCTGGCATGAGAACCCCTTCCCTGCTTCGCGATCTGCTCCGAGCCGCTCGGTGGCATCGTCGGCTCCTGGCCGGCATCGCCGCCGCAGCCGCCGTGTACTTCGGCCTCGTCGCTCTGTCTCCACCACCTCCCCCAACCGTCGCCGTGCTGGCCGCGGCGCGCGACCTCGCGGGCGGAGCTGTGCCCAGCAGCGGCGACCTCCGGACCGTCGACCTGCCTCCGCGCTCTGTGCCCGAAGGCGCCCTGAGACCCGGCGCCGATCTGACCGCGCGCGTGCTGAGCGGCCCGGTCAGGTCCGGCGAGCCACTCACCGACGCCCGATTCCTGGCGCCGGCCGCGGTGCCGTCCGGGTCGCTCGCCTATCCGTTCCGCATCGACGACGCCGACATCAGCGCGCTCCTCCGCGTCGGAGACCACATCAACCTGTACGCCGCAAGCAGCACGGCGGCCGACGGCGCGAGCCTGCTCGCGCGAGCCGTCCGCGTGGTCGCCCTGCCAACCCCGCGGACGACGACCTCCGGCGCCCTCATCGTGGTCGCGACCACGGCCGAGGTGGCGACCCGGCTGGCCCAGGCCACCTCGAACTCCAGAATCACCGTGGCCCTGACATCGGACACCAGCTGATCACTCAGCGGACACCTGGCGACACGTTGTGTGGTCGTGCGGCGCGGTCCCTCGCCCTGGCAGGTCCACGGTCCTACCTTGTCTCGGGTACAACCACCCGCTTCGTAGAGGACCTACATGCTCAAGGGCTTCAAGGAATTCGTCATGCGCGGCAACGTCGTCGACCTCGCGGTCGCTGTCGTCATCGGCGCCGCGTTCGGCGCGATCATCAAGGCAGTCGTCGACAACCTGATCAACCCGTTGGTCGCCGCCATCTTCGGCAAGGCCGACCTCAGCAAGGTCTGGAGGTTCGAGATCAACCACGCGGTCTTCTCGATCGGCGCGATCTTGCAGGCGGCGCTGAACTTCCTGTTCGTCGCCGCGGCCGTCTACTTCCTCATCGTGATGCCGCTCAACAAGCTCGCCGAGCGCCGTGCCCGCGGCCAGGAGCCCGAGCCGGACCCGCTGACCACCGACCAGGAGCTGCTGACCGAGATCCGCGACCTGCTCCGCTCCCGTACTTCCTGACCATCGCGGGAGTAGGTAGGCGCACCAACCTCAGCCCCTGAGCTCGCCAACCGCCTGCCTGCTCTCCTGGTTACCAGGACTCGCCCGCGTAGCGCATCCAGAGGTAGGCGACGGGCTGGGCCTGGTTCCACTCGTCCATCAGGGCGGCTGGGACGTCGACGAAGCCGGAGCGGTGGTAGGTGCGGATCGCGACCGCGTTCTCCGGCCGGACCCGCAGGAAGACGTCCGAATACCCGGAATCCAACGCCGGCACGAGCAGGGCACGCAGCAACTCGAGTCCGACTCCCCGGCGCCGGATCGTCGGATCCACGATGATCCGCGCCAGCTCGATTTCGTCCTCCTCGTCGTCCAGCCACACCTCGCCGTAGCCGACCGGCCGCTCACCGTCGAACAGCAGATAGGAGTGGATGTCCGAGTCGACCTTCCGCCAGCTCGTCTTCAGTTCCTCCGGGAACGGGTACTCCGCCCGCCCGGACAGCAACGCCACTTCCTTCGCGTCCGCGGCCCACTCCGCGACCAGAACGCCGTACTCGTCGGAAAACCCCCGGAGCTCCACGGCCCCATCCCCCTCAGTTCATGAACTCCACGATCGCTCGCACCACCAGATCCAGGTACGGCGGGAAGCCGGGCGTCGGTGGTTCCGGGCATCCCGGCGAGCTCACGACTCCCCCGGATCGTTCGCAGCAGCGCGTCGACCGTCTTCCGCTGGTGAGGCGGATTCTCCGGCACCGACGGCAGCACCGCCACCGAGATTCGCGGTCCAGCCGGGTCGGTGCCGGCACCGTCAGCGTCACCCAGCCGGGCCAGATCCGCGTCGGCCACGCCGCGGAGCGTCTCGCCGCGGAGCGTCTCGCCGCCGAGCGTCTCGCCGCCGAGCAGTCTGTCGGCAACCTCCGGTGGGCAGTCGCGGTCGATCAGGCCCGCCCGGGTTCGCGCGTCGACGACGGGATCCCCACCGGTCGCCGGCCAGGCCGGCAGGAGCCGGTCGACGATGTCCGGATACGTCAACGCCAGCAGGACAGCCACGGTGGACCCGTTGGAGCTCCAACGATCGTCACCGGTCTGTCGCGGTTCGCGAGATGTTCGCGCAGGGCCGCGAGCTCGACGTCCCACCCACTCGCCCGCCGCGGTCGGTCGGGCGCCAGTACCTCCATCCCTGCTGCGGTGAGTCCCACAGTGATCCCCGGCGTACCCCAGAAGGCTTCCGCGTCCATGGCGTCCCAGAGGCCACCGTGGACGAGGACCACGGATGCGCTCATCCGTGGTGGGGCGGAACCTCGTTGAGGATGCGATCGTCGTCGTCGCCTGCGTCGTTGTCGCCCCAGGTCCGAGGGTCGTCGTCACGGGTCTGTTCGGGCAGCAGCGGCTCGTCGTCTTCGTACGGGCTCGTCATGGCTCCAGATTACCCAGTCGCCGAGGCTCTCCGGGAGTGATCTCGCCCCGGACCACCCCTGGCGGGAGCTGCGGCCCGGTCGCGGCCTCGATCAGCGGCGCGATCCCGGGTTCGCCTTGCCAACGATCGTTTCCGAGCACACACCAGGCGGTCAGGACGGACAGTGTCGACGTGGCCAGTCCGGCCAGCCGCTCCGGGGCAAGTGGCACAGCAACCGGTAGTTGGTCGCGATCGTCGGGACTTCCTGCAGATCACGCCACATCAGCTGCATGTTCCGCTTCGCCGCCGCCTTCCGGCTCGCGTTCACCGCGGCGTTCGCAGCCATCATGCCAGCACCAGCTCCGGCTTGCCAATGAACAGGCCGCCGCTCTGGGTGTAGCGACCGCTGCCTCCGTAGAGACGCGCGTAGCGCGCGGGGGTGTTCACGTACGCGACCTCGCCCGGCTCGAGGACGAGGCCGTACATGGTCAGCGCCTGCGGAGAGCTGCCCGCCATCAGCCAGCGCGCCCAGTCGATGCCGCGCTGCCATTCCTCGCGCTCCCGCTGCGCGGCGGCGTCTTTGTCGTTGCGACCCACGGCACAGCATCGTAATCCGGGACCCGGCCGAGGGCGCGCGGCACCAGCGGGTCGACCCGGAGCGCCCGGAGCGCCCGGGGTCGTCGGCACCACTGACCGAACAGCGCGTGCACGTTACAGGTGGACCTCGGTTGCCACACGATCCGGCGACGTGACCGGATAGACGCGCCGCCGTGATGTTCTGGCACGCGAGACGTGACTCCGGTCGACCATCATGGGTGACCTTGCCAACCCGGAAGGACCGAGTCGTGAGCGCATTACGGACACGGGGCCTGATCGGTGCGACGTTCGTCGTGGCTGTGCTCGGAGCTACCGCCGCCTGCGGTAACGAGAACACCACGTCCCCGCCCGCCGCCCAGCCCACGGATACGCCGACCACCCCCGGCACCACACCTACGTCGCCCACCCCCAGCGGCACCCCGAGCATGGACTGCCCCGACACGATCGCAGCCGTCCGCGCCACCGCCGACAAGGCGGTCTGGGGCAAGGGCGCGGCGACCTCGTTGTTCAAGCCGGTCAGCGTGGCCATCTGCCAGTTCGATGCGAAGGCGTCCGGGCAGAGCTACGCGACCGTCACGACCAAACGCAGCGCCAAGCAGGCGACCGACCTGTTCGCTCTGATGAACGCACCGAAGCCCGTTGCCAAGAAGCCGACCTACTGCACCCAGGAGCTCGGCCCGATCTACGTACTGCGGTTCACCGACAACGACCGCGGCGTCCTGTCCTACACCGTGGAGGCCTACGGCTGCCGCCGACTGGTGGCGACCTCGCTGGAGGGCCAGGGCAAGCCCGGCACATTGCCGGCCCCACGACAGGTATCCGCCGAGCTGATCAAGTCGCTCGGCCTGCGCTGACCCTGCGCCGGACGCGCCCCCCGAAGCCGTCCGGACCGGGGTCAACCCGCGCCTGCCTTGCGGGTCCCTTCCGAGGTCGACCCGCAGGGCAGGTTGCGGCGGCTGGTCCCTTGCCACCAGCCGCCGCGACGCTGCACCCTGACGATCCAGGAGGGGTGCATGCGACTGATCCGACGTGGCCCGCTCATGCGGCGCCTGAGTCTGTTGTGCGCGCTCTTGCTCCTCTGCGCCGCCTGTTCCGCTCCCGATCACCAAGCCTGCGCGGAGGGCTTCACCTGTACGACGCTGCATGTGCCACTCGACCATCAGCAGCCAGACGGTCCATCGCTGGACCTCGCAGTGATCGCGGCCGACAACGTGAACGCACCGCGCGGTGTGCTGTTGATGCTCGTGGGAGGTCCCGGTCAACCGGGTGTCTCGCTACTGCCCCGCATCCGCGACAACCTCCACCCTGACGTGTTACACGAGTACAAGCTGGTCATGGTGGACCAACGTGACACTGGGCCGAAGGGCATCAACTGTCCTTCTCTGCAAGAGACTGTGGGCGGTTCGGACTTCCTGACACCACCTGCCGATGCTGTGGCCGAGTGCGCGCAGCGGGTCGGCTCTGGACTCGGGTACTACGGCACACCCGACACCGTCGAGGACATCGAACTGCTGCGTCAGTACCTCAAGGTCGATCGCCTGAGGCTGGACGGGACGTCGTACGGGAGCTTCACGGCGGCGCAGTACGGGCTGAAGTATCCGGATCGGGTCCAGGCGCTGGTGCTGGACTCAGTGATCCCGCACAGGGGATTCGATCCGCTGGGTGTGGACCTTATGGCTGCGACCGGCGGAGTACTCACGGCTGCGTGCCACCAGGACCGTGCGTGTACGACGGATCCCGTCGCCGACCTGGCGTGGTTGGTGCAGCACGGTGTCAGCGGCACGGATCTGATGGAGAGTGTCCGTCGCGAGCCTCAACTCGGTCAACCCCTCACTGAAAGGGATCCCGGCGATCCTCCATGCCGCCCGCAACGGCGACGGCTCGGGTCTGAAGGAGCTCTTCCAGCAGACAACCAGCATGGGTCTCAGCTACGACACCCTGTCAGCCGGACTGCACATGGCCAGGCTCTGGTCGGACCTTCACTCCCCCTGGTCCGATACCACCAACCGCGCTGCCGCATTGGATGCCGCCGTACGCCGTCTGGACCCGAAGCGGCTGTATCCGTACGACGTGCCGACCGCACGCGACCAGCTGATGATCCAGGGCTGTCTGAAATGGCCGGCTGCGAGGGTGTCGACCTACCCGGCCGGCCAGGAACTGTTGCCCCGCACGCTGATCCTGCACGGGAGCAACGATCTGTTCTGTCCGCTCGAGTGGGCTCAGTGGGAGCAGGCGCACGCACGGTCGGCCAAGCTGGTCGTCGTACCGGGGAGTGGGAACAGTGTGCAGCGCGATCCACGTGGCCAGGAGGCGGTCCGTGCGTTCTTTCTGGTCTAGTCCGCCCTGGTGAGATCCAACTGTGTGTGAACGGCTGCAGCACCCTGGGCGATTCAACGCGTCTAATAGATGTGAGGTGTTTTACCCCCAGCCAGGGAGTGGCGAGTGGAGTTCGAGGAGTATGTATCCGCCCGTGGACAGGAACTGGTGCGGCTCGGTTTCACCGTCTCCGGGGACTATCAGCGAGCCGAGGACCTGGCCCAGATCGCGTTGATGCAGGCCTTCCGGTCGTGGCGGAAGGTGCGCAAGGCGGACGATCCGCACCACTATGTCCGGCGGATCCTGATCAACTCCTACCTGTCGATGGCGCGCCGGCGCTCGTTCACCGAGGCACCGACGGCCGAGATCGACCCGCAGCACACGGTGCCCGACCCCGCCAACGACATCGCGAACTCCGACGACCTCTGGCGCGCCCTCGCCGAGTTGTCGGCCCGGGAGAGGGTCGTGCTGGTCCTGCGCTACTACCAGGACCTGGACGACCGCACGATCGCCGACGTGCTCGGCATCAAACCGTCCTCGGTCCGCGCGACCGCCAGTAGAGCGCTCGCCACCTTGCGCAAGACCAGACACTCCAACCGTGTTGATGAGAGGTTGTCGTGAGTACCACCGATCTCGAGGATGACCTGCGGGGAACCTTCGACCGTGCCGCGGCCTCGGTGCCGCCGGCCACCGGCCTGACCGAGCGGGCCACGACGGGCGCGCGCCTGGCCCAGCGCCGTACCTGGATCGTCTCCGGAGCGGCCGCTGTCGGGGTGGCCGCCGTCGCTGTCGTGGGCTTCGGCCTGGCCGGCTCGGACAGGCCGGCCCAGCCGCCGGTCGCGGGTGGACAGGCCCCTGCATCCACGACCCCGGCGCCACAGCCGCCAACGGTGCAGAGCGTGTCCGGGACCTGGCGGGCGGTACAGATAGCCGGACTCAAATCGCTGAAGGCGTCCCGGCCGGACGATCCGGTGCTGGCGCTCCGGCCCGACGGGACGTGGGGCGGCTCGGACGGCTGCAACACGCTGCAGGGGACGTACGCGATCGGCCAGCGCGGTGAGTTCACCGCGGTGATCGGACCGCAGCGACTGGTCGGCTGCGACAACGTGCCGCACACCGGCGTACTGCAGGCCGCCAACCGGATCGCGGCCGACGCCGACACCCTCCAGTTCTTCGCCCCCGACGGGCGTGAACTTGCGAGATACGCTCGCGCACGGTAGTCAAATTTGCTTGCGGACGGTGATCGGCTATTGACTGAGCGGAGTCTCTGACCGGACGATGTATCAAGGCCGTCCACCGATTTGGGGAGCTACGTGCGACTCTCTGCCACCGTTCCGCTGCTCACAGTTGGCTCAGTCTCACTCCTCGCAGTCGGCCTCACGGCGACGGCAGGCCCCGGTCAGCCGGCTGCCGTTGCCGCGGGTGGTGCGTCGGCGTGTTCGCATGCTCAGCCCAGTGCGAGTTCGGTCGAGTCCAAGCGGCTGGCGCAGCCGACGTCCGCCAAGGACCCGCGGCCGCTCGGCGAGACGCTCGGCGACGGGATCACCGCCGCCGTCCGCTCGCTCGAGCCGCTGGACGCCACCGGCCGGCCGAAGTCCGGACTGCCCTACGGGTTGAGCCAGGGCGTGATCGGCGTGGTCGGCTCCGCCTCGAGCGGATACAAGGTCGTGCTGGACAGCGCGAAGCTGGACGCGAAGAAGTACCAGTCCGCGATGACCCGCAACGTCCCCGCGGCCGGCAAGCAACTGGTCCGCATCGAGCGCAGCTGCCGGTCGGCCCAATCGATCGCCGACTCCTGGAACGCGGTCGGCGCACGCTCCTGGTCGTCCGACGCCGCCCGTGCGACGTTCGCCGCCGACCTCGACCCGGCCAGCGAGGACATCGTGGTCGAGTACGACCAGGCGAGCACCTCCCCCGCCTCACTCGAGGGTCTGCGCGGACTGTCCGGCGTACAACTCGTGGCCGGCTCGCTCGCACGGACGTCCCGGCTGAGCGACACCCCGAAGGGCGGCCACTGGGGTGGCGCCCGGATCACCTCGGCCCTGAAGAACTGCTCGGCCGGATTCTCCGTCGTACGCCGTTCCAACGGGCAACGCGGCTCCGTCACCGCCGGCCACTGCGGCGGCCCCGGCACGGTGTGGAAGTCCGGCACCAACTACTACGGCACCACCTCGATCCGGACGAACTACCCCGACTACGACCAGTCCCTGGTGACCGGCAGCAGCTACGGCGCGAAGATCTGGACCGACGGCCCCGGTGACGCGGCCAACACCCGCACCGTCACCGGCGGCGCCGATCCCGGTGTCGGCACGGTCGTCTGTCAGTCCGGCAGCTTCAGTACGTCGCTGTGCGGTATCACGGTCCGTTCCACCTCGGCGAAGTACTGCGACACCGAGGGCTGCACGACGTACGTCATCCGCGCCACCCGCGGCGGCGCGATCGCCATCATCGGCGGCGACTCCGGCGGTCCCGTCTACACCCGCCCCGGCTCCACCACCGCCACCATCCGCGGCATCGCCTTCGCCGGCGCCGGCTGCGCCTCCTCCCGCTGCACCACCCTCTACGCCGAGCGCTACGCCTCCATAGCCGGCCACCTGGGCGTCTACGCCCTCACCGGCTGACACCCCCCACTCCGCTAGGCTGTCCCCGCGTGCGCCCCCGTAGCTCAGGGGATAGAGCGTCGGTTTCCTAAACCGTGCGTCGCGAACGCGATCTACAGGCTGCGAGATCGCTCTGACCTGCAAGAACTCCGTTCGCGGAAACCTCAGATCTGGCCCATGGGAACGGAAATGGGAACACCGCCCGCCTAAGATCGGTTCCCATGGGGACTCCGAGGAAGCAACGCGGGCACATCGAGGAGCGCTCGAACGGGACCTTCCGAGCCGTCGTGTCGGCCGGCACAGATCCGTTCACTGGCAAGCGTCTCTTCCTCAAAGAGACCTACGACAGCTACGACGAAGCCGAGGTAGGCCTGACGGAGTTGCTCTACAAGGTCGACAAGGGGAAAGTCGACAAGGGCAAGCTCACCGTGATGGACGTGCTCGACAAATACCGCGCCGTCGTCGATCCCAAGCAGAAGCGGCGCACCAAGGTCCGGCGTGACCAGCTGATCCGGGACTACCTACAGCCTCGCTTCGGCGGCGACTTCAAGGCCGCCAAGGTACGAGCAGAGATGCTTGAGAACTACTACGCCCTGCTCCAGGTTTGCAAGTACAACGCAGAGCTTCGCGTGAACCATACGGCCAAGGACCACACCTGCGAGCCGTTCGCGAGCAGCTCGATCCGAGCAATCCACTTCATCCTGACGGCCGCCTTCAACCGCGCAGTGAAGTGGGAGTATCTGCCCGTTAACCAGCCGGCGCTCGCCGAACCGCCCGAGTTCGAACAGGGCATGCCCGACCCGCCGAGCCCCGAAGAACTCGCCCCCGTCATCAACGAGGGATGGCGGGACCTGCCCTGGGGCATGTTCCTCTGGCTTACCATGCTGAGCGCCAGCCGCCGGGGCGAGATGTGCGTACTCCGCTGGACAGACATCGACTGGAATCGCGGCGTCGTCATGGTCGAGCGGGCAGGCGACCAGTACGACGGCCAGGTCGAGGAGATCACCACCAAACGGAAGCAGCAGAAGCGCCTCGGCCTAGACGCGTACACGATGGAACTGCTGACGATGTACCGCGAGTACTGCCGGCGCCAGTGTGAACGCCTCGGCGTCAAGCTCGCGCGCGACGCGTTCCTGTTCTCCAGTCAGCCTGACTTCTCCGTCGCCTTGAAGCCCAACACCGCAACCCAGCGATACCGCCGCCTGGCGAAGAGGAACGGGCTCCGCAGTACCCGCCTGCACTCGATCCGCCACTACTCAGCAACTGAACTGCTCGGCGCCGGCGTCGACCTCCGCGCCGTACAGGGCCGACTCGGGCACACCCAGGGCTCAACCACCCTGAGGTTCTACACGGCCTGGCTGGAGCGGACCGACAACGCAGCGGCGGAAGTACTCGCTAACTCGATCCCAAAGCCCGACTTCGCAGCCAGGACGCCACGCCACGCCTGGGAAGTCCTGACAGCGACACTCCGCGCCGACATCGAGTCAGGCAAGTACCCGGTCGACGCCGAACTCCCGTTCGCCCGCGACCTGGCTGCCGAGCACAACGTCTCGGTTGGCACCGTGAGCCGAGCGACAGCAGAGCTGAAGAGCCTTGGCCTGATCGAAGCGAAGCAGTACCGCCGAGCCCGAGTGATCCGTCAGTTCATGCCACCTGTGGTGGTCGATGAGGCGGGCTGACATTCACGTCAGCCCTGGCCTCGCTGGGTGCCCCCGGCAGGATTCGAACCTGCGGCACATGGTTTAGGAAACCATTGCTCTATCCCCTGAGCTACGGGGGCCAGCCCGCCGAAGCATACCGTAGCCGTTCCGCGCCGGCGGCCTTCCCTCGGCTTCCCGAGCCTGTGTCCGAGGATCGATTCCTGCAGCGCGGTACCGAGCAAATCCGGTAGGTCACGGCCTGAGGGTCTCTGCTGCGAGATGGGGGCCCCACCGCATGGCCGCCGACATCTGGACGGTCCGGGCATGCTGGGCATCCATCCATGCGGGCCGCCCTCTTCGGCCGCACAGAGGCGTCCGCCCCGCCCTGGATAACGCGTGTCGGCCCCCGAGCCCAGCGGAATTCGATAACCTGCTAGCTCTGTATCTCCAGGGAGGGGCGCAGTCGATGGAGTACAAGAACGTACGAAGCGCACAGGTTCTGCTTGACCAGGAGAACCCGCGATTGCCGGACGGCACATCGAGCGACAAGGAAGCTATCAACAGGTTGCTGGACGATGGATTCGAGCAGCTTATCGCCCTCGCACGAGACCTAGTCGACATGGGCGTAACCAATCCGGCCGAACTGCCGATTCTCGTTCGCGCCGGAAGGAAGTACCTGGTGCTTGAAGGGAACCGGCGATTCGCGGCAATGAAGCTGCTCGCCGACCCTAAGCTCGCCAATCTGCCCGAACACCAGGCTGCCTTCAAGCGGATCGCCGAAAGAGGCAAGCCGCCGACGACGGTCTACAGCTGTGTCGCTCCCAGTCGAGAGGAAGCTGACCACTGGATCATGCTTCGTCATACCGGAGCGAACAACGGCGTCGGTACTAAAAGATGGAGCGCCGAGCAGACCGCAACGCATCGGCGGCGAATGCGAGCGACTGTTGACACAGGCACTCTGAAGTCGATCACGATCGCGGACGAGCTGACCGAGGCCTATCAACTCGACGAGGTCCTAGTGGGCG
>Ga0193707_1000177_pt1 | contig 19498 bp, 19 predicted proteins | sample U3c2metaG_FD_143043 | JGI IMG/M metagenome (GOLD analysis project Ga0193707, IMG submission 143043) | Soil microbial communities from a riparian zone of the East river system, Colorado, United States - U3c2 | ecosystem: Environmental > Terrestrial > Soil > Riparian zone | place: USA: East River... | reverse complement strand
TGTCAAAAGCGGCGACAAAGTCGCGGATCTTTGGGCGGGACGCGGTTATTACACGGCGATCCTGTCTCAGGTCGTCGGCGCGAGCGGCGTGGTGTACACGGTCAATCCCAACTCCCGCGATGAAATCAATGAGCGCTGGAAAGCGCCGAAGTTCTCAAATGTCAGGGTCGCCGACGGACCGTTCGACAAGCTCGCGCTGCCCCAGGACGCTTCGCTTGATTTTGTCATCATTCATCTCAACTACCACGACGTTGCTCCGGAGGTGCGCGGGCCGATGAACAAACGGATTCTCGCTGCGCTCAAAAGCGGCGGAGTTTACGCCGTGGTCGATCACTCGGCGAAAGACGGCTCGGGTAACGAAGCGAACAAGACGCTTCATCGCATCGACAAATCCCAAGTCATCAAAGAAGTCGGTGACGCGGGTTTCAAGCTCGCCAAAGAGGGAAACATGCTGCGCAAACCCGAGGACACGCGCGACTTCAACGTGAACAAAGAGCGCAACAAGGACGATCGCTTCGTGCTGGCGTTTCAAAAACCTTGAGGCCGCAAACAAGTCGCACCAGAGGAGATTTTGATGACTACTCGGCTGTGCAATTACGCTAAATTCATTCCGATGGCATTTGCCCTGTCGATCCTCGTCGGTTGCGCCGCGACTTCGACACCGAATTACGATGCCATTCTCACCAACATGAGCCGACCCGAAGCGGAACGGGCGATCGATCCGGTGCGCAAACCGCAGGAGGTGATGGCGTTTTATGAAGTAAAAACCGGCCAGAGGGTCGCCGATATTTTCGCCAGCCGCGGCTACTACACGGCGATCCTATCGCAACTGGTCGGCGCCGAGGGAGTGGTTTATGCGGCTAACCAGGCCGCGCGTCCCGAGTTGCAGGAGCGCGTGAAGCAGCCGAGCATGGCGAACGTGCGGATCGTCGACGGCCCGTTCGACAAGATTGCCTTGCCGCAGGACGGTTCGCTCGACTTCGTGCTGCTCCATCTCGACTATCATGAAATCGCCGCCGATGTGCGCGGCGCGATGAACAAAAGAATCTTCGCCGCGCTCAAACCCGGCGGCAGCTACGGCGTGGTGGACCACTCGGCCAAAGAAGGTGCCGGCGATAGCGAAGCGAAAACGCTGCACCGCATGGACAAGCTATTAGTGATCAAGGAGGCGACCGGCGTCGGGTTTCGCCTAGCCGAAGAAGGAAAAATGCTCAGCCGCGCCGACGACACGCGGGATTTTAGCGTGATCAAGATTCGCGACAAGAGCGACCGCTTCGTGCTTAAGTTTGTGAAGCCGTAGGAACTGCGATTGTTGAGAGCCTAGGGAAAGATTCAAGCAATCTGCCAACCACGGTGCATCGGTGGTTGGTCTTGCCTAACTCGCGCGTTTTTGTTTGCGGAGGGAGATTTCGCTACCAGCGCAGCAGGTTTAATCCGCTGATCTTTGGGAACCTTCGTTCATCGCGAGTGGCGACGGCGTATCCCTTGGCGATGGCCGTGGCGGCGATGATGAGATCGTGTGGACCGACGGCGGTTCCTTGGGCCGCGAGCTCAGCGGCCATGCGCGCATGAATGCGCGCGACGACGGCGTCGAAAGCAATAACGGGGATGCGCGATAACAGGCCTTCAACAAAAGCCTCGCGACGTCTGCGCTGTGCTGGTGTCGAAGCGCGATGGACGCCATGGGGCAATTCAGAAGCGGTGATCGCCGAAATCCCAAAATCTTCGTCAGCGGAATCAGCTAACCGGTGCTCAAGTGTGACCTGATTGCGTTCCCAGGCGATCAGTACGCTGGCATCGATCAGCGTTCCCATGGCGAGTCCGGAACGATGGACTTCTGCTTCGTGGCTTTTTCTACTGCTTGCCAATAACCTGGGTCGGGCTTGGGCAAGGAGTGCAGTAAAGTCAGGAAGTCCGCGCCGGTAAAGCGCAGGGGCTTGACGTGAGAGATTTCACAAACCGGCTCGCCGCCGCGCTCGATCACAAAGGTCTCGCCACGGTAACAAACCCTGTCGAGCAGTTCGGAAAAAGAGCGAGCCGCTTCGGTCGCCGAAATGACCCGGCTTCCCTGTCCCGTGGAACGCACCCGCCGCGCGCCTTTGGCCGGTCGCTTGGGGGCGGCAATCGGAGAAGATTTTGTTTTTTTCATGGAATCTGATTATCTGATTTTTGCACAACGTCAGTCAAGATCGACCCGCAGGGCGGTGATCGATCAGCTATTGTGTAAATTGTCAGACTTAGGACGGAGGGAGAGAAAAGCCACCCGAAGAGCTGGGCGGGATGAGCGATATCTGATGGATTTATGCTTTCACGAAGCGCGGTGTCGCCTTTGCGGATCTCTTTCGCCCTCTGCAGTTTTAACTTCTTCCGCTTCGGCTGATCGTACCGAATATTTGCCTACGGTGAGATACTGAGATCTAGTCGTGCGCGCGAAGAGCGCATAAATTTAATTCGCCAAACTTAGATCTCCGTCACGCTCCGCAGTTTTAACTTTTTCCGTTTGGCTTGATCGAGGGCCTATTTGCCGACCGCGAGATCTTCGTCGGCGATACCGTTGGATTGAAAGAAAATTCGCTTCGGTCGCGGCTGCGGCACGCCTTCGGCGACGATCTTTTCCAAGGGCAGGATATCTTCCCAACGGGGAATGCCTGTTTGATCTACCAAGTCGACCGCTGTCGGCTTTTGGCGGTCACGTCTAATCGGCGGCGGGCACATTTTTATAAGTTTGACAGGTGCTACCATCCACGGTAACGTTAAATTTCGATGGGTAAACTCCGCCGCGGCGGGTATATCTTCGTTTGGTGGAAGGGGGATCACGTTCCCAGGCATGTGCATGTCTACCGCGATGGAAAGCTCGTGGTGAAGTGGGATCTCGACAACAGTAAGCCTATGAGGGGCAGCGCGCCGAGAAGAGTGATCGGGCTCATCAGGGAGCTCGATGCAGAGGGATTACTATGAAAATTCGGTCGGTGAGAGCTAATAACAAAAAGAAGGTTTTCGAGATAAGAACATCTAGCAGGAAGTATTCTTTTCCATATGTCACTGCGACACCGACACCGACTTCCGAAGATCCGATCGCTCGGGTATTCGTCGACAAAGAGCTGGGTAGAGAGGCTTTCACCTTTGAACTGGCATCGGGAAAGACGGGAACAGTCCATTTAGAGCAGGTGTTGGAATACAACCAGGACCCCAATTATCTAAGAGATCTTCTGCTTTATAAGCTGACCCTGGAAGCGCAGAAACGCGTTGCCCAAAGTCGGTTGGCGAAGCGCGAGATCGTCCGTAGGCTCGGGACATCTGCGACTCAGCTTTATCGATTGTTGGATCAAACCAACTATGAGAAGTCCGTCGATCAGCTCGTTTCTTTGCTGCAGATCTTGGACTGCGAAGTGGATCTAGTCGTGCGCGCGAAGAGCGCATAAATCTGCATTCGCCAAACTCAGATCTCCGTCACGCTCCGCAGTTTTAACTTTTTCCGTTTGGCTTGATCGAGGGCGTATTTGCCGACCGCGAGATCTTCGTCGGCGATGCCGTTGGATTGAAAGAAAATTCTCTTCGGTCGCGGCTGCGGCACGCCTTCGGCGACGATCTTTTCCAACGGCAGGATATCTTCCCAACGGGCGATGCGAGTTTGACAGGCTTCGACCAGATCGCCGCTGTCGGCTTTGGCCGCGGCGAGGTCATCGACCACGATCAAATCCATGCGCCGGATCAGATTACCCGACACTTCGTGCTTCACCGTCGCGTTGGCGCCGATGGACGCGATCAGCACTTCGTCTTTCAAGCTTTGGCCCGTGGCCACCGGCGTCGTGGAGTCGGTGGAGACCACCAATATGTCGGAGACCGCTTCGACTTCGTCGACCGTGTCGGCTTCTTTCCAATCGGCTTTCACGACCTTGCTCATCTGCTTGATGAAATCTTTGCGCCGTTTGGGAGTGCGGCCCCAAACGACGACTTGCTCTATGGGGCAGGTCTTGGCGACGGCTTCGACCTGAAAAGTCGCTTGCCATCCCGGGCCGATGATGCCCAGCACTTTGCGGTTTGCCGGCGCGAGATATTGGGCGGCGACGCCGGTGGCGGCGCCGGTGCGCAGGCTGCTCAAGAAGCCCATGTTGACGATCGCTTGGATGCCGCCCTTGCGGCCGTGGTAAAGCGTGATGGTATTGGCGTCCGCGGCGTAGGAGCGCAGGCAGATGAGGTCCGAGTCTTGATGCCATGCGGCCATCATGTTGAGCTGTTTCTCACTGCCTTTGAGCCGGCGGCGCGGCACGCTGCGCATTTTGCCGGCGGCGCGGTCGCGAAACATCTTGTCGAGCAGAGTTACGGCCGCGGCCATGTCGACGAGTTTTTCGGTCTGCGGTTTGCTGATGATCAACGCCATGCTTGTAAATCCTCCAAACGTTCTATAGCTCAAGGGTTTTTTCCCGGCAAGGCGCTAAAAATCTCGAATTCGAAGGTTTAAATCATCAGCAGGCTTGACCGGTGGTTTCATTGCATTCAAAATAGGGACATTCAGGCGACGTTGGCCCAATGGCGGAACATTAGCGATGGCGTACGCAACCATTCAAACTCGACTCTGTCCTCACTGTGCCAATAGCATCGCCGTGGATGCTTTGAATTGCCCCTATTGCAAAGCAGACTTGGTCCTCTCGATAGTGCCTGAGTGGCCCAAGCACAACGAGGACGTCGAATCGGTCGATTCACCACCCGAGAAGGAAAAACTCACCGTCCGATCGAAAGCGATTTTGGTCGTGGGGTTGCTGCTATTCGCTCTGGGCGTTTATCTCGTCGGTGGCAATCGGGAACGAAGCGATCTGGAACCGCGTTTGGCGGAACAGCAACGGGGTCTAGTGGAACGAGACGAGAAAATCCAGAGCCTCGAAGCGCAGCTTGCTCAGCTACGCCAGGATCATCAACGGAAGAGGTTGAGCGAGGCCAATCGGGGAAACGAACGCTTGGCATCGAGCCGCGCGGCCGCGACGCAGCGACCGGCGCCGCGTGCGGCCGACTCTCTGGCCGCGCCTCCTTCTCCAGCGCGTGCGCGGCGCGCAATCGAGCCGGGCAACTACGAAACCATGCGGGCTGCGCCGGTTTATGAGAAGCCGGCAGGCTCCGCTCGGGTTGTGACGCGGATCGCCAAAGGCACGCAGGTGACGGTGGTCCGCTCCATCGGCGAGTGGCTGGAGATCCGCTCAAAGCACGACAATCCGCCGGGGTTTCTCCGCGCCGATGACGTGTCGCTCATCAGTAAGGCCAACTAGTCGACTGTGACGTCAATCCGCCCGCCAAGGTTCATCGTTCGACGGGTTCGCTACACGCGAGAATTTTCTCTCTGTGCTAGCCTGTGGCCTTCAATGAAGCACATCCGATGAAACGCCCGCCTTCGCTTAAAGCGCTTCACTGGACGACGACAACCGCTATTTGATAGCGTCAAATCAATTTGTCATCGCACCCACGAATTCTGACGCGCGCCTTGTGCCGGCTCGTGCGCAAGTGTGCCAGTACAAGCCCTAGCCCGCGACAAGAAAGAAGTTTCCCCATTGGAAGATCCAGCGACTCTCGAACCAGCAGCCGAGGCGGTGACCGCGACCCAAGGAATACTCGGCAAAACTTTTTCGTCATTGCGCCATGCCAATTACCGCTACCTCTGGTTCGGTACCGTGTTCATGAGCGCCGGACAATGGATCCAGCAGGTAACCCTGGGCTGGTTGCTTTACGATCTGACCGGTTCTTCGATACTGCTCGGCGCGCTCAACGGTTTACGCGCTCTGCCTTTCTTAATCGCCAGCCCGATCGCCGGCGTCGTCGCAGATCGCACCGACCGCAAAAAAATTTTAACGGCCGCGCAGTACGTGTTGATGACGGCGACCGTCGGAATGGGCGTGCTCGTCGCCATGGGCGTTGCGGCGGTCTGGCACCTGTTCGTCTTCACCTTGATCACAGCGATTGCCTGGGCATTCACCGACCCGGTGCGTCAGAGCATGGTGCCGACGCTCGTGCCCAAGGAGGATTTGATCAACGCCGTGGCGCTCAACTCGGCCGCGTTCAATATGACCAAGGTCATCGGTCCCTCGATCGGCGGGTTGCTGATTGTGGCATTCGGCGCCGCGGGAAATTTTTTCGTTCAGGGCGCGGCGTATATCGCCGTATTGATCTCGATCTATTGGATGGTTATCCCGCCGGCGCCGACGGAGGCTATGCGTTCGTCAGCGCTGGCGAACTTGAAAGAAGGTCTGCTCTACGTCTGGTCCAACCCCACGGTATTCGCGCTGCTCACCGCCGCGCTTGTGCCGCGCATTTTAGCGATGCCGTATCAAACGCTGATGCCGGTCTTTCAAAAGGACGTCCTCAAGGTGGGGCCGGAAGGCTTGGGAATCATGCTTGCTGCGCCGGGCTTGGGGGCGATGTTGGCGGGACTGCTACTGGCTGGGTTGGGTAATCGGGTCCGGCGCCAGGGTGTCTTGATGCTCGCGAGTTTGGTCGCCCTCGGCATCGCCATGAATATTTTTTCTTGGACGACCTCCTTTCCCCTGGCGATCCTGTCGTTGGTGCACATCGGCGCGTTCCAAATATTTTATATGGCGACGACCAATACCATGCTCCAGGTCATCGTGCCGGATCATCTGCGCGGACGCGTGATGAGCATCTACGCGCTCGACCGCGGCCTGATGCCGGTCGGCGCGCTGACGGCCGGAGTCAGCGCCCACTGGATCGGCGCCCCGGCGACGGTGAGCTACATGGGTATTGCAGTGATATTGATGGCCGGCTTGGTGGCCTGGCGCGCGCCGGTCGTGCGCGATCTTGGCGTGTCGTGAAGGAGTTGCTTACAGCCGTTGAACTTCCTATGATCAGCGAGTCATTGGGAGGCGTTATGAAACCGATGGCACTTATCGCCAGTTGCGTGATCTTACTCTCGATCGCGAGTCTCGCTCGAGCTCAAGGCGTCCGCGGTTTTGCGGGGGGAGGAGGAGCGCGTCCGAGTACACCCGGGCAAGCCGCAGGACCGGTTATTTCGGCGCCTCAAGCGCCGTCGGCACCGCAAGGCTTCACGACCTCGAGGCCAAATCCTGCGAGCCCGAACTTTTCGCCTCAAAACCCGCCGGCAACGTCGCTCCCTAATGCCCCGACGCAACAGTTCCAGCACAAGGGTGCAGTGTTTGCTGCGCCCCCGGCTGTAAGCCGGACGCCGCCGTTCATCTTGAGCAAACCGCCGCATCAGCCGCATCGCCCACCGTTCTTTCACCGCCGTCCGGGGCTAGTGATTCTCGATGTCACTGACGGTTTCGGCGGCACGGTCATCACGCAAGTCGCCCCGGGCGTGATGCAGGCGGGACCCCGCTACGCAGAGGATTCCCCGACCGAAACCCGCACCCGTGGGCCCGGCCAATTGGCGCCGTTCGATCCGACGCCGCAGGAAGTCGTCGAGCGAATGCTCACTCTCACGAGAGTTAAAAAAGGCGACGTGGTCTATGACTTAGGATCGGGTGACGGACGGATCGTGATTGCTGCGGCCAAGAAATATGGCGTCCACGCTGTCGGCTTTGAAATCGATCCAGGGCTGGCCAAGTTGGCGCGTGAAAACGCGCGTCGCGCCGGCGTGGATAAACTAGTGGAAATCCGTCAACAAGACTTCCTCACGGCGGATTTATCCCCGGCGTCGGTGGTGACGTTGTATCTTTCCTACGACGGCAACCTGGCGGTTCGACCGCAACTGATGCAACAGCTCAAGCCCGAGGCACGGGTCGTGTCTTACACATTCGACATGGGCGAATGGCAGCCGAAAATCGCCGAAACTTTCCGCGACTCGGAAGGCAACTCACACCAGTTGTATTTCTGGCTTGTTGGCGAGCCGATGGTATTCAGCGATAACCGTTCGCAGATGCTAAGGCCGCAGCCGAATCGTAACGGTCCACTCATTATCGAAGTCAGATAGCCCTCGCTATTTTCAGCTAACTTCTTGGCGCTGCCGCTGCCGCCCCGACGCAAAGATGGGTTAACGGCCGATTGCAGGCGCTATCGCTTGCGGTGTCCCATCAGCTCGGCTTCGCCGAGCACGTGGCCCTTGAGCGCGTCGAGGACTTGCTGCTTCGTCGCCCGCGGCTTGAGATGGGTTGGGGCGTCGAGCGCGTAAAGCTTGAAATAGTAGCGGTGCGCCGGCCCCGGCGGCGGACACGGTCCGCCGTAGCCGACGTTGCGAAAATCGTTGGTTCCTTGCTTAGCGCCATTGGCCAACGTATCTGTTTTCACCGAGGCTTCCGCGAGTTCCGTAGTTGTTGCGGGCAAATCATAAATAACCCAATGGACCCATGGGCCGCCCGGCGCATCCGGATCGTCGACGATCAGTGCAAATGCTTGAGTTCCCGCCGGCGCGTTCTGCCAACGAAGCGGCGGCGAAACGTCTTCGCCGTCGCACGTGTATTTGCGCGGGACGTCCGCGCCGGCTTGGAAAGCCGTGGAAGTGAGGGCGAATTTCTGCGGCGTTTTAGGTTCCGCGCCAAACACTGCAGACGCGTGGATCAGCGCGCCGCATAAGATGGCAAGCGGCAAAGCAAGCAATTGAGCGGAGAGAGCCTTGGCACAGTTCATTCCTTTGTTCTCGGTGCCGTTGGGAGTTAATGTTTTATCTGCCAGCCAATGCAGGACTTATAATTGCCGCCAGGCGTTTTGCGACACCTTGCTTTATCGCCGAAGGCACGCCGATTCTTTTAAATCGATGTCTTTCGGCGACCGGCACGGTGGCGTCGATGCCGACCTTGGCGGTGAACATGCCTTCTTTCTTGGACGGGTCGATGCTCCTGGCTCGTAGGTTTGGAATCACGATGAGATCTTCATCGCCCTGAACGCGAGTGGCGATTGCCCATTCGACGTCTCCGGGATCTTGAACGTTGACATCGTCGTCCACGACTACGGCATGCTTGATGTACGGCACGCCGGCAAGCAAGAAGTGCAGCAATTGTTTCGGGTCAGAGTCGTGGCGCTTCCTTAGCGACACGGCGACGTGGGTTCGGCCGCTCGGCGCGCTTAGTGCCAGAGCCTCGACGGCAAATCCTTTTTCGCGCAGCATCTGAACGATCTCGGCTTCGCCGGCGGGACCGCAGAGGAGCGCGACTTCCTGGGACGTCGGATGGAGAGCCTGGAGTATCGGATCCTTGCGATGGGTGATCGCTGTGACTTCGATCACGTGACTTTGATCGCTGAAATAATATCCCGAGGTTTCGCCGAACGGGCCTTCGGGTTCTCGTAGCTTAGGGAGCACTTTTCCCTCGATTACGACTTCGGCATGTGCCGGAACATCGACGTCCGAGGTTTCGCACTTGGTCAGCGCCAGCCGGCTGCCGAGCAGGCTGCCGGCAATCGCAACTTTATCCTCGATCGGCGAGCTGACGATGGAGGCGAGTAAGAGAATCGGATGAACACCCAGACTGATCGCGACATCGAGCGGGCGATTATTTTCTTCCGCTTTGGCGGCGAAGCGCGAGATGGGTGGATTCGCCAGATGAATACCTAACCGCCGGCTGTCTTTTACCTGCAGCCGATGCAAACCCATGCTTCTTACGCCTGTCTGCGGATCTTTGGCGGTGAGTATGCCGCAGGTGATGTACGGGCCAGCGTCTTGTTCGTGGTAAATCGGGATCGGCAAAGAATTCAGATCGACTTGCTTGCTGGTTCGCAGGATGACCTCCTTCACCGGTCCGTCTTTGACCCGACGCGGTTTGCCGACGGCGCCGCGTCTCTTACGGTAAGTGTCCAGCAGTTTCTCTTCGCTTCTCAGACCGAAGGCGAGCGCCAAGCGTTTTTTGGTCCCGACGAGATTACCGACAACCTTCGTCGAATAGCCTTTGATGTTCTCGAACTGAAGCGCAGGCCCGTGCGCGCGATCGGCTTGATGCAGAAATTCGCTCAGCTCGTAACGCAGGTCGACTTCCTCGGCCACACGGAGCAACTCGCCGTTTTTCTGCAGCAGGCCGAGAAAGTGGCGGAGATCGAGGGTCGGCATGCTTGTTACTGGGCGTAGAGTTGGTCGATAAAGCCGCTGTCGTCTATTTTTCTGAGATAGTGCAGATCCCACGGTTCCATCGGTCCGATGTTGCGCATCTTGGGATCTTTGCCGACATCGAGATCGTAGACGTTTTGGATCGCCGCCGGGAGCGGATAGGGTTTTTTGTTGAGCAGCTTGGCCCATTCGCGCTGCAGATGAACGTAGTACTCGTCGTCTTCCAGTCCGTAGCGCTTGGCGAGATTCTTTTTCAAAATCGGCACGACCTTGTCGGGTTGGGTCTTGAAGAAGTGCAGCGCTTCGATGAAGCCCTTGATGAAAGCGTTGACCGTTTCCTCGTTGTCTCTAATGTAATCGCTGGTCGCCAGCAGCGTCGTGTTGTGAATCACCGGGCGGTCCGGCAGATCGACGACGTGCAAGCCCTTCTTGACGCCGTAAAGATCGAAAGGCATATCGACAAGCGCCGCGACGGCTTTGCCGGAAGTGATTTCGTCGACAAAATCCAGAAATTTACCCGATGTGTCATCGATCACATCCATGTTGATTTCGTCCGGCTTGAGCCCGCAAGTCTCCAGCACCGCGCGCAGATTGCCGGACACGCAGGGCGCCTTGGAGTGGCAGACGATCTTGCGGCCTTTTAGATCTGCCACACTCTTGATTTCCGGCAGCGCCACCAGTCGATCGTCCCAGTTATTCTGCGCTTGCGCCAGATAAGTCAGGCGCTTTTCGCCCTTGGCGCGCTCGCGATAGGTCTCGTGATGCAGGCCGCTCAGAAAATCGATCTCACCGGCGAGCGCGAGCTTGGCGCGGTGCGCCATGGTCGGCGCCTTGACGCCGCCGACAATATGCAGATCGATTTCATAGCCGTACTTTTCCATCACCTTGGATTCCTTGAAAACATAGAGAAAGGGCAGGTGCGACGAGTCGCTTGCCAAAAGATCTAGTGTGCGCATGATTTGTCTCCTTTACTCATTGATTGAAGTTGATTTTAACGTTCAAAATGTTCAAGTCGTTCAACCGCTTCGCTCCGTTCAAACCGTTGGAACGAACGCATCGGCGGGCATGTGTTGAAGTGCTATTTTCGCCGTCACATTCCCAACTCGCGCTGCGCTTCGCGCAATAAAGTCATGTCATGCGCGATGGAAACCGGGACGTTGGCCTTCTTGGTCTGTTGCTGAATGAAATTCCATTCGATACTGAGATCGTCGTCGGTGAGCATGCCGTTCTTGCTGAATCCCGGCTTGGCCAACTCCAGCGAGCGGAGCGCGTCGTTTTCCGTGGCGCGGGTCCAGGCCATGAGAATTTTAACCGTGTCTTTGTCGTTTGTTTGCAACAGTCGCAGGCTTCGCAGTGATGCGCGAATCACGCGTTTGATCATGTCGGGATCTTTCTTGATCTTGTCTTCGTGGACGCCGAGACCGGCGATCGGGTTGATCACGATTTCCGCAGTGTTGCCGAGCAGGCGGTAGCCTTTGTTTTCGAGCTGAACATTGGTCGGCAGCGGCATCAAGCTGCCCTGCGCGATGTTTTTCTCCAAAGCGGCGATCCGCGCCGGTGTCGCGCCCATCGCCAGCAACTGATATTCGCCTTTTTTCAGTCCCAAGTGCTGTAGATGTTTTTCAGTGAGTATCGCTTGAGTGTTGCCGAAAGAGCTCACCGCGAAGACTTTTCCTTTGAGATCGTTCGGCGAATTGATCTCCGGCCGCACGACAAGGGCGAACAGCGGGCGGGAATTTAACGCAGCGACGAGCTTCGTCCCCAAGCCCTGCATCGCGCCGTTGAGCACGGGAGAAATATTCAATGAAAAATCGATGTGCCCATTGGCCAGAGCCACAGTTGCCACGTTGCCGTTCATCTGAATTAATTGCGGCTCCAGTCCCTCACTGCGGAAGAAGCCTTTTTCGAGCGCAACTTTCACCGGATACCACGTCATGCTCACCGCCGAATAGGAGAACGTGACTTTTCTGAGATCAGCTGCCGTTGCCAGTCTTAGATTCGGCAAGGTAGACAGCGCGACTAACAGAGGAAAGAAATAAATGCGCCCGCGTAAGATCATTTTGCTGACTTGGGAATTTCGATCGGCAGATCGGCGCGGTCGCCCCACTCTTTCCAGGAGCCGATGTAGTTGCGGACTTTCGGAAAGCCGAGCAAGCGCAAAGCGACGTAGCTATGGGCGGCGCGATAGCCGCCCTGGCAGTAAGACACCACTTCCTTGTCGGGCGTGATGCCGGCTCTATCGTACATCGCTTTAAGGTCGTCGTTGGATTTGAATTTGCCGTCGGGAGCGATGTTGTCGGTCCACTCGATATGAATCGCTCCGGGGATCGCGCCGCCGCGCGCCGCGCGCACGTGGGTGCCCAGATATTCGCTTTCGCTGCGCGTGTCGAGAATCGCTTTTTCTTTTTTGTCGAGCGACTGGAGCACATCGTCCGCGGTCGCCAACACGTCTCGGCGTTCCGCGATTTTGAACGTCGCGGCTTTGGGCGGCGTCGCGTCTGACGCAACCGGCGCGCCGGCCGCTTTCCAGGCTTGAAAGCCGCCGTCGAGCATCTTTACATTCGGATGCCCGTAGTATTCGAGAAACCATAGGCCCCGCGCCGCGCGCATGCCGGAATTGTCTTCGTAAAAAACAACTTCTTTAGCTTCGCTCACACCGCGCAACTCGAGCACATGATGGATCATGAACATGAAAGCTTTGAGCGGCGCGTCGTTGGTATCGATTAGGCTCAGACCGAAGAGATCGAAATGCGTCGCGCCGGGAATATGCCCTTTGGCGTAATCTTCCGCGGGCCGCACGTCAATAATGCAGAGATTCGGCGAGCCGAGCTTGCTTTGCAGCTCCGCGACTGTTGTGAGGAGTGTTTCGCGCGTATACTCTTTCATAGCGTCCCTATAGCACTACCAGGCTGGTGAAAAAAGCCTACCTGCTTCGTTGCGCTCGATCGCCTTGCTACGGCGTACTGACGATGTACGCCTGCGCTCGTCGATTCTTCGCGCGCCTCGCATCTGGGCCTTTTTGACCAGCCTGGAAATAGGGTTTTCCCAGGATCTACAAATGCAAATTGTTTGGAAGCTACGATCAACTGTCGTATCGGTTCTTGATGTTACCCTCTCCCTCAATGGGAGAGGGAAGGGTGAGGGTGATTCGCGCAGTCGTTTGATTGCCGTTTTGCTGAGCGTTTTCCTAATCGCTACAGGCTTCACGTACCAACTCGCGCTGCCCGGACGAAAGTTGACATTTCCCGCCGATCACTATTCCCATCCCGACTTCAAAACCGAATGGTGGTACTACACAGGTCATTTAGAAACCGAGAGTGGCAAGAAATACGGCTATCAAGTTACTTTTTTTCGTTTCGGAGTGCGCGACCGACAGAAGGAAACAAAAGAGCCGCCCCTGTTCACTGAGTTATACATGGCGCATTTTGCGCTCTCGGATATCGCCGCGAAGAAATTTCGCTTTCGAGAGCGCATCAACCGCGGCTACAACGACAAAGCCGGCGCCGCCACGGACCGTTATTTGGTTTGGAACGAAGACTGGAAAGTCGAAGGCGATGAGAAGACTCATGCGATTCAGGTTAACGACCGCGAAACGCGACTTCGGCTTTCTCTCAAGTCACTCAAACCGCCGGCGCTGCATGGTCAGAACGGCTTGAGTCAAAAGGGCGAAGGCGAAGGCAGAGCATCGTATTATTATTCGCTCACCCGCATGCAGACCGAAGGCGATTTGATCATTGACGGTAAGAAGGAGAAAGTTCGCGGTCTCAGTTGGATGGACCACGAGTTTGGCAGCAATCAGCTGCGCGAAGACCAGGTCGGTTGGGACTGGTTCAGCATTCAACTCGATAACCAGACCGAACTGATGCTCTATCTCATGCGCCGCAAAGACGGTTCGGTCGATGCATATTCGAGTGGCACACTGGTAAGCGCCAACGGCGCAACCAAGCATCTTTCTCTCAAGGATTATCAGGTTGAAGCATCGGATCGCTGGAAAAGCCCGACGAGCGGCGCCAACTATCCAATGAAATGGAAAGTCACGATCCCCGGCGAGGACATTGAATTAGAAATCAATCCGACATTTCCGCAACAAGAGCTCATCACCAATCGCAGCACGAGAGTGACATATTGGGAGGGGGCGGTTGGAATCAAAGGAAAGTCTAGAGACAAACCCGTGATCGGTACGGGTTACGTGGAAATGACGGGGTATGCGGGGAAGCTCAACATCTGAGCAGCGATGGTAATTCGACCTCTAAGTAACTACGCGATCCAGCAAGGCTTGCTGTCTCACGGCGATCGCGTCCTCGGCGCGGTTTCCGGCGGTCCGGATTCGGTGGCGCTGCTGCATATTCTCCACGGTCTCAAGGACCAATTGAACCTTCATCTCGAAGTCGCTCATTTGCAACACGGGATTCGCGGCGAGGAGGCGAAGGAGGACGCGCGATTCGTCGCCGAATTGGCGCAGAAGTTCAAACTTCCGTTCCATCTGAAAGAGATCGATCTGCCGCGGCTGAAGTCCAAAGCCGGCAAGGGCAATCTCGAAGCGTTGGCGCGCGCGCAGCGCTATGGTTTTTTTGCCGAAGTGGTTAGATCTCGGAATTTGGCCAAGGTCGCTACCGCGCACACGCAGGACGATCAGGCGGAGACCGTGTTGATGTGGTTTTTGCGGGGAGCCGGCACGAGAGGTTTGGGTGGCATGTCGCCGCTGCAACAACTTCGGATCACCGGCGATGCTGTGTCGGATACGCTTACCGTGATTCGGCCGCTGCTCGACGTTTCAAAATCTGAGATTCTGGAATACTTGGCACAAGAGAGTCTCCCTTACAGGGTCGATCGGAGCAATCAGGACCCGGTGTATCTGCGCAACTGGATTCGCTCGGAGCTGCTGCCAAAAATTCACCAGCGGGTCGACGACGGTTTCGCCGCTCGGCTCAGCCGGCAGGCTGAGCTGCTTCGCGATGAGGATACTTACTTAGAAGCGTTGGCGGGCATGAACTTGGACGCCATCCATGACGCGAAGGATTTAGAGCGACAAGCTCTGCTTAGAGAGCCGAGAGCATCGCAAAGAAGGGTTTTGCGCCTATGGATCGAGCGGGCGCGCGGACATCTGCGCGGCATCGATTTCGTTCACATTGACGCGCTTTTGCATCTAATCGAGGAGGGCCCGGTGCAAGGGAGGCTGGCGATTCCCGGGGGATGGGAATTGGTCCGGGAGTATGAAAGTCTGAGGTTGGAGCAGCGCTCCCGAGGGCCGAAGAAGATTTGCTATGATTACCCTTTTAAAATCGGCACAACGTTATGTATCCATGAAGCCGGCATCGAATTCCGAAGCGAGCGCATCTCGCAGTCTCAGATTTCGCTGAAAGCTGATCTCATGGAGGCCATTTTCGATGCTTCGTACTTGACAAGGCCGTTACGGGTGCGAAACTTTCGACATGGCGACCGATTTCAACCGTTAGGGATGACCGGCCACAAGAAAATAAAAGATCTATTCATCGAAAACAGGATTCCGCAGTCAATCAGGGCTAAATGGCCGCTTTTGGCCATGGGAGAAGAGATCCTTTGGATTCCCGGTTACGGCCGGAGCGAAGCCGGTCGTGTCGAGAAAAACACAGGTTCCGCGATTTATCTTCAGGCAATACCTATCGAGACTTAGATTCCATTGGGTTATTATTGATCGAAGTAGTCGCGTGTGTTACACTTTTTTCGTTCTTAAACTTTGGAGGAACGGTTGAGTCAGTCATCAAAACATATCGCTCTTTGGCTGGTCCTGGCGCTTATTTTCTTGGCCATATTTAGCGTATTTAATAAACAGCACGGGCGCGAACCGGAGATCGTTTTCAGCGAGTTCATGGCTTCAGTCGACCGGGGAGACGTGCGCAAGGTCACGATCCAGGGTCATAATATCCAAGGCGAGTACAAATCCAACGGCGAGCGCTTTCGCACTTTCGCGCCCAATGATCCGGAGTTGGTCAAGCTACTGCGCGACAAAAAGGTCGTTATCGCCGCTAAACCCGAGGAGGATTCTCCTTGGTACATGGTTCTTTTGCTCAATTGGTTCCCGATGCTTTTGCTCATCGGCGTCTGGATATTTTTTATGCGCCAGATGCAGGTTGGCGGCGGCAAGGCGATGTCATTTGGCAAAAGCCGGGCAAAATTGCTCACGGAAAACCAACACCGCGTGACTTTCAGCGACGTCGCCGGGGTGGATGAAGCGAAAGACGACCTCCAGGAAATCATCGCGTTTCTTAAGGACCCAAAAAAGTTTACCAAACTCGGCGGCCGGATTCCCAAGGGCTGCCTGCTGGTCGGCCCTCCGGGCACGGGGAAGACTCTGTTAGCCCGGGCCATCGCGGGCGAAGCCGGCGTCCCGTTCTTTAGCATCAGCGGGTCAGACTTCGTTGAAATGTTCGTCGGTGTCGGTGCTTCCCGGGTCCGCGATCTGTTCGTCCAGGGAAAAAAGAATGCACCGTGCATAATTTTCATCGACGAAATCGACGCCGTTGGACGCCATCGCGGCGCCGGGCTTGGCGGCGGCCACGACGAGCGCGAGCAGACTTTGAATCAATTGCTGGTGGAGATGGACGGCTTCGAGGCAAACGAAGGCGTCATTCTCATCGCTGCGACCAACCGTCCTGACGTACTGGATCCGGCGCTGCTTAGGCCCGGACGTTTTGATCGTCGAGTCGTTGTCCCGCGACCCGACATCAAAGGCCGCGAGGGGATCTTGCAAGTGCATACCCGCAAGGTTCCGGTCGCGTCGGACGTCGATATCAGCGTTCTCGCGCGTTCGACGCCGGGTTTTGCCGGGGCGGACCTGGAAAACCTCGTCAATGAAGCGGCGCTGCTGGCGGCGCGGAATAACAAAGAAAAAGTCGACATGCGTGACTTCGAGCTCGCCAAAGACAAGGTCATGATGGGCGCCGAGCGGCGTAGCATGATTATCAGCGACGAAGAGAAGCGTAACACGGCGTATCACGAGGCAGGCCACGCCCTGGTGGCAAAGCTATTGCCGGGAGCTGATCCGATTCACAAAGTAACCATCATCCCGCGCGGTATGGCGCTCGGCTTGACCCAGCAGCTGCCGATGGACGAGAAACATACCTATCCGCGAGAGTATCTGCTCAACAACTTGGTGATCCTGTTTGGCGGCCGGGTGGCGGAAGAGCTGGTGCTCAATCATATGACGACCGGGGCCGGCAATGACATCGAAAAGGCGACCGATCTTGCGCGCCGCATGGTGTGCGAGTGGGGCATGAGCGAGAAGCTTGGTCCGATGACATTTGGTAAGAAAGAAGAAGAGATCTTTTTAGGAAGAGATTTTACGCAAAAAGTGGACTATTCCGAGAGCACTGCGATCGAGATCGACGCCGAGGTCCGACGGATCATTCAAGATAGCTACCACAAAGCCAAGGACCTCCTGAAAACGAATTTGCGGCTCCTCCATAAAGTTGCCGAATCGCTGCTCGAAAAAGAAGTACTGGACGGGTCCGAAATCGATGCCATCGTTAGAGAGTTCGGCGGGAACGGTGGAGACCCGCTTGCTTCGTCGGCCGCCGCGGCTATCGCCTGACGCTGTTTCTCGCCGGTGCCATCGGCTCCCAAACTCCACGTTTCAATCCACGATTATTCTTCCCCGATAGCCGATCGGTTTCGGCTCGGGGGGACAGTGTCTCGCTGGTTTCGCTACCGCTCAGTCCGAGTTCCCTATTTGAATGAGATATCGATGCCTGATCAAAAGTCACGTGATCTAAACACAGCATTGACACCATTTACGCCGCTAAACTCGGTTGCGACGGACGAACACGGTCATTTACTAACGCGCCGTGGCAACCTCGATTTTGCCCAGCGCACGCTATTCATGGGCATAATCAACGTGACGCCTGATTCGTTTTTCGATGGTGGGCGGCGCCACGATTCGGCGAAGGCGATCGCCGACGGCATCGAAATGGCGGGCGCTGGCGCAGATATTCTCGACGTCGGTGGCGAATCCACTCGCCCGGGGGCGCAGCCGGTTTCGCAGGACGAAGAGTTGGCGCGCGTGCTGCCCGTGGTGCGGGGCTTGCGCCGCGAGGTCAGCGTGCCCATTTCCATCGATACCTATAAGTCTGCCATCGCCCGGGCGGCGTTGGACGCAGGGGCGGATATCGTGAACGACATCAGCGCGCTGCGCTTTGATCCTGCGATGGCCTCACTTGTCGCCGCGGAGAAGGTGCCGGTGGTGTTGATGCATATGCAGGGAACGCCGCGGACCATGCAGCGCGAGCCGCAGTATCACGACGTCGTGCGCGAGGTGCGGGATTTTCTCGCCGCGCAGCTTTACGAGGCCATGGATGCCGGGATCGCGCAGGAGATGATCGTCATCGATCCTGGAATCGGTTTTGGCAAAACTGTCGAGCACAATTTGCAGTTGCTGCGCGCATTGCCGGTGCTTGCCGCCTTGGGACAACCCGTTCTCGTAGGCGTTTCGCGCAAAGCTTTTATCGGCAAAATCTTGAATGCCGAACCCGCTGATCGTCTCGAGGGGAGCCTCGCGGCGGCGGTGGCGGCGGTTTTGGCGGGGGCGAATATCGTCCGCGTCCATGACGTCGTGGAAACTTGTAAGGCCGTGCGGATCGCAGACGCGATCCGACGGGGATCCATGCATTCGCGGAAATGAACCGATGTTTGAGTTGATCCGGCAGATTCGTTGGCAGGACTTCGTCGACATCGGCATTATCACATTCCTCGTCTATCGCTCGCTACAGATTGTCCGCGGCAGCCGCGCCATGCAGATGATCATCGGCTTGGCCGTGATTCTCGTTGCCTATGTGTCGTCCCGTGCGCTCGGACTCTTGACGCTGAACTGGATTCTCGACAACTTTCTCGGCTCGATCATCTTGGTCATCATCGTGATTTTCCAAAGCGACATCCGCCGCGCCCTCACGCAGGTCGGCAGCGCGCCGCTCTTTGGCGCTGCCGAACGCACGGTGCAACCGCGCGAGGACATCGTCGAGGAAATCGTTCAGGCGGCGGCGGCGTTGGCCGCGAGACACGTGGGTGGTCTGATCGTCCTGGAGCGCGAGGTGGGACTGAACGAGTATATGGAAATCGGCACGCGGCTCGATGCCCGGGTAAGCCGGGAGCTCGTCGAGAGCGTCTTTCTGCCGCATTCGCCGATCCATGACGGTGCGCTGGTCATTCAAAAGGGGCGGGTTACCGCGGTGCGCTGTCTGTTGCCGCTCAGCACCAATCCCAACTTACGGAAATCATGGGGCACCCGGCATCGTGCTGCGCTTGGTGTGACCGAAGAAACGGATGCCGTTGCGGTTATCATCTCCGAGCAAGAGGGGACAGTGGCCCTCGTGGTCGGCGGAAACGTAACCGAAAATATTGACGTTGCAAGGCTGCGATCCGCCCTGCAGGATCTGCTGACGTGATAAAACAGCTCTGGGAAAAAATCGTTTCGCTCGCCGGCAGCAATTTTGGTCTGAAGGCGCTGGCGTTGCCTATCGCGGTAGGTCTATG
>Ga0193707_1000176_pt1 | contig 19572 bp, 22 predicted proteins | sample U3c2metaG_FD_143043 | JGI IMG/M metagenome (GOLD analysis project Ga0193707, IMG submission 143043) | Soil microbial communities from a riparian zone of the East river system, Colorado, United States - U3c2 | ecosystem: Environmental > Terrestrial > Soil > Riparian zone | place: USA: East River... | reverse complement strand
TGAACCGCACCGGCTTCTGCGGGCTCGGCGGCGGCGGCGCGGTGAGCAGGTCAATGTCGGGGGGCGAGATGTCGTGGTAGTCGCCCTGGATCAGGGCGTACGGCACGACCTTCAGCGAGGCCCGGTCGGTGGTCGACAAAGCGTCGGTCGACGCCACACGTACCGCCGCGCCCTGTTGAGTGCTCGTCGGTGTGGTGACGAGGGTGCCGCCGTCGCGCTCCGACGCACCGGTAGTGACCGAACCGGTCTCCGGGGTCCCGACCGGTGGGCGACCCGGTGGCCGAACGTTGCCGGTGGTGGTGCGCGCGACCTTGTAGCCCTGCAGCTGGGTGACGGTGACACCGACCGTCGTCGTCGTGGTCGCGGACTTGACCTTGCTCGGATCCCACGCCTGCTGAGTGACACCGACCGTCGTCGTGGTCGCACCCTCGCGGAACGGAATGTCGAACGCGTCATGGAACGAGGTGTGCGCGAACTCGATCCAGCCCGGACGAGTGGTCACGTTGCGGTCGCCGGCAACCAGATCCGCGCCAGTGCCGCCGTAGTTCATCGTGCCGGTGTAGGAGGTCGTCACGGTATTCGCGGCCTTGAAGCCGATTTCCAGCACAACCCGGTCGCCGACCTGCACCGCGACCGAGCTGCACGTCCCGGTCAGCTTCACACCGGAGGCACTGGTGCCGAAGGCGACGATCGGGAACTCGGTGGTGCCATCCAGGGCCAGCGCCGTCAGGGTTCCGCGCACCACGTCAGTGCTGCCAACCGTGACGTACATGTGGATCCGCGTGACCATGTTGGCGGCGGAGTTCGACTCCAACCAGCCGGCCATGAGCGTGAACGCGCCCTGGAGGGTGCCCGGGTTGTTGACCCGGTCCGAAACAAAGCGGCGGCACAGCACCGCCCACGACGACGAGTTCGAAGTCTCAGCCTTGGCCGCCGTAACCCCGACACCGGTCTTGCGCCGCGAGAGGAAGCTGACACCGTTGAGTACCTTGTCCGACCAGGTACCCCGGATCGTGGGCGGGGTGTACGGCGTGGTGTCGTTGGTCAGGTACAGGCGCAGCGCCACCGGTCACCCCTTCTTGGCTCTAGATGCCTTCGCGGCGGCTTTCATCGCTTCCCACCGGGCCACGGCGGCGCACGCTTCGGCCCGAGAGCCGGGGTTGACGTTCTGCAGACCGGGCCAGTTCAGGTCCCCGGTCGCGCACATCTTCTTGGCCGCGTTCACCGCCGTCGCTATCGCGTGGCTGATCGACATGCCCTTCTGGCCATGCAGGTGAAGGGCGATGCGCTCGATGTATGAGGGGAGTCCGCCTTGCTCCTCGATCCAGTTGACCTTCGGGCTGCGCTCCAGGGCGCCCATCGCTACGAGGCACCTTGGACGATCTTGTTCGAGAGCTGGTACTGGCCGGCGACCCCGAACACTTCCTGCGCCGGCAGTGGGCCGCCGAGGAGGAACGTGCCGGCGGTGCTCGTGGACCAGCGGCCGAAGTAGCGGATCGTGGACCCGGCCGGCACGTCGAACAGCACACCGCCGTTGGTCGCCTCACCGGCGGCGGCCACCGGGTATGTGGTCGTCTTACGCGGGCAGCCGGCGAGTTCGTTGAGGCCAGTCGTGCCGGGGTCGTCGGTGTGCAACGAGTACCAGTCGGCACCGCCGCTCACCCCGAGTGAGTCGACGACTCGATTCCTAGCTCCCAGCGAGTAGCTGGTCATATGTACTCCCTCTGGGGACGTCAAAAAGCCGCTCAGAGGCGGCTGAGCGGCTTGGATGAGCTACGAGCTACGCGGGGCTAGTCGGTGCCGGGGCGCTGCTTGAACTTGACGTCGAACCGGATCTTGGTCGACCTCGTGGAGAGCAGCCGGCCCGCACCCGAAAGCATCCGATGCGTCAGGTGGAAGTGCTGCGTGGTGCCGCGCTGCGCGGCCGGGATCGGCACGTTGGTCTTCTGCCAGACGATGTCCTGGCGGCCTTCGGTGTTGCAGGCGAAGCTCTGCTCTTCCTGCGCGATGCCGCCGAGGATCAGCCGGATGAAGCCGAACAGCCCACCCCATGATCCGCCGCCGCTGTCGGCCAACGCGCTGATCACGGTGACGGTGATGTCGGCGTAGTTCGCCCAGCTCGGGATGTTGATGTCGGTGTTGCCGGTGAACGGCCAGGGGATGTAGCTGGTCTGGGTCGATTCGAGCGGGTCGTTGTCGTCGTCGCCGTCGTCGTCGCCGTCGCCACCCGGGCAGATCACCACAGGGTCGCCGTCGTCGCCGTCGCCGCCGTCGTCCGGGGGCTGGACCGCGCCGGTCATGGGGTTGACCACGGTGCGCAGGTCTTTGATCATCGACTGGATGACCGTGCCGGTCGACGGCGGGATGTCGATACGGGCCAGGGTGATCGCCGAGATACCCAGGTTCAGGTCGGCGACCTTCTTCACCGTGGCAGCCACGTTGGAGATCACGCGGGTGAAAATGTAGGGCCCGTTCGCCGGGTCTTCCGGGATGTTCCACGGCTCACCGGAGATGTAGGGGTTCTCGACCTGCACCACGATCAGATCCGAGCGACCGGTGGCGCTGGTCGGCGCGATCGCCACAACGTCCTGGCTGAACAACCGCCCGACGTACAGTTCCTTGCTCGCGTTCAACGCGCGGTTACCGACCGAGCAAGCACCCGGCAGCGCGCGGATCGAGGTGCCCGGGGTCTCCAGTGCGCTGATCCGAAGATCCGCTGAAGAGAACACCCCTTCCTGCCCGCCCAGCGCGGCCCAGCTGACCAGCCGCAGGATCTCGGCCGGCATCGCGGACCCGCCGCCAATCGCCCAGGGGACACCGTCATCCCAGCTCATAAGGTGTGCCTCTCAGATCGAGGAGAAGGTTTCGCGCCAGGCGACGGTCATGGTTGCCGTGCCGGTTTCGTCGGTGCCCCGCAGCACGATTTCGTAGACGCCCGGGTCCAACTTCACGGCGGACAGCACCGGGGAGCCGGGCAGCAACGAGCCACCGAGGTCGAAACCGGCCGAGGTCCGCACGCCGCGAGACCAGGGCCGGGGGTCGATACCGATCCACTCGCCCTCGCGCAGCGTGACGTTGAGCCCGATAGCCCAGTGCCCGACGATTTCCACGACCGGGCGGGTGATCGGGCCCCGGAACATGAAACACATCCACGCCGGGTCGTCGCCGCCGACGTGCACCACACCCGGCTCGTAGCTGACCCCGATCGAGGACCACGGGTCATCCGGCGGGATCAGATAGCCACCGGCCTGCGGCGGGACGATGGCCACGGTGTTGGTGCGTTCTTCGTCGCCGTAGAAGTAGTCATCCATGCACTGCCACTGCGCGCCCGCCATCCACCAGCCGTTGGCGTCGTACTCCGGTTGCGGGGTGCACTGGCGGGTTCGGCCGTATACCCGACGGATCCGACCGCCCCGGGAAAGCCGCAGCATCGACGCGTAGCCCGGGGTAAGACGGCCCTTGTCGTTGCGCCAGCGACTCTTGAATTTCCCCCACAGATCGGTGGCCTCAACCGAGTTCCCGAACGTCGGGTAGTCCGGGATGACCGCGACGTCGAGCAGGAACTGCGGCCCACCAACGAAGTCACGGCCGAACAGCAACCCGTCCGAACGCGGCGCCGCGATGTCGTTGGTCAGGATGTCGGCGGTGCCGTAATCGAAGTTGGTGACCACCCACGGCGTGTCGGTACCGAAGACGAAGTCACCGTCGAGTTCGTAGCCCAGTTCGGGGAGTTCAAGCTGCACTGTTACCTCCCACTGTGGACACCCCTGCGCGCGTACTTGGACTGGTAGACAACCTTGTTAGCGAGGTCCTGGGCGGTCGCGGTCGGGAGCCCGGTGATGTTGAAAACGGTCCCGCTGGCACCCGCCGAGCCGCCCGGCCCGCCGAGGGTGGCGTTGGTCGAGGCGAGTTCATCGGCGAACTTGCCGCTCACGTCGCTCGCACCGTTGACGGTGGGCCCGGGGATGACGAGCCCGGAACCGGCGGCGATCGCGGCCTTCCCCATGGCCTGGACCGACTTGGTGACCATGGAGACGTTGTCGTCGATGCCTTTCGCGGTGCCCTCGGGGATCGACGAGCCGATGAATTGGAATTCCTTCGAGGGGCTGTTGATCCCGAGAGCCGCGAAGGCCGCCGCGAGGGCCGCCTGCACCATCTGCACGATCGCGTTGACCACCTTGGACTGGCCGGCGAGGATCGCGTTGGCGAGCGCGGTAGTGATGTTGTCGCCGATCACGGCCATGTTGTCGACCAGGACTTGAAGGTTGTCCTGGATGGTGGTGATCATCGCGTTGATGTTGTCCACGACCGGCTGCGATCCGTCGGCGACCGCCTGCGCCAGCGCCGCCATACCCGCCGCGACGGCCGGGACGATCAGGTTGGTGAACCCGGTGGTGATCGCGGTGGCCCACGCCTGGATGCCCTGCGGGATGGTCGTCGTGGCGATCGCCGCGAACCCGGGCAGGATCGCCGTGGTGCCGAGCAGGGCGAACGCCGCGATGATCGCCGGGACTAGCAACGTGGTGAACCCGGTTTTGATCGCCTCGACGAGCAGCGCCAGCCCAGCGGGGATGGTCACCGTGGCCAGCGCCTGGAAACCAGGGATGAACGCCGTGGTCCCGAGTGCGGTGAAAGCCGCCAGGATGACCGGGACCAGGACGGTAGCGAAGCCAGTGGTGATCGCTGTGCCCAGCGCCGCGAGCGCGACCGGCACAGAAGCCGCGGTCATGGCGGCCATGCCGGGGATGACCGCCGAGGTACCCAGCGCGGTGAACGCGGCGATGATCGCCGGGCTCAAGATCGAGGTGAATCCCGCGCCGAGGGTGGTGCCGAGGGCGGCCAGACCCACTGGGATCGCGTTGGTCCCCCAGGACACGATGCCGGGCAGGACACCGGTGGTGCCCAGCGCGGTAAAGGCAGCCAGGATGACCGGGGCCAGCGTGGTGGTGAAGCCGGTGGTGAAGGCGGTACCGAGGGTGGCCAGGCCCTGCGGGACGAAGGTGGTGCCCCAGGCGGCGAAGCCTGGCAGGATCGCCGTGGTGCCCAGCGCGGTGAACGCGGTCAAGATCACCTGGGTCAGTCCTGGCATCCCGGCTTGGATGCCGACACCGAGCAGCCCGATACCGATCGTCGCCTGCCCGGCCATGGCCTGGAAGGCGGGAATGACGGCGGTGGTGCCCAACGCGGTGAACGCCGTGGTCAGAACCGCCTGCACCCCAGGCATCCCGGCCTGGATCCCGATGCCGATCAACCCGACACCGGTCGTCGCGGCCTGAGCCATGGTCTGGAAGACGGCGGTGATCTGCGCCGGCAGGCCTTGCAGGCTGGTGCTGAGGATCGCGGCGACCCCACCGAGCCCAGCGGTGACAGCCTGGTTCATCGCGTCGATGCCCGGTTTCGGGGCCGCGCCCAGCTGATCGAACGCACCAGCGGCGTTCTGCTGCACCGGATCGAGGGCCTGCCCGGCGGCGGCGGGGGTTTTCCCCAGCTCGCCGGCGACTGTGCCGGGGACCGGGGCGACCGCTGCCTTCGCCGCCGGGTCGAGCGCCTTCAGCACCTTCTGCACGGCGGCGGTGGTCGGGTTCACGGCCTGAGCCGCCGCCGGGGCCATCGGGTTCAGCGACTGCGCCGTGATCAGCGGGAGCGTGGACAGGATCGCCTTGACCTGCTTCGGCGTCTCACCAAGCTCCTTGGCGACGATCTTCGGGATGTCCTTGCTCGCGGCGCCCGCGTTCGCGGCGGTCTGCGCGAGCGCCTGGACGACGGCGGCCTTGGTCGGTGACAGCGCCGTAGCGGCGGCCGGGGCGACACCGTAGAGCGGGCCGGTGAACGCCGGCACAACCTGAGACCCGATGGTGCCCGCGATGCCGGGGATCGGCCCCAGCCCCTGCGAGAACTTGTTCGGCAACGGGGTGATGTTGGTGTCGACCGCGAGACCGAACCCCCGGAGCGCTTCACCGGCCGCGACCAGCGGCGCGCCCATGAGAGGAGGGAGCATCCGGCCGAAGTCGGAGATCGCGCCGCCGAGTTGGGGCAGGTGGGTAGCCACCCAGCCGACCGCCTCGCCGAACAACCCGAACGCCTTGACCCCCAGGTCGAGCGCGGTGAGCAGGGCCGGGATCGCGGCGGCGATCCCGGCGATGCCGTTCTTGAACCCTTCGCTCTGGAAGGTCTCCCCGAGCCGCTGGAACGCCGCCTGGATGCCCGAGATCGTGCCGGCCGGGATCTGCGCGATCCCGTCGGCGATGCCCTTGAACACCCCGCCTACCGCCGTGCCCAGCGAGGCCCAGTCGAAGGAGTTGAAGAACCCGGTCAGGGAGGTGATCAGCGCCTGCACCCCGGGGGCGGCGTTGGCGAACAGCGTGATGCCGTTGTTGACCAAGTCCATGAAGCCTTGGGTCACCGCCTGCAGCACACCCTGCAACCCGGACAGCGCGGCTTCGAGGGCGCCGGAGGCCTTGACCTTGTTGACCATGGTCTCGAACGAGGTACCGAGGGTGTTGACCACCCCGACCAGCAGGTTGAACGCGGCCTGCGTGTTGGCCAGGTTGAGGAACCCACGGACCAGGGCGTCGAGACCGGGCGACATCGCGGTGAGCGCCGAGTTGACCTTCCCGATGATCCCGGAGAGGGCATCGAGGCCGGCGCCCTTGGTCACCACGTTCGCCAGGGACAGCGCGATCCCGGACAGCGCGGTCGCGGTGCCACCCAACCCGACCTTGAGCTGCGGGAAGATCGACGCGAGCTGCTTGAAGACCGGGAGCAGGCCCTTCTCGAAGGCGGCCGACACCGACGCTTTCAGGGAGTTGAACGCCGGCTCGACCGACTTCGCGGCCTTCTTGATCCCATCCATCCCCAACATCACGGCGGCGATGGGCACACCGATGAGAGCGATCGCCGCCGGTACAGCGGCGATCGCTGTGGAGACCGCACCCCACGCGGCCGAGATCGCGGCGCCGGCCACCGCGACCGCTGTGGAGATCACCGCGAACTTGGCCAGAGCGCTGACGATGCCGAAAACCACGCTGCCGACTTCCATGAGCACGCTGCCGACGGCGCCGATCTTGCCGCCCGCCGTCTGGGCGAACCCGGCGATCTCGGAGAGCCCACCGCCGACCTGGGCGGTGACCTGGCCGCCCGAGGCCTTGACGAAGTCGAACGCGGAGCCGAACGCCGACGTGATCGAGCCGCCCACGGCGCCCACGATCGAGGTGACCTGCTTGCCGAACCCGGCGAACGCCAGCGCGGCCTGGTCCTTGTCGACATCGACGTTGATGTGGACCTTCTGCTTGGACAGGAACGAGGTGGCGTCGGCCTTGGCGCGGGTCAGCGCGGCCTGCATGAACGGCCGGTCGATGTCCACCTTGATCTTGGCGGTCTGCGTGTTACCCAGGTCGGCGAGGATCTTGGTGAGGGAGTTCTTGACGGTCGACGGGTCAACATCGAGGGGGATCGTGATCTTCTTGGTGTTGCCCTCGGCGACCGTTTTGTCGATCTCGGCCTTGGCCTTGGTGGTGTCCGCGTCGACGGGCACCTTGACCTTTTTGATCTTGTCGAGGTCGACGTCGACCGGGACCTTGATCGTCGGGAGCTTCAGCGCCGCGAGCTTCGCCAGCAGCTCCGTCGTCTTCAGGTCGAAATCGACCGGAACCTTGATCTCCGGAAGATCCTTACCCTCCAGATCAGCCTTCAGCTGCGCGCCGAACCGCGACGTATCCGGCACAACCCGGACGCTGATCCTCGCAACCTCGTCGCCCCCGGGACTGCTCACCGCTCACCCCCCTTTGCTCTCGGCCTGCCGCTGGATCCGGCGCATACGCGCGTTCATGTCCGCCGCGCGCACCACACGCCCACGCGACTTGTTGACCTTCGATTTCGGAGGGCTGATCAACGGCCTGCGGACCGGTTTCCCGGCGCGCTGACGGTTGGCGACGAACAGCAGATTGGCGACCAGCGCCAACAGGTGGGTTTCGCTGGTCCACGGGCGGTGTCGCGGGCCGCCCTTGGCCTTGGCGATGGTCGCGGACGTCTCGGGAAGGTGCTCGGCAAGCCACAGCACGTAGCGCGGTGTCAGGGCGCTCTCGTCGCGCCACAGATCACGGATGTCGACCTGGTAGATAGACCGGAGATCGGCGACCAGAGCGCTGCCGTACTCCTCGATCAACTTGACGAGCTGGAGGCTTCCCCCGGTTGGCTCTGGTTCGAGTAGGCATTCCACAGCTGCGCGAACACTTCCTCGTCGTTGCCGGGGCCGGCGACCCACTTGCGGTACGCGTTCGCGTCCACCGCGACAGCGGCCAAGAAGTCATCGATCCGGGCCAAACCCTCGAACATGTCGGCGATCTGGTCGAACGACGGCTGTTCGCCCTCGCCGGGGCCCTGGATCTTCTGCAGCTCACCGAACAGGCGCATCGCGTTCCCGCGCTCACGGAACGGCAGCTGATGGATCGGGCGCAGCTTCGGCGCCCCCGGCGGGAACTCGACCTTCGCCGGCTGCGCGGCCTGCGCGTCCGAGGCGATCGCGTCGATGATCGTGGGCTCCGGCTCGGGTTGCTGCGCGGCCTGCTCGGCCGCATCTCGCATACCCGGCGGCAGCGAGAAGTTCCCGTTGGCGGGCTGGTTCTGCGGGGCGTACGGGATCGGGTTGCCCAACGGGTCGACCTGGGTGACCGTGTGGCCGTAGCGCAGATCGGTGGGCTGGACAGGGACCGGGCGGTGCCCCTGGTTGCCGTAGACGTCGAATGGCTGGTTCATGGACGGGAGTGACTCCTTGGCTGTGTGAGAGAGAAAGGGGGGAGCTGGCGGGCGACCACGACCGGTCGCCCGCCAGCCGTGGATCAGCCGCCCGGCGTAGTCGTGGTGACCACGACCGCCGGTGAGGTGCCACCGGTCAGCAGCGTGGCGCTGCCGGTCATCTGCGCCACGTCCTCGTCGGCCAACGTGCCGCCGAACGTGACAACCACCGGGCTGCCCGGCAGGGCCCCGCCCGAACACGCCACGTCGCCCGGGGCGAGGTTCGACAGCGCCAGCAGCGCGGTCTGCACCACGGACGCAGCCGCGTTGTAGGCGATGTTCCCGGTGGTCTGACCGGCGTAGGTGAGGGTGAACGTGCCACCGGTGGGGACACCGGTGATGGCGACCGACTGGACCTCGTTGGTTTGCAGGCCGAGGTGCAGGCCGTACCAGTCCATGAGGTTGGAGCCGGTCACACCGAGCACGGTCGCCCGGACCGGGAACGCCAGGAAGTTCTCGACGTCGACCTCAACATCGTCGTCGCTGGCGAGGGACACCCGGGGCACGTACAGCGGCGCGGAGACGTCGCCGTCCACGATGCGGACGAACATGGCGCGCTCCTGCGGCTGCGTGATCAGGTTGACCCCGAACACACCTTCCACGCTGGTGTCGCCGCCGCCGAAGTAGAACGCCAACGTCTCGTTCGTCAGCTGAAGCAGGTGGATGGTGATAGCGAACGTGACAGGGTCGCGGCGGTCCCTCAGGGCCGGGTTACGCCACGTCCCGAGGATGTTCGAATCCCCACCGTCCTTGGTGATGGTGAGGCCGTCCTCGATCGAGGTGTGCCCGAGGTCTTCCCACGGGGAACCCGGGTTGATGAGGTCGACAGGGGCGGCGGTGCCGGCCGGGGCCGTGTAAACGTAGCCCGTGCCGGGGATGATGACAGCAGCATCATCGAGAGCCATGATCTCTCCTTGTGAGGTGCCCGGACAGACGGGCTAATTGGGAAAGGCGAATTCAGACGCGAGGGTTTTTGATCATCAGGTCGTACACAGCGACCTGACGGGAAATGTGCGGCAACTCCGCGTCGTCGAACTTGCGAAATCCGGTCGATTCACGCCATTTGTTGACGGTGCCGTACGGGGTGACGGTCTGGTTCTCCCACGCCTCGTACAACACCCTGGCGACCTGCTTAGCCAGCTCAAACGCCGCCTGGTGCGGATCCCAACCCTGGGAAACCTCCGCACCGGACCACACGTTGTACGACATCCAGTACTGGGAGGTGAACCGAGGATTGTCGGCGGCGCCCCCGGTGCGGGTCAGCTTCACCACTGGGATGACTTTCCCCAGCTCATCCGGCAAATCCTCGAACACGTTTACCTCGGACAGTCCGAGGCTTTCGCGTAGGTCCGCGAGCGGGTTACGCATCAACCACAGCTGCACCGCGATGCCGTCAACGAATGGCACCATGCGAGCCGGCGCGCTCATTTCAGACCGCCCGTGATCGCGTGAATGCCCTCAACGAACCGGCCATTCTCGGCGACGTGCCCGAACTCGATCGCGGCGGCGGCCCGCTGTCCCCGAGAATCGTCGAGGATGATGAAGTAGTCGACCTTGCCGTGTTCGAGCAGGATCTGCGAATCACCAGATGAGGTGTGCTGGGCGAGTTTGCGCCGGGCGTTGGCGAACAGTTCGTTCGCCGTCCGCTTCAACGCGAACCCGGTCTCCCGGTGGTAGGCGGCTTTCTTGTTGCACTTCCGGGCCGAGTTGCCCGGCCCCCACGTGAACTTCCCCTTGGCCATCAGCGCATCTCCTGGAGTGTGCAACTGACATGGTCAGTGGACACCGAAAAATCCCGGGCCTGCGGTCCACCCAGAATGGAAAACTTCCGCAGCTTCCCGGTGTTATCGGTCCACTCGACCCGCGACCACCAACCCACCGGAGTCTTGGACCCCTTGCAGATCAGCTTGTAGGCCACAGCCACGTTCTGACCGTCGGCGACCTTCAACGCGGCGAAAGCCCCGCGTGTGGAGGCCACCGGCTGCATCCAGCAACTGGTGACCACCACACCCGTAGTCGAGGGACGCATCACGATGTTCCCCCGGAAATCGGTGCTCTCCTCCTGGATGAAGATCGTGACGGTGTGCGGGCCAGCGTCAAGCAAGGACATGACCCACCGCCTTCAGCAGTCGTAGGGGTCGCCGACGGGGAACAACTCGAACCCGAAGCTGTCCTCCAGGAACACACCCTTGGAGGCCCACAAATCACCCCGAGTCAGCGGCTGAGACCACAGACCGAGCCGGCCCGCGACCTTCTTCAACCACCCGATTTCCTCATCGGTCAGGAACAACCCACCCCGCTCATCAAGCCCGTTGCGCTGATACGAGTAGTCACCAGCGGACTCGGCGGAGAACCCGCCAGGGTTGTTGATGTAACGCGCGGCGGCGCGCAACACGATCATCCGCACAATGTCGGGGGCAATGACCTGGGTGGCATCCAAGGGATCCACCCAGGTCTTCCCCGCGACCAGCCGCACCATCGTCGACACGTCATCCAGGAGCGCCTCGATGCGAGGGCTCTCCGCGTCGGTGAAGGTGCGATCGAGCCGGACCTCCAGATCCGCGACGTCGGCGAGTGGTGGCAGCAGGCTCATGCCGATACCTCCTGATCAGGTAGAGCTGCTGATCAGGTGGTCAGCCGGACCGCGCGGACGAACGTGTTGCCACCAGCGCCACCAGCAGTCGTGGTGGTGACAGCCACGGCCGGCGTGGTACCGCCGGTGAGGCTGCCCGTGGCGGTCATCTGCGACACGTCGGAGCCGGTGTCGAAGGTGACCACCACAGCGGTACCGGGCAGCGGGCCGCCGCTCGTCGCCGAGAGCTGGTTCGCGGTCAGGTCGGTCCCCGCGATCAGCGCTGCACGAACCTGGGCACCGGTCGCGTTGTACGCGATCGCGGCGGTCGTCTTGCCCTGGTAGGTCAGCGTGAAGCTGCCGCCGGTGGGCGTGCCAGTGATCGTGACGGTCTGGACCTCGTTGGACGCCGGCCCGTCGGCGATGATGTTGCAGCCCATGTAAACGTCGACCATTGAGCGGTCGGACGCATTCCTAAAGTCGTAGTCCTTGATCCACCGCATACCCACGCCGCCGAGGGACTGCCGCGCTCCGAAGCTGGCCCCGGAGGGGATCTTCGGGGCCACCATGACGGCCGAGTAGGCGGTGCGGTGGAACGCGTAGCCCTCGTTCGGCTCGATCGCCTGAGACACCAGGATCCGGTTGAACCCGGCGATGGAGCCGATGGTGGCGTCCCGGAGCGCGTTGTTGTCGCCCGACTGATCGAAGTGCGACAGGTGCGGGTCCTTCAGGAACATCGACTCCAGCGCGGTGCCCAGGACCACGTACCGCTCGGTCATGGGCACGTTCGCTTCGTTCAGGGCCTGCCGAGCGTCGATCATCTTCTCGTAGGTGTTGGTCGCGTTGAGGCCGCTGACCGTGGTCGCGTAGGTCGCGTTCTGCATGACCTTGGCGATCTTGTTCTCGGCGCCTTCGGCGACGGCCCGCACCATCGGGGTCAGGATCTGAGCCCCGTAGGAGACGATGTCGAGGGTCTCCTCCTCGTCGGTGGTCGGCACCGCCGAGTAGATGGCCTGGTCCAAGGTGACATCGACCTTGGTCTCGACCAGGTTGTCCATCGTGATGATGCCCTCGCCCTCCGAGGCGGTACCCCGGGCCTGGCGAAGCGCGCGGGTACGCGCGGTGGTGCGAGCGGGCACGCGGATGGACACGGTGTCACCGGCGTTACCGACCCAGTCAGCTGCCGTGGTGGCGTCCATCCACACCAGCTGAGGAAGAACGATCTCGCGCTGTAGAAGGCCAAGGGCAGTAGCGGTGATCTTCTGCGCCTTGACGAAGGTGTTCGCCACGGTGAACCTCCAAGGGGCTCTAGGAATTCGGAACCGCTCCGGCCGTGGCGAACGGACCGCTGCGGGATTTACCGGTTACGAGGGATGAGAGCGGCGAGCTTCCGCGGGTCGGTTTCGTCGTCCCCGGAATCGGGGTCGCCGCCACCACGCAGACTCGCTTTCGGCTTGCTGGGCGGGGTGTTCTTCGGCGGAGTGCCGCCACCAGACGGCTCGGGCGCGATGAGCCCGAACAGTTCCTTCGCGTCCGCCTCTAGCTCGTCGTCACTCTCGCCGGACAGCCGCTTAGCGACCGCCCTGATCTGGGCGACAGTGGCGTGATCTGGGGCCTGCTCCTCCGCGATTTCGCGGCGCTTGTGGAGTGCCTCAGCCTTCTCAGCGCGGGACTTGTACGAATCGGCGGCCTCTTGCAGGCGCTGCGTCTCCGTCTTGTCCTTGTCTTCGTACTTGGCGAGCTTGGCTCGCATGTCCTCGGCTTCAGCCTTGGCCTTGTCGCGCTCAATTCGAGCGTTCTTCCGCTGCTCCTTGATCGCGTCGAGCGCACGCTTACCCGCGTCGCCGAGTTTGTCGGCGCCTTCGGGGTCATCGTCGTCATCGTCGACCGCATCCGCGAGCAACCGCTCGGCGTCAGCGTCGTCAATGTCGAGGTTGTCAGGACCAGTGCCCGGGTCGGCGGGCTTGCCGCCCTGGTCACCGTTTGGCTGGGACATTGCGTCCCCTTTCCGCCCCGTCGCGGGGTGTTTCAATCCGCACCCGTGTGGCGCGGGAAAACTCGGGGGCTAGTAGCCGCCCTTCATCGACCCGTCGGACTGCCAGGAGTCCGGGATCTGATTGGAGAGGCCCAGCTCGCGGGCGCGGCGCATGATGAACCGGCGCACTTTCCGCCGGCCTTCCTCGCCGCCCTTCGCCCGCCCCACCGCTTTGATGGCCTTGGCGAGGTCGGATCCGTTGCGGATGGGGAAACGACCACCAGAACCAGACGCATCCGGCATCGCTTTGCCCTGTTTCGCCAAGCTTCGGCGCGTATCAGTATCGGGACCGGCCACAACCGACTCCGTTCGCGTTATGCGGTGATCTGCTCTTCACGGCCGGCTTCACGCTCGGCCGCCTCGAACAACCGGCGCCACGCGTTCAGCGCGTCCCGGCCCGAGTACTTGCCCTCGATGCTGTCCCGCCACATCCGGCGGAACTCCGCCGCCCGGCCGGGCCACTCAGCGGTCCGGGAGAACACGGCCTTGGGCATGCACGCGCAGTTGTCGTGGACCTTGATCGTCCCCGGGCCGACGAACCGTGGATCGGACTCGGCGAACGACGACTCGTGATAGACCGGGCCCCGGCTCGCCAACATGGCGCAGAAGGCGCACGGGTTCGACGCGGTCACCCGGATGTAGCCGACCGCGACGTCATCGGCCTTGACTAGCTCCAGGGTGGTGTCCCGGGCCCCGTTGAGGACGTGACGCGACGCGGCACCCGAGGCCTGCACCACAGCCACCCTGCGCGCCCTGGTCTCGTCCAGGCCGTGGTGAGAGGCCCGCTTCAGGGCGCTGGGTCCGGTCACCAGCAGCGAGCGGATCGTGGCGTCGTCCGCGCTGCTCCAGTCCAGGACCACAGGCTTGAACTCCCCGAAATGCGGGGCCGTGATGTTCGACGGGGTGTCCCGCGCTGTCCCAGCTTGTCCCACGCTGTCCCGGCGTGCCGAACCGACCGTGATCGTGGGCCGCTGGTTGCGGCCAGAAGCCAACCGGGCCGGGCCGGGTAGCTCGGCACCCGGGGCGTTGCGGAACTCGACCGTCGGGGCCGGCGACGACGCCTCCGGGGCCTCGATCAGCCGCAGCCGCTGGTAGTAGTCGACCGCCAGATCCGCCGACGCCTGCCGGAAACTCCGAACCAGCGGCATCACAACCTGCACCCACGCCGCATAGGTGGCGTCGATCGCCGACCACGACAACAAGTTCACCGTCGGGATGAACTGCGCCAGGAACGCCGCCTTCAGGGCGAGCTGCTGCTGCCGGTACTCCTCAGTCAGCCGCGCACTCTGACCGGCCATCTACCGGGGCCCGTACAGGATCCAGGAGATGGCGGCGGCGAGCACGCCCATGACGATCAGCCCGCCGAGGACGAGCAGGGACTCGACCATCAGCGCGGCCCGACCGGTGTGCGGTCCACCGCCGGGTCGTTGCCCGGCACCCCGGGCGCCGGCTGCTGGCCGCCCTGGCGGGCCAGCTCCATCTGCATCTGGGTGATCGGGTCGGCGTCGAGGCGCATCTGGATCCACTCCGAGACGTCGGACTTCTCCACACCAGGGATGCGACCCCACAGCGCCTCGACAGGCACCTGAAGCATCTGGGCGGCCTTCCCGAGCGCGTCCACGGCTTGGGCCATCGACCGGATGTTCATGTCCTGCCACGTCACGCGGGAGGTGATGTCGGTGGCGTGCGCATCGTCGCCGTGCAGGCCGCTGGCGAGGCGTAGGAGCTGGATGTGAGAGCGGCCGGCGGACTTCTGCCGCTCCGACACCTTCTGCGTCAGCGACGCGCGGGCGGCGGCCAACGCTTCAGCGGACAGGTTCGCCATCTGCCCAGTCAGCTCATGGGTGGGTGTCTGCGACACAGCGGCGAGGGACTGGACGTCGGTTTCGTGGGCCTGGATGAAGCCTTGGAGCGGGGTCTCCGGGAGGCTGCCGAACTTGGTGTCCGGGTCGTCGGCGACCAACAGATCATCCTGGCGCAGCTGCAGCTTCTTCCGCCGCGCCGCTTCCTCGGTGTCCGGCTCCGACATGCCGGCGACCGTGCGGACCTTCCAGGAGTTGAAATGCTGGGTGAGCATCCGGTCGTACGCCGTCTTGTTGATCCTCGCCGCGAGAGGAATGTGCGGCTCGACCTCACCCGGCGTCCGACCATCAAGATCCAGCTGGTTGCAGTAGCGGACCACCGGGCACACACCCGAGTCGTGCGCCTCCGGCACCCCGAGCAGCTCGACGGGGTTGCGCCCCAACCCGGCCGCCGAGTCGACCTTCACGGTGTACACGAACTCGTCGTCGAACACCTTGACCGTGGTCACAACCTCGGTCCGGTCCTTCACCTGCAACGCGTAGATCGCCCAGTCATCCTCAGCCGGATCGTCATACCAGGCGTAACTCTTCCGAGGGCTCATACCCCGCATCGCAGGCATCGGCTTGCCCTGAAAGTCCTTGCCCGGCAGCGCGGTGGCGTAGGCGTACCCGTAGGCCAACATCGCCCGGTGCACCGCGATCTGACGCTCATCCCAACCATTCGACAGCCAGATCCGCCACGGGCCCTCCGGCTCCGCCATCGGATGCGGCGGCCCGTCAGGCGCGCTCTCAGAACCCCGAGGATCGACAGGCGCCCCAACGGGATCGAGGCGGGACCGGTAGCCGTCCACGTACATGCACTGCGCCGTGGACGTGACCACCAGGCCCAGCCACGGCACACGCGACAACTCCTTCAGCGCCTTCAGCTCAGGAGTCGCACCCTTCGGCAGCTTGATGTCATCCGGATCCCACCGATACCACCGGTCGATCCTGTCGAGGCGCTCCCGCTCCTTCCGCCAGTCCGGCAACAGCTTGTCCATGACAAGAGAGGCCAGGGCCTGAGTGCTCAGCACAGTCTCACCTGGCCTCTCTGCTAGGAATCAGTTCATGGGGCTCACACCTGACGAACACGCGACCGCCCTCGTGGTGCTCCGAACACTGCGCTGGGTCGCCGGCCGGACACGGTTCTACGACGCCGAGGACTGGACCCAGCTGCTCGCGGACCTCGAACACGCCATCGACGCCGAGGACGGACTGCGCTGGTCCTGCCCGGTATGCGAGGAGCTGACCTGCGACAACGGGTGCCCTCTCCAACCGCTGCGGAGCTGAGTCACCACACGTTGCCGCTGCGGACCTTCACCCGGCCCTGCGCCGCGACCCACAGCCGGCGGACCATCCGGGCACCGATCATCGCCACCGCAAGGTCAACCTTCCGGGGCGAATCCGGGGACTCCTTACCGATGGAGATGCCCCACCGGTTCGGCCGGCGCCGCGCGTTCCCCACATGCCGAGTCATCCGAGGATCACCATCGTGGGAGAACGCACCCGACTTGATCTCCGTCTCGGTCAGCTCGACAGCCAGGGTGAAATCGTGGAGTCGCGTGCGCATATCCCAGGCGATCGGCGCCGGTTCCTTACCGCCCGGCACCGCGTGCATCTGCAACCGAGGCCCGTACTCGTTCGCCCAGTTGACCTTGACGAAGCCTTCCCACTCCTTCACATCCGCGAAAAACGCCACCGGGTTCCACTCGCGGAACGCCTTCGCCACACACGCGTCAACCTCGTGCGCCGGGACCACGGACTCGGTGTTGTGCGCCGTGTCCGGCTCCCACGCACCCACCACGAACACGTGCCCATCGCTCACACAACAGGCGACCAGCGCGGTCGCGTCGCGGCTCTTGCTGCCATCGAAGAACAGGCAGATGTCCTCACCCGGCTCGATCAACCTGTCCGGATCCGCCAGCGCTGACCACTCCTGCGGGGTCATCCACGCATCCACCGCGACAGTCGGCCAGTTCAGGTACTTCCGCTTGCTCGCATCGGCCGACGAGCGTGGGTCCCAGATGCGTTCGATGATCGGCCGGGGCTTCACCCACCAGCAGTCGTCGTACACGTGCGTGAGGGCCCGCGTCAGCGACTCCTCGTCCGCCATGTCGGTGTCCGGCGGCGCGATCCGCGCGTCATACAGGATCTTGGAGCGACCCTTCGTACGGCCCTCCTCCTGCGCCACCCAACCATCCCACGACGCCTCGGCGACCGACCCGATCCCCGGCTCCCACGCGTTACACGTTTCGAGCATTCTCGAACCGGATTTCACCAGATTGTCTTCGAGTGTGGCCGCCAATTCCGGGCCACCATTCGTCGGCTTCCAATGCTCCGTCTCATCAGCAACAATAAAAGACGCCTCCGCGCCCTCAGCCGCATTCGACGACGACGTAATAACCTGGAGAGTTCCCTCCGGGGATTTGTAATACAATTGCTTCCCCGGATCAAGATTGTATTTAGTGACGACCTTCGAGCCCTTCGAAGCCATCGCCCGCACCATACGCATCGTGTTCGCCGTCTGAGACTCCGCAGTCGCCGCGATCTGCACCAACGGCATCTCCACGGCCATGCCCTTGCAGCCCCCCGGCAGCTTCGGATCGAAATCCCGCAGCCGCACAGGCGCCAAGAACTCGATCAGAGCCAGAACCGCCGCGAACGGAGACTTACCCGACCCCTTCGCCAACCGGCGCACCCCATGGTGAAATAACCAATCGCCGGACTCGTCGATCGAATACCAATGCAATAGGAATTTCAGTTGGCTGTCGACGAAATCCCACCGCTGACCGGCGTGCGGCCCATTCGGATGCCGCAGATTCTCCACAGCCCACCGGGCGGCCTCCCAGCCCAGCGTCAATTCAGGAATTGCCTCGGGCAACGTGACAAGACGGTCAGCCGGACCAATCGGAGCAGGCGGGGCGAGGGCGGCGATGCTCACCGGAACTACCCGAGGCGCTTGCGGTACGCGTCCATCGCGGTGACGGCGGCCTCGGCGTCATCGTCCTTCTGCTGCCCGCGCGCCAGCTCGATCCGCAGCCGCCGGCGAGCGCCTTCGGTCGTCATCAGCTCGCTACTGCCCGCCAGGAAGCTCTGGATCAGCATCGCCGAAGGCTTGCTGTTGACCATCGCCCGGTGCAGAACCTCGGCGAGAATCCACGCCTGGCTCCAATCCGACGGCTGGTAGAAGATCGACTGGCCAGACTGAGACAGCGACACGTACCAACGGGTCACGAACGGCGCCCAATGTGGATCCGGCTCCGGGACCTCGACGTCCTCAGCGCCAGGCGCAGACTCGATCTCGATCTCAGGCTTGTTCACGCGGCGACGACGGTCACTGCGCTCAGGGATAGGTCCGGGCATAACCGCCACCTCCTTCAGGAGTAGTTGGCCGGCGCCGAAGCTCGGCCTCGAACGACTAGACGACGATCGTTGGATTCAGGAGCTTCAAGGGCACGAGGCCGCTTGGGCTGTCCAATCGTGGACCCCCGCTGGCGCCGAGGGGCCTGGCCTCCCAGGAGGTGTGAACTCTGCAGCCGGTTGTTTGGGCTTTTTCGGCCTTCGGCTCTCGCGTCTGCTCAACGCGTAGCGGAGCTAGTCAGACCGTCGTAGTACTCGAACATCGCGGCGTGCTCGATTACGACGTCGCCGCGCTCGTTCTCCGCCAGACCCGCCTTGGTACGCGCCTCGCTCCATGGCCGCTCGCGGTGAGTGAGCTCGCTCAGCCAGTGCGCCGACTTGTCGCCGTAGAAGCCAAGCACAGCATCCACCGTCTCTCGCTCCGGTGGGGTGAGAGCTTTTGGGTCGCCACCGATCTCGGCGGGGGTTGATACCCGGAAGGTCCCACGGTGCCTTCGGTAGAGGTCCGGCACCACGGGGCCGTTGGCCCACGCCTGGATCTCTTCGCTGAAGAGGGCCTGCTCGTCCCAGACCAAGTGCCAAGCCTGGCTGTGGTAGACGAGCTTCTGAAGCTTCATGGCGGTCATGGGACCGTGCGTTGCCAGGATGTAGGCCGCGACGTCCTCGACACGCGCCATGGCGATCACCTCCCACCTATCACTCGCTGCGCGAGGTCCCGCAGGTATCCGGAACGGGTGGACTCGATGCCCCGGCGCAGCGACACCAGCTCGCCGCGCAACTCCTCGGTGGAGGCGGTCACCAGTACCAGCCGCGTCCGCCGGGACCGTGCCCGACCGCGCCGAGCAGGAGCAGCACCAAGCCGACGACGAGCACGATCGTGCCGACCGTGTACAGGGGGCTGATGCCGAGCAGCCAGCCGAGCACCAGCAAGATCACCCCGAGAACGATCACCGGGACCTCCATCCGTGCAG
>Ga0193707_1000175_pt1 | contig 19616 bp, 16 predicted proteins | sample U3c2metaG_FD_143043 | JGI IMG/M metagenome (GOLD analysis project Ga0193707, IMG submission 143043) | Soil microbial communities from a riparian zone of the East river system, Colorado, United States - U3c2 | ecosystem: Environmental > Terrestrial > Soil > Riparian zone | place: USA: East River... | reverse complement strand
CGAAGTCACAGTTGGAGTATTTCTCGGGCTTGTTGTTGGTAAACCGCTCGGCATTGCCGCGGCAGCGCTTGGCGCGGTCAAATCCGGAATCGGTCAGCTTCCTGGTGGTGTTGGGTGGCCGTCACTGCTCGGTTATGCCTGCCTGGCAGGGATCGGTTTTACCATGTCGCTGTTTATCGCTATGCTTGCGTTCGATGAGACCGGTCCACTTAACGCCGCAAAGTCAGGTATTCTCGCCGGGTCGCTTCTGGCCGGGATCGTGGGCGCTATTGTTCTGAGGATTGCCTCTCGTTTTCGCGACGATGAATAGGTCCCGGACGGTCCATAAATCACATGGAGGAGAATGTAGTCACGGCACTGTGCCGCCGCGTTCGGAATCGCGCGACGAGTGCCTCGACACAGCGAGGCGGCTACAAAAACACACGGGCACGCCTATTGCTATTTTCTCTGCCATTCTCTTTCTGTCCGGGATTGGTGCGCTCATATTCGAAACGCTTTGGCTGCGCCTCAGCGGCCTCGCATTTGGCAACTCGGTCTGGGCGGCGGCGTTGATCCTTTCCAGTTTCATGGCCGGCCTGGCGCTAGGGAACGCGATCGCCGCGTCATCGAGAATTCGGCGATGGCGCCCGCTACGTTTTTACGCCTTGCTGGAGGTGTTCGTTGCTTTGCTTGGTTGCACAATCGTTTTTGGCCTTCCTCTGCTGGGCGAATTGTTGCGACCTGTGTGGCAAATGCTCTGGAATTATCAACCCATGCTTCTCGGACTTCGATTCGTTGTGTCTTTCCTGATTCTACTTGTGCCGACAACGGCGATGGGCCTGACGCTGCCGGTGTTGATCGAAGATCCAATGTTGCGGCGAACTAATTTTGGGCGCGCGATTGGTTTTCTATATGGCTCGAATACTTTAGGCGCGGTGTTTGGCGCCGTGCTCGGTGAAGGCTATCTCATCGCAGCGCTCGGCCTCCGAGGCACGAGTTTGGCTGCGGGCCTGGCGGTTTGCATCGCTGCAATAAGCGCCTTGTTGGTGGCAAGGATTGGCGGTGATACGAGCGAGCCGATTCCCAAGCCAACGTTTCCGCTGCGTTTACATGTTAGCTATGGGCTGCCATGGCGTCTGCTTTTCGCCAGCTTCGGCACAGGCTGCGTTCTTCTTTGCCTGGAGGTCATATGGTTCCGATTTCTGCGCTTGTATGTTGTTTCATCGCCCACGGCATTTGCGGTGATGCTTGCAATTGTGCTGGCAGGAATAGGCCTGGGTGGCCTTTTGGCGGGCGCGGTTCAGGGTCGTAGTCGTCGCCCTACGCGCGATGCCGAGGCTTCGCACAGCGAAGCAACTACAGGGCGAAGCGGATCTCTTTCTGTTCTGTTGCTGCTGGCGGCGATTGCAACGCTTTTGTCATATTTGTTCTTTCCGGGCGAAATCGTGAAAACGCCCGCTGGCGCTTTTAGTCTCGCCTCCTGGTACCATATCGCGCTGCTCTCGATAGCGTTGATGTTTCCCGTCTCTTTTCTCTCGGGAATCTTGTTTCCATCCGTTGCTGCATCTGTTCAGGCCGCAGTGGAAGATCGGATGAACAGCACCGGAGTCACGACTCTTTTCAACACAACAGGGGCGGCGATCGGCCCACTTCTTGCAAGTTTCGTCTTGTTGCCCGGCATTGGCTATCAATGGAGCCTCGTACTTTGCGCTGTGGTTTACGCTTTGCTCAGCATTCTCGTGAGCGAGCGCTCAAGCTGGTCGATCCGGCGGCCAATCGGGTTGATTGTTATCGCACTTTGTGCGGCGGTGATCCTCCTCCTGGCAATTTTTCCGTATGACCGCGCTGAATCGCACTTCGCGCACGCGAGTCGCCCTTACGAGATTGATGAACACGGCAATGTGCTTGCACATGTTGTGAAAAGAATCGAGGGGACCTCAGATACCTATCAGTTGCTGCGACGCGATCTTTTTGGTGAACCGTATTACTACCGACTCTTGACTGACGCATTTTCGATGTCGGCCACAAATCCGCGCAATCAGCGTTACATGAGATTGTTCGCGTATCTTCCTTTAGCTCTTCGTTCGGAAGCGGAAGATGTATTGCTGATCTGTTACGGTTGCGGCGTGACGGCAGATGCGCTGCTGCACGGCCCGAACGTCAAACGCGTGGATGTCGTGGACATTTCGAAAGAAGTCTTCCATCTCGCCGATTTCTATTCGGGAATCAATTATTCCAACCCGCTCCGCGATCCGCGTGTGCACGCAATTGTGCAAGACGGACGCTTCTTCCTTCAGGCCAGCCCCCGGCAGTACGATATTATCACGGGCGAGCCGCCTCCGCCGAAGGTCGCTGGTTCGGTTAACCTCTACACGCAGGAATTTTTCTCTCTGATGAAAAGCCGCTTGAAGGAAGGCGGGATTGCCACCTTTTGGCTACCGATTAACCAGGTGAAAGTAGACGAAGCGAAAGCCATTCTTCGCGCGTTTCACAATGCGTTTCCCAACGCCTTGGTTTGGGCCAGCGCCGATCAGCAGTGGATCATGATGGGGATCAAAGGGCTGGGACGCCGTCTCAGCGAAGAGGAGTTACGGCGATTGTGGAGCGAGCCCGCCGCGGCGGGCCAGGAGTTGCGACGGGTTGGCGTCGAAGTTCCACAACAATTGGCCGCATTGTTTTTGATGGACGGCGATGAGATCGATCGCATCACGAGGGACGTAGCGCCCTTAACGGACAATTATCCCAAGCGGCTAACGGACGCAGTGTGGGATGAGCAGGCGAATTTAGAGTTCACTTCGACTTATATGGACGCATCGTCCGCCCTTTCGCGTTTTGTTTGGTCCCCGATCATCAACCGCATTTGGCCGGAGACGGCAAACGAATCGCTGAAATCATTCTTCGCCGTGCGCGAGATGCGATATGTTTCCGAAAGAATTGGAAGCAACCAGTTGGCCGAACTGGATCTTTATCTGCGCCATTCCCACCTGCGAATACCAGTCTTGGAGGTGCTGGGAAGTGACGGGTTGCGGCTGTCAATTGCCGAGCGTGTAGCGAAAAAATCGCAGCCGCCTCCGCTGGAAGCCATGCAAGACCTGGTCGCGGGAGCACTCGCGCAACGAGACATTAACGGAGCAATTCGCCTGCTGGAGAACAAGAAAGATCGTGGCCCGTTTAGTCTCGACGACACGTATCTGCTTATCTATCTCTACTGTTTAAACGGCGAGGTAGACAAAGCAGAAACGCTGGCCGCCACAAATGCTGCTGCGATCAAAAAGAATAGTTTCGTCGATTGGCTGTGGGGGAAATTGCAGAGCGAGTTCGGATTTCATCCGCCGGGGTGAGCGATCAACAGGAATCGACACGAATTTGTAAACGGCGGAAAGGGGGGCGCGAATCATGCGAATGAACGCGAATGGCTTCGCCGTCGTGAGTCGTCAAATCGTTGAAACGGATTTTGAAAGTGATTCACGTCAATTGGCGTGATTCGCGGGCAAAAAAATCCGTGTCGATTGATGTGAATTTCCGGTTTCGGCTGCTCAAAAAAAACTTCAAAAAAAATCAAAAAAAAGCTTGCCAGCCCCTGACGCATTCCATTAAACGGGGAGTTGACGCGACAAGTATGTCCGTAAGGGCGTTCAAAAAAACTTTGAAATAAGTGAAAAAAAAGCTTGTCAGCGCCATAGATGTTTAATAAGCGTGTCGAAACCTAACCAAACTAATGGAGAAACTAATGACTAAAAACGTGCTAAATAAACTCGGATTCCTTGGCGCCGTCTCTATGGCGGCGGTGGGATTTCCTTTAATTTTTGCATCAAGCGCATCCGCTCAGTTGCCCGCACCGGCCGTTCCAGCTAACCCGGCGGCGCCATCGGCTGAGGTCGAGCGCGTCATCGTGACCGGTTCGAATATTCCCACGGCGGAAGAGACCGGCCCGAACCCGGTAGACACCTATCGGCCGCAAGACATCGAGAAACTGGGCATCCGTAATGCCACCGACCTAACGACGTTCATACCGCAAGAGGCGGGCGGCACCGTTAACCAGAATATTGCGAATGGCGGCGACGGTACCGTGCAACTTAACCTGCGAGGCTTGCTGCCGAAGGAGACACTGATCCTGATTGACGGCAAGCGCATCGCGCAGGCTGCATTATTCGGTGGGTACGACATCCAGTTGATTCCCTTCTCGATGATCGATCACATCGATATCCTGAAGGACGGCGCCTCGGCTGTGTACGGAGCCGATGCGGTGGCTGGTGTGGTCAACTTCTTCCTGATCCACAAGTTCCGTGGGTTGGAGATCGGTGGCACGTACGGGAATACAAATCTCGGTGGCTCAAACGACATGGGTGAATGGGAAGCGTGGTTGAAAGCCGGCACCGGCGATGACAAGACCGACATCGTGGTGATAGCCGATTTCTACCAGCGCACTGGTGGCCTGTTCAGCCGTGACCGCGACATTTCCAGCAACGGGAACTTTGTTCCATTTGGAGGATTCGATATTCGCAGCGGCAATGAACAAGGTCGCGTGCAAGGCACCCGGCTGATCCCGAGGCTGTTTTTTAGCGCAAACACGCCGACTCCACATTCAGCGCCAAACGCCCAGACTTCTCCATTTTATACCTCCCCAGGGGCGGTACCCGGCATTGCAAACGGTGCGCCTGGGGATGGGAACTACATTGCCTTTAACTTCGCAGCTTTCACGCCCGCGCTGCCTCCGGCAGATCGCCAGGTGGTTTACGGCTCGTTCACCCGAGATCTGTGCGACAAATACCTGACCGTATTTGCCGATTTCAAGGTGGCACGCTCGTTTTTCGATGCGTCCCTGGCGGCTGCTCCGTTTACGCCTGATCCATTCAAAATTCCGGGTTCTAGCGTAGGGTTTAGCCCCTCCGGTATCAGCGTGCCAATTCAGAATGCGTTTAATCCATTCACCGTTGGGGATACGACGCTGGCTATTAACGGGGTCCCAACCCCTGTGACTACCGGAGTCCGGTTTCGTTCGGTCGTAGACACAGGCGTCAGAAACGAGAAGTTCACTTACTGGGATTACATCTTCGATGTTGGCCTGAAAGGTGAGATGGGAGAATTTGGCGATTACTTCAAGACGTGGAACTGGGAACTGGGCTTCCGCTACGCTCGCAACGAAGGTGAGGACTTGTCCCTGGGTGAGGTCAGCCAGCCTGGTCTGCGAGATGCGTTGCTGGATACCAACCCGCTCACTGCCTTCAATCCTTTCTTGGGTACCTTTGGTCGCAATACGAATGCGGCGATAAACCGGGTTTATGTCAACCTGCATAACAGCGCCACATGGGAGCAGCCATTAGCTTACGCCACGTTTAACGGCGATCTGTTTAATCTGCCTGCCGGCCCTGTCTCCTTTGCGATCGGCGGAGAGTACTACGGTGAGAGGTGGTCTCGCAGGCCTGATTCGCTGAATACGACATTCCAAACCATCGGCTCAACTGACCGTGAAGGCGCGAGGGTGAACCGGGATGTTTGGTCAATTTACGAGGAAGTTCGGGTGCCTTTCACCAGCCCCACATGGAACTTCCCCGGCTTCTATAGCTTCGAAGTTGACTTTGCCGAGCGCGAGCAGTGGTTCAGCCAGAACACTTCACCAGTGTTAAGTACGTCGTTCCCGGCAGCGCATACTACATACAACGCGCAGAAGCCGAAGGTATCGGTCCGCTGGCAGCCGGTCGATCCGAAGTATATCGGAGCGGTGACACTGCGTGGTAGTTACACTGAAGCGTTCCACGCGCCGACGGTGCTCGAGCTCAATCCTGCTGGGTCGCAGGCCTTCCCGCTCGTAGTCGATCCATTCTCTTCACAGACTCAGCAGCAGGTCGAGGAACGCATTAGCGGCAACCCCTTCCTGCACCCGGAGACTGCGTATGAATGGACTTACGGGATCGTGTACAGTCCGAAATGGATCAAGGGTTTGACAGTTAGCGCTGACTGGTGGCACATCGACATGCGTGACATCGTCTCGACGCTGGGTGCGCAGTTTCTTATCCAAAACAGCAATCGTGCACCGTTCAATACCCTTGTAACTCGTGCGCCTTCAACAATTCCTGGGGAACTTGGCCCGGTTACATTGGTCATCGACCCGAACCAAAACATTTCGGGTGCGATTTTCGAAGGTCTCGACTACGAAGCGATCTACATCCTGGATTCGACGATCTTCGGCCACGGAGATTGGGGTAGACTGACCACGACAGTCAACGGCACCTGGCTATCGCGGGCTGAGCTTCAGCCTGCTCCCGGTACCAAGCGTTTCGGTATCGCTGGCGAATTCCTGCCTACGTCATTCACACTGACCAGTTCGCTGCCGAGAAATCGGGCCAATTTCAGTATCTTCTACGATGGCCCTGCTGACACGTGGTTAGGTGGCCTGGATGTTGGAGCAGTTGTTCACTGGATCGGCCAGTACGAAGATGACAATCTCGATCTGGTGGGAACTTACGATGGTGGGACACCCAAGCCCCAAACGCCGAGAACCGACCCTACCACCGGGCTGGACGGTGCGCATGCGCGGAAAATCACGGATTGGACCACACTCGACCTGATCCTGAACTATACGTTTAACTACCCGGCGCCCGCGCCAGCCGAGGTGCCTGGCTATGCCAAGGATGGTGGGAAGAACGTGAAGATGAAGGATGGCAAGGAAAAGAATGTCGTCCCAGTGTCCACGGCTGAGTACGGTTGCCACAACTGGCAATGGTGGCTCAATAATACAACCATCACGCTCGGTATGCAGAACGTGTTGGACCAAGATCCGCCGTTTGTGGCCGGCAACTTTGAGAACGGCTATGACGAGTCGCTGACCACGATCAAAGGACGGTTCTGGTACGTCGGCTTAAAGAAGCGGTTCTAAAATTTCTCCGTTAGTTAGGTTACAGAAGAGGCAGCCCGCTTGGGCTGCCTCTTTGTCATCCCGAGCCGTGTAGACAGCAAGGATCTCTCAGTACCAATGAAGCTGGAACGCATCTCGCAAATGTTGCAGCCGCCTTGTTGCGCCGAGTTGCTCCGCCGCCTGTTGTGTCGGGCACGAGGGCGACGCCGGCCACAGCGATCAGACTTTACCGCCGCTACAGCGGGCCGCGAATTGATGACAGGTCTTTATGCAGCACGCAATACAGTCGATCTTGCGCGGCCAGTAGATTTGTGAGGCACGACGTTCGCCGAACTGCTATTGCCCTTGGGAGCTCGCCTAAGGGCGCGGTAGATGCGCGGTCGGATGCCCGTGCACCGCTCGAAAGCCACACTGAACACATCCGCGCTCCGGAATCCGAGAGAAGAAGCAATGCTCTCAATACTATTGCGAGGAACTAACAATCGTTGCTGCGCTTCAGCAATACGCGCCTCCGCGACGAATTGAGCAGGGGTTTTACCAAAGGCTTCATGGAATAAACGAGTGAAGTTACGGCGGGACATGGCCGCTCTTTGGGCGAGAACGTCTATGGAAAGATCGTCGCTGAGATGAGAGAGGATCCACGCCGGAAGATCAGCAAAACGGTCAGACGATTGGATCTGAAACTTCAGAGCTTCAGAATACTGTTCGTGTTCACCTGACCTCTTAACGTGAACGACCAATTCGCGCGCCAAGGCCAACGCGACATGACGACCGTAATCTTCCTCAACCAAAGCAAGCGCAAAATCAACGGCCGAGGCCCCGCCTGCACAAGTGTAGAAAGGGCCGTCTTTAACAAAGAGATTATTGGGATTAACACGGACTTTGGGAAATCGCGAAGCAACATCTTTTGCAAACCGCCAATGGATCACTCCCTGGCGCCCATCTAGAAGCCCGGTTGCCGCAAGCGCGTAAATCCCTCTTCCAAGAGCTGCGATCCGCCGCGTATTCGGTGCCCGCTGCTTTAACCATTTTAGGAGTCTCCGGTTGAGTTTTTCGCCGTGAAATCCGCTGCTGCTGCAAATAAAAACAGTATCAAGCGGCGGGGCGCTTTCGAGATCAACATCTGGGCTGATCACGATACCGCATTCTGTGACACATGGCTCTGCGCTGATACCAATCGTCATTACCCGGTAACAACGGGATTCACGTGCTTCGAGCTGGTCACTCGTTCCAATTGTTGCCCGTGAAAAAACTTCAGCGAGGCCCATCAGATCGGCCCCGGCTACCTCTTCGGCGACTATCAAACCAACCGTCTTCGGATTCATGACTGCAGTGAAACGCTTCAGCCAAGTTCTCGATCGCGGCCTTCTTTACAATATCCAGTCGGCGTGATTCGACAAGACCACATTGGACACGCAGCGCAGGACGATCCGAAACGAAGTTGCTACATTTTAGCGATTAATGCGTACAGTTGCCGGAGCGTAGCGATGCATTACCAGCGCGATGGGCAGGCCCACGCAGCACAAATGAATGATCAGCTGCCACCAGCCCATTGGTGGCTTGAATAAGATTGGCGTATGCAGGTAGAGACTGCGAACCCATGACAGGAACGGTGCCGTTGCGAAGTTGTTGACCGCAAAAACCGCCGCTCCGTAGAGCAGTCCCACAGCCACGACTCCCCAAAGCTTTTGGGGTAATGGAAGCCGCCGGCTTAGCGCGTAGAAAATCGTCGTTATGGTCAGTGCCATGGTAAAATGCATCGCGAGACCGAGGGCAGCTGTTGCGAGTCCGCCTTCAATCGCACTCCGGCCCAGCAAACCGCCAGCGACGCCTTTCAGCACGCGCAACGGTCCAAAGCCGTACGCAACGCCTAAATTGATGCAAGCCGCCGTGATGTCGAGCACACCAACAAGCACGGCCGCATATAGAATGGGTTTAAGATTTTTCATCACTCCGAGGTCCTTTTCTTGCTCCTATCGTATTCTACTCTTATTGGTATTCGCCTAGAGGTGGCAGTGATCAATTAAGTCACAAGACCCACTTAGCAAAGTCTTACAAGGCCAGTTGGCGCGAACATGTTTCAGGTGTGTGAATGATCAGGTATCGATGAACATTATGTGGTGCGCCGTCGTTGCGGACCGCGGCGTCTATCTTTTTTGTCCACACACTAGGCCGAGTGACCCAGGGAAGAGAGCCGGTGTGCAATCATCATAATCGGCGTCGCATCTATTTCGTTGGCGGCTTTAACGAGGACACGGCAGAGACATCGATCTGGTAAATGTCCCCGAGTCCGTTGCCAGGTGCGCACAACTCTTTTAACACCTCGGCCGTGGTTCGCCGCTGCGGTTTGGCAGGCAGTGCTGGCACGCGGCAACTCATCCAGATCAGGTATTTGCCATTTGGCGTGAGTTTGGGTGACAGTTCGCGTGCAGGGGAATTAATCTCCGGTCCGAGATTGACCGGCTCACTCCATTTGCCATCGGCTTGCTTGCGCGAGAGGTAAAGATCGTAATCGCCTAGAGAGTCGGGTCGCCTGGTGGCCGCAAGCAATAGCAACCGCTCATCTTCGGTAACGAACGCTTCGTACTCGCCTGCGCTGCTATTAACAGGCGGGCCGAGATTCTCCACTGCGTAGCTGCCTTCCTTTTGGGGCACCGCGCGATAAATGTCCCCCAGGCCCCTGGAATCCCCGCGTTCTGAGCCGAAATAGAGAGTTCCATTCTTTAAGACGATGGGATAATACGAGTCGGCATCGCTGTTGACTGGTGCTGGCAGGTGACGCGGCGCGCTCCAGCCCGAATCTGTCTTGTCCATAACCCAGATGTCGTGATGCGACTGCCGTTCCCCACCCGCCTCTACGGGGCGATCGGAGATAAAGTAAAAGTGTTTGCCATCGGCAGTGATGTAGGGATCGGCGTCTTGGTATTGGCCGGAGAACGGTGCAACCTCCGGCTGAGACCAACTGCCGTCCTTGTAGCGCGAGACGAAAATAGACCAACGGGAGAAATTCGGCGCGAGTTTGAGAAAATATATCTCGCGGCCGTCGGGCGTGAAGGTCACATGTGAATCATAATCGCCGGTGGAGATGGTACCCGGCGCAAACAGAGTCGCGCGCGAAAGCGGCTTCGCCGAATCGTAGGGGGCCGGCTGTGCGACCAGCGGCGCGCACATGATCGTCAACGTTATTGCGAACACGCGTGCGAGAGGAAGTCGAGCGATTGCCCGGTATGTACTAGTCATGGGTTTACCTGTCTTTAACAAATAGCTAACACATAGATTGATGAATCCGCGATGGGACTAACACGTCTATTGGAACCAACGCGTCATCAAACAAACTTTTACGTCTGCTCTTCGACAAACCATCGCAGCCGCGAGCGACGGGTAGGGTCCAAGATCACCAGCTCCGGCGTGGTTCTGAGCAAGCCAGTAGCTGAGAGTGGTTCCATGGAGCGCTCCGCCAGCGGAGTCAACTGCGCTTGCAACGTCTTATGGTCTTTTACAATGCCGAGCCATACGAGGTAAGGCCCGTCCGTTCGCACAGGTAACTGTGGGAAATTATTTGGTGCATCAAGCGTTACGAGAATGCCGGCCTCCCGCGCGCCTGTGGCCCGATACCTGGCAAACGTTGCCTCCGCCTGCTGCGCAAACGCATCCACGTTGTTCGGCTTAACTCCGAAGATCTGCGCGACGACGATACCTTGCGCACCGTTTTCTTCCTTGATCGGATCGACAGACGGAAACACGGGGATGCCGTGTTCAGGATCCAGCGGACGCAAAAGCAAAACATCATCAGAGTCCACCAGGAGACTGTTCATAGTGGACCGGTGTTCTTTCCAGAGCGGTCCGTAGTAGAAACCTGCGTTGATTATGGCGCGAGCGTCAGTGTTTTTAAAACCCCTAATCCACGTAAAACCCACCGGATTCTTGCGCTCGAAAAATTGTCCGAACGCTATGGCACCCAGTTGCTGAAACGCTTCGGGAAAATAGCTCTCAAAATATTCGGCGAAGTGTTTTCTTTCGCCCTCCTTGACGATGTAACGGCGAAACTCGATAACCTGAAAATGGTTCAAGTGTTTGACTCTATCCATAGCTCGGTTCCATCTCCAAGGATGAACGGCGTCGGTACCCGGCCGGATGGTTTAATCTGGAATGTCAGCTTCGACGAGTTTCGATAGAAGGGTGAGCGATTCCTGCCAGCCAAGATAGCAAGCCTCGGCAGGAATGACGCCGGGCACGCCTTCCTGCACAATGTTCAACTCCGTCCCGCAGGACACTTTCTTGAGGGTTATGGTCGTCTGCATTTCTCCGGGCAGGTTCGGGTCATCGAATTTGTCTGTGTAGCGAATACGCTCTTGTGGCTTCAGCTCGATATAGGTTCCGCCGAACGAATGGCTCTTGCCGGTACTGAAATTGGTGAACGACATCTTGTACGCGCCGCCGACTTTGGCATCCATCTGGTGGACCTTTCCGGTGAATCCGTTTGGTGGAAGCCACTTGGCCATCGCATCCGCATCAAGGAACGCGCGATAGATTTTCTCAGGCGCGGCACCAAGCACGCGGTGAAGTCGGATCGTATTTGTAGTGGTTTTTGACATAATTGCGAGTGTGTTTGGTCTGTTGAATGTTGATCGTTGTTCTGAAATCGCTGCGGTTCACTTTTGTTGCGAAGGCGCAACGCTAATCATCCATCCGATTCCGAACCGGTCTTCCAGCATGCCGAAGCGCGGCGACCAGAATGTCTTCGCAAGCGGCATCTTTACCTGTCCGCCATCGGCTAATGCGTTGAAAACCCGATCGGCTTCTGCTTCGTTCGGCACTGAGAGCGACAGAGAAAAGCCTTGAAAGCTGGGCTTGTCAGTGGAGTCGCCGTCGGACGCCATCACGGTCGTCTGGCCGATGCGGAAGCAGGAATGCATGATCTTGTTCTCGAAACCGGGTGGCACGGCGCCCGGCGGCAGCGGCTCAGGACTCTCCTTGAAGCGCATCATCATCTCGACTTCCGCGCCGAGGGCTTTGCGGTAAAATTCAATGGCTTCTTCGCAACTGCCGTTAAAGAAGAGATAGGGTTGGACGAATAGATTGTCTTTTGTTGTGCTCATATGTTTGGTTTGTTGTTGGTTTTCTCACTTCATTTACTGCTAAGACGAACGGGGAGACGATTCAGGACATGCTTGGGTTCTTTTTTCGGTTCACCGATTCATGTCTTTTGGGATTTTGACTGGACCGTTCGGACACTTTTTCACTGATCCGTGTTAATCACTCATTTGAGTGCGCGATATTTGAGGTGAGTGACCCCCGGTCCCGCGACAGTGCGGATCGGCTGGAGATGCACTTTCTGCGGATCGACGTTTACAAAGAGTCGTTCGCCGCGCCCCAGCAAAAAGGGGACGATGTGAATTTCCAACTCGTCGATCAGTCCAGCCGCGAGGTATTGCTGAATCACGTTTGCCCCACCACCGAGCGCCACATCCTTGCCACGGGCCACCTTCCGAGCCTGCATAAGCGCGGACTCGATGCCATTGGTAACGAAAAAGAACGTCGTGCCTCCTTTCATCACGAGCGGTTCGCGCCCGTGGTGGGTGAGTACGAAAACCGGATGGTGAAATGGCGGGCTGTCACCCCACCAGCCCTCCCAGGGATCTTTGCCCCACGGGCCGCGATCGGGACCGAACATGTAACGGCCCATAATCGTCGCGCCGAGGTTCTCGAACGCCTCGCGGAGCACGTCATCGTTGATTCCCGTTTCGCCGCCATTTGTGTCGCCGTGCAGTGAGCGAAAGGTCTTGGTGGGAAGGGCCCAGTCGTGAAGGTGGAACGCGCCTTCGCCGAGCGGATTTTCCACGCTTTGGTTTGGCCCGGCGACGTAGCCGTCAAGCGACATCGTGATGTTGACTTTTAGTTTGCTCATCACAAACACGAACTACAGAGCAAAGTTTGTTCCGGCGTAACGAGCGAACCTGTTTTCATAGAGGTCTTATACTAAAACAGTAGCTTCGGTCGCTTCACTTTTGTTCGGCGTTTTGCGAAGAGTGTTTAGGAGTGCGAGACCTTCAGGCCAGTCGCCGAATCCGCTGGCACTGTTGATGTGCCCGGCTTCACCGATCATCATGAACTCGCTGCCCCATGCCATCGCAAATCCTCGCGCGCGAGAAAGCGTGACGTACGGATCGTTGGAACTCGCAACCACAATGGTTCGAAATTGGAGCCGCAGTAGCGGAACCGGCGCAAAGCCTGTAGGTCCCGATGGAAAACTCAGAGCCTCAGGGTCGCTGGGTGCAACCAGAAGCGCTCCACGAACATGTGTTGAGAACATGCCCACAGCCCAATGCGCGACCAGCGCGCAACCGGCGCTGTGAGCCACAAGCACCGTATCCGGCCCCGTCAGAGCGAGGGCTTGATCGAGTTTCGCGATCCAATCGGCGCAGTGCGGCGTTTCCCAATCGTCTTGAATTACGCGAAGTAACGTATCGTCTCGGGCTTCCCACCGACTTTGCCAATGCCCGGGATCGGAGTCATGAAGTCCCGGAAGAATCAGGGTGCGCGTCATCTGGCTCCTTCAGTTGCAGCGGAGACATTGAATGCCCCGTCAACCGCCTCTACGAAAGTGCGCTCTTCGCGAAGGATGATGCGTTTGGCTACCGCTGTCTCGAAGTTCTTGCGCGCCTCAGCATCGCCTTTCAGCTTCTTTCGGTACGCTTCATAAGATGCAAGACTGTCGAAGGCAATCAGTCCCCAGGCAACATTGTTAGTGCCCTCGTAGGGCAGGAAGTAGCCCACCAGACGGCCGCCACACCGCGGGATGATGCGCCCCCAGTTTTCTGCGTACTCTTTGAAGGCTTCCCGCTGGTACGGATCGATTTCGTATCGGATGAAACACGTTATTGTCATATCTTTGTTACTGGTGCGCGTGCTTGCGAGTAGCGAAGCAGGGTAATCTTTATGAAGAACCAACGCCCAAGCGCTAAGGGGCTTTCCAAATAGAAAAAACAATAGTCCGTCTCTGCATCGGGCGAAGAACCTCTTTCTAGATATGTTCGCTGTAATCTGCTGCTCATCTGGCTGCACTTGAGATTACGATTTGTGCGCGGTGCATCCACAGTTCGGCGCATGGTATCGGCCATTCGCTTCGACGTCGCCACCCTTGCCATACATGTTTCTTGGTCGGGCCCAGTCGGTCAGCGAATGATATGGCCCGTTCTCACTCCGTCCTTTCGGCATGACGTCGAGATATCCATAAATGCCAAGAAATTGTTCGCCGCCTCGGCCATAAGTCGAGTAGGTATGGAAGATCTCTCCTGAGTTGTCCTTGTAGAAAACGCTGTCGCCCGACAGATCTTCCAGTCCAGCCGCCCATTCCGGCGCTTGTTGAAAATTGTAGAACGCGCGACCTGCAGCGACGTCCTCGGGCTTGAAAGAGACGTTGAAGTCATAATTAAAATCGCTGTGGTAGGATGAAACCCAACGGAAACGCCAGCCCATCCGCTTACGCACGACTTCGATCTCGTCGATCGGCGCGCGAGCGACAACCACATAGGTCACATCGTTGCTTTCGAGATGCTCAAGCAGGCCTTCAACATGATCTACCTCAAGCGAGCACCCGACGCACTGATGCGCGGCGCCCGGACCCATCATGAAGTGTTTGATAAAGAGTTGGCTCCGGCCGTCGAACAAGTCAGCCAGCGTGACTTTTCCTTCCGGAGCGTCGAAGACATACTCCTTTTCGATTTTCGCCCAGGGAAGCTCGCGACGATGCCGGCTTATTTCGTCACGCAGGTGGGTTAGTTCTTTTTCCCGCTCCAGCAAGTCCTTGCGAGCAACCAGCCACCCTGCTTTCGACGCGATCTTATGGGGATTAACTTCATTAACCCCTGTTTTTTTGCGTTCCATTGCTTCGATTTGCATTTTTAGTCTCCCCGGTTTGATGATTTCGCTTGGATTTCCAACAAAGTCTCTTCAAGGCTCACGCCGTCAGCCCGCCAGTTGAGGTGGCGCCAACTGCTGTCAACAGCGCGGTTGGTTATACAGGCGGGGCACATAGTTGGTTTGGTTTCACTTCATCTATTACGACGAATGGGGAACGGCATTTTGGACATCTTCCTCTGCGCTATTAGCGCTTCAGCGGCTCGTCACTGTCCCTTTATTTCCTTACAAATTTGAGCGCCATCGAGTTTAGACAGTAGCGGAGATATGTTGGAGCCGGACCATCATTGAACAAGTGCCCAAGATGCGATCCGCAGCGCGCGCATTTTACCTCGTCACGTGTCATTCCATGACTGGTATCGATAGTTTCCGTTACTTTGTCCGTGGCCAGCGGCGCATAGAAACTGGGCCAGCCCATTCGCGATTCAAACTTCGAATCAGAACTGAACAACTCACTTCCACAAGCGGCACAGAGATAGATCCCTTGCTGATGATTGTTCCAATACGCATTCTTATATGGGGCCTCTGTTTTGGCTTCACGCAGGACTTGAAATTGCCCGGGAGTCAGGATCTTTCGCCATTGGTCATCACTCAATGTCAGCTTTTGCCTCACCGGAGTAGACTCGATTTGCCGCCGGATTCGCGCGGCTTCTGCGTCTTCCGCCATGCTGAGATGGACGGGCAGGATACAGAGCAGAAACAAGGATAAAGGTTTCATTCCCTGTTAACTCTCAATGATCGATCATCAGCTTAAGGTTTCGTCAGACCGAGTTTCTTAAGCTTCGGTTTTATTATTTGTTGGACGTACGGATTGTTTGGGTTTTTCCGGCAGAAGTTCTGATGATTTTCTGGCGCCGGACGAAATGATCCCGCTCGAGTGATTTCAGTTGCGATCGGCTTCGAGTAAAACTTTTGCACCTGGGGCTTTAATCTTTGCGCGGCGTCGCGCTGCTGATCATTCGTGTAAAAGATTGCAGACCGGTACTGCTTTCCGATGTCAGCGCCCTGGCGATCGACCTGGGTCGGATCATGAGCCTCCCAGAATAGAATGAGCAGTTTGTCATAGCTGGTTTTGGCAGGATCAAATGAGACCTGTACTGTTTCGGCGCCCTGCATATACCCCGATACAACCGAAGTCACACCGGGCGCGTCTTCAAAAATCGCCTCGGTGCACCAAAAACAACCGCCCGCAAAATAAGCGACGTTTGCCTGGCCACTTTGCGCCTGCGGACAAAACGCAATTCCCAGGAGCAAGATTAGCGGCAGAAATCGAAAGAACGACTTGGATTTATATTTGATCGACGACGAACCACAAACCTTCCACATAGTACATCAACTCTTCGGTATCGTCTGATGTAGCAATGGCCACTTGAGAGAAGACGATAATGCCAGTTGCGCTTTGGAATACGCGTGCAATTGAACAAGAACTGCAGGAAACGGGGAAAATCGGCATGTCCAGAAGCGAATCGCCTCTGAAGAAACGGCGGCGCCGTTCGATTATCGCGTTCGAAATGATTCGGCTCGACCGGAGCGCAGCCGAACCGTTGCACGAGCAACTCTATCGCCAAATTCGTGATGAGCTGAAATCGGGTGCCTTTGCCGATGCCGCGTCTCGGCTTCCTTCGTCTCGAGCTTTGGCTAATGACCTGGGAATCGCAAGATTGACGGTTAATCTCGCGTTCTCAAGGCTTCACGAGGAAGGCTATCTGCGCTTGAAGCCCAGATCGGGTACGTTTGTGGCGAATCCGCTTCCTGAAAGTTTTTTGACCGCTGACAAATTCGCCCGCCGTACGGCGGGCGACATCCGCCGTGGCGGAGCGAAAACAGATCGGGTAGTCGAGCATCGAGCTCGCACCTCTGACCGGGTAAGAGCGATTCCAGATCAACGCGCAGGGACGCAGTTTGATCTCGGAGCGCTGGGCGCCGGGGCGGGTGTTTCCCTGGTCCCGGGACTCCCGGCGGTCGATGAATTCCCCATCGATATTTGGGAACGGCTCCGGTCCCGGGTGCTCGCACAAAAGGGCGCTCATCTATTGCGGCATGCATCGAGTCGTGGCGACGCGGACCTGCGCAAAGCCATTGCCACATACCTGTGCGATTTTAGAGGCGCGCGCTGTCATCCAGATCAAATCCTGATCGTCGGAGGCATGCAGCAGGCGATGCTGATTAGCGCCATGGCGCTGCTGGATCCGGGCGAACCTGTGTGGATGGAAGATCCCGGTTTTCATCAGGCGCGCAGAGTCTTTATTTTGGCGGGCGCCAAAGTGGTTCCAAAGCCGTTGGACCACGAAGGAATTGTAATCGCGCGATCGCCAAAGGAAAAGCAGCCAAAAATTATCCATATAACGCCTTCGCATCAATATCCGCTCGGCGTGACAATGAGTTTCGAGCGCAGAACAGCCCTGCTCGATTTTGCACGCGCTCATGATGCATTTGTTTTTGAAGATGACTTTTACGCGGAGTTCCGCTTTACCGGACCGCCGCTTCCCAGCTTGCAGGGCATCGACGATTTCGGGCGCGTCATTTACGCGGGGACGATGAGTAAAATTCTTTATCCTTCGTTGCGACTGGGCTACGTCGTTGCGCCAGAGGCGTTGATCGATCCGTTGGTAAAAATCCGCAGCACAATGGACCAACACTCGTCCGCAATTGATCAGGCTACGCTGGCGCGTTTCATCACCGAGGGATATTTCCTCAGTCATATCAAACGAATGCGAAAAATCTACGCCGAGCGGCGAGAGGTCTTCATCAAACAATTCAATGAGTTGCTCGGTGATCGTTTCACTTTGCAGGTTCCGGAGGGCGGATTGAACATGGTCGCGTGGCTGAAACGCGAGCAAGATTTCGCAGCGATTAGCCGTGTCACTCTTCAGATTGGAGTCAAGCCTTCGCCGCTGTCATTTTACTGCATTCGAGCCACGCCCAAGCCGGCGTTCGTCTTCGGTTTCGCCGGTTGGACTCCGGCACAGATTCGAGAAAGTCTGGTCAAACTCGCGTCGTCACTCCGAGGCGCGGGGATTCGTTAACCAGTGCAATGAGTGGCATGTCCAACAAGAAATCGCTTCTAAAGAAAAGGCGCCGGCGTTCGATCATCGCGTTCGAGATGATTCGACTTGATCGCGCAGCCGCAGAACCGCTCCACCAGCAGCTTTATCGCCAGATTCGCGATCAGCTAGGATCGGGCAGATTCATCGATGGCGCCTCCCGGCTTCCGTCCTCACGCGCGCTGGCTGCCGACCTGGGCATCTCCAGACTAACCGTCAACCTTGCGTTCTCGAAGCTTCACGCTGAAGGCTATCTTCGTTCAAAGGCCAAATCGGGGACATTTGTAGCATACCCTCTCCCTGAGAGCTTCCTGAGCGCAGACAAATTCGCTACGGGACGAATCAGCCGTGGCGGACCGGAAGCCCATCCTGCGGCTGAGTCTCGCGTTCGCATTTCTGACCGGGTGAAAGCAATTCCGGACCAGCGTGTAGGAAAACAGTTTGACCTTGGAGCGACAGGCGCTGGCGCGGGCATTTCGCTTGTCCCGAGCATTCCGGCGGTCGATGAATTTCCCATAGGCGTCTGGGAGCGGCTTAGGACACAGGTTCTCGCGAAGAAGGGAGCCCACCTATTGCGATATGCGTCGAATCGAGGCGACTCCGATTTGCGCAATGCGCTTGCGGCTTATTTGTGCGATTTCAGGGCAGCGCGCTGTGATCCTGAGCAGATCGTGATTGTCGGCGGAATGCAGCAAGCCATGTTGATTAGCGCAACGGCATTGCTAAATCCGGGTGACCCCGCATGGATTGAAGATCCGTGTTATCAGCAGACCCGAAGAGTTCTCACTCTGGCCGACGCCCGGATCATTCCAAAGCCGCTCGACGATCAGGGAATCGTGATTGCGCGATCCCCAAAAGAACCTCTTCCAAAACTCATCTACATAACTCCTTCGCATGAGTTTCCTCTCGGGGTGACAATGAGTTTCCAGCGCAGGACGGCCTTGCTCGATTTCGCGCGCGCGCATAACGCGTTCGTCTTCGAAGACGATTACGACGCCGAATTCCGTTTCACCGGGCCGCCACTCCCTTCGTTGCAGGGGATCGATCACTCCGGCCGGGTGATTTACGCGGGAACGATGAGCAAGATTCTTTGTCCCTCTTTGCGCCTGGGGTACATCGTTGCACCGGAACCGCTGGTCGATTCGTTCATCAAGATCCGCAGCGCGATGGATCAACACTCGTCTCCGATCGACCAGGCGACGCTGGCGCGATTTATCACCGAGGGATTTTTTCTCAGTCACATCAAACGGATGCGAAAATTATATTCGGACCGACGAGATTTTTTCATCGAACAGTTCAACAAGTTACTGGGTGATCGTTTCACGTTGCAGGTTCCAGAAGCTGGATTGAACATCGTCGCCTGGCTGAAGCGGGAGGAAGACTTTCAAATGATCAGGCGTATCACATTAGATGTCGGAGTAAGACCGTCAGCGCTCTCATTTTTTTGCATCCAGGCGAAGCTAAAGCCAGCGTTCGTATTCGGTTTTGCTGCCTGGACGCCGGCGCAGATTCGAGAAAGCCTTGTTAAACTCGCCTCTGCACTAAAGGGAAAGGGAGTTTAACCTTGAGTTGGGACGGTACTGCTTCTGGTGTGCCAGGCACTGTTCCTGTCCGTGGTAGGGCTGCTTCCCCATTAGCCGAAGCCGCCATCGGACGTCCATTTAAGTTTTTCAGGTAGCTGCGCGGTTTCGCTCCAAGTCTCCGTTCAAATGCGCGGCGGAATGTCTGCGCATCCGAAAAGCCAACAGAGGCAGCGATGATCTCCAGAGTTCGCTTCGGAACAGCCAGGCGACGCTTTGCTTCGTTGATGCGCAGAT
>Ga0193707_1000174_pt1 | contig 19622 bp, 14 predicted proteins | sample U3c2metaG_FD_143043 | JGI IMG/M metagenome (GOLD analysis project Ga0193707, IMG submission 143043) | Soil microbial communities from a riparian zone of the East river system, Colorado, United States - U3c2 | ecosystem: Environmental > Terrestrial > Soil > Riparian zone | place: USA: East River... | reverse complement strand
CGGTTGTAACCTTTGAAGCGGGCAAAAGAATTATGCGCGCTCTTCAGAGATTTTGGGCGACTCAGCGGTTGCGCCGTCAGTGACCACTCGACCTCTTTGACTCGTTAGGCGCCTCGCGACAGGCGAACGCGCATCTCTGTCCAACTATCGTCGGAACGCACCAACTCGACGTCGCCACCATGCGCTCGAGCCAGCTCCCGCGCGATGCTCAGACCCAGTCCATGCCCTGGCACGCGTTCGTCTCCGCGCACCCGGTAAAAACGCTCGAATAACTGTCGGGTGCGATCTTTGGGGATGCCGTCACCGGTGTTGCCGATTATCATTTCTACGGCGCTGTTGACGGCCCGCGCCTCCACCCGAATGCGACCGCCAGGAATGTTATATTTAACTGCGTTTTCGACCAAATTCTCCGCGATCATCGCAACGAACGTGCGGTCGGCGTTTAGCAGCAGATGCTTCGGGATATCCGCTTCCACTTTCAGATCAAGCGGCTCGGCTAAAATAAGCGCGTCATCAAGAACGCCTTCAAGCACTTCGCCTAAGTCGAACTCAGCCTTCGACAACTCAAGCCGACCGGCATCGGCGCGAGAGAGCAAAAGCAGATTGTCCACGACTGAACTGATATGATGAATGCGATGGAGCAGTCCTTCGGCGCTCGCTTGTGTGCTTTCGCTGCAGCTGACATCGGCGAGAATTTCTTCAACACCGGCGCGCAGGACAGCGATCGGCGTTTTCAAATGATGCGAAGCGTCAGCAGAAAAACGAACGGATTGTTCGAAACTGCGCTGCAACCGTTCGAAGGTCGCATTCAGCACTTCGATCAATCCAGCGATCTCATCGTTAGTCGGCGGCACAGGCAGCCGCTGGTCAAGCCGCTGCGCGGTGATCATCTTGGCCGCCTGGCGGATTTCTTCGACCGGCGCGATCGCTTTGCTCGCGACCCAGGCCGAACCGAACAGGGTTATTAAGAGCACCGTCGGAATCGCTCCTAGCATCGCCAGGAAAATATCGCGGCCGATTTGATTGATCTCCGTCAGGTCATCACCGGCGCGCAAGGTGAGGCCATTTTCACTAAACTCGGCCACGCGGACGTTTTTCCCGTCGATCTTGTGATTATGAAATTCTTTGATGCCATCGCGTGGGAACGGCTGGCGCAATCGCGGGGAAAGATAGAGCACGGTGCCGCTTGCGTCAGTTACTTCAACTAGGTGCTTACGCAGTGAGAGCGGCACTAAGATCTCGTTGAACACCGGCCCGCTGTTCATTCGACCACCTTCGAAATGTTCGACATCCCGAAAGAATTCCTGGGCGTCGGTCGTTAGGCGCCGATCGAAGGCCGCGATCTCGGCATGGCGCATTACCAACCAGGTGGTGATTGCGCCGCCAAGGGTGGCGGCCACGGCAAGCCCCGCGGAGTAATGCGCAATCTTCCAGCGTAATGGCCAGTTTCTCATTCCGGTTCCCGAATCGTGTAGCCTAAGTATCGCACGGTGTGGATAAGCGGCGGCGAGTCGATCTTTTTGCGCAGACGGCTAATGAAGGCTTCAACCAGTTTCACGCCGTACTCATGTTCCCGTTCCCAGACGCGCTCGCACAATTCCGTGCGGCTAAAGATGCGGCCTGGTTCGCGCATCAGTACGCGCAACAATGTGAGTTCTCGCGACGAAAGCTCGATCCGGCGCGGGCCCCGGTACAATGCTCTGTCCGCCAGGTTCAAAACCAAATCGTCGACTTGGAGCTTAATCGGCGGTTTTTCAGGAAAACGTCGCCCGAGCGCACTCACTCGCGCAACCAGTTCCTGCATGGCAAACGGTTTCGCGAGGTAATCATCAGCGCCCAGTCCGAGGCCAGTCACCCGATCGCTCACCTGGCCACGCGCGGTCAAGATAAGGACACGAGTGTCCATTTTCGCACCGCGCAAACGTCGTAGTACTTCGAACCCATCCATTTCTGGCAGCATCACATCGAGCACGATGAGATCGTAGTGCTTTGCTTCCGCTTCGCCCAAGGCAGTTTCGCCATCGTGAACGATGGTAAGCTCATGGCTAGCTTGAGTGAGGACGCGAAAGATATGCCGTGCAAGGCCAACTTCGTCTTCGACAACTAGAATGTGCATAGATTCATGATGTGGATGGCGCCACCGTCGGCAAATGCGGTCGACGTCACTGACGCGAGCAGCTAACCGACGACTCGGATTGGATCACAACCGTGTGACGCACATCAACATCTCAGAATCGCGGAGCAAGGGATGATTGCGGCTAACGTCGCTGATTATCTCAAAGTCACCGCGCGCGTGGCCACCTTCTAACTGTGCTGCTCATACGCGAAGAGGATGAAAGCGGCGCAAGTGTCGGCAATCCCAAAAAGGTTATCGTTCCGTTACTTTTCCGGGCAGGCAAGACGCGCTTGCCCACGTACATCGGGCTGTTTATTTCCCGGTGCGAAAGATTTGTAGCGCATTCGCCACTTCGTGGCTTGCGTGTTGCCGCAGGAGCGGAGTCGGTTACACTCGGTTCGGGCTATGACTGCCAACGGTAATGTACTTGCCTGCGGTCTTCTCGCGCTTGTCTCTTGTGCAAGCAGCAATGCTAGCGAGCCGCTTTACGATGGACTCGGCGCCTACTCGCGTAAGATCACAACAAAACACGCAAAGGCGCAGCGTTACTTCGACCAAGGTTTGGCATTGCTGCATGGTTTCAACCACAGGGGTGCAATCCGCTCGTTCCAAGAAGCTGCGCGGCTCGATCCGCAATGCGCCATGGCACATTGGGGCGCTGCACTTGCTGCCGGTCCACACATCAATTACCCGCTCGTGCCGCCGCCGATGGCGGAACTGGCATGGAAAGAACTAATACTTGCAAAACAACACGCGTCGAACGGCTCAGAAGTCGAGCGAGCTTTGATCGATGCCCTCGGTAAGCGCTACGCCTATCCGCAACCGGAGGACCGCGCACCGCTCGACCAGGCTTATGCCGACGCAATGCGCGAAGCTTGGAAGAGGTTTCCCAATGACGTTGATGTGGGCGCACTGTTTGCCGAAGCGATGATGGACCTCCGACCGTGGAATCAATGGACAGTTGAAGGTCAACCGAACCCGGGCACCGAGGAGATCATCGCCACGCTCGACGTGGTATTGAAGCTAAACCCGCGACATCCGTTTGCGAATCATCTTTACATCCACGCTGTCGAAGCTTCGCCACATCCGGAACGCGCTGAGGCGGCGGCCGATCGCCTGCGCAAGCTCCAGCCGGGCCTAGCCCATAATGTGCACATGCCATCGCACATCGATATCCGTTGTGGCCGCTGGCATGAGGCCATCGCAACGAACGTCAAGGCCGTCCAGGCCGACAAACGTTACCGCGCCGCGACGGGCAATCGGCCGCTCGGTCTATTCCCTATGTACGCCGCACACAATCAGCATATGCTCGCGTACGCCGCGCTGATGACCGGCCAAAGCAAACTCGCGATGCGTTATGTGCGCGAAATGATAAAAGATCTGCCGTCAGAGTTCGTTAAGGAAAACGCAGCCTTGGTAGAGGCATTCGGCGCGGTACCGATGGAAGTGATGATGCGATTCGGAAAGTGGGACGAGATCCTCGCCGAGCCAGAAGAATATCCTGACTACATGCCATTTGCTCGTGCATTTCATCATGGCGCACGCGCGATCGCTTTTGCCGCCAAAAGCGACACCGCGAAGGCACGAAAGGAGCAGGTGATGTTCCGTGAGCTTGTCCAGCACGTTCCAAAGGAAACCGCCGTGAGTAACAACACGGCTGAATCGATCATCGCACTCGCGAACCACATGATTGAAGGCGAGCTGCTGATTGCCGAAGGAAAACTCGATCCAGGCCTCGATGAACTGCACGCCGCGCTCGCATTGGAAGACGCCCTGAAATACGACGAGCCACCGTCCTGGATGATTCCTTTACGGCACACAATCGGCGCGAACCTGATGGCTGCCGGCCGCTTCGCCGAGGCTGAGCAAATCTATCGCGATGATCTGAAGCGGCTGCCCGAGAATGGATGGTCTCTACTCGGGCTCTATCAAGCGCTCGCCGCGCAGCAAACGGGCCGTGTAGAGCTTGAAGCAACGCGTGCCCGTTTCAACAAAGTATGGGCCAAGGCGGACGTAAAAATCACGAGCTCGTGTCTATGTCGACCGGGCACGGCGGAAAGATGTAAATTCAACAGCAGCGAATCTTCGCGCGTTTTATTCGACTAAAGAGCCAGACTCTCCTGTTTCGAAGTTGAAGCCACATCAGTAAGGCCGCGGAACTTCTTCACGAGTTCATCAAGTTTAGCGACATAATAATCGATGTTTTCGTCGCGATTTTCCGGGTCGAATTCGCTCGCCGGTTTGGCGGCTTCGTAGGCGGGAACTTTTTTTGGAGTCGCTTTGATGTAGTAACTGATCTGGTCGCCCGGCCTGTAATTGCGGCCGCTGGCGAGGGCGAGTTCGTAGGCAGCCCCGCGATTGCGCGCCGAGCCGGCGATCTTGGCACGATATTTATCGAGCGAATCCTGGAGCGTGTCGGTCTTCATCAGCATGTCGATCTTCCATTCGCGGTTCCGGATTTTGCGCTCGAATTCGTTCCGCAGATCGGTCACTGCTTCCGGTTTTCCCTCCATGATCAGCTTGATCATTTCCTCCAGGAAGACGCGCTGGAATTTTTCGAGTCCGCGGGATTTAAGGGCGCCGCCCTTAATGACCACCTCGCCTTCTTTGGTAAGGAGTGCGTAATTCTTTGCCTTGTAGCTGAACATGGCGTCGAATTGTTCGTCGAAATCGATTTCAATTCCCTCGGGCAATTCCTTCCCTAAACCATCGCGCAATTCCGCAATCTCGTCTGTAGTGGCAGCCGTGTCGGCTGCATGAGACTTACGCTTAGCAGGCGGCACGCCTACCCCCACAGAAGAAGGCGGAACGAAATAGATTCCGTCTGTATCGACTTCGATGACGTTCGCGCCGTGCGCGCCTAACCAGTCGATCATCTTCTTGAGCAAATCGCGGCCGATCTGAGTCACACGCGCAGCGGCATCGAAATCAGCAAAATGTCCCTGGGCGAATCCCAGGTACCCGTAGAAACTGTTCAGCAGAATCTTGAACGTATTTTGCAGAGCCTGGAAGTGATGCTGCTTCGCGGGATCTTTTTCCGCCCGCATTTCTGCCTTCGCTTCCAATCGGAACGTGCGCAGATCGGTGAGCAAATGCCGGAAGATTTGCAGCTGATCGCTGACCGGAAAGCAATCGAACTTCAACATGATCGACGGGTAGAGGGAAGCGACGTCGCAGTGCCAGACATTATGCGCGACGCCGGTGAAGAAGATGTCGGTGTAACCGCCCTCAAACGCGCGCACCATCGGCAACTCGGGAATGGAATGGCGTTGCCGGAAATATTCGCGCAGGAAAAGCGCATTGATCCGCGTGGCGTTGCCGCGAACGATTACATCCTGATAGTTGTATGGGAAAATCTGGGCCTGGATGAAGTAGCTCGCGCTTAACAATTCGGATAATGCCCGTGTTTCGCGGACACCGCACAGCGCGCGACGCCGAAATTGTTCCGAATTGCCCAGGTACGCACGCTGCAATTCCCTGCCTGTAAGCGCGGAAATTTCGTCACTGCCGCAAAGATCGAAATGCCGGGCGACATCGGTCCGTTCGAAACCTGCGAGAGAACGCATGCCGACGTCATAAAATTGCGCGAGTAAAAAAGTATCGACGAAGTGGCGCCCACCGACTGTGAACTTTGGATAGTCGATCGTTTTTTCCGCAATTTGGAGTCGCGATGGTCGCGAGCGTAGAAATCCGTCGCTGCGCCCCCAGTCGAGTTTCGTCTTTGTCTTTTTCGCCCGTGACACCAGAGACGGAAGATGGAAACGGAACAAGTCGTGGCCTTCGATGACATCCGGATCCCGCTCCTTGATGATTGCGGTCAAGCGCTTCAGCGCAGCGCGCTCGGATTCCTCGACATTTGTTGGATCAACAATGAGCAGTTCCTCCCAACCGGTGCTATCCGACAGCGCGATGCCCATGATGTGATCGCTGGGGCCGGGATCGGTGGTCCCGGTGCCTGCATCAGCGATGCCATCTGCAGAGAGCGTTTCGATCTGCAATCGTTTCAGTTCTTCAAACGGCAAATCTTTGAACAACGTGCGACCCGTCGCGGTCAGGTAATGCTGCACCGGATCAGTAAGGGCGAAGAAATCGCGCCCGGCATTTTTGAGTCCGTTGCGCAATCCGATGAGTTCCTTCCAGCTATCGACCGTGACCAGCCAGCCATACTTGAGATTGCTCTGAAGCTTTTCGGATTCGATGCCAAGATCGACAATATCCGAGTCGCACCAGACAAATGGGTGGAAAGGCTCAACGTCGGCGACGGTCGATCCGTCCGCTTCCCGACGATAAACCTTAACCGTTCCAGTCTCGCCGAGTTCAATGGCGACAATGCGTGGTGTTGAATCAGCACCGAAGAGCAATGTGTTCTTCTCGAACTCCATGAGTCATCCAACTTTCTGTCATTTCGAGCGAAGTCGAGAAAATCTCTTACGTCATTGCGTGGAACAGGAATTCAGAGATGCTTCGACTTCCGCTCAGCATGACAAAATGAAGACCGTTTCGCCATCGATCGTATTCCTTTCGATTTTCATGCCAGCGCTTGCATTCACTCAGCAGACGCCGCAATCGCTAGCTGACGCGCAGCTGCCCTCGTTGCTCGCGATTTACAAAGACCTTCACACGCACCCGGAATTATCCGGGCATGAGGAGCGCACCGCGTCGATCGTCGCAAAAGAGTTGCGCGCGGCCGGCTGCCAGGTCACCGAGCACCTGGGAAAATACGAAAACGCCAACCTCAAAGGTTACGGCGTTGTGGGCGTGATGAAGAATGGCGATGGGCCGATAGTGCTTGTGCGAACGGACATGGATGCATTGCCAGTGGAAGAAGAAACTGGTTTGCCGTATGCCAGTAAGACCGTCACCAAAAATGAGGACGGCAAGGATGTGCATGTGATGCACGCCTGCGGGCACGACACACATATTGCGGCGTTCATCGGCACCGCGCGCGCTCTCGGAAAGTTAAAAGATCAATGGCACGGCACGATCCTGTTCGTGGCGCAACCAGCAGAGGAAATTGGTACCGGTGCACGCGCGCTCCTCAAAGACAGCCTTTACGAAAAATTCGGTAAACCGAATTTTGCGCTTGGTTTTCATGACAAAGCCGATCTTGAAACCGGTCACATTGGCGTCACCGAAGGATATACGTCTGCAAACGTCGATTCAGTCGACATTACCGTGCGTGGCGTCGGCGGGCATGGTGCCTACCCGCACAAGACAAAAGACCCGATCGTTCTCGCGGCACAAATAATTAACGCGCTGCAAACCATCGCGAGCCGTGAAAATAATCCACTCGATCCGGTTGTGATCACAGTTGGCTCGATTCACGGCGGAACGAAGCGCAATATCATTCCGGACGACGTGAAACTGCTGCTCACGGTGCGTACCTACAAATCTGACATACGCGAACGCGTGCTGACGGCTATCGATCAAATTGTAAAAGGATGCGCGATAGCCGCTGGAATACCGCCTGACCGCGCTCCGATTGTAACCGTGAGCAAGGATGAACGCTGCCCCGCAATGTACAACAACCCTGAACTGACCAAACGCCTCATTGCTGTTTGGAAAAGGTCGTTAGGCAACGAAAACGTCGAGATCGTCGATCCCACCATGGGTGGTGAAGACTTTTCCGAATACAGCCTGCCGGACCGCTCCATTCCGGCGGTTAATTTTCACTTCGGCGCCGTCGATTCGGCGAAGATGGCGGAGTACAAACAAGGGGGAAAAGAATTGCCAACCCTGCATTCGAGCAGGTTCGCTCCGGTTCCCGAACCAACGATCCGTGTTGGGATCATTGGAATGACGAGCGCCGTGCTCGAGCTAATGAAAAAATAGAGAAACTCGGAGTGACTGGTAATCCAAGATTCGTAATTCGGCCCGAAATTCGATTCAACGATCTAACAGATCACGATTCGAGGCGCGAAGCGTCACTTCACCTTGATTTTTTTCCGCAGGTAGGTCGGGACGTCGAGGTCTTCGCCTTCAACAATAGTTGGCTCACTTTTTTCAAAGCGACCACGGTTGACGGGCTCGAACTGCAAAACTTCCTGTTTAGCCTGCATCGATTTTTCAGCAGATACTTTTTCCTCTTTTGCGGGAGCTGGTTTTCTTCGGGGCGTGTTCACGGGCGGCTCAGGCGTGTCGACAACCTCGAACGCGCTCGAGACTGATTCGACAGAGGGCGCCGGCACGTTTTCGACCTCCATGGGCTCGGGCTCTTCAATGAGAGTCGTCTCCGGCGACTGAAAATCCTCGACCGGCGCCGGTTCGGGCTCGACGTCAATCTTTGGCGGACTCTCATGAGGCTGTTCCCACACCGGCGGCACTGGCGGCGCGCTGCTCAGCGGAGACGTCTGCGCCTTCTGCGGTACCACATCGTCGTCCGCTGCGAAGGAACTGATGATTGTAACGCTTAAACGATCGCCCAATCGTCCATCCACAGCAGTGCCGAAAAGAATCTGCGTTTCGTCACTAACGTGCCGATCGAGTTCCTTCATGACAATTTCGACTTCCGACAAAGTCATACCCGGCCCGCCTGCCACTTGTACCAGGACCCGCGCGGCGTCCGCCAGTGTGCGACCACGATCCATCAATGGACTCTTGAGAGCCTGCGCGAGTGCATCATGCGCGCGATTGTCTGAATCCGATTCCCCAAAGCCGAAAAGGCATCGCCCGTTGCGGCTGCGCAAGGCGGCAACCAAATCGTCAAAGCCAATACGAATGAGTCCGGGCCGCTGAACCAGATTCACAATCGAACGAATGCTCTGACTGATGGTCGTATCGGCCTTGGAAAATGCCTGATGAATGCCTGCGTTCGGAGCGACCATGTCGCCCATCTGATCGTTTTCGAAGCAAACCACTGCGTTGGCAAGTTCGTTGAGCCGGCCCAGGGCTTCGCGCGCCTGGGCGTTGCGTCGCCTGCCTTCGAACGCAAACGGCAACGTTGCAAATGCAAGTACCAGCGCCCCCGCTTCGCGAGCGAGATGCGCGACATACGGCGCCGCACCCGAGCCCGTGCCTCCACCAAGCCCGGTGCAGATGAAAATCATTCTCGCACCAGTCAACGCCTCGCGAATCTCCTCTGTCGATTCAAAAGCGGCCTGATAGCCAACCTCGGGATCGCCACCTGCGCCCAAGCCACGCGTAACGGTCCGGCCGAGCTGCACTTTGTGCGCAGCAACGGAGCTCGCCAGCGATTGCACGTCGGTATTGACGGCCAGAACCTCTGCTCCTTCCAAGCCGTCGAGCACAATCCGGTCGAGCGAATTCAAACCGGCGCCACCAACACTGACAATTTTGATTGGAATGAATTCCTCCGCCCGCTCAGGGAGAGTGTAGTTTTTGCTAAGTTGAATCATATTGGTCTTTCAGTTTTTTCATCGCCTTCCGCTAAAAATTCTTCCGAGGATGCGTCCGATTCCCCGCGCCGGCCGATCTGTTTGCACGGCTTGAGCATATTTGATCAGCCCGATTGCAGTCGAAAATTGCGGGTTCTCTACTGCGGAGGTCACGCCTGATGTTGTTTGAGCGTGCGCGACATGCGCGGGCATTTCGAAAATCTCTTCCGCGAGATTGTCGATGCCATTTAGAAGACTGCATCCGCCCGTGATGAAAATACCGCCCCCCAGGTAATTAATGAATGGTTCTTCATCAAGCCTGCGTTTGAGTAACTCAAGGGTTTCTCGGAGGCGCAAATGAATAATCGTGTTCAAGGTCTCGCGTTCAATCTCCTTCCCTGCAAAACCGGAATCGTCTTTTAGCAAAATCATCTCGCCTGGGAAACAATTGCCAAGGACACAACTGCCCTCCTCGATTTTGAGTTTTTCTGAGCGAGCCATTGGGATGCGCAACCCCATGGAGATGTCATTAGTGATATGGTCACCACCTATTGCAATGCAGCCGCTCTGCTTCACTGCGCCGTCCGCGTACAAAATATAGTCAGTCGTCCCGCCCCCGATATCGAGCACCAGCGCCCCGAGATCTTTTTGGTGCTGCGTGAGAACCACCTGGGCAGAAGCAAGCCCCCCAAAAACGACATCCTCAACATCGAGCGGCAATTCTTTCACACACCGGATTGTGTTTTGGATGCGCGTCCGCACACCGTGAATAATGTGGAAATCGGCTTCTAATCTTTGGCCGAGCATCCCGACTGGATTCAGGACGCCGTCCTGTCCATCGACGTGATAGTGCTGAATAATGGAATGAAGGAACGCGTTTTGCGCAGCAATGCTCACCTCACGCGCATTGATCTTTACGTCTTCGACATCCTGGTCATCGATTTCGTCGCGGTCCTCGGGCAGCATCACGCATCCGCGGTTGTTGAAACTTTGAAGATGCGACCCGCCAACAGCGACGTAAACGCTCCGGATCATGACGTCGCTTTTCTGTTCGGCATCGACCACCGCTTCGTGCACGCATTTCATTGCCGTTTCAAAATCAACGATCTCGCCCTTGCGCACGCCGCGCGATGGTGTCTGGCCGACGCCAAGGATCTTGACGGTGCCATCGGGCCGGCTCTCGCCGACAACAACACAGATTTTGGAAGTTCCGATCTCAAGACCTATCATTAAATTATTGCTCGCCATTGTGTTAATCCGTTCTCTGTCGCTGAATGGGAATTGCCCTGCGGGGTGGTTTTGAACTGGTGCGTGACTTGGGCGGTGGCGACGCAGTCTCCTGCTTTCCGGAGCCTTGACGAGGGCCCGTCTCCGGAGGATGCACGGGGATCGCCTTCATGATTCGCGGTTCTACCGCGGGCTCGATGGTGTCGTTAATGACTGCGACCGGCCTCGGAGCGAATGTCACCGGGATGTTTCGTTGTACAAGGAGGTTTAACGTCGCCAGTTCCTGTTTTGAATCGTCGCAATAAACGAGAAATTGTTCCAGCCGGCGCAATTGCGTTTCAAGATCGTTATAACCAAACGTCACGCGGCTATGATTCTTATCGGTCACCAGCAGGCGATAACTTTCGGAAACGTCGATCTCGCGGATCTGAAAACGCATTTGCAAAAAACTGCGCAAGCTTAAACCGAGCAACTCAAGCGCCTTCCATGCTTGGGGCGATTCGACGACTTTGCCCACCTCGAGCGATTCGCCCGAGCATCCCAGAATAACCGGTAATCCGAGATATTCGGGCAACAATTTCTTTTCTTTCATCAAAACACCTCGTGCGTCCACCAGAAAAGCGGACTCGGATGCAAATGGATCGGAAATTTCCTTCTCGCTCGTGATCCACGCGACTGGCTTTCGTTCCACCACACGAACATCAATTTCCGAAGGCAATTTTCGCACTATCTGCACCTCGTCGGTCTGAGGCAGCTGCTGTATGAGATCGTGAACGCGAGACAGATTTACGCGAAAAATGTTTTCGCCTTCATGGAGATCGGCTGCGTCCAAAATCTGCTCGCGTTGCAAGGTTCCGTCCGTCTGCAATTCAATTGTCTTGACTGTATAGTCGGGGTTCTCGAAAAATAGACGTCTCGCGCCTTCACGCGTTCCCGCATAAATCGCGGCGCACAGTGCGGCGAGCAGTACCACTCGGGAAAGAACCGCAAGTACCCTTCGCGCGCGATGCTGTGCCGCTTTACGGGAGCGAACTTTCACGTCAAGCAAGTGCTGCTGGCGGCGCTGGCGCACGTTCGAGACTCGTCGATTGCGCGATTGGGGGCGCCTCTGCGCGGGTCTCATCTCCGGCTCCTTTCCGCCCTGGCGCGAGAAAGGGCGATAATACGCGCGCAAAGGTCGACATAATTGATACCTGCAGCCGCAGCAGCTTCGGGCAACAAGCTCGCCTCCGTCATTCCGGGAATCGTGTTGACCTCGAGCACAAACGGATTGCCCGAATCGGGAAGCAGCACGTCAACGCGACCGTAAACAACCAGGCCGAGCGCGCGAAAAGCATGCAGCGCCTGTTTCTGAATTTGTTTCGTCTTGTTCGGATCGATTTTCGCCGGGCAAACGTGCTCGGCGCCGCCGCCAGCCTGCGGATTCAGAAACGGGTACTTATTGTTAAAGTCGTAAAAACCGCCCTTTGGAATTATTTCTAGAATCGGCAGCGCTAGATCACCAAGAATACCTATCGTCAACTCGCGTCCCGACACAAATTTTTCTATCAACAACTTGCGATCGTACTTGGCGGCCTCCGCCATCGCCGAATCAAGTTCGCTCGCGTCTTTCACAATCACCACGCCGACGGTAGAACCCTGTCTCGCCGGCTTTACTACCAGCGGAACCGAAATCGTCGGACGCTGGCCGGCTTTAATGACTTCCCATTCCGGAGTGACGACATCGTACTCGCGAAATTTTTCTTTCGACAAAATTTTGTCGAATGCCGCCCGGCTCGCCTCCACGCCGTCACCGGTGTAAGGCACTCCGCGCTCTTCCAGAATTTCCTGGAGCTGACCGTCCTCGCCGAAAGTTCCGTGAATGGTGATGAAGGCAAGATCGACATCTTTCGGAAGCGCGAAGTTTTCGTCATGAACGTCGACTTCAACCACGTCTGCACCTAAGGAGCGAAGCGCTTTGGAAACGCCATGACCAGTCGCCAGCGACACATCGCGCTCAGACCCTGGGCCGCCCATTAACACCGCAATTTTTTTCGGTAAGCTTTGATCCGTCGCCATCGTCACCCCGGCTCTCCCACGATTTGCACTTCGGTCTCCAGCTCGATTCCGCGCTTGGCCAAAGCCGTCGCCTTGATCTTTTCGATTAATTCCAGCATTTCGGCCGCCGTAGCGCCGCCGTCATTTACGATAAAATTACCGTGCACCTCCGATACTCGCGCTTTGCCGACGCGTGAATTTTTCAATCCCAGCTCGTCAACCAGCTTCCCGGCAGGGCATGAATCTGGATTTTTGAAAATGCAGCCTGCGCTTTTCGCCGCCGGTTGCGACGTGCGCCGTTTCTCCTGCGAGGCTTCCAGTTTGCGCACGATTTCTTCGAGTGGCGCACGCTGGCCGCGGAAAACGGCGGACACCGCAAAATTTTTCTCCAGCAAAGGGAAATTCCGGTAGTACACCTGCAGCTCGTCGCGTGACTTTGTGTGCGCCTCGCCGTCAGCATCGAGATAACGAACGCGCACGACGTTCTCAAAGGTTTGCGCACCCATCGCCCCGGCATTCATGCGCAAGCCGCCGCCAACCGCGCCCGGAATTCCTTCCATCCACTCCATCCCTCCGATCCCGGCCGCCTTTCCTGCGTATGCCACTTCTTTTAATTTCGCCCCCACGCCTGCGGTGATCTCGGCACCGTTGATCTCGATCTTGTCGAAATCGCCACCGCACGGATGAACGACCACGCCCCGAACGCCTCCATCGCGAATCAGTAGATTCGATCCACGACCCATCACGAAGAGCGGAAGATTTTCGGCCCGGCAAAACCGGATCAACTCGGCAAAGGCCTTCTCAGTTCGCGGCTCGACCCAGAATTGCGCCGGGCCGCCTACTCGCAGAGTTGTGTGCTTCGAGAGCGGTTCATAGAGACGCACTTCGCCGCCTTCCCCAACCACCTCTTTTAACTTTTCCGCAACAACCAGGTCGGCAGCGAGGGCGGATAATTGCTCGTGAATATTTCCGGCACCGAGACTCAGAACGAGATCGCCGGATTCGAGCATGTTCCCCACCGTACGTTGCACCCATTCCAAGCGCGGCTCGTAACTGACGCCCCGGTGTCCCCGCCCAGCGATCTCGTCAGCGATGATTTGCCCGGTGACTCCCGGAATCGGTGCTTCATGCGATCCGTAAATGTCCGTCACGACTACGCGATCCGCATCGTCGAACGCGCAACCAAATTCCTTCTGCAACGCTTTGGTGCGCGAATAACGATGCGGTTGAAACATGGTGAGCACGCGCTTGCGACCAACCGATCTCGCCGTCTTGAGCGTGGCACGGATTTCCGTCGGGTGATGCCCATAATCGTCCACCAAAAGAAAACGGGGGCTATCGTACTTGATTTCGAACCGCCGGCGAGCGTGCTCGAACTTCGCCAGCGACTTCGCGATTTTTTCAAACGCAACACCGAGCTGTGACGCGAGCGCGATCACTCCCAGCGCGTTGTGAACATTATGTTGACCAGGCACATTCAACACAGCTTCACCGAGATCCTGTCCCCGATGATCGACCCGGAACGTTGAAGCAAAGGCGGTCAGCCGGATATCGATTGCGCGATAATCGGCCCCGGCGGCGAAACCGTATGAAATTGCGCCTGCCAAAGATCGACACACCCGGGCGGCATTTTTGTCGTCTAGGTTATAAAAAACTCTGCCGGTGGTCTGAGTGATCAGTTGCGCGAAAACCTTTTCAATTGCGTCGAGATCAGCATAAAAATCCAGGTGCTCTTCCTCGATATTCAGAATCAATGTGTGCTCGGGTCGAAAAAGCGCGATGGTGCCATCGCTCTCATCCCCTTCGGCAACGAAATATTCGCCGCGCGAATCCCAGTGTGCATTCATTCCCAGAATCGGAATCTCTGCACCGACGTAATGGCACGGATGTAGCCCTCCTTCGCGCAAGACATGGGCCGTCATTGCTGAGGTTGTCGTTTTGCCGTGCATTCCGGCGATAACGATGCCGCGTTTGCTCCGCATGATTGCGGCCAATGCTTCCGCCCGGCGCACCATGGGTTTTCCGTATTTGCGCGCGCTAACCAGAATTGGGTTGTCGCTCTTGATTGCAGAAGAAAAAACAACGAGATCTGCGGTGTCGGCCTCCTCCAGCCGATGCCGGTCATGAAAACGCAGACCGAGCCGCCGCAATCGATCTGTTTCCATCGTACTAACCTTGTCCGAGCCGCTGACTGCGTGGCCGAGCTCGATTAAAAGGGCAGCGATACCGCTCATGCCGCTGCCCGCGACACCGACAAGATGAATTCGGTGACGCTCACGTGTCAGAAATCCGGGCAGATCAAGCGGCACAGCGCGCTCGCTTGTGGCAACGGGGCCGGTCCATGGCGGAAGCTGCTCGGGTGCGCTGCGTTCTTCAGAGACGGGCTTCATGAGTCGTATATCTCTCCATGGTGGTCACGACGCGCCCAGCCGCGTCTTTTGGCGCCAGGCGCGAGGAATTCGCAGCCATCTGTCGAATCCGGTCCCGATCCTCGATCAACTCCCGAATTTTGTGCGCGAGTAACTCGCCCGAGACCTCTGACTCCTTAAGAAGAATCGCTGCCTGAATACGAGCATAGATCTCCGCATTGCGGGTTTGATGATCATCGGTCGCATACGGAAATGGAATCAGGATGCCGGGCAATGAAAAGGCCGCGAACTCCGCGAGACTGGCAGCGCCGGCTCGCGCAACAACGAGATCCGCAGCGCTGTAAGCTTCTTCCATTCGATGATGAAAGGCAGCGATGTGGGCTGGAATATTTTCGCGGCGATAATTGTCTGCAACCAAACGTTCATCGCGCGTGCCGGAAAGGTGAATTACCTGCAGCGGAGCGTTCCGCAAAAAGGGCAGCGCTTTAATCATTGCCTGATTAATTCCGCTCGCACCCTGGCTGCCTCCCATGACAAGCAGCGTCAAGACGTCCTCGCGGAGCCCGAGTTTTTGACGAGCCACCAGTTGATCCAAACGGATCAACTCGGTCCGGACTGGGGTGCCTGTAACCTCAGTGTTGGTTTTTGGAAAAAAAGGCGCGCATTCCTTGAAACCAAGCATGACCGTGCGGACAAGCCGAGCTGTCATGCGGTTTGCTTTTCCAGGGATAGCGTTTGATTCGTGGATAAAAGTCGGAATACCGCGTATCCGGCCGGCCAACACCGGTGCGGTAGAAGTAAATCCTCCCATGCCGAGAATGACCTGAGGTTTGAAGGTCGTGTAGATCGATCGACAAAGCGCCAGGCTTTCGTAAAAACGCCGAAGGAAACCAAAGAACGCCGGAGAAAATGGCGATGGCAATCCCACAGTGGGCAATTTTTCCACTCGAAAACTTTCGCGACCGGACAAAGCCAGAGCGTCGATATCTTTCTCGGAAACCAACAGCATCACTTCGTGCCCGCGGTCACGGAGCACTTCTGCCACCGCGATGCCTGGAAAAAGATGCCCGCCAGTTCCTCCGCATGCGATCACTGCATTCATAAGATCTGATCCTTCCATCTTCGACTTTTACAACTCATACAATCTATTGAATTCATGGACGCTAAATACGTGGCGTTACTCGGACCCGCATGGCCACAGGTTTCTTGTGCCGCGGCTCAAGGATTCCCTGGCGATAAATGTTCAGTAATAAACCGATACCGAACATGCACGTGACCAGGTTCGAACCACCGTAACTAATGAACGGCAGCGGCAGTCCTTTGTTAGGCAGGAGCGACGTGGTCACGCCGATGTTGACTGCGGCTTGCAGGGCTAGCAGCGAAACAACACCACAGCCGAGGAGAAGACCGAACCGATCCTTGGCATGCAACGCGATCATGATGCCGCAAACAATGATGACCACGAACAAAAGGACCACGAGCAGACTGAACCGCAGACCGAGTTCTTCGCCAATAATTGGAAAAATGAAATCCGTGTGTGCGTACGGCAGATAAAGCATTTTTTGGCGACCATTGCCCAGGCCGAGTCCTTCCATTCCTCCGCTACCCCAGGCAATCAATGCCTGCATTTGCTGCAAGCCAGCGTCTTCCTTGTAGTTCTGAGGATGGAGAAAAGCGGAGAGCCGTCCCATGCGTTCGGAGATTCGACTGGCAACAACCAGAAGCGTGCCAAGGCCGGCGAACGATATCATCCCGAGCCACAATGGATTCGTTCCTGCAACAAACATGACGACAAACGCGGTGGTTCCCAGCAGAGCTGTCGTTCCCAAATCGACTTCCCCAAGAACAAGTCCCGCGGGAATGCTAATGATTGCAAGCGGAAGAATAAGTCCAAAGAGGAGATTGCTCCCGGCTTCTTCGCGTCGCGAAAACCAGGCGGCGAGGAAAACAATTGCTGCCAGCTTCGCCAGTTCCGAGGGCTGAAAAGTTAGCGGGCCAAGGCCGATCCAGCGGCGCGACCCGTTAAGGCGCATCCCGATGTGCGGAAAATAGCAGAGGGCCAATGCGACGAGCGCCAGCGCGAACCAAAGCCACCATGTGCGCTGCCAAAAGTGATAATCAATCAGCGCGGCAAGGATGCAGACCCCAAGGCCAATCCCGAACCAAATTGCCTGGCGTTTGATGAAAAAATAAACATCTCCGTGACTATCGCGTGCAAACGCGCTCGTGCTAAAGAGCATGACAATCCCGATAACGAGAAGTCCCAGCACAGCGAGAAAAAGGATATAGGCGCTCTTACGATGCATGGTTATGTGGAGCGTGCTTTTTGCTTCGCGTGGCGGATTTCACTTTTCTTCTCTTTGGCGTTCACTGCTTTTCCGTCCGGCTTTTTTGGCTTTGTGATTTTGGGAATTAACAGCTTTTGGCCAATCCGTAATTTGCGCGGATCCTCGATATGGTTGAGCGCCATCAAATCGTCGTACGGAACCTTTAGCTTTTTTGCGATGGTCACCGGATTATCGCCCTTTTTCACGACGTATGTTTTTCCGTCGGACACAGGCTTGCCCGCCGTAGCTTCCTGACTCGCGGTAGCCTTGCGCGCAGGCCGGTTGGCATCGGAGGAGGCGTTTGGGTGGTTTCGTATCGTTACTTGGTGCGTTTTCTTTTTGCGCTGCTGCAGTTCGGGGCTTGGCACCACCAGTTTGAATCGCGGCGTCCGCCGGCGCGGACGGTTTGGGTTCCACCTTTGTCGAAGATGCCGGAACAAACGAACTTTCCCGCGTTTTGATCGCGTTGAACGCGATAATTCCCGACACGGCGACTACGTGCAGAAGCAAAACAATCAGCAGCGCCCGCGATAGTTTCATGTTCGGCTCCGGCATTTCTTCAAAGTCCATTCCTGCGGACGCCGCCGAGGAGCGACGCGCAGTCGCCGCCCAGAGTTTATTATGTCTTAGGAGGCGCAGGATTTTCATCGGTCGGGTTGGGGCAAAGCTTGTACGAGCGCACGAAATTGATCGCCTCGATCGACGTAGCTTTTGAACATGTCGAAGGACGACGTGCCCGGGGAAAAAAGAACGATTTCTCCGGGTTTTGCGCTGGCATGCGCGCGCTCGACCGCGTCGGCGAGCGAGGTTGCGATTTCGGCCTTGACCACGTCAGCCCACGACCGGCTGATGCTCTCGGCCATTTCGCCGATCAAAATCGTCGATCTGACCTTCTCCTTCACGAGCGGTCGAAGCGGATCAAAGCTAAATCCCTTGTCCTTGCCGCCGGCGATCAGGACGACAGGTTTGCTCTGGGCTCGCAACGCTTTGTCCACCGCATCGAGGTTGGTCGCCTTGGAATCGTTCACATAGGAAACGCCGCTGACTTCGCGCACAAATTCGCAGCGATGCGGACGCGGTTCGTACGCCGAGAGCGGCGGCACCATCTCCTGGAACGACAATCCGCGTGCCATGCCGACGGCGAGGGTCGCCATCAAATTCTCGATGTTATGCAAGCCACGCAGCTTAGTATCCGCCAGTCGCAACACTGGTTCGTCGCGGTAAAGAATCGCTCCCTCTGAGACCCGGAAGTCTCCACCGTTGGCATAGGCGCTGAAGGTGATCGTGCGCGGACGGAGGTTCGGTATTTTTTCGATGGCATTGATGACAGCTACATCGGCATCAGTTTGATTTTCAAAAATGCGCAGCTTTGCCTCGCGATATTCCGATACCGAGTGATAACGATCGAGATGGTCCGGAGCGAAGTTAAGCCACAGGCTGATGGACGGATGAAAAGTGCGAATTGTTTCCAGTTGGAACGAGCTCACCTCGACCGTGAGAACGTCGTATGGCTCTTTCTCGCGCGCGACTTCGGAAAGGGGTTTCCCAATATTTCCGCAGGCAATCGTCCGCTGACCGCAAGCATTCAACATCTGAGCAAGCAATTCGGTCGTTGTCGTTTTGCCGTTCGTGCCAGTGACTGCGATCACCGGAATTTCGCAAGAGCGCCAACCCAGTTCGAGCTCGCCGATGATGTCGATTCCGCGCGACGAGAAATTGCGCACCAGCCGGGAAGAGGGATCGATGCCCGGACTCAAGACCGCCATTTGATAGGTGGATGAGTCTTCATCAGCGGCCGCACCGCAGATTACGCGGACATCCTGCGCCCGCAGATTATCGATCGTCGATTTAAGTAAGTTCATCCCCTCGGCGCTATCGAGCATTGTCACCTGTGCGCCCTCCGACCTGAGCAACTGCGCCGCGGCGCTCCCACTCAACCCCGCACCAAGAACGGCAATATTCTGATTCTTGTAGCGCACGTTTTACCTCAGTTTCAGTGTTGCAAGGCCAAGCAACGCAAAGATGATCGAGAGGATCCAAAACCGAACGATGACCGTGTTTTCCTTCCAACCCGTCAATTCGAAATGATGATGAAGCGGAGACATGACGAAAATCCGTTTGCCCGTCAGTTTGAAACTCATCACCTGCAAAATCACAGAGACGGCTTCGATCACGAAAACCCCGCCTACGACAACCAGGAGCAGCTCCTGCT
>Ga0193707_1000172_pt1 | contig 19657 bp, 23 predicted proteins | sample U3c2metaG_FD_143043 | JGI IMG/M metagenome (GOLD analysis project Ga0193707, IMG submission 143043) | Soil microbial communities from a riparian zone of the East river system, Colorado, United States - U3c2 | ecosystem: Environmental > Terrestrial > Soil > Riparian zone | place: USA: East River... | reverse complement strand
CTATCGCAGCAGAGTGTGACTCCACAAGTCTGGCAGGTCCGCAGATGAACCCAGGACGCACCGATCTTCACGCATTCTTCGCATTCACGGCGCTGCGGCTGTTTAATCGCCTCGATCGCGTCAAGATGAGAGCAACCTCGATTGGACATGACGTTATTCTCGCAGCACCTGATGGACAGACGCAACTGCGATCGATCCTTCGCCGACAGCCGAGGCGACTCGCTTGACGTTCCCAGCGCGAACGTCGCCAACCGCGAAGACTCCGGGCAGGCTCGTTTCCAATAGATACGGAGATCGCGCCAGCGGCCAGTTTAAGATTGTCAGATCGGCTCGCGTGAGTTCGGTACCAGTCTTGATGAACCCCTTTTCATCGACCTGGAGGCAACCAGCGAGCCAGCCCGTGTTGGGAATCGCGCCAGTCATGACGAAGACATGCCGAATATCACGCGTCTCGATTTTGCCGGTCCGTTTATCGAGCCATCGCACTCGCTCGAGGTGTTCATTTCCTTCCATGCCGACGACTTCGGTGCAGGTGCGTAAGTCGATTGCCGGATTTTCCTCGATGCGCCGAATCAAATAGCGCGACATGCTTGAGGCCAATCCGTCCGCGCGCACGAGCATGTGGACGCGCTTGGAGGTTTGAGCGAGAAACACAGCTGCTTGACCTGCGGAGTTCCCGCCACCGATGACAACCACTTCTTCGTTACAGCACAATTGCGACTCAACGAATGTGGCGCCGTAGTAAATGCCTGCGCCTGCGAATCGCGCGGCATTGTCGATGGATAGCTTGCGATACATCGCGCCACTGGCGATAACCACTGCGCGGGTGGGAACGCTTTGTCCGTCGTCCAATTCGATCGCGTAAGGTTTGCGATCACAGGCGAGGCGTTTTGCGCGTTTGGCGATCATGATTTGGGCACCAAATTTCTGCGCCTGCGCATAAGCGCGCCCGGCCAATTCCTGTCCGGAAATCCCGGTCGGAAAGCCAAGGTAATTCTCGATCTTCGAGCTCGAGCCGGCCTGGCCCCCGGGCGCTTCGGATTCGATGACGAGCACGTCCAATCCTTCCGACGCGCCGTAAACTGCAGCGGCCAGACCAGCTGGTCCGGCTCCGACAATCACCAGGTCGCGCACATGCGTTTGATCGACCGCTTCGTTGAAACCGAGACAATCGGCAATTTCGCGATTGGTCGGATTGCGCAGCACTGATTGCCCGCGGCAGATCACGACCGGTACGTCTTGCACTCCGACATGAAAACGATCGAGCAACTCTTGCGCGTCCGGATTTTTATCGAGATCAATATAAGCGTGTGGATAACCGTTGCGCGTTAGGAATTCTCTGATCCGCAAAGTGTCGGGCGAATACGTCGATCCGAGAAGCACGACGTCACCGATCTGGTGCGAGATCAATTCCACGCGGCGCAGAATGAACGCGCGCATCAGGATATCGCTCAGCTCACTATCGGTTTGAATCAGCTTCAACAAATCCTCGCGATCGACATCGATCACTTCTCCCGGTTCACTCGCGCGGATCCGGGTAAACCCGCGTCGGCCGGAGAGAAGATTGACTTCGCCCGTGAATTGGCCGGGCGTCAATGTGACGATAAGTGACTCGCTCGAACCGGAGACGCTGAGGATGTCGATCCTGCCCTTGGTAACAACAAAGAACCGAAGTTCATCGCCAAGCTCTAACAACACTTCGCCCGGCTGAATTGAACGCTTTCGTCCGTGCGCGGCAATTCGCGCGACCTGCGCTTCTGTTAACGTCGGGAATACTTGCTCCGCGCGATTAGCGAGCGTCAGCGGGATACCAAGGATCGGCTCAGCCATCTGGAGAATATTTGCTTGCCAGCTAACAACACGTCACTGTCTGAACAATTCACGCCGCGAGAAATAAATGTTCGTCTTGCACGTCCTCAGGCGCAAATTGATAAGCTTTCCTTATGCCGCACCGAACTTACGAATTTATTCAGCTTGATGTGTTCACGCAGACAGCGCTCGCGGGTAATCCGCTGGCTGTCTTCACCGATGGTCGAGGATTGAATGACGGCGAGATGCAAGCGTTGGCGCGGGAAATGAACCTTTCGGAAACGACCTTCATTTTACCCCGCGATGCAGCCACTGAAGCTCGGGAAGGAAAGAAAGTCCGCATCTTCACGGTCGAGCAGGAGTTGCCCTTTGCCGGACACCCGACGCTCGGCACAGCGCTGCACTTATATGCGTCTGAGTCGCGTTCCAATTCAACGAAATCCGACCAGATCACACTTGATTTGAAAGCTGGGAAAATTCCCGTGCACTTCACTGCGAATTCGGATAATGCCGGCCGTAATCGAGTCGACGGTCAGGTGTTCGGTGAAATGAGCCAACGCGATCCGAATTCGGAATTACCCTTTCGCGAGAAGCGGTCGCTCGCGTCATTGGAATCAACATTGACGAGATTCCTTCGGAATGGCCCATACAGCCAGTGTCGACAGGATTGACGTTTACGATCGTGCCATTCCGCAATCAACAGACACTGTCCGATTTGAAGTTTACTTACGCACAGGCAGCAGAATTTCTAAAAAATACCGGTGCCAACTTTTTTTACTTTCTATGTCCCGAACGGCGCGAAGGCAGGCTTGAAGCTCGAGCTCGGATGTTCTTTTACGGCGGCGAAGATCCTGCTACAGGATCGGCGGCCGGCTGTGCTGCCAGTTGGATGGCCGAACACAGAGTCGCAAAAACTGATGAGCAGGTGCTGATTCGGCAAGGCATCGAGTGCCGTCGTCCAAGTGAGATGTATGTCCGAGCAAGCCGCGATGGCGAACGCGTTAGCAATGTCCGCGTGGGCGGCTATGCCGTGGAAATTCTGCGCGGAACGGTGGCGCTGTAGTAATTGCCATTATTTTGCTCAAACCGTCGCGCGTAAGGCTCAATTTCTATTGAGGCTTGAATGGTCCTTCGAAAATGCTGCCAGAAAGTTTCCGCCGGTCGTTAGGACTTTCGCGGGCTTGTAGTTTTTCAGGCAATGATTCTTTCGGCCCCGGTTTGCCGACTGCCGCCATGGCTTCGACTTGGAATTCGTCCGGGATCCGCAATTCTTTGCGTGCGCGCTCGTAATCAAATCCTTCCATCCCATGAACGACCAGACCTTGATGGAAGCCTTGCAACGCGAAATTCTCCCAGGCCGCTCCGGCATCATAAGAATGCGTGATCGACGGCTCTTCATCGTGCTCAAACTTTTTGCGGGAAATGAACACGACGAGAACGGCCGCGTTTTTCGCCCAAGCCTTGTTCGCGTCGACGAGTAGATCGAAGAACGTCTGCCAATGTTCCGTGCCGCGACGAGCGTAGAGCGCGCGCCATTGCTGCGCGTTAAATGATGATGGCGCCCAGCGAGCGGCTTCGAAGAGTCGCATCAATTCTTCTCGCGAAATTTCTTCGCCCGACATCGCGCGCGGCGACCAGCGATCGAGCAGAAGCGGTTCAATCTGATGGTCTGCTTTTCGGACTTCACTACCTTTGATCATGTTTGTCGCGACACGGTAGCCGATGATGTGTTCTCTGATCAAGGCGCAGAGGGAGGCCGAAAAGGAGCGATGGCTTGAACCAGCGCGGCGCAGGAACTTCTTTTTGAAGTGCCTGGCGGAGTCGCCTCGAGCAAAGAAACGATCATGTCGAATGACCAAAGGCTCGAAAAGGCTTCCCGATTTGATACCAAACGAATAGAATCTCCGCGGTCTCTAGTTCTATACCATGCGCCGACCTAGACTGATTCCGTCGGAAGGCACGACCCGAGTGTTCATTTCCGCCACGTCCAAGGACCTCGGCACGGTGCGAGAACTCGTCAAACAAGCGCTCCTGACGATGGGCTGCATGCCGATCGAGCAGACGAATTTTCCGCCTGATTACCGCAGCGTTCGCGAGATGATCGAGGAGAAAATCGCAGCCTGCGAAGCAGTCATCCATATCGTCGGCATCCGCTATGGCGCCGAGCCCGATCCCTCGACGTTGCCCGAAGGGGCAGCGCGTCGCTCCTACACGCAGATGGAAGCCGACATCGCGCGCAAGCTTGGAAAAAAGCTGTATCTCTTCGTCTGCTCTGAGGACTTTCCTTACGATCAGGCCCCGGCAGAGAGCGAAGAGCTTCAAGGCCTGCAACAGGCCTACCGCGCCGAGATTGCCAAGGGCGAGATCCTCCGGACGAACGTGACTGATCGCGAAGAACTGGGCCGCAAAGTCCGGGAACTCCAATTCGAGCTGGACAAGCTCAAAAGCAAAATCGGCAAGGACCGACGGCGCGTGGCAGTGTCCTTAGCTGTCCTGTTGATTTTGCTGGGCGGAATCGGCGCCGGCATCTGGTGGTGGTTGCCCACCGTCGTCAAGAAAGAAGTCCGCTACGACCGTGGCCGTGCCCGGGAACAGTTGGTCGCCGATATCAAGGCAGAGGCGCAAAAGAAGATCGCCGAAGCGGGTGACGACTGGCGCAAGACAATAGAAATCGAGAAGTGGCGCGACCAACAGCTTGCGGACCTCGACCGGTTTCTGGATCGCATCCAGCAAACACTTGACGCAGGTGAGGCCACCGAGAGTTATCGCAAAGCAACCGACCTGCTCGCGGCAAAGGGCGCTGATGAAGCACTGGCATATCTGCAGGCGCGAAGTAATCAGCGCAAATCGCTAATTGAAATGCAGGCCAACCGGCGGGATCGGGAGGAGGCTGATCTCAGAAAATTGCTGCAGGAGGAATTGCTCGCGGCTTCGCTGCTGGAAACAAAGTTCCGGTTCGATGATGCAGAAGCCAAATATCGCGAAGTCCTGGAAAAAAGCGGCTCCTGGCCCAAGGCGCGCAATGACTTTGCCTGGTTTCTGATCCAGCGCGGAGAAGTCATCGACCCTGCTGCGGGAAATGCGAAGCTGCGAGAGGCATTGGAGCTTTGCCGCGGGACACTTACCTTTACATCGCGACAAACGGCGCCGCAGACCTGGGCCGCGACGCAGAACAATCTGGGTACCGTGCTCAGGGATCTTGGCGAACGAGCGAGCGGCGAACAAGGTGCACAGTATTTAGAGCAGTCGGTGGCTGCTTATCGGGCGGCCTTGGAAGTTTACACCCGCGAGCAATTGCCGCAGGCCTGGGCCACGACGCAGAACAATCTGGGCAACGTGCTCACGCGTCTTGGCGAAGGGGCAAGCGGCGAACAAGGTGCGCAGTATTTAGAGCAGTCGGTGGCCGCTTATCGGGCGGCTTTGGAAGTGAGAACCCGCGAGCAATTGCCGGAGGACTGGGCCGCGACGCAGAACAATCTGGGCAACGTGCTCAAGGTTCTTGGCGAACGGGCGAGCGGCGAACAAGGTGCGCAATATTTAGAGCAGTCGGTGGCCGCTTATCGGGCGGCCTTGGAAGTGAGAACCCGCGAGCAATTGCCGCAGGACTGGGCCGCGACGCGGAACAATCTGGGCAACGTGCTCAGTGATCTTGGCGAACGGGCGAGCGGCGAACAAGGTGCGCAGTATTTAGAGCAGGCGGTGGCCGCTTATCGGGCGGCCTTGGAAGTTTACACCCGCGAGCAATTGCCGCAGGCCTGGGCCACGACGCAGAACAATCTGGGCGCGGTGCTCAGTGACCTTGGGGAACGGGTGAGCGGCGAACAAGGTGCGCAGTATTTAGAGCAGGCGGTAGCCGCTTATCGGGCGGCTTTGGAAGTGAGAACCCGCGAGCAATTGCCGCAGGACTGGGCCATGACACAGAACAATCTGGGCATCGTGCTCAAGGATCTTGGGGAACGGGTGAGCGGCGAACAAGGTGCGCAGTATTTAGAGCAGGCGGTAGCCGCTTATCGGGCGGCCTTGGAAGTGAGAACCCGCGAGCAATTGCCGCAGGACTGGGCCATGACGCAGAACAATCTGGGCACCGTGCTCAGTGTTCTTGGCGAACGGGCGCGAGGTGAACAAGGTGCGCAGTATTTGCAGCAGTCGGTGGCCTCCTTCGAAAACGCCTTAAGCATATTCACGCTTAAAGCGGCTCCTTATCAAAATAGTCTTGCGCGTGAGAATCTCGAAAAAGCGAGAACAGCCCTCCACAAGATTTCGTCGCGCTGAACGTCTGCCAATGTTCCGTGCCGCGACGAGCGTAAAGCGCGCGCCACTGTTGAGCATTGAATGATGACGGCGCCCAGCGAGCGGCTTCAAACAGCCGCATCAATTCCTCTCGCGAAATCTCCTCACCCGACATCGCGCGCGGCGACCAGCGATCCATCAGAAGCTGCTCAATCGCATGATCTGCTTTTCGGATTTCGCTGCCCTTAATCATGCAATTCGCGAGACACTAGCCGACGATCCAATGTGTGATCAAGGCGAGCACGCTTCCAAAAAGCTGTGCGTGTTGCGAAATGAGCTCACTGAACGCGAGTGACTCGTTCGCCTTGGGATTGCCGGCGCAGGAGCAACAGTACCGCCTCAGGGACGCTATGCCTTGCCAGCAGACCGACGATCCGGTAACGACCAAACAAATGGCACTGCAGATCCTCGACAATCTGCGAGCATAACAATCCTCTGCGCTCGCCTACTTCGATACGTTCTTTGTCTTCGCCATTGTTACGCTCGCGCTGGTCGGCCTGGTCTTCCTCATGAAACGCTCCGTCGCCGCCAAAGGAGCACACCTCGCCGCGGAATGACTTATACCCAGTATAAGATTGATTTTGGTCGCTGTGTGGGTTCAACGATACAACTCAAGGGGCGTAGCGGTGATCGTTGTTTGACCGACTTCGATCAGATACCCGTCCGGATCGCGCATGTAACAGCGAATTTCCGTTTCGTGAACCTTCGGCTCCGTGATGAAACGTGCTCCGCGCGAACGCCAGAGTTCATAGCACCGCTTAATGTCAACGACGCGAAGATTAATGAACGAGCTTAGCGTGTTGAGGTCCTTGGGTGGAGATGCAATGACCTGGGGCTTGTCGTCGGTGGGCCCGCCGCCCTTGTTGATGATTATCCACGTGTTGGCGAGCCGCAAAAACGTCGGTTCGCCTTGTCGCAATACTGTTGCCCCAAGAACATCACGATAGAATGCCACCGAACGAGCTATGTCGGCGGCAATCAACGTTACCGTGACGATGAATTCTACGTCCGAATCTTTGGTTTTCATGATCGACATTAGTAATCGCACCTACAATTAGTCCAGCGCTTCGCCAGCTGGCATGAGTTTTCTGAGTTTCCGCGGCTACGAATTTTTTCTGAAATGTTCGGCTTGGAATTCGGAGATAGGAGTGTCAACCGATGCACCAACCATGAAACACAATGTCGTGCCGCAGGTTAACGCTCTCGCAAGACATCGCCTCGGGCGTCGTCAGCTGAATCAAATGGAAATACGTGGACCTGTAGTTGCGAATGTAGCGCTCGGGTTCGTCATTTGAGCCCGTAGGAAGGGCGACACATGTCATCCGTGCTCTCGAAATACCCGGCCTACTCGAAATTGCGGAGCCGTTGGTCGCACGGGAGTTCTGCAGAGAGAATGCGCGGCTACTCGCAGAGTTGAGACGTTACGTCGAAGCTCAACCGAATCGAGACAATCTCAAGACTAGCGGCACGCGCGAAGCGCCCTAACATATAATCTGTCTTTCAACCCAAAGGAGGAACCAAATGCCTGACCAAAAATCCAACGAAAACGAAATTTCCCGCGACCGTCTCGCAGAGCTGTTGAACGAAGATCTCTCCCGGGAGTATCAGGCGATTATCGCCTATGTGGTCTATTCCCAGGTGCTGAGCGGCGCAGAATACATGGACATCGCCAGCCAGCTCGAAACCCACGCCAAGCAGGAGCTCGATCATGCCCTGATTATCTCGCGACAGATTGACTATCTCGGCAAAATGCCGGTGGTTACTCCGAAGCCCGTCCGTACATCGAAAAACGCGAGAGACATGCTCCGGTACGATCTCGACAATGAAAACGAAACCATTCGCAATTATCGCGATCGCATCCCGCAATGCGAAGCGCTTGGGGAATATGCGATGGCGGAACAGATTCGCGAGATCCTCGTGCAGGAGCAGGACCATCAAATCGATTTAGCCACTGCCCTCGGTGAAGAAGTTCCAGACCTCAGCGCTGGTCCCCAACGACGTACCTTGCGCAAGCGTCGCTAACACTGTTCGCTATCTTCAGCACGGTCGTCACTAAAATCGCGCGGCTGTAATTGGAGAGTAATAACAGTAACTTCACCCAAGGAGATCCGCCCGGCATCAAGTCGCTGCGCTAATCTTATGGCAAGTAATCGGAAGACAGTGATCGTTACGGGAGCGTCGCAAGGCATCGGCGCGGGCGTAGTCCAAGCGTTTCTCGCGCGCGGCTACGATGTGCTAGGGACCGCGCGGAGCGCGACGAAATCGAAAGAGCTTCCGGCTTCCGAGCACCTCGCCTTAATCGACGGCGACATAGGTCAATTTGAAACGGCGCAGAAAGTTGCGGAGCTCGCAATCAATAGATTCGGCTCGATTGATGCTGTGGTCGCGAACGCCGGCATTTTCTTGGCGAAGCCGTTCACCGAGTACACAGCAGATGACTTTCATGCGCTCGTCTCGACCAACCTCGCGGGTTTCATTTACATCACGCAGCTTGCAGTTAAACAAATGCAGGCACAAAAGAGCGGTGGCAGCATCGTGTGCATCAGCGCCGCGCTGGCCGATAATCCAATTGCTGGCGAACCCGCTTCCCTTTCTATGATCACGAAAGGTGGTCTGAACGCCGCTACGCGAAGCCTGGCGATGGAATACGCGAAAGAGCATATTCGATTCAACGCCGTAGCTCCCGGGGTCGTGGACTCACCGCTTCACGCTGCGGCTCCGAAGGATTCTTTGAAAAGGCTTACGCCGATGGGCTCAATCACCTCCGTCGAGGAGATTGCCAGTGCCGTAGTTTATCTAACTGAAGCGCGCCAGATTACAGGGGAGGTGCTGCACGTAGATGGCGGTGCGCACATTGGCAAATGGTAAACTGTGAAGACTCTCAGTCGGCTAGCGCCGAGCAGCGATTGATCAAGCTCGGCATCAAACTGCCGTCGCCGCCTGAGCCATTCGGCACCTATGTGGAAGCGGTGCAGACGGGCAATCTGCTTTTTCTCACCGGTATGCTTCCCACTGAAGGCCGCACAGCGAAATTCATCGGACGCGTCGGCGCGGAGCTCGATGTGGAAACGGGGCGCAGAGCTGCGTACCTGGCGACGGTCAATGCGCTAGCAGTCGCGCGCGAACATTTAGGATCTCTCGATAAGGTGACGCGAATCGTTCGGCTCGGCGTGTCGATCGCGACTTCGGGAGATATTCGCGATCAACCCAAGGTCGCTGATGCCGCTTCCGATTTGTTGCAACAAATTTTTGGAAAAGAGAAGAACCCGTGCCGCTCGGTGTATGGAGTCGCAAGTCTTCCGCTCGGCACGCCTGTCGAGCTGGATGTAATCTTCGAAGTGTCCGCGAATAAGGAGGAATAGAAAATGAGAACGCCAAATATTGCAGATAAAGTCGTAGTGATTACCGGGGCCAGCAGCGGCATTGGAGAGAGCACCGCGAAGCTTCTTGCGCGACAAGGAGCGAAAGTCGCACTCGGAGCGCGGCGTAAGGACCGGATTGACGCAGTCGCAAAGAGATTTCGGCCACAGGCGGTAAGGCTATCGGCTTCGCCGTGGACGTCACGAAGCGCGCTGAAGTGGAAGCACTCATCCAAAGAGCTGTCGACAGTTTCGGCCGCGTCGATGTCATGGTGAATGACGCCGGAATCATGCCTATTGCGCCTGTGGCGGCCAGGAAAAATTTGCGCGAGTTCTACAAGGCGACGATGGCCATTCCTGCCGATTCGATCGCACGTGCGATCGCTTACGCCATCGAGCAACCGCCCGAGGTGGAGGTCGACGAGATCGTCATCCGCCCTACGGCGCAGGACTTCTAGAGCGGAGCCAAACAATACGTCTCCATGAGAGCTGACATTGTTCCAGGGAGTGCCTTCCCAGACTACGAACTCACTGATCATACTGGGAAACGCCGGAAACTTTCCGAGCTGCAAGGACAAGATCCCATGGTTCTCGTTTTGGGCCGCGGCGGTTTCTGTCCAAAAGATCGCCGGCAGTCAGAACTGCTGGTTCAACTTCACCGCGAGCTGGAGGTGGGCTATTGCCGATTAGTTACGATTACGACTGATAACATTACCGAGACGAATGAATATCGTACCGGAGTCGGTGCTCATTGGCCTTTTCTTTCCGACACGCGCCGGGTGATTCAAAAGGATCTCGACATAGCCGAATACACTGATCCGGTTCACAATCCCATGATCCCGCACACGATTGTGCTCGAGCCCGGTCTGATCATTTATAAGATCTACATGGGTTATTGGTTCTTCGGCCGCGCGACGACGGAAGAGCTCCGCCAGGACCTGCGTGCCATTCTCAAGAAATGCCGGCCGGACTGGGACATCACAACGCCCGAACTCAAAGCGGCGTGGCAGCAAGGCAAGAAGGAACTCTTTTATCCGTACGGCAAAACGTTCGCACAGACTTTGGGTGAACAAGATTAGCGGAGGTAGAAGACAGAAATGAGAAGAAAGGCACAGGAATGAATCTCAAATTCTGCTAGGCGCGCTGGTTGCCTTCGTCATCCAATGTACCGTTGGGTAACGTTTACTGATCGGGCCAAAGCAGGAGCTTTCGAGCGTTACCTCAAATCCGGTTCGGGCCACGCTTTTGCTCGTAAGCACCTATGGTAACGCCCTCCGAAACTTCAGCGAAGGACGGTCAACCAATCCCTGGCGGCTTCAACATCCGCCATCGTCAGCTCGTGGCCAGCTTGGAAATGGCGAATCGTGACGTCTGCACCTGCCTTGCGCAAAAGTTCAGCCAGGCGTTTCGTCTCAGATGTCGGAATAATTGGATCGTTTGTTCCTGCGCCAATCCATACACGCATGGAGGAATGTTTTGGCTGCTCATCAGGAACAAGCGGCACCATCGCGCGAAAGAGAATCGCAGTCGATAATACTTCAGGCCGGAGCAACAGCATGCTCGCGGCGATGTTGGCGCCGTTGGAATAACCGGCTGCAACGACTTTCTCCGGGGCAAATCCATAATGTTGAGCCGCCGCCGCCACAAAGTCCGCCAGCTCGTTCGTGCGATTCTTCAAATCCTCCAGATCGAATACGCCTTCAGCTAGCCGGCGAAAGAATCGCGGCATCCCATTTTCAAGCACCTTGCCTCGTGGGCTAAGCAACGCGGCCGTGGGATCGAGCTCGCGTCCAAGCGGGATGAGATCGCGCTCGTTGCCACCGGTGCCGTGCAAAAGCAACAGCGTGCGATTGGGGCTGCCCGAAATAAACTCGTGAATAAAGTCCGGCTGCGGCCTCATCACTTAAATAGCGGTTGTTGTAGTAACCGGCCTATGGCCGGTCTACATGAGTTTTGTTTACCATATTGGGGAAGACGGCCCACAGGGCGTGGCTACAGCGGCTATAATTCATCTACCTCGGTTCAGTCGGCACTTGGATTCGTGGCAGAATTTCTTCGATCTGCGAGCGCGCAGATTCCATCCACGACGGAAGCCGCAAATGTGTGCCGAGTTCTTCCAGTTTTTCGTCCAGAGTAAAACCGGGCGGCTCGGTCGCAATCTCGAAGAGAATGCCACCGGCCTCTCGGAAATAAATAGAATGAAAATAGGTCCGATCGATCACTGGCGTGACGTTGTAGCCGAGCTCGACGAGATGCTGGCGCCACTCGAGCTGTTCGGCTTCATCCTTCGCCCGGAACGCAATGTGATGTACCGATCCCGCCGCGACCCGGCCCACGCCAGTGTCCGGCAAGCAAAGCAAATCAATGATTCTGCCGGGCGCTGAGTCGTCCGGTGATGCAAAGCGAAATCGGTTTCCCGATTCCGCGATCAAACGATAGCCGAAACTGTCCGTAAGCAATCGGGCTGTTCTTTCGTAACCTTCCAAGGCGGCCGACACACTGTGAAAACCGTGAAGCGCGTGCTCCAGTGGAACCGGACTATCAGGCCACGGCTCAACCGTCGGCAGAGAATTCGAAGCAATTAACTCGAGTAGAAGTCCATCCGGATCACTGAATCGAATTGCTTCTTCGCCAAATCGAGAGATCCTCTCGGCAGTCACGTGCTGCTGCTTGCAACGTTCGAGCCAGTAACCAATCGAGTCCTGCAAAATCGCGAAGGCGGTCGCTTCAATCTGGCCGGTGCCGCGAATTCCGCGCCGCGCGCCCGGCCACGGAAAAAATGTGAGAATCGTTCCCGGCGCGCCGCGGTTGTCGCCGAAATAAAAATGATAACTTCCCGGATCGTCGAAGTTAACCGTGCGTTTGACGAACCGCAGACCGAGCAGTCCGACATAGAAATCAAGATTGCGCTGCGGATCGCTGGCAATCGCAGTCACGTGATGGAGGCCGCGAATTTTGTTTTCCATCAGGTTACGATGTCGATCTTGTCGTTCAGCTGGTAGCGACGCGCGGCTCGGGATGGAACCGGATCGCAGCAACGATTGCGAGCAGAGCGGAGACCAGGAGGACGACGAGCTGTGCAAGTTTGAATGGAGGCTCGCTCTGCGTCGGGGCCAGCGCATGCAGCGCCGTGATTTTTTCAAACGCCTGCACGACCAACACAAACAAATTGAAGTAGAGGCAAATCACGGCGCCGATGACGTAGATCCAGCGCCACGCCCCCGCGAGATATTTCGGGTAACGCGCAAAGATCGTAAGTGCGAGGAACGGCAGCGATATGATGCCGAGACCGATGGCCGGCGTAAAACCATGGAACGGGAAAAAGAATCCCGTGATCGTCGTCGCGACTGCTGTGACCAGAAACCATTTGGTCCAGCCATCGAGACGTTTACCGCCGATCATACCGAATAACACGATTAGGCCCGTGAAAATCGCGATGAGACTGATGAGCGTGTGAACGATGGTGTAGATTTGCAGTATCATCGTCTTCCGATTACATCCGTTTCCGCGCTCAATGTCACGCCACGTTTATTTCAAGTGGTGAACTGCATACAGCCCGTCGCGGCCGTTTCCACGACGGTGGAAGAACTCAGCGGTCGCCGCCAAAGTCCTCGAATGGATTATAAACCGGCAGGGCGTAATACCACATAAAACCGTCCGCGCGATTTGCGCGACTGTGGCCATGGCCAAAGAGAGCTTCGACGTCACGCGTGGTCGAACGGCCGCGGGTTAATGTCCCGATCTGACGCATATAAAAGTCGTTCGGTTCTTCCTGCGCGATGTAAGCCGGTGGCGCAATCAATACGCCGTTTCGATTGAATTGGAAGGCAAGCGCATCCGACCCGTAGCCGTGTTGCAAGGGATCGGACGTATCGACGATCGGCGCTTCATACAGACCTAGTTGATCAAACAAGTGCGAACCGGGTGCAACAATGTAATAACCGTTTCGCGGGCCTAACGATACGTAGTGCGAGTTCTCGTCCGAGGAAGCCCCTAGAGCGAGCCTCGTCATTGTTAGTAACAGGACAAATGGCAAACAGCGAAGTAACACAACCATTTTCATGTCTTCACAATCGTCGCCGCTTTGCCTGGTGACGACGGCGCATCGGTGAGATTTTGTCGTGCTCCTTAAGAGTCGCTCCTTGCGCCCTCCTTCGAGATGGAAGGGTTGAATACTTCAGGTTGCCTCTTGTCTACGATCGCTTGGAGAAACGATACAACCAACGGTTCTACGATGCAGTGACCGGCGAGGGGCTACTCGTTTCGTCGGAGACTTTAGCCGGCTTAATTATCGCAAGAACGCTATCGCTCAATCTAGCGAGACAATTTCCGGCTTCAGCTCGGCGAGGAGATTGCTGATCTCTGCGTCGCCTTAGTTGTCGGCTGTCTTCGGACCGGACGAGACTGATGAGCGTGTGAATGATGGTGTAGATCTGCAGGATCATGATGATCCAATTAGATCTGTGCTTGGTGATCGGAAAGCACGATTAGGTGCGACCCTGGCCGTTCTACGTTCGGACTAGCTTTGGTACTTAAAGGACAATTGTAATCGCGTTCGGAACTCGATCACTTTGCCGTCTTCGACTTTCACATCCATCTTCACCACTTCGGCAATGCGCAGATCGCGCAGGGTACCCGCGGCGGTCCCAACCGCATTCTTTGCCGCATCCTCCCATGATTGTGCGCTTGTACCGATTACTTCCGTTACTCTGTAGACCGAATCTGTAGATTTATCTTTTTTGGGCATAATGGTTTCTTTCTATCAATTGTGTTTGATCTTCCGATTACATCCGTTTCCAGGCAAGTCACGTCAGATCATTTAGCGGAGCCTCGCCTCACTTGTCGGCTGCGTTCGGTTTGAGAAAACCATCAAGGCTGCGCGTCTGGAATGCAAAAAAACAAATGCGCGATCGCTGCAACCGAGACAAGGCAACCAATGATAAGCGCGATTCCAAAAGAGAACGTCAGAGGAAGAATCACGGCCAGAATCCCGCAAACAAAAGTCACGATACCCCAAGTGTTCACCCATACGGATGCTTTCTTAATCGTTGGCACAACCGACTCGAGATTCAAATTCCGGTGCTCCATTTTGAGTTAGTCACGCGCATGGAAAAAGATGCCAATTGTCGCGAGAGCGAAAATCACCGGGAAAATAATGCGGCAATAACGATCGATTTTCTTGGCCGGTGCCGTTCGCTGGTTGTTATGCAAGATTGTCGTCACCAACACCTCGATCAGGCAAAAGAAAACAAGTAAGGTGCTGGTTAAAATAAAGGCATCGAGGCGCGTTGTGTAAGCTAGTCGAGGTAGTTGGCTGTCAATGGCAAAGCGATAAGCAATAAGGGTCAGCATCGAGGTAATCGCGACACTGATCTGCGAGCTGGTCTCGCGCGGATCAATCCAGAAAACGATCCACGACATCATCACGATGAGAATGAGGGGAAGGATCACTTTCAAGATGTAGTGCTGTACGTTGCGCGAAGCGGTGAACTCGAAGATGTAACCCGAATACTCGATGCCCGGTACAAGCGAGTAATTGAGTGTTTTGATATCCCATTTGTTAATGGTCCAATCGGGCAGAGTGATCGATGGCGAGATTCCGCCGCCCTGTTTGAGACCGGCTTCGATCCACTTTTGATCCGGTACGAACTTGACCTCTGCAGGGCTGTATCTCACGGCGACGAGATGCAAGCGGAACGTTTGCTTATCGAAGGGGAAGGATTGTAGATGCAAGGGCTGGGTGAAGGCGCCAACATAACGCTGGCGATAGACGACCGTGCCCTCAGCGTCGACTTCGACTGACTCCGGCAGCTTGCGAACAACGGAACTGGTTTCATTCGCGATACCCACTCGTGGAGTCCAGATTTGATCGAGCGCGTAGTGCGCCGCTCCCGTTCCCGTGTGTGCAAGACGAGCGTCCTTCCAGCGAAGGATGACAGCGATGTCAGCCGTGAAGCTTTGCTGTGCGCTGTCGATGCTGCTGATATCGACGGCCCATATTTCGGTGGAAATTTGAGTCGGCCCGGCACCGCCTGCTGGCCGATCAATCAAAGCGGGCGTTTCCGCGCTCCACGCAACTTGGCTTGAGATCGCAAACAAAACGAAAAATCGGAAAAGAATTCGCCTCATTTGTTGCTACCGGGATACGGCGAGATTCACTTTAAGAATTCGTTCAACTTCGCGAATTGCTTGCGGATTGTATTGCGCGCCGTGATCTGAATTCACGATTAATTCCGACTGCGCGCCTTGGAGATGAGAGCTCCAGTACGGAACTACGCCATCGGAACTATTGGGAGTGTCGCCCCGGCCACGGTCTCCCATGATCGAGTGATAAGGAATACCCGGCGTGATCGGCAGCTTGTTCACCGCTTGCACGAAGCGATCGTTAGGCTCAAGCGTATCCACGCTATTCGGCATCCGGTTTAACGGTCTGGCGGCAGGATCGGAGATAAGGAGCGGTTTGGTTGATGCGTAGATCGACATGAAACGTTTTGGAGTTCTGACGAGTGCAGCGCCGATGCGCCCGATCCAGTTCGAGGCCAGCTCGCTGCCTCGGTGCGGAGTGGAAATGAATATCACCCGTTGAACGTCGGGCCGATGATTAAAAATAAGTGCTTCTTCCAAAAGCTTGCGTGTGTTGCTCGCGAGTGGAGTTTTGGCCGGTGCCGTCGCAAAAAAATCGCGCCAAATCTTGTCGCCGGCATCCGTGATCGTTAATCGACAAATCAATCCGCCCATGCTGTGACCGATGAGGACGATGCGCTTGTGATTGGGGAAGGCGCGGTCGATCCCATCGAGATCCTGGCGGAAGAGCGCGGCTGCGTAGGGATAAGGATAACCGCTCGGATAACTGAAGTACCAGAACTGATAATGCTTCCTTATCGCTGGGTCATGACGGAGGGAGTCGATCATTGGTGCCCAGCTCGCTCCGGTCTCTTGCAAGCCGTGAACGAAAATCACGGGTGTTCGCGCGGGATCGAATTGCTGCAACCGGGTCAGCATCGCTGTATCTGCATAGGCTTCCGGGTTCATGACACGCGAGAGCCCAAGACGTTCTGGGCGTTCGCGAGCAATCAGGAGTGCCGTAGGCGCATCAAAATCAGCGGCAAGAGGAAAGGTTTGCCTGTTCAGTGTGATTCTTTCGGCGTTTAGCGGATCCATGAACTCCAGGCTCGCTTTCCGGCCGGAGAAGCGGACGATCGCGGTGATCGGCGCGTAAATGCGGCGAAGCTTGTATTGCTGACGAAAGCGCGGGCTTTCTGTGCGCCCAACTACTGCAATCGGTGCGCCAAGGCCACTCACAGTCGAGTAGGTCTCGAAGAATTTCCCGCCGATCTTCAACGTGTCGGTCGGAAATAAGTCGTATCGACTCGGATCATGTTCCGCATCGACTGGCTTGGGAGAGACGAGGGTATAACGCCCTTCATCCGTCGCGATAGTGACAGGATGCCGCCACGGCTCAAGGTCTGTTCGATCGACATCCTGGACGACACGAGCTACGGCGAAGTTATAGATGCTTCGCGCGGATTCGTTTTTCGGGTGTCGCTCCAACACTCCGTACGAAATTTTGGTAGCCAGCAGGTCATGGCCTAGTGCAGGCAATGGCTGCTCGTGTTCTGCTGCCCTCAGGTAGTTTGTGGCGGACTCAAGCGGCTCTTCCAGAGGTAATGCTTGCGGTAGACGTGCCGGTTTTGTTTTTACCGTCGCCAGATGAGAGGCGCATCCGCACCATCCGAAAAGAAGCGACGCGGCGGCAAACCCGGCGACAAATTGCCGCAATGCGTTGAGCGCAGCACCCATGATTTCAGCCAAGATGCTGGACTTCCGCCGCAATCTGAGACACGAGGGCTTTACGGCTGTTTTCCGAATGCGATTGCTGAGCTGTTTCATTCCACACATGCAACGCTCTAGAAAACTCAGTGTCAGTATTCTCGACAACGTCCTTGTCTGCGGCGCGCTCAACTCGCTTCGCTGCGACGTCTCGTAAGTTGCTCTCCGCGATTTGCGCAGCCGTCGGAAGCTGTTGCCAGCTCGCCAACGCTTCGTCGCTCACGAGTGAAGTTGCGACACCAAACACATCCTCGGCACGTGAAAGCGTTTCTTCCAGATTGCCTAATGAGGTTCGATCGCGATTCGGAGATTCTTCGAACTCGAACGTGGTTAGCTCAACATAGCGCTTCGCCTGGTCGAAACTCCTTGAAGTTTCCGCTATGAGAGAGTGAGCCTCCGCTTTTCCGGTTTCAATCGAAGTTTCGGGGCGAGGAATTTCGAGCAGCTGCGCCAATTGTCGAAGCGCCGCTCGCAGGGCGTCCCGCAATCGATCGATCGTATGCTCGGGCCAGATGTAAGCGAATACGACTCCGGTGACGATGAGACCGAAAAGAATTCCAACGACGCGATCGCGGACGTTATCGAGATCTGTGTCGGGCGCGTAACCTTGGAAGATGCTGTAGAAGAAAGCGAATGCGATCTGTAGGCCCGCATAAGAAATCATTTCGCTCCCAGTGGCAACCCAGCCGGCGATGGCAGAGGCACAGGCGACGACGACGACGAGCGACGCGATGGTTACCATGTGCGGCATTAGAAAAACGATGGTGAAGAGCGCAAGTGCTCCGCCGATCACGCAGCCGCCGATCCTGAGCACACCCTTGTGCAGCGTTGCACCGGTGCTTTCCAGTGCAATGAACGTGCAGGTAATGAACGCGGTGTGGATTCCTGTCCAATCGATCGCCGAATAAAAGATATAACAAAACATTGCAGCGAAGGTAACCTTGAGCGCGAAGTGCACGTGTGCGGGATTGGTGAACGCGTCCGGCACAAAAAGACTTTTTGGTTTCGGCGGTTCTGCGCCAGCGCTCGCCGCGTCCGGCAGAAACAGGGAGTTCAGCACGACAGTCACCGCGACGCCGTAGGCGATGGCGACCCAGACCCAAAGAACTCCTCGGACCAGCAGTTCAGGTGAAGGAGCCTGTTCGGCGACTGATTGCCCGTACGAGGCGACAAAGCCAATGAGGAATCCGACTGGCCCGAGCACAAAAACGCGCGACAACCACATTCCAAGAAAGAGCGCCATTGCCATTCCCGGGATGCGCAGTTCTGGATGGCCGTAGGTGAACTTGTACAGCAGAAGAGTTTCGCCAATGCCAATGGTGGCGCCGATTAACCCGAGCAGTCCAACGAGTATCGTGAGGTGCTTGTTCTTCTGTGAAATGAAGAAGACCATATAAGCGCTGAGCGTCACTTCCGGCACCTGCAGTGCCATGGAAATGATCACGCACAAAACTGTGCCACCAACCATGATGGCTGTCCGGGTTTCGCGCAGACCCGTCGATGCCAGCTCGCGTTTGAACCATCCGAGAGAACCGAACGGCAGTATGGCGGGTTGCACCGCACTTGAACTCATCGAGTTCATTTCGTCGGCGGACCTTTGATAACCGCCACTGCGGACGCGCCCATGCGGAATAGCTCCTGGTCCGGATTCTCTACTTCGATCCTTACGGGGAAGCGCTGTGCCACCCGCACCCAGTTCAGTTCGCGTTTTATATAAGGCACACCGGAAGGTGGTAGGTCGAGCTCGCCCTCGGGCTTAACTGCCCATCCGATTCCCTGGACTTTTCCACGGAAGCGCTGGTTAGGCGCAGACGACAGGTAAACAATCGCTTCGCTGCCCGGAGCCATATGTCGAATCTCCGCCTCTCGAAAATTCGCGATCACGTACCATTTGGTAGTGTCAAGCAACGAGAAGACGGGAACCCCGGCGGTGACGTGGGCGCCGGCCGAAATGTTGAGATTGATGACACGTCCGTCGAAAGGTGCGATGACCTTGCAGTAGGAGAGATGGAGTTCTTCGAGATTGATGGTCGCGATCGCACCTTCGCGCTGAGCCTCTAGGGTCGTTACTTTAGTTCGGGCTTCATCGACGTTTTCGGCGGTGGCAAAGTGCTTGGGCAGGAGCGGTTCCAGGCGCTGCAACGTGCTACGGGCTTGTGCAATCTGTCGATCCAGAGCGGCCAAATCAGCTTTGGCCTTTTCCAGGACGAGTCTGTAATCCTCCGGGTCGATTTCGAAAAGCACGTCGCCTTTTTTCACCGCTTGATTGTCCTGCACATTGAGCTTGAGGATTTGACCCGCCACACGCGGCGCAATGCCCACCACGTTGGCGCGCGCTGTGGCATCATCGGTCCGGGGATGTCGTTCGA
>Ga0193707_1000171_pt1 | contig 19689 bp, 17 predicted proteins | sample U3c2metaG_FD_143043 | JGI IMG/M metagenome (GOLD analysis project Ga0193707, IMG submission 143043) | Soil microbial communities from a riparian zone of the East river system, Colorado, United States - U3c2 | ecosystem: Environmental > Terrestrial > Soil > Riparian zone | place: USA: East River... | reverse complement strand
GGCGCGAGAAGCCGTGAATGTTGATGCGCCAGCAGTAACGGAAAAGTCCTTGCAGCGCCGCGCCGAGCAGAATCAGCGCGGGATACTCGATCAACGAGCGCTCGCCGTTCGCGCTGCGCAGCGCCGTGTCGATGCCGCCCTTGATCAACCACGGCAGGGCGATTCCGGCAAGGTCGGTGGCGATGAGCGAGAGGATGCCGAGAAGCAGGAACCGGCGGTAGCGATCAACGAGAAACTTGACGCGATGGTAATAGCGGAGAATCGCTCTATCCTCTTTTTTGCGCCGGTGAATTCACCCAGCGCGATCCTTAGTCGTTGGTGACGCCGTGTTCACGGTAAACTTCGGCCCACTCCCCGGTCATGAGCTTGTCCATGACGGTCGGAAGCGAAGTCATGGCGACACGCACCTGCAACATGCTATCGCGATCGCGGATCGTCACTTTTTCATCGGCGGGGGCCTTCTCGTCGCCGACGGTTTGGACATCGACGGTGACGCAGAACGGCGTCCCCACTTCGTCCTGGCGCCGATAGAGCCGGCCGATGGACGCCGTGTCGTCGTAGACGGAATGCCAGCGCTTGCGCAAATCCACGCAAAGTTTGTGCGCCGTCTCGACGATGCCAGAATTTTTTTTCAACAGCGGCAAAACTGCGATCTTGATCGGTGCGAGCTCAGGGTGAAAGTTCAATACGACGCGTTTCTCGCCTTTTACTTCTTCCTCGTTGTAGGCGTCGACGAGAAACGCCAAGGTGCCGCGGTCGGCGCCGGCTGACGGCTCGATAACGAAGGGAACGACTTTCTGTTTGCTCTCCTCGTCGAAGTATTCGAGCGCCTTGCCGCTGAATTGTGTATGCTGTTTGAGATCGAAGTCGGTGCGGTTGGCGATGCCTTCGAGCTCGCTCCAACCCATCGGAAAAAGATATTCGATATCCGCGGTGCGTTTGGCGTAGTGGGCCAACTCGTCCCTGTCATGCTCCCGCAAACGGAGATTTTCCTTGCGCATGCCGTAGCGCGGATACCACGAAAAACGCTCATCGATCCAGCGCTGATGCCACTCCTCATCGGTTCCCGGCATGACAAAGAATTCGATCTCCATCTGTTCGAATTCGCGCGTGCGGAAAGTGAAATTTCCCGGCGTGATCTCATTGCGGAACGATTTGCCGATCTGCGCGATACCGAAAGGAAGCTTCAGCCGCATGGACTGCAGCACGTTGTCGAAGTTGACGAAAATGCCTTGCGCGGTTTCGGGTCGCAGATACGTCACCGCCGCATCGTCTTCCACCGGACCCATGAAAGTCTTGAACATCAAGTTAAATTGCCGCGGCTCGGTCAGCTCGCCCTTGCCGCAAGCCGGACAGAGAGTCCTCTTCTTGCCACAGTGTTTGCACGCTTCGCCACCGGGAATATTGAATTTATTGCCCTTGGTCGCCTCGCAGAAATGAACCCAAGTATCGTCCTCGAGCTTGTCCGCGCGAAAACGTTTCTTGCACGCCCGGCAATCCACCATCGGGTCGGTGAAGTGATCCAAGTGGCCGCTCGCCTTCCAAACTTTAGGATGCATGAGAATCGACGCGTCGAGCCCGACCATGTCGGCACGATTCTGCACCGAATCGCGCCACCACGCGCGCTTGACGTTGTTTTTCAGCTCCACGCCCAGCGGCCCGTAATCCCAACACGACCCCGTGCCGCCATAAATCTCGCTCGACTGAAAAATAAACCCGCGCCGCTTACAGAGCGACACGATCTTGTCCATGTCTACCATTCGGGAGTCCTATTTGAAGGTGAATTCCAACAATGTAATGGATAGGGGCGGCAGAGTCAAAACGGCTATCTGGGACCATATCGCGAGAACAAATTAAGTTGCCATGTCGCAATAAACTAAAACCTGACACATCTGGAATCGGATTACTGGCCAGAAGACGGCGCACCCGTGAATAGTCTTGAAAAGTATGAAAGCGCGCTAGCCATACGGATTCGACAACGAAGGTATTGCGTTTGCGTTACATTGTTCTAGAGCTGCACACCAAGAGATCAACAACGCCCCATGAGTGCGTGGTGCTAAAAACAAAACAAGGTCCGCTCGCCTTGGGAGGGCCGATTGATTGCAGATGCTGATGATGAAGCGCGACCCAAGGGACATTTTAAGGGCCAGTTGATTCTGGACTTCCTGTTGCCAATCCCCCAGATTGGCTTGTTTTTCGCCGCAGCCCTCTGGGCAATCGTGGGGTAAAAAATACATTGTTAGATTTTATGCCTACGCTATAATTGAGCACAGTGTGGTCCGGGTGCCATTACCCATGCTCGCACATTGGACAAAGACTCGACGCGCAATAAAGATTGACCAGCATTGAAAGTTTCAATCGTCATACCCTGTCTCAACGAAGCGGACACGCTCGGCATCTGCATAGAGAAAGCGCTCCGGGCGCTGAACGAACAACATATCGACGGCGAAATTGTCGTTGCCGATAATGGCAGCACGGACGGCAGCCCGGAAATTGCCAAGCGATCAGGCGCATGTGTGATTCACGTAGCAGCGCGCGGCTACGGTAACACGTTAATGCACGGAATAGCCGCGGCGAGCGGCGAATTCGTCATCATGGGCGATGCGGACGACAGTTACGACTTTCTGGAGATTCCAGGATTCATTGCCAAATTGCGTGAGGGATTTGACCTCGTGCAAGGTTGCCGTCTTCCGTCTGGTGGCGGAACGATCCTCCCCGGAGCAATGCCATTTCTCCACCGGATTTTGGGCAACCCGGTGCTTTCCTTTCTCGCCCGACACTGGTTCCTGGTGCCACTGCATGATATTTATTGCGGCCTGCGCGCTTTCCGAAAGGATTTTTATACTGCACTCGATCAACGTTGCACCGGGATGGAATTCGCAACCGAAATGATTATCAAGGCGAGTCTGCACGGTCGACAAATCACCGAGATCCCAATCACACTCCATCCCGACGGTAGAAAGAGCCACGCGCCACATTTACGTACATTTCGCGATGGCTGGCGAACCATCCGCCTCTTTTTGCTCTACAGCCCACGTTGGCTCTTTCTCATGCCGGGGTTAGGAATGTTTTTCTTGGGAGTATTGGGCTATGGAATTGCCTTACCTGGGCTGACCTTTGGCGGCGTGACATTTGATGCTCATACGCTACTGTTCGCAAGCCTTGCCATTCTGTGCGGCTATCAATCGATCATCTTCGCGATTTCCGCCAAATCCTTTGCCATTAGCGAGGGTTTCTTACCTGAAGACCCCCGGATGAGCCGATTCTTTGAGTTGATGTATCTGGAACGAGGGCTGGCCATCTCTGTACTCGCTCTGCTGATTGGCGTGAGTTTGCTCGCGGTAGCGGTCTTCAAATGGCAATCGACCGGTTTTGGCCGCCTCGATTATGGTCAAACCATGCGGTTGGTAATCCCAGGAGCGACACTTACGGCGCTAGCGATTCAAACTATATTTTCCAGCTTCTTTGTAAGCATTTTGGGAATGGCGCGTCGATGAGCGTTGACACTAAAAAATCCTTCGACGAATTCGCCGCTGAGTACGACAACGCCCTGCACCAAGGATTGTCTGTGTCCGGGGAGAACAAAGATTATTTCGCGCGGAGACGCATCGAATGGTTGCGTAACCGACTCGGAACAGACATAGCGCGGGTTGACCGGGTCATGGACTACGGCTGCGGCACAGGTTCCAGTTCACGGCTATTGATCGAAATCCTCGGAGCGAAAGCTCTTGTCGGGACCGACACGTCGCCAAAGTCACTCGAAATCGCGACGCAAAATTATGGCTCCCGAGCCGCTCAGTTTCTCCAATTCGACCAATATTGGCCGGATGGCAGATTTGACTTGGTCTATTGTAACGGCGTCTTTCATCATATCCCGCTGACCGACCGCGCCGCTGCGGTAAGCTACATCTATCGATCGATTCGGCCAGGCGGTTGCTTCGCGCCTTGGGAAAATAATCCATGGAACCCAGGAACCCGATTGGTCATGCGCAGGATTCCCTTTGATCGAGATGCGATTACGATAGGGGCGCCCGGAGCACGGGCTTTGTTGCAAGCCGGCGGCTTCGAAGTTCTCCATACCGACTTTTTATTCATCTTCCCAAACGTTCTACGTTGGCTGCGTTGGATTGAACCGCACTGTGTTGGTCTTCCCTTGGGAGCGCAGTATCAGGTACTTTGCCGGAAACCCGGCGGCTCTTATTAATGGAGCGCAGGCCTACCATCAAAGCTGTGATTACGTCTAAAGATAAAGTCCTTTCCGTGGACGTAATAGCGTCTATTACCGAACAATTCACGCAAGCGATTGACGCTGTTGTGTCCCGTCGTGGCTTGTCGATTCTAATCGTTGGGCTGCTCGCATTTACCGCTAGCGCCGTAATTGGGTTGATAGGCGGAATCGCCCAGCCCACCGTGCACGATGAATTTAGTTATCTGCTTGCCGCTGACACCTTCGCGCACGGCCGGCTGACCAATCCGACCCACCCCTTGTGGGTCCATTTTGAGAGCATCCATATCATTCACCAGCCAACCTACATGTCGAAATTTCCACCCGGTCCGGGAGCGATGCTCGCCTTGGGGCAATGGCTGAGCGGCTATCCCATCGTCGGTGTTTGGTTGAGCATGGGGCTGATGTGCGCCGCCATATGCTGGATGTTGCAAGCTTGGGTCTCACCGCGCTGGGCTTTGATTGGCGGTTTATTTTCAGTGCTGCACCCGCACTTCGGTATCGGTGGTTATTGGGCGCAGAGTTATTGGGGCGGAGCGCTGGCTGCAACCGGTGGCGCGCTAGTGCTTGGCGGTATCCGTACTTTGCTGAAAAAGCCGCAAATCCATCGAGCCTTGTTGACTGGTCTTGGCTTGATGATTCTCGCCAATAGCCGACTTTACGAAGGATTGCTACTCGGTGTCTGCGCTGGCCTCACATTACTCATGGAACTCGTCCGCAAACGTGATATCGGGAGGAACCAAACCATCAGGAAAGTGATATTGCCTTTGACGTTGACATGCACGGTTACTGGCGCGTGGATCGGGTACTATAATTTTCGTGTGACCGGCAATACTTTTCATTTGCCGTATCAAATACACGAAGCAGCTTACGGCAGCACACCACTATTTCTCTGGCAAAGCAAACCCACTTCGTCTCCGGAATACCGCCACACACGACTCAGGGACTTCCACACTACATACGAACCTTTTTTCTACGCGGAAAAGCATTCATGGATGGGATTTGCCAAGGTCAATTTCGATGCTTGGCTCGCATACGCTTATCTCGCAGGAAACGTCTTTCTCATTCCGCTGATCGTCAATATTCGCGGCCTGACGCGCTGGACTTTGCGCAACGCGTGGGCAAGAACCGCGTTCATAACGTATGCGGTCGTGACGCTTGGGCTCATGATGGCAACCTATTCGTTGCTGCATTATTGGGCACCAATCGTCGCGCTAAACTATTATTTCGCCGTACAAGCGTTACGGTTGTGGAGCAGGCGTGACCGGCGACTGAAACCGTTCATCGTTCCAGTCATATTTTGCTTAGTTGTCATGCTCCTGACTATTACCACCAGCCGAAGAATTCGAGCAGAAAACAACCCACTAGCCCCGCAGACCCAACACGCGAATCTCCTGGCGCATTTACGCGCGCAGCCCGGCAAACAGGTTGTGCTGGTGAAGGACGGTCGCCAGAAGTCAGGCGATCATGAATGGATTTACAACGAGGCCGATATCGATCGTGCAAAAGTCGTATGGGCCCACGACATGGGAACAACGGAGAATTGCAAGTTAGTCGAATACTTCAAGGATCGTGTTATCTGGTCGTTGACCATCGAGCGTGATGACGCGCCGGTTAAACTCAATTCATTCCCACGGCAGTCATGCGTACCTTGATTAGAAGTGTTCTCACCACCCACAACATGCTTTCGTCTGTGACGACCGCCGGTCGGAGTAGACACCGGCACCTGTTAAAGACAGCGCGCTCAAGAGCACACCGGGCTAGGGAAGCAAACCTAGTACAGCCCGAGCATATCCTGCATGCTGTAGAGCCCCGGCTTTTTTTTCGCCAGCCACTCTGCCGCGCGCAGCGCGCCGCGGGCGAAGGTGTCGCGGCTATGGGCGCGGTGGATGAATTCGAGGCGCTCGCCGATGCCTCCAAAGATGACGGTGTGCTCGCCGACGATGTCGCCGGCTCGGACGGACAGCAGCGCAATCTCTTTCTCGGTGCGTTCGCCGACGATGCCTTGGCGACCGTTGATGGCGACTCTATCGAGATCTCGGTTGAGCGCATTGGCAACCGAACGGCCAAGCGCCAACGCCGTACCGCTCGGCGCGTCCTTTTTGAATCGGTGGTGCGCCTCAATGATCTCGACGTCGTAATCGTCGCCGAGCATCTTCGCGGCCTTGTTCAGCAGAGAAACAAGAACGTTGACCCCTAAGCTCGTGTTTGCCGACAACAACGCCGGCGTGCGCCGCGCCAGCCGTTTGATTTCCGCTTGCTGCTTTGGATTGAAACCGGTCGTGGCCACGACCATCGGCGCGCGTCTCTTTGCGGCGCTGCGGAGAAATCCCAACGAAGCTTCCGGATTCGTAAAGTCGATAATCACCGTGTTCGGTCTCAGCACAGCATCGATGTTGTCGGTGATTGCAATTCCCAGATGCGCCGCCGTGGAGACCTCGCCAGCGTCTTTGCCCAATCGCGCGCTACCCGGCTTATCAATCGCGCCGGTCAACTTGAAATTTGCGGACTGTTGAATCGCGCGGACGACGGCGCCGCCCATCCGGCCGCCGACACCGCAGACGATAATTCTAATCGCCATTCAGTTTTGCAGCAGACTAAAATCCCGCATCGCCTGTGTGAGCTTCTTGAGATTTCCCTCGGCCATCGGCGTGAGCGGCAAACGGAGATCGCCGCTGCACTTGCCCATGAGCGACAGCGCGGTCTTGACGGGAATTGGATTAGTCTCGATGAACAAATTGTGAATCAGCGGGATGAGTCTGAATTGAAGCTCGCGTCCCTTTTCCCAGTTGCCTTTTAAACAAGCTTCCGTGAGCTGCGAGGTTTCTTTCGGTGCGACGTTGGCGACCGTCGAGATGACGCCTTTGCCGCCCAGTGCCATCAAAGAAAAAATTAGTGTGTCTTCGCCGGAATAGACGGCCAAGCGATCGCCGCACAAGCGGATCACGTCGATCGCCTGATCGACCGAGCCGGTCGCTTCTTTCACGCCGGCGATGTTCTTGATTTCAGACATGCGCGCCAGAGTTTCCGGCTCGATCTTGGATCCGGTGCGGCCGGGAATATTGTAGACAATGATTGGAATGCCGACATTCGATGCGACTTTTTTGTAGTGCTGATAAACGCCTTCTTGCGTGGGGCGATTGTAATAAGGCGAAATCATCAGGGCCCCGTCGGCGCCGGACTTTTCCGCTTCGCGCGTGAGCCGAACCGCTTCTTCGGTGGAATTGGAACCGGTGCCGGCGATGACCGGAACGCGTTTGTTGACGGCTTTGATCACCGCGCGAATGACTTCGTCGTGCTCCTGATGGCTCAGCGTGGCCGATTCGCCGGTGGTGCCGCAGGGCACGATGCCATGCGTGCCGTTGTGGAGATGAAAGTCGATTAACTCTTCGAGACTTTGCCAATCGACGCCGCCGTCTTTAAACGGCGTGACCAATGCAACCATCGAACCGGTAAACATAGCGATATCTCCTAAGCGATCTTGACGGTGCCGTGAAACACTTCTTCCGCGCCGCCCGTCATATAGACGCGGTTATTGTCGCGCCATTCAATCAACAGGTCGCCGCCTTTTAAGTGAATCGTGATCTCGCGCTCGGTCCGACCGGTGATCACGCCGGCGACGCCCGCGGCGCTGGCGCCGGTGCCACAGGCCCAAGTCTCGCCTGCGCCGCGCTCCCACACGCGCATTTTGACTTCTTCCGGACTGATGATCTTGATGAATTCGGTATTCACCCGTTTCGGGAAAAACGGATGATGCTCGAAGCACGGCCCGATCTTTTCCAGATCCAGGGAGTCGATATCGTCGAGATAGAGCACGCAGTGTGGGTTGCCCATGGAGACGCAGGTGACCTCGTAAGTCCTACCGTCGACCGTCAGCGGCCGGTTCTTGATCTCGCCGTCGGCGTCGACGGGGATCTTTCGCCCTTCGAGGATCGGCTCGCCCATGTCGACCTCGACCAGTTCACCGACAATCTTGGGCCGAATAATGCCGGCGAGGGTCTCGACTTCGAGCTCGCGCTTCTGCGTGATGCCGTGATCGTAAACATATTTGGCGAAGCAGCGGATGCCGTTGCCGCACATCTCCACCTGGCTGCCGTCGGCGTTGTAGATCGCCATCTTGAAGTCGGCGACTTTCGATGGATGCACCGTCAGCATTTGATCCGCGCCGATGCCGAAGCGGCGGTCGCACAGTTTTTTGGCGATCGATTCCAAGTTGTCGATGTTCTTTTTCAGGCAATCGAGGAAAACAAAATCATTGCCCGCGCCGTGCATCTTGGTAAACTCGATCTCCATTAATCCCCAACCCTTTGAACGATTGAACCTTGAACTTTTGAACGGTCCCTACTGCAACGAAGCGGGAATAGTTTCACCGTTGATCAGATCATCCAAACTCTCCCGCCTGCGCACAATGTAATATTGATCGCCGTCGACCAGCACCTCGGGCGGCTTCGGATGGGAATTGTAATTCGAAGCCATCGTGAAACCGTAAGCGCCGGCGCTCATCACCGCCAGTAAGTCGCCGCGCTTCGGCCGTGCGATCTCGCGATCTTTGGCGAAGAAGTCGCCGCTCTCGCAGATCGGGCCGACGACGTCCGCGACGACTTTGTCGGCGTTGTTTTCAATCACCGGTTGAATCGCTTGATACGAGCCGTAAAGCGCCGGGCGAATCAGATCGTTCATGCCGCCGTCGACGATGATAAATTTTTTCGTGTCGGTTTCCTTGATGTATTGCACTTCGGTGAGGAGAATCCCGGCGTTGCCGACGATCACGCGGCCAGGCTCGAGAATCAGCGTAATGTCCAACCCTTCAAGGCCCTGAATGATCGCCTTGGCATACTCGTCCGGTAACGGCGGGGTTTCGTCGTGATAATTGATCCCAAGGCCGCCGCCGAGATCGAGATAACGGATCTGCGCGCCCTCCTTTTTCATCTCGCCGGCAAGCACGCGGTCCAAGTACTCGCGCACCTTGGCCAACGCGTCGACGAACGGCGTCACCGAGGTGAGCTGCGAGCCGATATGGCAGTCGACGCCGACCACTTCGACGTTTTTTAACGAAACTGCTTTTCTGTAAGTCTCGAGCGATTTCTTGATGTCGACGCCGAACTTTGCCTTTTTCATCCCCGTCGAAATATAGGGATGGGTCTGCGGATCGACGTCAGGATTGACGCGCAGGCTGATCGGCGCTTTTTTACCGATGCCCGCGGCGATCTCATCGAGCGCGAATAATTCCTCCTCGGACTCGACATTGAACATCAATATTCCCGATTTGAGGGCGTACTCGATTTCTTGTCTCTTCTTCCCAACACCGGAGAAAACGATTTTTCTCGGATCCGCCCCGACCTTCAGTGCGCGAAACAGCTCGCCTTCGGAAACGATGTCGAAGCCGCTGCCTTCTTTGGCGAAGGCGCGCAGCAACGCAAGATTGGAGTTGGCTTTCACCGAAAAGCACACGATATGCCGCGCCTTGGCAAAGGCCTGATCGAAGACTTTGAAATGGCGCTTGAGCGTCGCCAGACTATAGATATACGCCGGCGTGCCCACTTCTTGAGCGATGCGCTTCAGCGCCACTCCTTCGGCGAACATTTCCCCGTTGCGATATTCAAAATGATTCATCGGTCACCCCGCGCGACTTCCACTTCGTTCGATGGCGCGCTCAGCGAGCCATCGAACAACTGCGACGAGATTCGATATCGGTAAATGGCTTTCGGCCTGACTTCCTCATCATCGTAACGATATTGTTTTTGCTGCACGAACTTTTCCCGGTCTTCGACGTTGACCGTCGTCAGTTGCCGATAGGGTACCGGACAGTCAGGACAGCTTTGAGAAACTTCCTTGCGAAAGATCACGAAACTCGCGAGATCCTTCAACGATTTCCCGTCGACGTACTCCGTCGGCCGGGTCCAGATGAGGATAATGCCGTTGGGCGCCGTCCGCGCCGTCAAGTTGGTAATCGTCTTCGGCGTCGCCAGTTCAGGTGCGCGTGGATCGCCTCTTTTACCGCACGCGGAGACCACAGCAACGAGCAGCAAAACAGTGACTATTAGTCGTTTCATCTAGTCCCTCAGTTCTCGCAACCGGCGCACCACGTTGCCGCGCGCCGTGCCGCCCACAGCGCGGCGTCGTTCGACCACCGCTTCCGCTGAAAGATACTTATAGACGTTTTTTTCGAATTTGTCCGAAAAACGCTTTAACTCGACCAGCGTCAATTCTTCGATACGTTTACCGTGGGCGAGACAAAATTGCACCACTTTGCCGGCCACCTCATGGGCGGCGCGAAACGGCAGGGCGCGCTCCACGAGATAATCAGCCAAGTCGGTTGCATTCATAAATCCGTCTTGGACAGCGCTCAACATTCTCTCGCGCCGCACCTTCATGCCCGCAATGACCTCGCCCATGATCTTGACGCAAGCTTTGACCGTGTCGACCGTATCGAAGAGGGGAATTTTATCTTCCTGCAGATCGCGGTTATAGGCAAGCGGCAAACCCTTCATAATTGTCAGCAACGCTTGCAGATGGCCGAATACGCGTCCGGTCTTGCCGCGAATCAGCTCGGGCACGTCGGGATTTTTTTTCTGCGGCATCATCGAGCTGCCGGTGCAATAGCCGTCAGGCAATTCGACGAAGCCGAATTCCTGAGTCGACCACAAAACGAATTCTTCGGCGAGCCGGCTCAGATGGACGAACAAAATAGACGACGACGCTAAAAACTCCAGAAGAAAATCGCGGTCACTCACCGCATCGATGCTATTTTTCGAGACGCGCGGAAAACCCAAGAGCTTGGCGACGTAGGAGCGATCGATTGGAAACGTCGTCCCAGCCAGGGCACCCGATCCTAAAGGCAAGACATTGATGCGGGTCAAGCACTCGTTGAAGCGCTCACCATCACGTTCAAACATATCGAAGTAAGCCAGCAGATGGTGCGAAAAAAGCACCGGCTGGGCGCGCTGCAAATGAGTATAGCCCGGCATGATCACGTCGAGATGTTTGCTTGCGGCCCTAGCTAACTCCTGCCCCAGCGCGTGCAACCCGTCGACAATGAGCCCGACTTCGTCACGCAGGAAAAGCCGCATGTCCAGCGCCACTTGATCGTTGCGGCTGCGCGCCGTATGGAGCTTTCCGCCGGCGGGCCCGATCAACTCCGTCAGGCGCCGCTCGATATTCATGTGAATATCTTCGTCGGCTTGAGAGAATTTGAACTTACGGCCGTCGATCTCGCGCTGAATCGTTTGCAGGCCGCGGATGATCTTGCGCGCATCGCCGGCTGGAATAATGCGCTGTTTCGCGAGCATTTTTGCGTGCGCGATACTGCCCATAATGTCATGGCGGTAAAGCCGCGCATCGATCTCGATCGACGCGGTAAAAGCTTCGACGGAGTCCGCCGTGCCTGTCGCAAAGCGTCCGCCCCAAAGCTTGGTCTTTTTTGATTTGGCGCGCGCCACCGTCATCCCCGCTTGGCTTTGCGCAAGCGTTGCAAGCGCAGCCGCAATGCGTTCAAACGAATGAAGCCTTCAGCGTCGCCTTGATGATAGACTTGGTCCGCCTCGAATGTCGCCACGTCGGGATCGTAGAGTGACGAGTCCGATTTACGCCCGACCACCGCGGCGTTGCCTTTACAAACCTTCAGGCGCACCCGGCCGCTGACGTTGGCCTGCGAAGCATCGATCGCCTTTTGCAAAACCTCGCGCTCCGGCGTGAACCAATAGCCGTAGTAAATCATTTCCGCATAGCGCGGCATCATCGAATCCCTGATCCGGAGCACTTCACGATCCATGGTAATGGACTCGATGCCGCGGTGCGCAGCGTGCAAGATGGTCCCGCCCGGCGTCTCGTATACGCCGCGCGACTTCATGCCGACGTAGCGGTTTTCGACGATATCGACCCGGCCGACGCCATGCTTGGCGCCGATGTCGTTGAGGCGCGCGAGCAGATTGGCGGGCGACAGCTTGCGTCCGTTCAGCGCGATCGGATCACCGCGCTGGTAATCGATCTCCAAATATTCGGCACGGTTCGGCGTCTTCTCCAGGGGCCGGCACCAGACAAACATATCGGCCGGCGGCTCTTTCCACGGATCTTCGAGGATCCCGCCTTCGTAACTGATATGAAATAAGTTCCGATCCGTGCTGTAGGGCTTTGACTTGGTCACCGGCACGGGAATCCCATGCTTGCGCGCGTAGTCGATCAATGTCGAACGCGCATGGAGATCCCACAGCCGCCACGGCGCGATGACTTTGATTCCCGGCTTCAGAGCATAATAGGTGAGCTCGAAGCGTACCTGATCATTGCCCTTCCCCGTAGCGCCATGTGAAACGGCGTCGGCTTTTTCTTTCATCGCGACGTCGATCTGTCCTTTGGCAATCAGCGGCCTGGCGATGGAAGTTCCAAGCAGGTACGAACCTTCATAAACCGCATTGGCACGGAGCATCGGAAAGACGTAATCCTTGACGAATGTCTCGCGCAGATCGCCGATCACGACTTTGCTGGCGCCGGTCGCAAACGCCTTGCGCCTGACCGACTGAAGATCTTCAGCTTGGCCCAAATCGGCGCAGAACGCGATCACTTCGCAGCCGTATTCCTCCTTGAGCCAGCGGAGGATAACCGATGTGTCCAAACCGCCGGAATATGCCAGGACAACTTTCTTGACGTTCATCGTGCTGCTTACTTTCCTCTAACCTTGCTCATAGGTAATTGCCGTTTGCCGGAAGACTTTGAACCTTGAACTTTTGAACCGTTGAACCCATTGACCAGCCACACCATCACGGCTTTTTGCGCGTGCAAACGATTTTCCGCCTGATCGAAAGCAATGCACTGCGGGCTTTCCAAAACTTCATGGCTGATTTCCTCGCCCCGGTGCGCCGGCAGGCAGTGCATCACCACCGCGTCTTTCTTAGCCATCGCCACGATCCGGCCATTCACCTGGTACGCGCGGAACGCATTCAAACGCGCCTGGGTTTCTTTCTCCTGGCCCATGCTCGTCCACACATCTGTATAGATCGCGTCAGCGCCAGAGACCGCTTCTTCGATAGAGTGGGTCACCGTGATTTTTGCGCCGGCGTTGACAGTTTTTTTCAGAATTGCTCCATCTGGCTCATAGCCCTTCGGACAGGCCAGCGCGAACGAGAACGGCACGATCGCCGCCGCCTCCAGCCACGAGTGAACCATATTGTTGCCGTCGCCCACGAAAGCAATCTTCAAGCCGCCAAGCTCTCCCTTGCGTTCAATCAGGGTCTGACAGTCGGCCAACACCTGGCAAGGATGAAAGTCATCCGTGAGCGCATTGATCACCGGCACCGATGAATACTCCGCCATCTCTTCGATAATCTTATGTTCGAAGGTCCGCACCGTGATCAGGTCAAACCAGCGGTCCAAGTTCCGCGCGCAGTCCGCCGGCGTTTCCCGCGTGCCCAATCCCACTTCAGCAGGCCCAAGATAAACGGCTTCTCCGCCCAGCTGAGTCATGCCCACCGCGAATGTCGCGCGGGTGCGCAAACTCGGTTTCTCAAAGACCAGCGCCAACCCTTTTCCGGCCAAGAGCCGGTGCGCCACACCGCGCTTCTGCTTGCGCTTGAGCTCGCTCGCAAGGGTTAGAATGCCGTCAAATTCGCGCCGGCTTAGGCCGTGAAAACTTAGTAGATCACGCTTGCTCATGATTCGAAGAGAGTGGAACCGGGCTACTGGCGGGCAAGAACGGTTTCGAGGATCGCCAGGCCGCGGTCGATTTCTTTCTTTGTGATCGTCAGCGGCGGAGCGAAACGCAAAACCTTGGACGCCGTGCAATTGAGCAACAACCCCTCCTGCATGCAGGCCTCGGCGATCTTGCCGCCGTCAATGCTCAGCTCGACGCCAAGCAGCAGCCCTTTGCCGCGGACCTCGCGCATAAAAGAAAACCGCTTTTTCAATGCTTCAAGACCTTTGACGAAATACTTGCCCATCTGCACGCAATTCTTAAGCACACCGCCGTTAATCAACGCCGCCATCACCGCCAACCCTGCCGCGCAGCATACCGGATTGCCGCCGAAGGTCGAGGCATGGCTGCCGGGCATAAAACTATTTGCGACATCTTCTCGCGCCAGCATCGCGCCGAGCGGCAAGCCGCCGCCCAAGGCCTTGGCCAACGTCAGGATATCCGGCTTGACGCCGAAGTGTTCATAGCCGAAAAGTTTGCCGGTGCGACCCATGCCGGTTTGCACTTCGTCGAAAATCAGCAACAACCCGCGTTGATCGCACAGCTCGCGCAGGCCGAGCATGTAAATTTCATTGGCCACGATGACGCCGCCCTCGGCTTGGATCGGCTCGACGAGGATCGCGACGGTTTTTTGCGCGTCGATAGCGGCTTCAACCGCGTTTAGGTCATTGTACGGCACCTGACGGAAGCCGGCGGGCAACGGATCGTAACCGGCGCGGATTTTTTCCTGGCCGGTCGCCGTCAGCGTCGCCAAAGTGCGGCCGTGAAAGGAATTGTGCGTCGAAAGGATCTCGTATTTGCCGCCGAGTTTTTCGGCTCCGTAGCGGCGCGCCAGCTTGATCGCCGCTTCGTTCGCCTCGGCGCCGCTGTTGCAGAAAAACGCGCGGTCGGCAAAAGAATGGCGGCATAGCTCACGCGCCAGCTCGGCCTGCGGCTGAATATGGTAGAGATTCGAAACATGGAGCAGTTTCTGCGCCTGTTGCTTGATGGCTTTGACAATTGCCGGGTTACAGTGACCTAGACTGTTGACCGCGATCCCGGCCAAGAAATCCAAATATTCTTTGCCGTTGGCATCCCAAACTTTCGTTCCCTTGCCTTTGACCAACGCGATCGGCGCCCGAGCATAAGTTTTTGCGATATACTTATCAGTCAGAGCAGCGACGTCTCGATTCTTCATCACTTCCGCACCACCTCCGTCCCCACACCCTCTTTCGTGAAGATTTCCAACAGCACGGCGTGTTTGACCCGGCCGTCGATAATATGGGTCTTCTCCACGCCGCCCTTGAGCGCGTTGATGCAACACTCCACCTTGGGAATCATTCCCGCGCCGACGATACCGTCTTGAATCATGCGCCGCGCTTGACTTTCCTTGAGCGTGCTCAGAAACCCCCCCTTTTTGTCCTTCACGCCCTCGATGTCGGTCATGAGAATCAGCTTCTCGGCATGCAGCGCCTCGGCGACCTCGCCGGCCACTAGATCAGCGTTGATATTGTAAGTTTCGCCGTTCTTGCCGACACCGACAGGGGCGATGACAGGAATGAATTTGTTTTGGTCCAACGACTCGATGATCAGCGGATTGATGCCGATGATCTCGCCGACCATGCCGATGTCGACGATTTCCGGCGACTCACCGTTGTCGGATGCCACCGTCACGTTCATCTTCTTGGCCAAAATAAGCCCGCCGTCCTTGCCGCTCAGGCCCACGGCCATGCCGCCGTGCTGGTTGATCACGTTGACGATCTCTTTATTCACTTTGCCGACCAGAACCATCTCGACGATATCCAGGGTCTCCTGGTCCGTGACGCGCATGCCGCGCACGTAGCGGCTGGTGATACCCATCTTGTCGAGCACGGAGTCGATCTGTGGCCCGCCGCCGTGCACCACGACCGGATTGATGCCGACCAACTTTAAGAGCACGATGTCCTGGGCGAAACTCGCGTTGAGCTCCTCGTTTTCCATCGCGTGGCCGCCGTACTTGATGACGAAGGTCTTACCGTAAAAGCGCTGGAAATAGGGCAGCGCTTCCATTAGTACCTCGGCCTTACCGATAAAGTTTTCCATGATCGGTACCTGGATTACCCAATTTAGAGGATATAGCGCGATAAGTCTTCGTTGTTCAAGATCGGCGCGAGCCGCTCGCGCACGTAGTCGGCGTTGATTGCGACTTCTTTGCCATGCATCTCGGGGGCTGAGAAGGACACCTCGTCGAGCAAACGCTCCAGAATCGTATGCAGGCGCCGGGCACCGATATTTTCCGTGCGCTCGTTGACGTCGGAGGCGATGAGTGCAATTTCTTGGACCGCGTCGGCGGCGAATTTAAGATGCACGCCTTCGGTCTCAAGCAGGGCCTCGTACTGTCTGATCAAGGCGTTTTTTGGCTCCGTCAGGATCCGCACGAAGTCCTCTTTGGTCAGCGAGCTTAACTCGACCCGGATCGGGAACCGGCCCTGGAACTCGGGGATCAAATCGGAGGGTTTCGCGGTGTGAAAGGCGCCCGAGGCGATGAAGAGAATGTGATCGGTTTTGACCATGCCGTATTTGGTATTGACCGTCGAACCCTCGACGATCGGCAGCAGGTCGCGCTGCACTCCCTGCCGTGAGACATCCGGACCGTTCATCGACTCGCGGCCGGCAATCTTGTCGATCTCATCAAGAAATACGATTCCCGATTGCTCGACCCGCCGGATCGCTTCGCCCGTCACTTTGTCCATATCGACCAGCTTGCCCGCTTCCTCCTGCGTCAAAATCTCGAGAGCTTCGGGAATCTTGACTGTTTTTTTCTTGGTCTTTTTGGGCATCAGGTTGGAAAACATTTCTTTCAGATTGAATTCCATTCCTTCCATGCCCTGGGGGGTCAATACTTCGATCATCGGCATGGCAGATTGGGTCAATTCGATATCGACGAAACGGTCGTCCATCTTCCCTTCGCGGAGCATTTTCTTGAGCTTTTCCCGAGTCGATTGTAATCGTTGCGCGTCGATCGCTTCGCCGTCAGTTTCCTCGGCGGTGCTGGCCGGCAACAAGAGGTCCAGCACCCGCTCCTCGGCGACTTCGTGCGCTTTGAGCTCGACCTTTTGCTTTTCTTCCTCTTTGACCATGTTGACTGCAAGATCCGTCAAGTCGCGAATGATCGACTCGACATCGCGCCCGACGTAACCCACTTCGGTGAACTTGGAGGCCTCGACTTTGATGAAGGGAGCCTGTGACAATTTTGCCAAGCGGCGGGAAATTTCGGTCTTACCAACTCCCGTCGGACCGATCATGATGATATTCTTCGGCGCAATTTCCTCACGCAGATCTTCGGGCACAAGCTGGCGGCGCCACCGATTGCGCAGCGCAATCGCCACCGCCCGCTTCGCTTCCTTCTGACCGACGATATAACGGTCCAGTTCCGAAACGATTTCCCGCGGCGTCATGACTGGCGCCGGTGTCGATCCCGCGTCCGGTAATGTAAACTTCGCTCCGTCTTTCATGGGAATATTCACTCCTAACAATTTCCGTAGGAAATGCAATCATTCATGAGCGCCAGACGACGCAAAATGCTGAGATAATTCGCCGACCAAGCCGCTGAGTGAGATTACAGACGCGCCGCGCCCCATTCACGCACGATCGCAGCTTCGATACTAAAATCCGCCACGATCCGTGCGATACCGCCGCCGACGACTAAGGCAACTCTTCAAAGGTAAGTTGTTCGTTGGTGTAAACGCAGATGCCGGCGGCCACGCGCATTGCTTCTTCGGCGATGACGCGGGGGTCCAATTGCGTGTGCTTGACCAGAACTCGCGCCGCAGCCAACGCATAATTGCCGCCCGAGCCGATGGCGATGACGCCGTCGTCCGGTTCGATCACGTCGCCGGCGCCGGAGATCACCAATAAATCGTTGACGTCGGCGATGACCATCAGCGCTTCAAGACGCCGCAGCACCCGATCGGTGCGCCAGTCTTTCGCCAGCTCCACTGCCGCGCGCTTGAGGTTGCCGTTGAACTGTTCCAGCTTCGCCTCGAATTTTTCGAACAGCGTGAACGCGTCGGCCGTCGCCCCGGCAAATCCGGCGATGACGCGGTCATGATGGAGCTTGCGCACCTTGCGCGCGCTATGCTTCATCACGGTTTGGCCTAAACTCACCTGCCCATCGCCCACCACGACGACTTTGCCGCCGTGACGGATCGCCAATATGGTCGTGCCGTGCATCATCATTAAACTCACACTGAGGATAGGGGATAGGGGATTGAGAATCGCGATCTTCTATCCGCCATATTCCATCCTCGTTTTTTTGATCTTACGCCCTTGGGTGTGCCTTGTCATAAACCGCTGTCAATTGATCCAGGTTCAAATGCGTATAGCGCTGGGTCGTCGACAAGCTCGCGTGACCCAATAATTCCTGAATCGAGCGCAGATCAGCGCCGCTGTTGAGCAAGTGTGTGGCGAAGCTGTGGCGCAAGCCGTGCGGCCCCATTTTGATCTGCAGTCCGGCTTGTCTTAAATGCTTTTCGACGATGCGCGCCACGCTGCGCGTGGTAATGCGCCCGCCGCGGTTGTTTAGAAAAACTGGCGTCTCTCCCTTGCAGGCAATCTGCCATTTCTTGCGCTGCTCCACACCATAATCTCGCAACGCCTGCAAAGCTATTTCTCCCACCGGCACGATGCGTTCTTTCGAACCTTTGCCGACGACCCGCAGAATACCCAGCTGAAAATCAATATCGGCCCAATTAAGCCCCACCAATTCGCTCACGCGCACGCCGGACGAATAGAAGACTTCAAGCGCCGCGCGGTCGCGCACGTCGAGCCGAGTTTTGATCTTGATTGCACCCAGCAGCTGGAAGACATCGTCTACGGAAAGAAAAGCGGGCAGCGGCTTCTCTTGCTTGGGCGAGTGAATCGCAAGGAGCGGGTTCTTAGCAATTTTATGATTCGTCAGTAAATAGCGGAAGAACCCTTTCAGGGCAGCGAGCTTTCTACCGATCGAGCTCTTTTTTCGATCCTGGGTCAAACAGGCCAAGTACGCACGTATAACGTGAACGTCGACTTCTCCCACGTTCACGTTGCCTTCGCCGTCGAGAGCCAACTCCCGCGCTACTAGAAATTGGCGAAATTGATCCAAGTCGCTCTGATAGTTGCGCAGCGTATGCGGTGACACATTACGCTCATCGCGTAAATGGCCAGCGTATTGTCGGATCAGGTCTTCCAAGACTTTTACCGTTTGGCTTAGACTATCACGGCTGGCACTGGAACGAAATCATCCTACGTCCTTGCTTTGAGCCGGCGTATGATTGTGCTATCCGTGTGAGGCAGCAGGATGATTCTGGAAACAATTTCATTTAAAAACTCCAGGGGAGACACCCTTAGCGGCGTGCTGCATCATCCTGCAGGGACAAAAACGAACGGAGCTGTGATTCTTTGCCACGGCATGGAATCGGATAAAAACAGCGACAAGTTGGTGTTTTTGAGCCAAGCGCTGGCCGAGCGCGGCCTTCTGACGCTCAGATTTGATTTTGCGTATGTCGGCGAATCGAGCGGCAGATTCGAGGACATTACGTACAGCGGTGAGGTCGACGACTTGAAAGCGGCCTACGCGCTGATGCAAAACCGCCAACCTGGAAAGACCGCGCTTCTCGGCTCGAGCATGGGTGGAAGCGTGGCTTTGCTATTCGCCGCCCAAGAGCCAACGGTCGCCGCGCTTGTCACGGTAGCCGCGCCGCTCCATCCGGAAAACTTTCCGCGACGCATTTTGACCCGCGAACAAATCCATAAGTGGCGTGAGCAAGGGTTCACGATTTACCGC